>Ga0255338_1000137_pt1 | contig 321235 bp, 290 predicted proteins | sample MeOH1_35cm_T4_19_FD_203715 | JGI IMG/M metagenome (GOLD analysis project Ga0255338, IMG submission 203715) | Sandy soil microbial communities from University of British Columbia, Vancouver, Canada - MeOH1_35cm_T4_195 | ecosystem: Engineered > Artificial ecosystem > Sand microcosm >...
GCGGGAAGACGGCCATGATCTCGTATGCCCATGCCATCGCTAGCGGTCGTCCCCGCAGGCACGTCACCGCGGACCTTCCTCCTGCCGGAACGCTCCACGCATGCGGCCCGGCGCCATGCCACTTGCGGAACGGCGGCAGGAAGGCCACGATGCGCGCGTTCGCACTTTGGCGGCCTGACGCGCGATCCTGGATAGGATCGGCGGGATGGCGAGGGCGGCGGACCCTCCCGACAGCACTAGGGCGAGATAAAAGCCCATGCCCGGATCGCGCCAAGCCACTGACGTGGCTCGCGCTTTTCCGTGCATGGCGGCCGGTCGCGGGCATGCTGCCCGGTTTTCATGAGGGACTACAAGCCTCTCGTATGCACGCGCCTTTCTTGGCACCGCTGAGGGCTCTGCCATGAGCGAGGGCGACAGCGACATCCGCATCCGGCCTGGCCGCATCCGCTCGACCCGCGGGCCGCGCCCGAAGAGCTTCATCAATCAGGTGCTGCGCGCCGCGCAGAAGGCTGGCCACACATCCAGCGCCTCACCGGGCGGGGCGGGCCGCTCCGGCTACGGCCGTTCGACCTTCGGCCGGGGCCGCGGCAGCTTCGGCCGGTCCCGCCTGTTCAGTCCAGACCGCCGGGTCGTGGTGAAGGCCCGGGTCGTGCGCCACAAGGGGCGGTCCTTCCGCTCGGCACCGCTGTCCACGCACCTCGCCTATCTCAAGCGTGAGGGGGTAAGCCGGGACGGGGAGAAGGGCGTGATGTTCGACGCCGCCTCGGATCGTGCCGACGACCTCGCCTTCGCGGAGCGATGCGAGGACGACCGGCACCATTTCCGCTTCATCATCTCGCCAGAGGACGCCGCCGAGATGACCGACCTTAAGGCCTTCACCCGCGATCTCGTGCGGCAGATGGAGACCGATCTCGGCAGCCGCCTCAACTGGGTCGCGGTGGACCATTGGAACACTGACAACCCCCATGTCCACCTGCTGGTGCGAGGGGTGGACGAGACCGGCGCCGACCTCGTCATCTCCCGCGACTATATCAGCCGCGGCCTGCGCTCCCGGGCGGAGGACCTCGTCTCCCTGGAGCTCGGCCCCAAGCCCGAGCATGAGATCCGACATGCGCTCGAGACGGAGATCACCGCCGAGCGCTGGACCCGGCTCGACCGCGAGATCCGGTTTGCCGCGGACGATGTGGGCTACCTCGACCTCAGGCCGCAGTCTCCCGGGCCCGCCGATCCCGAGATCCGGCGGCTGATGATCGGCCGGCTGCAGCATCTGGAGAAGATGGGGCTCGCCGCTCCGGCAGGCCCCGGCGAGTGGATGGTGGGGCTCGAGGCCGAGCGGCACCTGCGCGACCTCGGCCTGCGCGGCGACATCATCAAGACCATGCACCGCGCCTTCACCGAGCGCGGCCAGCAGCGCGGCGTCGCCGATTATGTGATCGACGGCGGGGCCGCATCCTCCCCCATCATCGGCCGACTGGTGGACAAGGGCCTCCACAACGAGCTGACGGGCGAGGCCTATGCCGTGATCGACGGTGTGGACGGCCGCGCCCACCACGTCCGCTTCCGCGGCATCGAGGCCTTCGCGAATGCGCCGCCCTTCGGTGGCATCGTCGAGGTCCGCCGCTTCGGCGGCGCCGACGATGCCCATCCGACCCTGGTGCTCGCCACCCGCTCCGACTTCGATCTCGCCCGCCAGGTCACGGCGCAAGGGGCCACCTGGCTCGACCACCGTCTCGTTGAGCGTGAACCCATGGCGCTGGCCGTGGGCGGCTTCGGCCGCGAGGCGCGCGAGGCGATGCAGGCCCGCGCCGAACACCTCGTCGAGGAAGGGCTCGCCCGCCGGCAGGGCCAGCGCATCATCCTCCAGCGGGATCTTCTCGCCACCTTGCGCCGGCGCGAGCTTGACGCCGTGGGTGCGCAGCTCTTAGGCGAGACGGGGCTGCCCCGGCACCAGGCTGCAGTGGGCGAGCAAGTCTCCGGCATCTACCGCCAGCGGCTGACCTTGGCCTCGGGCCGCTACGCCATGATCAATGATGGCCTCGGCTTCCAGCTCGTCCCCTGGTCGCGGGAGATCGAAAAGAAGCTCGGCCAACATGTCACCGGCACCGCGAAGGACGGCGGCGGCATCGAGTGGAGCCTCGGCCGAAAGCGCGACCTCGGGCTCTAGCTGCCACCCATGCTCACAAAGGGACGCTCTCATGTCCGCCACCAAGATCCTCTGGGGCCAGATCATCGTCGTTTTCCTCATCGTGCTCGCCACCACCTGGGGCTCGACCCAGTATGTCGCCTGGCAGCTCGGCTTCCAGGCCCAGCTGGGACCGCCCTGGTTCTATCTTGTCGGCATGCCCGTCTACGTCCCGCCGGCTTTCTTCGCCTGGTGGTTCTCCTACGACGCCTATGCCCCTGGCATCTTCGGCAGGGGCGCCCTCATTGCCGCGTCCGGCGGCTTCATCGCCATCGCCGCCGCCATCGCCATGTCGGTGTGGCGGGCGCGTGAGGCAAAGGCCGTCGCCACCTATGGCTCGGCGCGCTGGGCCGAGCCGCACGAGGTGAAGGCGGCTGGCCTCATCGGTCCCGATGGCGTGGTGCTCGGCCGGCTCGGCCGGGACTATCTGCGCCATGATGGCCCCGAGCACGTGCTGTGCTTCGCCCCGACGCGGAGCGGCAAGGGCGTCGGCCTCGTCGTGCCCACGCTCCTGACCTGGCCCGGCAGTTGCATCGTCCACGACATCAAGGGAGAGAACTGGCAGCTCACCGCCGGCTTCCGGGCCCGGCACGGCCGCGTCCTGCTGTTCGATCCCACCAATGCGGCCTCCTCGGCCTATAATCCCCTGCTGGAGATCCGCCAGGGCGAATGGGAAGTGCGCGACGTGCAGAACGTCGCCGACGTGCTGGTCGACCCGGAAGGTTCCCTGGACAAGAGGAACCACTGGGAGAAGACGAGCCACTCGCTCCTGGTCGGAACGATCCTGCACGTGCTCTACGCCGAGCAGGACAAGACTCTCGCCGGGGTGGCGGCTTTCCTCTCCGACCCGCGCCGACCCATCGAGACTGCGCTTCGGGCCATGATGACCACTCCGCATCTCGGCGAGGCGGGGCCGCATCCCGTCGTGGCCTCGACCGCGCGGGAGTTGCTGAACAAGTCCGACAATGAACGCTCCGGCGTGCTGAGCACGGCCATGAGCTTCCTCGGCCTCTACCGCGACCCCGTGGTCGCCGAGGTCACCCGGCGCTGCGACTGGGGGATCGCTGACCTCATCGCCGACGAACGCCCGCTCTCCCTCTATCTGGTCGTCCCACCCAGCGATATCAGCCGGACCAAGCCGCTCATTCGCCTCGTCCTGAACCAGATCGGCCGGAGGCTGACGGAGGACCTTCAGGCCAGGGACCGGCGCCATCGCGTGCTGATGATGCTCGACGAGTTCCCGGCCCTGGGGCGGCTGGACTTCTTCGAGTCCGCACTCGCCTTCATGGCCGGCTACGGCATCAAGAGCTTCCTCATCGCCCAGTCCCTAAACCAGATCGAGAAGGCCTATGGGGCCAACAACTCCATCCTCGACAACTGCCATGTCCGTGTGTCGTTCGCAGCCAATGACGAGAGGACGGCAAAGCGCATCTCCGATGCCCTCGGCACCGCCACCGAGATGCGGGCCATGCGCAACTATGCGGGCCACCGCCTCAGTCCTTGGCTCGGACACCTGATGGTCTCCCGGCAGGAGACGGCGCGCCCGTTGCTCACGCCGGGCGAGATCATGCAGCTGCCACCGTCCGACGAGATTGTCATGGTGGCTGCGGCGCCGCCGGTCCGGGCGAAGAAGGCGCGCTATTTCGAGGACCAGCGCTTCACCGAGCGTGTCCTGCCGCCGCCCGATCCTGCCCGGACGACCAGGACCTGCCGCGAAGACGGCTGGTCGATCCTGGCGCCGCAGAAGCCGGACGCCGATCTGGTGGCCGAGCTGGCCAAGGCCGAGGCGGACACCGCCAACAGTGGCCTGCGGCGCGAGCCGGAGCTCCCGGACCACGTCGCCATCGCCAAGGAGACGACGCCACAAAGCCCGGCCGACGAGTTCGCCATCGTCCTCGATGACGAGCCGGACGACAGGGCCCAGCAGGCCCGCGTGCTGCGCCAGCAGATGCGTGGCGTCGCCCGGCAGGCCGCGCTTGATCCCCATGACGGCATCGACCTCTAGGAGATTTCCCCATGCGCGATCGGTTGAACCTGACCCTGCCGGTGGAGATGATCGGCCGCATCAACGAACTCGCGGACCGCAAGAGGCTCCCCCGCTCGGCCATCGTCGAGGCGGCGGTGGCCTCCTTCCTGTCGCCCGACGCGGCCGACCAGCGGGAGGCGGCCTTCACCCGCCGCCTCGACCGCCTGTCGCGGCAGGTCCAGCGCATCGAGCGCGACGTGCGCGTCACCGCCGATGCGCTCTCGCTCTACATCCGCTTCTGGCTCACCATCACCCCGCCGCTGCCGCCCGATGCCCAGGCCGCAGCGCAGATCAAAGGGCGGGAGCGCTATGAGGGCTTCATCGAGACCCTCGGCAAACGGCTGCAGAAGGGCCAGAGCTTCCTGCATGAGATCCCAGATGACGTATCAGGACAACCTGTGGCGGAAGAGCCCAACTCCACTGCTACAGGGTAGCCAGATCCGGCAGCAGCGCTTTACCGCATCCAGCGATGTCCCTTCGCCGTCGGCAGAGCACGAAGAGCGAAGGACAGTCGGTCGTGACCCATATCAGCCCTTGAGAACGTCCGCTTATGGGAGCTTGAGAACTTGGATGATCGGAGCCGATGAGAGCCCTTCTGCGCTCGGGGAAACTTGTCGGAAAGCCGCGCAGACATCGCTTCCATCCCGACCAATCTGGATGTGTCGCTTCGCAGAAGCTCCGGCTGTCGCCCCTTTTTGCTGAGCGTATGACAGCACTGTCGAGCGATCCGGTCGCCGATTGCGAATGCTGGCACTTTTTCACCCAGCGTCACGGGGTATGTTTTATTGTTTCGTTACGTACCTGATTCGCAGATCCTAGCGTCGCGTGTGCTGCTGGCCGACGGACAATCGATCTTGGATTTCACATTCGATCTAGCCAAGATGCGGGCGATCACGTTCGACCGGAAAGCGGCACAGAAATTGCTCGGCGACGACCTAGCCGAGGCCTTTCTCAGCCTTGTAGCGGATATGAGGAACGCCATGTACCTGGACGAACTGGTCGACGCTCCGGCAACCGTTCAATCGGGTCCTGTTATCTTGGAATACAAGCTCGGCTCGGATTGCATCCTGGAGGTTCAGCCCATAGGTGTGCAGGCCGTTGACATGACGAATTGGGCCACTGTCCACCGGGTAAAGTTTGTCCGGATCGTCCAAAGTGGTAAGCAGGTAATATGAGCAGCACCGAGCCAAATTGGGCGTCTCCGCCCGGCGCCACTATCGCCCGGGTCATGAAGACGCGCGAAATTGACTCTGCTGAATTCGCCGAGGCTGTGGGCTTGAAAGCCCAGGAGTTTGAGGCGCTGCTCCAAGGCAAGCTTCGCCTGAGCGAGAAGCTGGCCGAGGCTCTTGCCTATCAACTCGGGTCAACGGCGAGGTTTTGGCTCGCCCGCGATAAAGACTACATGAAGGAGCTCGCTCGGCTCGGCGATGCGGAGATCATAGGAGTCGATCAGTGGGCGCAGTCCATGCCCGTTGCGTCCATGAGGCGGTTTGGATGGCTTCCCGCGGATAGCCGAACAAAAGCGGTCCGCAACCAGGCCCTCCTGTCATTCTTCGATTGCAAGAACATTCAGGAGTGGGGACAGCGCTATTCCTCAGGCGTTGGAGCGGTCGCCTTTCGGACATCGCTAGCATTCGCATCAGATGGCAATGCAACCCTAGTCTGGCTGCGAGCGGGTGAGGCACAGCTCGCCTCGCTCGCGAGCGCTCAATTTGATCGCGGCGAGTTCGAACGAATTCTGCCGATGCTGAAGCGAGTGTCCGCCTTCAAGCATCCCGCCACCATGCTCTCGCGATTGAGAGAGGCGTGCGACCCAGTGGGGGTCTCAATTACGACTGCCCGCGCTCCCGATGGCTGCAGGGCCAGTGGCGCCTCTTGGTTTGACGCTAAAGGCCGACCGGTTATTCACCTCAGCTTCAGGCACCTCTCCGAGGACCATTTTTGGTTCACTTTCTTTCACGAGGCCGCTCACATCATTCTCCATGGCCAAAACCACATTGATGGTGAAAGTGTTGATGTGATGGGGGGAGATACCGAAGCGCAAGAGAACGAAGCTAATGCCTTTGCTCAAAATATTTTGCTGCCTGACGACATTCGCCAGGACCTGATGAGCAAGCAGGCGCTAAACGCCAAATCCATTATGCAGGCCGCAAAAGCAGCAAAAGTGACGGCAGGGGTCATCGTCGGACAGCTTGAGAGGGCCCGCGTGATCCAGCATGGCAGACTGTCGTATCTGAAGCATCGCTATCGGTGGGGCAAGAACTCCTTTGTCCCGGATCTCATCGCGAGTTAACCCTTGAAATACACGTACCTCTCCGGGCTTTTTTGCCAGTTACAAAGGCTGTCCTCTAAGACCTGCTTCCCAACGCGGAGATAGGGATCTAGTCCGTCCACGTGATTGCCCAGGGTTTTGGCTCCAGCCCGAAACTTCCGGTCGCCGTGAAATAGGAGCTTTGCGCCTGACAGCGGACCTGTAGCGCCTGGCAGATACACGCTGCCGGGTTCGATCGGAGCGAGGCCGAGCTTTCCGATCATGGTGAGGAAATCGAAAATTCCCAGCCGGCCAAAACCGTAAACGTCCTTCATCGAGCGATATAGGGCGTCAAAAGTCTGCGTCGGTTGCTGCCCAAGCTTCTGGTGAATCTGCCGGACCCTGGCGTCAAAACCACCATTTTCGAATTGCCAGTCGTAAAATGATCGAAAGACGCGCGCGATCACCACAGGCTTCTTACTTTGATACTGCCTGTGGTTCGAGAAGCGACCCGACTGCCGCGGATCAATCAAGCATGCCCCTTTTGCGTCGAGCATATCCTCGAACTGCTTCGGGTCAGCACCATAACGCGCCGCCGTCCATACCGGTCCTTTGCCAAAGGAACCGAAAACGAGTGCAGGCAGTTTCCAGCCGTCTATCAGATGTTTTCCGAAATGCGTTCCCACAAATGCCAGCCAGATTGCTTCGTCGGCTTCTCCTTTTCGCGAAAGGAGTAGCGAGCCTTGGAAGGGGTCAAAGAGCGGTGACGCGGGATCGAGACGCCGTCCGTCGATCTTCTTGTTGTGCAGCGAGCGAATGAACTCGATCCGCCGTAGGCTAGAGATGATCTGAGCGACTAGGGTCTCCCGCCAAGCATGATCTGCGATACCGGGCAGCGGACCATGAGCGGCCTCGTAGTGCGACAAACTATTCAACAGCTCTTGGTGCCGGTCTCTATGGATTGGGTTCGACATTGTCCGCACTTCCGTCGAAAAGATCGCCGATCGCCGGGCGCTGCCTGCGTCTTGCCATACGATCCAGGATATAGAGGCGATATCCTTCAAAATGCAGGCCTGAAAGCAGCCGCATAAGTTCATCGTTTGAACCGCCAGTAACCGCTACCGAGTGGACCTGCAGAAGGGCAACCAAGTCCTCCCAATAGGGGGAAAGTCCGACCGGCGGCGCATAGGCATCGAGATTCTGTCTCAGCTCCCGTTCGGCTGATAATAGCTTTCGGATCGAAGGCCACGGATCCCCGGCCGGCATAGCGGGCATAGGAACTTTCTCGAAAAGTCCCTCTTCCAAATATTTTTGTGCTCGCGTTCGGGCCCGAACCCTTCCCTCGGGATCATCATCGTAAAGGTGCAAACTGGCGACGGAATGATGATACTTACCGATCTCAATACCCAGCTCTCGCGCCGCGATCTCCTGCATCATGGTGAAGGCAAAAATATCGTGCGGCAGACCCAAAAAGGCGTCGTTGGAGCGCATGTGGACATGCATTTCCAACCGTTTTCGTCGAATGGCAAACTGAAGCGTGCAGGTGCAGGGAATATCCTCCCCATCCGCTCGGCCATCCGCGTTGGAGTAGATCTGGATCACGGCGTTACGTGAGCCTCTGCGATCTTTCAAAAGGGCGATGACGCGGTGCCATTCGTCGTCAAAAACGTGATCCTCATGCGCTCTAGCGGGATCGAAGATGCGGGGCCCGTAGGCACCACCCAAGGTTTCTTTGTCTTCAGAGAATTCCCGGTAGGCAGGAATATAATGTTCGACGTGTGCCAGCTCGTTGCTGCCGGAAAGGTACCACGTGAGTTCGCCTATAGCGCTGTAGATGCGCGAACGATCGACCGATCTGCCTAATCGACCGCGTGGGTTGGTCAGCCGAAGCAGGGCTCCAAAGACCTCCGTGCTTTTTCCCTTTGTCGATTCAACGCGATTGTTGTCTCGGCTTTCGGAAAGGAGTCGGGAGAACACAGCCCTCATCAAGTCATCGATGTTGTCGGCTGATGCGTGGAACATGTCCCTCTCGAATCACTACGGACAGACAATAAATCTCGCACGCTAAGAACCGAAAAGTAAGCGCCCGTCACGGGCCGTTCAGTCGGTCTGGTGGTTCCAGGACATGAGAGCGTCGATGTCCCGGTTCGGCCATCCTGCGGCAATGCGCTCGAGGGCGGCGTCGAGCGCCTGAAGATCGTGAATCTCATCATTGTAGCCCCATTCACGTAGCGCAGCGGCAAGGTCAGATTTTTCTCGGCTCAACGGAAGGCTATTTCGCGCCGCGCGCTGGGCTCAGCTCATCCGCTATTTCCTGCGTTTCGATTTTCCAGGCCACGGTAATTTGCCATCGAGCTCGCGGAGGCCGAAAGTCTCCTCTTCCCATCGTTTACGCTCAGAGCGAGGTGGAGGGAGGTCTTCATCGTCGAACCAGAGCAGTGTCAGCGTCTGATCCCAGGCTCCAAGGTGACGAACATCTTCGTAGAAAACACCGTCGCGCTCCCAATCCTCGAACCACTGATCCGGCTCAGCTTGCTCAGGGCCTGACACCGCTACGCCCGCCCGCACCCGTGCGCTGTAGGAATCGCTTGGCAGCTCCATTCCGATCCGTACCCAGGCCCTTGCATCTCGAAGGGACGTGGAGCGCGCGCAGTAGCGAACTTTACCGCCCTCAGAAAGCACGAAGGCGCACAGCTCGCGCGAAAAGGTAGCGAAGCGCGAGCCCGTCGACGTCAAGGAAGCGTCGAACTCGTCGGCGAGGCCGCTGATCGCGGCGAAGTTCATGTCGACCGCATCAACTCGCGGCTTGAAGACCTTGAAGGGAAGCAAGAGCTCGGCCGCGAACACATCGCAGGCGATTTCGCCGGGGGGCCTGCGCGCAAAGCTCCATCTCGGCGACGTATGATCTGCAGCTATTCCGAGTACTTCGTGAGCTACTTCATGACAGACGCTAAAGCGCTGCCGACGGCTGTCGTGGGCACAGTTGACGCAAATGCGGTACTTGCCGTTCGACAGTCGCACTGACCACGCGTCCTCATTTTCCTGAAGGACCTCCTGCTTCACGGTTCCTCCCACTTGCGCCGCGTAGGCATCGACTGAGACAGGAAGCGCCAGGGGACCGCACTTGGCGATGAAGTCTCGCGCCTTCATCGCCACAGAGAGCTCATCCATCGTTATCCTCACTCATGAACCGCCGAATACGAGCAAGAGAGGTCGCGTAATCGGGGCGGGCACCACGATTTACGACCGTGGTAAGCATGTGGAACTCCTCAAACGAAATCTTGTCATCGGCCCACGCGAACTCGGTCAGACGGGGGTCGACATTAGGGTTTCTAGATAGAAACCGCAGGATTTCAGCTCCCCGCTCGGACGGTGTCAGGGCGCCGAGCAGCTTGTTCACCACCTCGTCGGAAGGCGCTTCTTTCGCGCCAGTCTCGAGGCGGTAGATGTAGGCGTGGTCGACTCCGCTCCGCTGCGCCAACTCTCGCAAGCTGAGATCGCCCCGTAGCCCCTTCAGCCAAATTCCTAACGCGGACGCCGGCATCCGTCCTCCTTGACATTCGCCACGGTATCTCCCATTCTGTTGTCCAGTTAGACAACACGCCTTGGTTGGATCACTCTCCGAACAGGGCGTTTTTCTGAGCCCTAGTGTTGTCTGACCGGACAGCAAAATGACATCCGGCAGGGCGAAACGCAAGCGCCGCGAAAGCGGAGAAAGTGGTAAAAATGTCGGCCAATGTCGCCGGGCACCTGGTGCGTATCCATATCGACCGGGAGGACTTCGAGTCGCCCGATCTGACGACGGGCAAGGCGCTCTATGCGCTGGCCCGGATCCCGAACCATCGCGAGCTGTTCCGGGAAGTGCGTGGCAATCACGAGGACGAACCCGTGCCGCGCGACGACACCGTGATCGACCTGAAGAAGGACGATCACTTCTACAGCCAGAAGGCTGTCACCATCGGCGTGAACGGCGAGCTGTACGAGACCACGGAAACCCGCCTCTCGTTCGAGGAACTGGTGAAGATCGCGTACCCCGTCCCTCCGACGGGCACGTGCATCGAATTTACGGTGACCTACCGCGACGGCCCGCCGGCGAACCCCAAGGGCACGCTGACAGCCGGCCACTCCGTGAAGATCAAGAACGGGATGAAGTTCGATGTCACGGCGACCGATCGATCGTAGCCCGCCGCTGAAGCGGCTTCGCGACGAGGGTTACAACGTCGACGTGATCACGGGATATCTCGTGATCCGCGATGTGCCCTACGTCGACAGCAATCGGCAGATAAAGCGCGGCATCTTGTTTGCCCCCTTGGAGGTGACCAACGATGTCGCGAGGCCGCCAAGTGATCACCAGACCAAGTGGTCTGGTGATCACCCTTGCAACGAGGACGGCAGCAAGATCCAGGGGCTCGGCGACAGCGACCTTGGTGACAGCCTGAAGATCGACGGAATGCCGGTGCGCTGGAATTTTTCCTGTAAGCCCAAGCCCGCTGACCGTTACGACGATTTCCACCACAAGATGGCGCACTACGTGGCGAAAATATCGGGCCCGGCGCAGGTGATCGAGCCGGGCGTGACGGCCCAAACCTTCAGGCCTTACGCGCCCGACGAGGACGACAGTGTCTTCCTTTACGAGGACACGGCCAGCAGTCGCGCCGACATCGTGGCAATCGCGATGAAGGTCAAGCCGTTGAAAGTCGGAATCGTCGGGCTGGGCGGTACCGGCTCCTATGTCCTGGACTATCTCGCCAAGACGCACGTCCGTGAAATCCACCTCTTCGACGACGACGGGTTCATCCAGCACAACGCCTTCCGGGCGCCGGGTGCGGCGTCAGGCGAAGAGCTGGAGGAAGGGCTCGCCAAGGTCGAGTTCCATGCGCGCACCTACAGCAAGATGCGCCGCGGCATTCTCCCGCATAAGGTCAAGCTCACCTATGAGAATCTTCACCTGCTGGAAGGCCTCGACTTCGTGTTCCTGTGCATGGAAGGGTCCGGGAAGCGACCTATCGTCGAAAAACTCGAAGCGATAAACATCCCATTCGTGGATGTGGGCATGGGCCTGACGGTGCACAACGAAAGTCTGCGGGGCCAGATACGTACAACGACCAGTACACCGGCCAAGCGCGAACATGTCTACAGTGGGAAGCGTATCACATTTACTACGATCGAAGAGGTCAACGAGTACGACAAAAATATTCAAGTGACGGAGCTCAACGCGCTGAATGCCGCCTTCGCAGTTATCAAATTCAAGAAGATTTTCGGTTTTTACGATGATGACAGCCACGAACATTTCAGCATCTTTGTGGTTGCGGGCGCCGAGACGATCAACGAGGACTGCGAATGAAGAGACCTTTCAAGATCCGACACGAGTTCGTGGAGTTCATCCCGAAGGCCCGTGAGGCTGGCGTGATCTATGTTTCGATCCCATACGCGACCGCAGTCCATGATTGCTTCTGCGGTTGTGGCACCAAGGTTGTGACGCCGATTAGTCCGGTGGGTTGGCAGCTCACCTTCGACGGCGAGAGCGTCAGCCTCTCGCCGTCTGTCGGAAACTGGTCATTCGTCTGCCGTTCCCACTATTTCATCCGCAAGGACACGGTGGTCTGGGCGGAGGGCATGTCGGAGGACGCGATCGCGTGGGGCCGGGTGCGCGACAAGGCGGCACGCGAAGGTCACTTCGATGGCCGTGTCAAGCCGCTCGCTCCACCAAAAACTGAGGTCGCGAAGTCCACGTCTAGAAGTTTCTGGTCGTGGTTGACCGGCGCCCGCTAGCGGCCGCCGGTCTGTGTGTGGGGTGCGCAAACGCGAGCCTCACAGGCTAATGTCTGGGTCGAGATCTGAAGGTCCACTTTCGACACGAGGCTCAATGTCTGGAGCTGGCGCGGCGCGCAACTCCAATCTGTTCACGCTCCGGGTTTGGTTAGCCGAATACAAAGCGTGGCGGGAGATGCTTGAACTTCTTCGCCACGTGAGCGCCCGTCAGGAGGCCGGCAAACGCCTCGGAGGAGGTCCAGCCGTCGAGCGCGGCGGGCATGCACCGTGGTTCGCCCGGCGTTCCCGATATTGCGATGCCCCGGAGCTAGGCTAGAAAGGGCTGGCCAGAAAGCCCCGTTGCGGAGTGCCGCCGAGGAGTGCGTGACACGGTGTCCCCCGAAGGCCATATCCTGATCGTCGATGACGATGCCGAGATCCGCCGCCTCGCCGGCAAGTTCCTGCGCGAGCATGGGCACAAGGTCACTGCGGCGCAGGATGCACGTGAGATGCGGGAAGCGATGGCCGCCGGCCCAGTGGACCTGGTCATCCTTGACGTGATGCTGCCGGGCACGAGCGGGCTCGACCTCTGCCGGGACATCCGCCGTGCCAGCGACGTGCCAATCATCATGCTGACTGCGCGCGGCAGCGACGTGGACCGCATCGTGGGACTGGAGCTGGGCGCGGACGACTATCTCGCCAAGCCCTTCAACCCCCGCGAGCTGCTCGCCCGCATCCACGCCGTGCTGCGGCGGATGCGGCCCCAGGGCAACGCAGGAGCTTCCGGCGCAGGAGCCTCGGGCGCGCGGCTCACGTTTTCCGGCTGGACGCTCGACACCCGGCGGCGGGAATTGACCAATCCCGAAGGCGCGGTGGTGGACCTCTCCACCGGGGAATACGACCTGCTCTTGACCTTCCTGGAACACCCCCAGCGGGTGCTGAATCGCGACCAGCTGATGGACGCGGCCAAGAACCGCATCGCCACCGGCTTCGACCGCGCCATCGACATCCAGGTGAGCCGGCTGCGCAAGAAGCTCGAGTCCCATGGCAGCCCGGAGATGGTGAAGACGGTGCGCGGCACGGGCTATTTCTTCGCCCCGGAGGTGGAGCGCTCGTGATCCGCGCCATCGACAGCCTCGCCGTGCGCACCGCCGTGGTGGCGGTGGTGGGCATCGTCGTCGTGCACGTGCTCAGCCTGTGGACCTACGAGCACGCCATGGAGCGCGAGCGCCACGTCGCCCACGCCGTCCGCCTCGCCGACCAGCTGGTCTCGCTGCGCCGGTCGCTTGCGGCCGCCGCGCCGGAAGGCCGCGAGGAGGTGGCCCATGAGCTGTCGGGCGGCGCCATCGACGCGCACTGGAGCCGGGAGGCCATGGCCGTGGCTGGCCCCCATGCCACGGAGGTCGCGCAGCGCCTCGCCGAGGAAGTGCGCACGCTGGCGCCGGATCTCCAGCCGCAGGACGTGCTGGTGGGCGCCGGGGCCGATCCGCACCTCAGCCTCGTGGCGGTGCGCCTGCCCGACGGCAGCTGGCTGAACGCCCGCCTGTTCGCTTCCGCTCCGCAGACGGCTGGGTCGCATGGATCCCTGCTCTCCACCACGCTCATGGCGGCGGGCGTGCTGCTGCTCTCGCTCGCCATCGCCGGGTGGCTCACCCGCCCGCTCCGGGCCATGGCCCGCACGGTCGCGGCATCGCCTCCCGCCGCGCCCCTCATGCGGCTCCCGGAGACCGGCCCCAAGGAGGTTCGGGAGCTGGCCCATGCCTTCAACGGCATGCAGGCGCGCATCGCCGGGCTGATTGCGCTGCGCACCCAGGCCCTCGCTGCGGTCTCCCACGATCTGCGCACGCCCATGACCCGCCTGCGCTTCCGCCTCGAGGACGTGGGCGACCCCGCGCTGCGCAACGCCATGGCTGGCGACATCGCAGAGATGGAGCAGATGGTGGATGCCACCCTCTCCTACCTGCGCGGCGAGGCGGGCGACGAGCCCGTGCGCCCGCTCGACCTCGTGGCGCTGGTGGAGACCATCGTGGACGACGCGCGGGATCGCGGCCTTTCCGCGGATCTCTCCGCCCCGCCGCGCCTCGTGGTCGCGGGCCGCCTCGTCAGCCTGAAGCGGATGGTGTCCAACCTCCTCGAGAATGCCCTCGTCTACGGCGGCGCCGCGCACGTGACGCTCGTGGAGGAGGGCGCCGAGGCCGTGCTGGCGGTGCGGGACGAGGGGCCCGGCATTCCCGAGGACCAGCTCGCCGCCGTGCTCGAGCCCTTCGTACGGCTCGAAGCCTCGCGCAGCCGCTCCACCGGCGGGGTCGGGCTGGGCCTCACCATCGCGCGCACCGTGGCCGAGGCCCACGGCGGGACACTGACCCTCGCCAATGGCGCCGGCGGCGGCCTCGTCGCGACGGTGCGCCTGCCCGGAATGCGCGCCGATCAACCTCAATCGCCAACCGATCGGACAACGCGCGCTCAGGCCTGAAGCGGGAAGCCGGCTTCACCACCGGAGCGGTTCACGCCCAACAGAAGCCGGCTCCGAGCTTAGCGCTGAAACAAACTGATACAGAAGCGATACGCGGCGTGACGCGCCGCGCGCTATCTGCCTCCCGTACCGGAGTCGCGAGCGGACGGGTCGAGGCATGGCGAGCCATTTCGTGCAAAGATTGAGCTTCGGCCTGTGCGGCCTTCTCGGCGCCATGGCGCTGACGACCGGCGCCCTGGCGCATGAAGGCCACGACCATGGCGCCCCCCCGCCACCCCAGGTGACGACGCTCGCCCCCCGCGCCGAAGCGGCCTCCGCTGATTTCGAGCTGGTGGCCGTGCTGCGCGACGGCACGCTCACCATCCATCTCGACCGCTTCGCCGACAACGCCCCGGTGGAAGGCGCCACCGTCGAAGTGGACACCCCCGAAGGCTCGCAAGCCGCGAAGCCCATGGGGCCCGGCACCTATGTGCTGCCGGCGCCGTTCGCCGCGAAGCCGGGCGCGCACGACCTCGCCTTCACCGTCACGGCAGGCGATACGGTGGACGTGCTCGCGGGCACCCTGACCGTTCCCGCCGCGGGCAGCTCATCCGACACCCGGACGGCGGCACCGGCGGCGCTGGCACAGCTCGGCAGCGTGCCGGTGGGCGTCCTGGCGGGCCTCCTCATCGGCTTTTTGGCCGGGGCGCTCGTCATGTCCCGGCGGCGGCGGACGGGCGCCCTCCTCGTCCTCGGAACGCTCGGCATCACGCTTGCCGGAGCGCCACAGGGCGCCCGGGCCGCGGATGCGCCGAAGTCGGCCGCCCGAGATGCCGCCCAGCGCATCCCCGACGGCTCGGTGATCGTGCCGAAGCCGACCCAGAGCATCCTCGGCGTGCGGACCCTCGTCACCATCTCCGGCGCCTTCGCCGGCACAGTCGAGCTGCCCGGCCGCGTGGTGCCGGACGCCAATGCGAGCGGCCTGGTGCAAACCGCCGTGGGCGGCCGTCTCGCCCCGCCGGAGGGCGGCTTCAAGCCGCTCGGCACCAAGGTCACGGCGGGCGAGATCCTCGCCTACGTGCATCCGCCCATCGGCGCGTCCGACCTCAAGGACCTGGAGCAGCAGGGTTACGAGCTCGACCAGCAGATCGCCATCGTGAAGCGCCGGTACGAGCGCCTCTCCGCCATCCCCAACGCCGTCACCCGTCGCGAGGTGGAAGAGGCGGAGATCGAGCTGAAGGGCCTCCAGACCCGCCGTGCCAGGCTGGAGCGGGTGCAGCGCGAGCCGGAGGCGCTGCTGGCGCCGGTGGCGGGCGTCATCGCCGCCGCCGATGCGGTGGCCGGGCAGATGGCGGACCCCAGCACGGTGGTGTTCCGTATCGTCGATCCCGCCCGGCTCTGGGTCGAGGCCCTCGGCTTCTCCCCGGAGGCGGGACGCGGAGGAGCGGAAGGCCGCCTGTCGGACGGTCGCGCCGTCGCGCTGTCCTATCTCGGCGCCGGCCTGTCCGACCGCAACCAGGCGGTGCCGATCCAGTTCGCTGTCACCGGCGGCGGCGACGGCCTGCGCACGGGGCAGCTCCTCACCGTTGTCGCCACCTCCGGCGCGCCACGGACCGGCATCGCCATCCCGCGGACGGCGGTGGTGCGCGGCGCCAACGGGCAGGCCATCGTCTACGAGCATGCGAGCGCCGAGCGCTTCGTCCCGCGGGAGGTGAAGGCGCATCCGCTCGATGCGGCCCGCGTGCTGGTGGTGGCGGGGCTGGAGCCCGGCCGGCGCATCGTGACCGATGGCGCCGAGCTCATCGACCAGATCCGCTGAGGCCGGGCGATGTTCACCTTCCTCGTCACCCAGTCCCTGCGCAACCGCCTGCTGGTGCTGGCCCTCGCCCTGGTGCTGGTGCTCTACGGCGCCTATGCGGTCACGCGCCTGCCGGTGGACGTCCTGCCGGACCTGAACCGTCCCACCGTCACCATCATGACCGAGGCGGAGGGGCTCGCCCCGGCCGAGGTGGAGCAGCTCGTCACCTTCCCGCTGGAGACGGCGATGAACGGCCTGCCGGGCCTCATCCGCCTGCGCTCGGTGTCCGGGGTCGGCCTGTCCGTCCTCTACGTGGAGTTCGACTTCGGCACGGACATCTTCCGCGACCGCCAGCAGATCGCCGAGCGCCTCGCCCTGGTGCGGGACCGGCTGCCGGCGAACGTCTCGCCGCAGATGGGCCCCATCAGCTCGATCATGGGGCAGATCCTGATGTTCGGCGTGACGAGCGACACCGCCTCGCCCATGGCGGTGCGGGAGGCGGCGGACTTCGTCATCCGCCCGCGGCTGCTCGCCATCCCCGGTATCGCGCAGGTCATCCCCATGGGTGGGGAGGTGCGGCAGTTCCGCGTCTCGCCCGATGTTGCCGCCATGCGCGCCTACGGCATCACGCTCGATGCGCTGGAAAAGGCGCTCGCCCAGTTCGGCACCAATTCCGGCGGCGGGTTCGCGGACCATAGCGCGCGGGAATTCCTCATCCGCAACATCGCCCGCACCCTCAGCCTCGACGACCTGAGGAGCCTCGTGCTGCCGCGCCCCGGCGGAGGCACCATCTTTCTGCACCAGATCGCGCAAGTGGATTACGCGGCCCGCCTGAAGCGGGGCGATGCCGGCTACATGGGGCGTCCCGCCGTGATCCTCTCGGTGGAGAAGCAGCCGGAGGCGGACACCCTCGCCCTCACCCGCGCGGTGGAGGAGGCGGTCGCGGAGCTCAACCTGAGCCTGCCCGACGGCATCCGCATCTCGCCGCCGGTGTTCCGGCAGGCGGACTTCATCGCCGCCTCCATCGGCAACGTGGAGAAGGTGCTGATGGAGGCCATGGCGGTGGTGGCGGTGGTGCTGTTCGCGTTCCTGCTGAACTGGCGCACCACCTTCATCTCGCTCACCGCCATCCCGGTATCGATCCTCACCACCGCCATCGTGTTCCACGCCTTCGGCCTGTCCATCAACACCATGACGCTGGGCGGCCTCGCCATCGCCATCGGCGAACTGGTGGACGATGCGGTGGTGGACGTGGAGAACATCTTCCGGCGCCTGCGCGAGAACGCGGCGGCGGCGGCGCCGAGGAGCGTATTCGACGTGGTGGTGGCGGCGAGCCGGGAGGTGCGCTCCGGCATCGTCTACGCGACGCTCATCATCGTGCTGGTGTTCGTGCCTCTGTTCGCGCTGCCCGGCATCGAGGGGCGGCTGTTCGCGCCGCTGGGGCAGGCCTATATCGTCTCCATCCTTGCGAGCCTCGTCACCTCCATCACGCTCACCCCGGTGCTCGCCTTCTACCTGCTGCCGGCCATCAGCCGCCATGCGGAGCGGGAAGGCGCGCTGGTGCGCATGCTGAAGGGCGGATACGCGGCGGTGCTCTCCGCCGCCTTCCGCCACCAGCGCCTCGTGATGGCGGCGACCGGCCTCCTGTTCATCGCCGCGCTGGCCGCCGCCGTGGGCCTGCCGCGCGCCTTCCTGCCGCCGTTCAACGAGGGTTCGCTCACCATCTCCATGTCGTTCCGGCCCGGCCTCTCGCTGGCGGAGAGCCACCGGATGGGCCTTCTCGCGGAAAAGCTGATCCTGGAGGTGCCGGAGGTGAAGGCGGTCGCCCGCCGCACCGGCCGCGCCGAGCTGGACGAGCATGCGGAGGGCGTGCACGCCTCCGAGATCGAGGTGGACCTCCAGTCCTCCACCCGCAGCCGGGCGGAGATCGCCGCCGACATCCGCGACCGTCTCGCGGTGCTGCCGGCCGCCTTCAACATCGGCCAGCCCATCTCCCACCGGCTGGACCACATGCTGTCCGGCGTCAGGGCCGAGATCGCCCTGAAGCTGTTCGGCGACGACCTCGACACGCTACGCACCACGGCGGAAGGCCTTCGTCAGCGGCTTGCCGACATTCCCGGCCTCGTGGACCTGCAGGTGGAGCGGCAGGTGCGCGTGCCCGAGGTGACGGTGCGCGTGGATTACACCCGCGCCGCCCTCTATGGCCTCCAGCCGGCCCAGGTGACGGACGCGCTGGCGCGGCTCTCCAACGGCCGCGTGGTCTCAGGCCTCGTGGACGGCAACCGGCGCTTCGACCTCGTGGTCCGCCTCGCCGATGCCGCGCGCACCGCCGAGGGCCTCGCCGGCCTCCTCGTCGAGACGCCGGCCGGCTGGGTGCCCCTCTCGGAAGTGGCGGAGGTGAAGGAGACGGACGGGCCGAACCAGATCCTGCGCGAGGGCGGGCGACGGCGCATCGTCGTGCTCGCCAACACCTCCGGCGGGCGCGACACGGCCGCCGTCATCGCTGACATGCGCAAGGCGATCGCGGCGACCGCCCTGCCGCCGGGCATGTCCACGAGCCTGGAAGGCACCTTCGCGGCGCAGGAGGAGTCCATGCGCACCATCGGCGGCCTGTCCGCGGTGTCGCTGCTGCTGGTGTTCGCGATCCTCTACAGCCGCTACCGCTCGGCGCTGTTCGCGCTCATCGTCATGGGCAGCGTGCCGCTGGCGCTCATCGGCGCCGTGGTGGCGCTGGGACTGGCCGGGCAGCCTTTGTCGGTGGCGAGCATGATCGGCTTCATCACGCTCACCGGCATCGCTGCGCGCAACGGCATCCTGAAGATCAGCCACATCATCAACCTCGCCATCGCCGAGGGCCTGCCGTTCGGCCCCGCCCTGGTGGCGCGCGGGAGCCTGGAGCGGCTCACGCCGGTGCTCATGACGGCGACCTCCGCCGGCATCGCTTTGCTGCCGCTCATGAGCGGGGCGGAGGTGCCGGGCAAGGAGATCCTGCACCCGGTGGCCATCACCATCTTCGGCGGCCTTGTCAGCGCGACGCTGCTCGATGCCGTCCTCACGCCCGTCCTCGTCCTCGCCTACGGCCGCCGCTCGGTGGAGCGGCTGGTGGCGGCGGCCGCCGAGGTGGCCCCCAACCCCGACGCCGCCCGCGCGGATGCCTTCTGACCCGGAGCCTGCCATGATCTTTCGTCGCCTCGTTCCCGCCGTCCTCGTCCTTCCCCTGCTCGCCACGCCGCTGCTCGCGCACGAGCCCGGCACGGGCGCCAACGGCGGGGTGCGGGTGGATGCCGGGCACTATCACGCGGAGCTGGTGGCCGACGGCACGCCCGCCGTCGCGCTCTATCTCAGCGACGGGTCCGACAAGCCCGTTCCTGCGGAGGGCTTCAAGGCCAATGCCATCCTCGTGGTGGACGGCAAGGCCCAGCGCTTTCCCCTCGCGCCCACAGGCGGCAACCGGCTGGCCGGCACCGCGCCGGTCGCGGTGCCCAAGGGCGTGAAGGGCGCCGTCCAGCTCACCGCGCCGGACGGCTCCACCGCCCAGGCCAAGTATTGACAGCCACACGATCCCTGCCTCGCCTCGTCTGCCCGGCGATGCTTCCGAGAGGCCGACCATGACCCGACCGATGCCATTCCCCTCCCTGTCCCGCCGCGCCTTCCTGACGGGAAGCGCCGCCGCCGGCGCGCTCGCCGTCTCCGGCGGGTGGAGCCGTGCCTTCGCCACCCCGCTGCTCGCCGTGGAGAGCCTCACCCTCGACGTGAACGGCAAGGCGGCCAAGGTCTTCGCCGTGAAGGGCCCGACCGGCGAAGGCATCTTCGCGAAGGAGGGCGACCGTCTGACCGGCGCGGTGCTCAACGCCTCGCAGGCGCCCGCGGTGATGCACTGGCACGGCCAGATCTTCACGCCGGCGGACCAGGACCGCGGCCGCCCCGACGGCGGCGAGCTCGCGCCCGGCGGGACCGACCAGGTGGACTTTTTCCTCACGCCCGGCACCCACTGGATGCACTCCCATACGCTCAGCGAGCAGCAGTTGCTCGCCGCGCCCCTCGTCACCCGCGAGGCGGATGCGGGCGATGTTGAGGACGTGGTGGTGATGCTGCACGACTTCTCCTTCCGCACCCCGGAGGAGATCCTCGCCGGCCTCGGCGGCGCGGGCGCCCACGGCGGCCATGCCATGGGCCAGCCGATGCAGGGCATGGGAACGCAGGGCGCGCCGATGCAGGCCATGCCGATGCCGGGCATGAGCCATTCGGGCCATGCCATGCCGGGCGGCGCGATGGGCGGGGCCGGCCACGCCATGGGCGCGGGCGGAACCGGCGCTGTAGGCGGCGGGATGCCCATGGCGCACGCCAACGACGTCGATTACGACGCCTTCCTCGCCAACCGCCGCACCCTCGCCGATCCGGAGGTGGTCCAGGTGGAGAAGGGCGGCCGCGTGCGGCTGCGGATCATCAACGGCGGCACCGCCACCGCGTTCTTCATCTCCGTGCCCGGCCTGAAGCCCCGCTGCATCGCCGTCGACGGCTCTCCCTGCGCCCCCATCGAGGCGGAGACGTTCCCCCTGGCCCAGGGCCAGCGCATCGACCTTCTGGTGGAGATTCCGGCCGGCGGCGGCGCCTTCCCGGTGCTGGCGCAGGTGGAGGCTTCGGACCGCCGCACCGGCCTCGTGCTGGCGACGCCTGGCGCCTCCGTCGCCCGCCTCGCCGAGGCGGCAGCGGCGCCGGCGGCCCTGCTCGACCTTGCCTTCGAGGGACGCCTCGCGGCGACGAAGCCGCTCGCTGCGCGCAAGGCCGACAAGGTTTTTCCGGTCATGCTCGGCGAGGACGCGGGCTACCGCTGGACCATCAACGGCCGCACCTACGCAGAGGCCGCACCGTTCGTCGTCAGCCCGGGCGATCGGGTTGAGATGACCTTCATGAACCCCACCACCATGAACCATCCCATGCATCTGCATGGTCACCATTTCCAGGTGGTGGGCATCGGCGGACGCCGCTTCTCCGGTGCGATGCGCGACACGGTGATGGTGCCCCCGCACATGCCCGTCACCATCGCCTTCGACGCGGGGCCGAAGGGGGAATGGTTCCTCCACTGCCACCACCTCTACCACATGGCCGCCGGCATGATGGCGGTGGTGAAGGTGGCATGATGACAAGCCCTGAATCAGAACCCACCTCCGAGCGGACGGGAAATGGGCACGTGCCCATGACCCAGCACGACGGTTTCTCCCCATTCGTGGCTGGCACGCCGCCGTTGCCTGGGGCTGCGGGTGCGCCCACAGTTCGCGATGGCGGACGTGCCCGTCCAGGGCTGACCCCGGAACTGGCGCCCGGGACCATCGATCCGGGCACCGTGATCGCCGATCTCATCGCCTACGCGCGCGATGCCACGGAACGCTCCATCCTGTTCTGGGACACGCTGCGCCAGCGGGCCGACAACATGCTGGCGCACGAGCGCGCCGGTAAGCCGCCTCTGCTCGATTTCGACTATGAAGTCATCCTCGATGCCCGCCGGTTCGAGCGTCCGGCCAACTATGCGCTCCTGCGCGTCACCCGTGTCGGGGACGATTGCCTGGAAGACTGCCTGGACGCGGCCAAGCCGCCCGTGGTGATCCTCGACCCGCGCGCCGGCCACGGACCCGGAATCGGCGGCTTCAAGCAGGACTCCGAGATCGGCATCGCCTTGCACCACGGATACCCGGTCTATTTCGTCACCTTCTATCCCGAGCCCGCCGCGGGGCAGACGCTCGCCGACGTGCTCCATGCGCTGCGGCGGTTCGTAAAGGAGGTGTCCCATCGGCATTCCGGCGCCGCGCCTGTGCTCTATGGGAACTGCCAGGCTGGCTGGGCGGTGACGCTGCTCGCCGCGGACTGCGCGGGGCTGGCCGGACCGACGGTGCTGAACGGGACCCCTCTGTCCTACTGGGCCGGCGAGACCGGCATCAATCCCATGCGCATCGCCGCCGGCTTCGAGGGCGGGGCATGGCTGACCCATCTCCTTGCCGACCTCGGGGACGGACGCTTCGACGGTGCCTTCCTGGTGCAGAACTTCGAGGGTCTGAAGCCCGAGGCCGTGTGGGAGAAATATGCGACCCTCTACGTCCACATGGACACGGAGCGGGAGCGGTTCCTTGCCTTCGAGCGCTGGTGGGGCGGCTACTACTTCCTGAGCCGCGAGGAGATCCTCGCCATCGTGGAGAATTTCTTCGTCGGCAACCGGCTGGAGCAGGGCCGGGTCCAGATCTGCGAAGGGTGCCATGCGGACCTCAGACGCATCCGAAACCCGCTCGTGATCTTCGCCTCCTATGGTGACAACATCACGCCGCCCCATCAGGCGCTGGGCTGGATCTCGGTCGTCTACAAGAACACGGACGACCTGAAGGCGGCTGGCCAGCGCATCGTCTATCTCATCAACCGCCATGTGGGTCATCTCGGCATCTTCGTTTCCGCAAAGGTCGCGCGGCTGGAGCATCGGGCCATCCTAGAGAGCCTGCCGCGGATCGAGGCACTCCCGCCAGGCCTCTACGAGATGAAGATCGACAATCCCTCGGGCGATCCCGATTGCCGTGAGGGCGGCTATCAGGTCCGCTTCGAGGCACGCGAGGTGTCGGACATCCGCTTTCCCCGGCAGCACCATGCCTTCGAGCGCGTGCGCGACCTCTCCGAGCGCAACGAGGCCTTCTACAGCACGTTCCTCAGCCCCTGGGTGCGCACGCTGACGACGCCCTGGTCCGCTGCGATGCTGGAGACGCTGCACCCCATGCGCACCAGCCGTCACCTCCTGTCCGAAGAATTCCTGCCGTGGATGCGTGGCGTCCGCTGGCTCGCGGAGCAGGTCGGCGACGACCGGCATCCGGCCGCACCCGACAATCCCTTCAAGATCGAAGAGGAGCGCGTCGTCTCCCGTGTCGGCGAGGCGATCGAACAGGGGCGGCGCCTGCGGGACGCCATGTGGGAGCGTGTCTTTGACAGCCTCTATGGCGGCGCGACCGGTGCCCGCCCGGCCGGTATCGAATCACGGGACACGGATCATGACACGCGGCCTCAAGACACGAGGACAGGTTTGGATTTCCAGGCGGCCGGCCTCAGCCGCGCCGCCACGATAGGAGGGAACTGATCATGACCACGTTTCGCAATCTGATCCTCGCCGGTGCGCTGCTGCTCGCCACGCCAGGCTTCGCCGAAGATGCGCACCATCCGCCGGAGGCTCAGCCTGCTGCGCCCCAGGCCCCCACGCCGGCGCCGCAGCCGTCCCAGGCCACGCCGATGCCCGGTGGCCCCCAAGGCATGATGGGGCCGGGCATGATGGGGATGATGGGCCAGGGCGGCATGGGAGCTGGCATGGGGGCCGGCATGGGCGGCTTGATGGGCGGCAACGCCGCCGGCGCCATGGGGATGGGCCAGATGATGGATCCAGGCCGCGTCGCAGGGCGCATCGCCTTCCTGAAGGCCGAACTGAAGATCACCGACGCCCAGCAGCCCCTTTGGAATGCGTTTACGGAGGCGCTCAAGGCCAACCGCGCCATGATGGGGGACATGCAGGAGATGATGATGGCCGCTCAGGGCGCCGCCGCCCCGACCCTCATTCAGCGGATTGAGGGCCATGAGCGCATGCTCGCCACCCGTCTCGAAGCGGTGCGCCGCCTCAAGGCCGCGCTCGGGCCACTCTACGCGTCGTTCGACGAAGCGCAGAAGCACACGGCGGACCAACTCATGATGCCGGGCGGAATGGGCCCCATGTGAGCGCCATGTGAGCGTCGAACCTTGCTGGCGGGTCGGCGATCGCGGCCGACCCGCTTCGTTCAGGTGGAGGAGGTCCAGATGTCCTTGCATGACGACACCGGCCATATGCCACGGCCCGGCAATGACACCGGCACGCGCGCCCCACACCGAAGCTTCTGGCGCTCACGCGGCGGCGTCGTCGCCATCGGTTTTCTCCTTGCGGCAGCTTTCCTTCTGTTCTCGGAGCACCGCGCCCATGCGCTGGGCTACCTGCCCTTTCTTCTGCTGCTCGCCTGTCCGCTGATGCACATGTTCATCCATCACGGCCATGGACACCACGCCGGGAATGGGCGGACCGGACGCGCGGCAGACACGCAAGGCGATGTCCGATGACTGAAACGTCGGCCTACGGCCTGTGGAGCCTCGTGATCATCAACTCGGCGGTCTTCATCCTGTTCGCCGCGAGCTTCACCCGGCTGCGGACACCGCGGGACTGGCGCACGCTCGGCGCGTTCTCGGCCTTCATCCTTGCCCTGTTCACCGAGATGTACGGCTTTCCGCTGACCATCTATCTCCTGTCGGGATGGCTCGGCCGGCAGTTTCCCGGCGTCGATTTCTGGTCGCACGACGCCGGCCATCTGCTGGAGACCCTGTTCGGATGGCGCGTGCACCCCCATCTCGGGCCGTTCCACATCCTCAGCAACATCCTGATCTTCGGCGGCTTCTGGCTGCTCGCCACGAGCTGGAACGTGCTCTATGCGGCCCAGCGCGATCATCGCCTCGCGACCGAAGGTCCCTATTCCCGCGTGCGGCATCCCCAGTATGTCGCCTTCGTCGTCATCATGTTCGGCTTCCTGCTGCAGTGGCCGACATTGGTCACGCTCGCCATGTTCCCCATTCTCGTCTGGGTCTACGTGCGCCTCGCACGGCACGAAGAAGCCGCAGCCCGCGCCGAGTTCGGGCCAGCGTGGGATGATTATGCCAGCCGCGTTCCTGCCTTCGTCCAGCGGATCGGAATTTCATCCGCGACAGCTCCTCGCTCTGGAGACGCTCCTCATGACTGAGCACGACACGCATGCCGGCCACCATCACCACGACCATGCAGCTCACCCGCCCGAAGGGACAGGGACCGCCCCGGCGGAAATGGTGAAGGACCCCGTCTGCGGCATGGCGGTGAACCCGGCCACCGCCGGCTTCCGGTCGGAGCACCGGGGCAAGAGCTATTTCTTCTGCTCGGCGAAGTGCCACGACAAGTTCGAAGCGAACCCGTCAGCTTACACGGCCGCTGCGACAGAGACGCCGCCCACAGCGAAAGAGCAGCCGCAAGGCGTGATCTACACGTGCCCCATGCACCCGCAGATCCGCCAGTTGGGGCCGGGCAACTGCCCCATCTGCGGCATGACGCTGGAGCCCGAGGTGGCGACAGCCGAGAGCGGCCCGAGCGCCGAGCTCGTGGACATGACGCGCCGCTTCTGGATCGGCCTTGTGCTGGCGCTGCCGGTGCTGGCGCTGGAGATGGGTGGGCACCTCACCAACCTGCACATGCTGCTCGGCGCGCAGGCCGCCAATTGGATCCAGCTCGCGCTAGCGACGCCGGTGGTGCTGTGGGCCGGCTGGCCGTTCTTCGTGCGGGCGTGGCAGTCCCTGGTCACGCGGCATCTCAACATGTTCACCCTGATCGCCATGGGCACGGGCGTCGCGTGGCTCTACAGCGTCATCGCGACCGCCGCGCCGCAGATCTTCCCCTCGACCTTCCGTGCGGCCGATGGATCGGTGGCCATCTATTTCGAGGCGGCCGCCGTCATCACCGTCCTGGTGCTGCTCGGCCAGGTGCTGGAGCTGCGCGCCCGCGAGCAGACCGGCGGCGCCATCCGCGCCTTGCTCGACCTCGCCCCCAAGAGCGCCCGGCGCGTGCGTGACGACGGCAGCGACGAGGACGTGGCGCTGGAAGCGGTCGCGGTGGGGGATCGCCTGCGCGTGCGCCCTGGCGAGAAGGTCCCGGTGGATGGCGAGCTGGTCGAGGGCCGCTCTTCGGTGGACGAATCCATGATCACCGGCGAATCCATGCCCGTCACCAAGGAGGTGGGCGCCAAGATCATCGGCGGCACGCTCAACCAGAGCGGCGGCTTCGTCATGCAGGCCGGCAAGGTGGGGCGCGACACCATGCTGGCGCAGATCGTCCACATGGTGGCGGAGGCCCAACGCTCGCGCGCGCCCATCCAGCGCCTCGCCGACGAGGTCTCCGGCTGGTTCGTGCCTGTGGTGATCGCCATCGCGCTCATCGCCTTCGCGGCGTGGGGCATCTTCGGGCCGGAGCCGCGCTTCGCCCACGGCCTCATCGCCGCCGTGGCGGTGCTCATCATCGCCTGCCCGTGCGCGCTCGGGCTGGCCACCCCCATGTCCATCATGGTGGGGGTAGGACGCGGCGCTTCCATGGGCGTGCTGATCAAGAATGCCGAGGCCCTGGAGCGGTTCGAGAAGGTGGACACGCTGGTGGTGGACAAGACCGGCACCCTCACCGAAGGCAAGCCGAAGGTGACCGCCCTCAAGGCGGTGGCGGGTCTCGACGAGGCGGAATTGCTCAGGCTCGCCGCGACCTTGGAACGGGCAAGCGAGCATCCGCTGGCCGCCGCCATCGTCGCCGCGGCGGCGGAAAGGGGCGTGCCGCTCGGCGAGGCTCAGGATTTCGACAGCCCGGTGGGCAAGGGCGTGACCGGCACGGTGGACGGCGAAAAGCTCGTCATCGGCAGCCACCGCATCATGGGAGAGGAAGGCGTGGACCTCTCTCCCCTGTCGGCGGAGGCCGAGGCGCTGCGCGCCGATGGCGCCACCGTGATCTTCGTCGCCATCGACGGGCGCATCGGCGGCCTCATCGCCATCGCAGATCCGGTCAAGGCGACGACGCCGGCCGCCCTTGCGGCGCTCAGGGCCGCTGGCGTGCGCGTCGTCATGCTCACCGGCGACAATCGGACGACCGCCGAGGCGGTGGCCCGCCGGCTCGGCATCGCCGAGGTGGAGGCGGAGGTGCTGCCGGAGAACAAGGCGCAGGTGGTGGCGCGGCTGCGCGGGGAAGGCCGGATCGTCGCCATGGCCGGTGACGGCGTGAACGATGCGCCGGCCCTCGCCGCGGCCGACGTGGGCGTCGCCATGGGAACCGGCACCGACGTCGCCATCGAGAGCGCCGGGGTGACGCTGCTGAAGGGCGATCTCCAGGGCATCGCCCGCGCCCGGCAGCTGAGCCACGCCACCATGAGCAACATCCGCCAGAACCTGTTCTTCGCCTTCATCTACAATGCGGCGGGCGTGCCGGTGGCGGCGGGTGTCCTCTATCCGTGGCTCGGCCTCCTGCTCTCGCCCATCATCGCCGCCGCGGCCATGGCGCTGTCCTCCGTCAGCGTCATCGCGAACTCCCTGCGCCTGCGGCGCACGCCGCTCGGCTGAGGCATCCGCAGTCGCGGCGTGCAGAGGGGCTCCGGCACAGGGGGAGGGAACGATGATGCATTACGACGGAATGACGGGTTCCGGCATGTGGGGGATGTGTCTGTTCGGCCTCGCGGTCCTGGTCCTGGTCGTCCTCGGCATCGCGGCACTCATCAAGTATCTCGGGCGCTGACGACGCGCGCCGGAAGGGAAAGCTGCGATGAACGAGATGCAGGCGCCGGGACAGGAGCGCCACGCCGGCCCGCCGGCGGCCCGGCCCACCATCCCGCGCACCGTCTGGGCCCTCGGCCTCGTCAGCATGTTCATGGACATCTCGTCCGAGATGATCCACGCGCTGCTGCCACTCTTCCTCACCGGCACCCTCGGGGCGAGCGTCGCCATGGTGGGCCTGATCGAAGGCATCGGGGAATCCACCGCGCAGGTGGTGAAGGTCTTCTCCGGCTACCTGTCGGACCGCTTCGGTCGGCGTAAGCCATTGATCCTGCTTGGCTATAGCCTTGGCGCCGCGTCCAAGCCCTTCTTCGCCCTCGCCGGCGCGCCGGGGATGGTGCTCGCCGCGCGCTTCGCCGACCGGGTCGGCAAGGGCATGCGCGGAGCACCCCGCGATGCGCTGGTCGCCGACGTGACGCCGTCCGAGATTCGCGGGCGCGCTTATGGCCTGCGCCAGGCCCTCGACACAGTCGGCGCCTTCGTCGGGCCGTTGCTCGCCATCGCGCTGATGGCGCTGCTCGCCGACGACATGCGGGCGGTATTCTGGATCGCCCTCGTGCCCGGCATCCTCGCCGTGCTCTGCGTGGTGGCGGGCGTCGAGGACAGGGCCGCCGGCGTCGCCGAGGGTGACCGCCCGCCGCCGGTGCGTCTCAAGGATCTCAGGCAACTCGGCCGGCCGTTCTGGGGCGTCGTCGCCATCGGCGTGGTCTTCACCCTCGCGCGCTTCAGCGAGGCCTTCCTCGTCCTCAAGGCCCACGACGAGGGGCTGCCGCTGGCCCTCGCGCCCCTCGTGCTGGTGGTCATGAACGTGGTCTATTCGTTGGGGGCCTATCCCGCCGGCGCGTGGTCGGACCAGGCGCCGCCGGAGCGGCTGTTGCTCGGTGGCCTCGCACTGCTGATCGCGGCCGATGTCGTCCTCGCCTTCGTGCCAGGCCTGCCCGCCGCCTTCCTTGGCATCGCCCTGTGGGGCGGCCACATGGCAATTACCCAGGGGCTGCTCGCCAAGCTCGTGGCGGAACATGCGCCTGCTGCGCTACGCGGGTCAGCCTTCGGCCTGTTCAACCTCGCCACCGGCCTTGCGACGCTTGCGGCGAGCCTTGCCGCCGGGCTGCTGTGGGACGCCGGTGGCGCCCAGGCCACCTTCATCGCCGGCGCGGTCTTCGCTGTCCTGGCATCGGCGCTCGTGATCATTTCGGCCGGCGGCCGGGAGCCCTGAGGCGCCACGAGCGGCGATCATGGTGGCGGTTGGGGTGCTTCGCACCGCACGGGGGGAATGGCGCGGTCTTAATTTGCTTTTGCAATCCAAGAGGAATGTCTGGAATTGGCGCGCCAGCAAAGGACCGCTTCTGGCGCAGGGCGCGCACGCCGCGCCCTTTCCCAGTCTATCGGAGTGCTCCTCCCACTGGCTCAGGCTGCCGGTTCAAGCGGCGGCCCGACGATCTCCACGGAGAATTCCGCGGCAACCTGCGGGAAGTCCTCCAGCGGACGCCCCTCCATCGCCGGAAACATGCGCTCCAGGCCGGCCGGTGCAAAGAGGCCCAGCAGCCGGGCAGGCTCCGCGCCGAAATTGCGGAAGGCGTGCGGCGCCCCCCGGGGGATGAGCACGATGCCCCCCTTTCCAAACCGTAAGCGCCGGCCCGCCACCGCGAAGTCCACGGTCCCTTCCACCACGTAGATGATCTCGTCGGCATCGTGATGGATGTGCAGGGGCGGCCCGACCATGGGCTCGATGATCCCCTCGGCCACGCCGTACCGGCCGCCCGTGTCCCACCCGTCGATGCGAAGCGCGATCCGCTCGCCTGGGAACGGCTCGTGCCAGCGTAGGCTTTCGCCGTCTGCGAAGAGAGGGTTCTGGATGAATGCATGTTTCGTCATGGGTCACCTCGTTTCAGATGAGGCATCCATGACGGCCGGCAGCAGAATGATATTGAAGCCGCGCGCCGCGTTTCGCCGAAAACCGGCGTGTCGGGCCGAGTAAGCCTTAGGCTGGCCTTGCACGGCTTGCTCAGCTATTCCATTTGGGTGACCTAACGGGATCGGCAGCGGCGGGGGCCGGAACAGAGAGGCCTTTGAGGGCACCGCTATGCAACGCCAGCTTCTTTTCGATGGCTCACCCAGGACGCGCTGCCCGCTCGGCACGGCCATTGGCGGCTCGCATATCGGCGTTTCCCGTCACCGTATCGAAGCAGCCGGCCAGACGGCGGTGAGCGCTCCCGCGCAGGATGCCCATCTGGTCATTTTGCAGTTGCAGGACCAGCCCGCCCACGATTTCTGGGCGGACGGCAAGCACATCCCGGTTCCGCGCGCCCCGAAGGGCAGCCTGAGCATCGTCGATCTTCGCCGGGATTCCTCCGCGCTCTTCGATGAGCGGCTCGACAGCCTTCACCTCCACATGCCCCGTGAAGCGCTTGAAGGGCTTGCGATCGAGACTGATGCGACGCCCATCGGGAACCTGAGCCTGGACGGTCCATGGAGTACCAGCGACCGGATCGCCCGGCAGCTCTCGCCGCTCTTGGCGGCCGCCGCCGAGGCACCGGGACATGTCGCACAAGCCTATATCGACCATCTGGTCCTCGCCATGGCCATCCATGTCGCCTCGGCCTATGGCGGCATGCGGTCGAGGAGCGTGAGGCGCGGCAGCCTCGCGCCCTGGCAGCTCAAGCGCGCCCAGGAGCTGCTTTCGGAAAGCTTGGCCGGCAACACGTCGCTTCACGCCGTGGCCAAGGCATGTGATCTCTCGGCCTCCTATTTTGCCCGCGCCTTCAAGGTGTCGACGGGAATGCCGCCTCACGCCTGGCTTCAGTCACGTCGCGTCGAATTGGCCCGCACGCTGCTTCTCAACAGGGAGCTTGCGCTGGCGGAGATCGCGCTGCGGTGCGGGTTCGCCGACCAGAGCCATTTCACGCGGGCGTTCAAAGGCGCGACCGGATTGACGCCGGCTTTGTGGAGGCGCGCCGCGCGCGGTCTAACCTTGTCGGCTGGACACTGCCATATGGCGAGCACATGGCCGACGATCGTGCCGGGCGCCAAAGCTCTCAGCCGGCTGCGGCCCCGTCTTCAGCCCGCGCCGCTCCGCGAAAGGCCCTCGACGTCCGGTCCTCCCAGCGCCGGAACTCCCGCAAAAAATGAGCAGGCTGTCCATAGCCGAACGATGCTTTGCCATCCAGAATAACGTCACGCTCCGGGCGGCGGAGGCAGACCTACTACGGCCCCTTGCCAAACCTGAAGACCTGCCTCTTGGCTATTCGCACGGGTTGCGGCTACCCCCACGATGCAGAGATGTCTACACGGTCATCTTTCCAGTCGCGGTTCAATATTGACGTCTTACGCTACGGCGGGCCCACGGCGTCCTGCCTGCGCTATGGGCATTGTCATCGCCCGGGTCCCGGAGCCGCACTATTCCTCCGGGGAGGCGCCGAGCTGTTTTTGGATGAAGATACGCGATGCGAAGCGTCCGCACTGGGCAGGTGCATTAGCGTCCGTTCCTGGCGCTGGGGACGGCCCCGCCGGGACGGACGGCGCCAGCGAGACCGATCACGCCCGCCTCATGACGCGCGACGCCATGATCGGCACGGCGCTGGCGGACGGCCTGGCCGGCGCGTTTATCCGCACGCCCGCCTGACACGCCGCGCCGTCTCGCGGCGGCAAGCCGGACCCGCCCAAGGCAGGCCCGGCTCTGCAATCAGCGCTTCGCGACCAGATCGATCTCCACCAGCGCGTCGCGGGCAAGGCCGGTGACGCCCACGCAGGTGCGCGCGGGGCGGCGGTCGGCCGGAAAATAGGCGGCATAGGTGGTGTTCATCGCCGCATAATCCTCGTGGAAGCGGGTCAGGTACACGCGCGCCTGCACCACATGCGAGAGGTCGAGCCCGACGCCGGCAAGGACAATGACCAGATTATCCATCACCCGCGCCGTCTGCGCCGCGATGCCCTCGGGCAGGGCGCGGGCGTCGTCGTCGGGCCAGGTGGGCATCTGCCCGGTCACGAAGATCCAGCCGTCCACTTCCACCAGATGGGAAAACGGCGCCACCGGAGTGGGCGCGCCAGCCACCATCAAAAACTGCCGATCCTGCATGCTGCCTCTCGTTGCCGGGAACCCGCGGGCAAAACCCGGCGGTTGGCGCCCGTCACGCAATCGCGATGCCAACCGGCGGCCGCCGGGCCGCACCCTCGGTGCAGGGCAGGCCCAACTCCACGATATTGGCGCGCAGCATGGCCGAGGTGTCGGTGATATGGCGGCGCAGGACGGCGAGGGCGCGCGGCGCATCGCGGGCGACCGCCGCGCCCACCAATTCTGCATGGTCGTCGGCAACGCCGGCGAGATAGGCGCGGCGCGGGATTCCTAGCAGGCGATAGCGGTCATAGCGGTCGTAGAGCATGCGGCAGAAATCGCCGAGAACGCCCGCGCCGGACACTCCGACCAGAGCGAAATGAAAGCGCCGGTGCCGGGCCTCCCATTCCCGGTCCAGCGGGCGGGCGTCGCCCACCTTCTGGAGGCTGGGGCGCAGGGCGTCGAGGGCGAGGCGAAGCTCTTCCTCCCACGCCGCATCGCCGGCTGCGAGCGCGCGCTCCAGCATGGCCGGCTCCAGCAGGAGGCGCGAGGCGACGAGCTCATCGAGATCGGGCAGCGACATAGGCGCCACGCGGAACCCGCGCCGGCTCTCGCGCACGACCAGCCCCTCTCCCGCCAGAAGCGAAAGTGCCTCGCGGATGGGGCTTTGGCCGGCGCCGTAGCGCAGCACCAGCATTTCCGCCGACAGCTTCAGGCCCGGGGCGAGATCGAGCGAAAGGATGTCCGCCCGGATGCCCGACAGCACCCGGTCGCCGATGGAAGGCTCTTCAGGTTCGCGGCGCGACATGGGTCCACTATCGCGGCGCGGCGACATAAATCAAGTTCTGCCTGTGATTTCACCGGCCCGCGTCGCTTAGCTGGGCAGCGGGGCCGTATTCTCGGGAAAATGACCGTTCTGCCCCGGCGGGACGCCGAACCGCCCCCGCCATTGGCGCGGCAGGCGGTGGCCCGGCCGAAAGAGCTGCATTTCCCGATGCCTGACGGCTGGCACGGCCCTTGCGGAACGACGGCAGCCAACGGGACCCCCATGATGCCTGCAGCCGGCCTTGCACCGCCGCCGATCGTCCACACGGCCCCGCAGCTGATGCGGTTCGAGGGCGTCGGGCAGGCGTTCGACACCGCTGGCGGACCGCTGCGGGTGCTCGATGGGGTGAGCCTCGGCATCGGCGAAACGGAGTTTGTCGCCATCGTGGGCTCGTCGGGCTGCGGCAAGAGCACGCTGCTGCGCATCGCCACCGGCCTGCTCGCTCCGAGCGAGGGCCGCGCCGCCTTCTGCGGGCGCACGGTGTCCGAGCCGCTGGCGGAGATCGGCATGATCTTCCAGGACGCGGTGATGCTGCCGTGGATGAGCGTCATCGAGAACGTCACCCTGCCCGTGCGCATCTCCGGCGGCGACATGGCGGCCGCCCGGCGCGATGCGGCCATGCGGCTCGACCGCGTCGGACTCTCCGGCTTCCACGATGCGGCGCCCGCGACCCTGTCCGGGGGCATGCGCCAGCGCGCCGCCATCGTCCGCGCGCTGATGACCAAGCCCCGCCTGCTGCTGATGGACGAGCCGTTCGGCGCGCTCGATGCCCTCACCCGCGAGCACATGAACCTCGAATTGGCGCGCATCGCCGAGGAGAGCGGCATCGCCGTGCTGCTCATCACCCACTCCATCGCCGAGGCGGTGTTCCTCGCCGACCGGGTGGTGGTGATGACGCCGCGCCCCGGCCGTATCGCCGAGGAGATCGCGGTTCCGCTGGCCCGCCCGCGCACCGAGGCGACGCTGCTGGAGGCGGAATTCGCCGCCATCTGCCACCGGGTGCGGCGGCATTTCCGCTCCGAGACCGGGATCGAGTGAGGCCGCGATGACCGACGCCACCGCCCCCCTCGCCGCCACCCCGGCCGCCGCGCCCGCCGGCGCCGCGCGGCGCGCGCGGACACGCCGCACCGACACCCTCCTGCGGATCGCCATCCTCATCGCCGTGCTCGGCGCCTGGGAGGGGCTGGTGCGCCTGTTCCAGGTGTCGCCGCTGATGTTCGCCGCGCCGTCCGAGGTCTATGCCGCGTTCGTCCGGGGCGCGACGCGCGGGCTCTATTGGGAGCACCTCGGCGTGACGGTGTTCGAGATGGTGGCGGGCCTGTTTATCGGCGCCAGCCTCGGCTTCCTTCTGGGCGTCACCATCAGCGAGTTCGAGCGGGTGGGACGGCTGTTCTTCCCCTATCTCGTGGCGATCCAGTCCCTCCCGAAGGTGGCGGTCGCGCCGCTGGTCATCCTGTGGCTCGGCTTCGACATCCAGTCGAAGGTGGTGCTGGTGGCGCTGATCACCTTCTTTCCCGTGCTCATCAACACCATGAGCGGCCTCGCCATCGTCGATGCCCAGCGCATGGACCTGATGCGCATCCTGCGGGCCAGCCGCTGGCAGACCTTCCGATTCGTGCGGCTGCCCTCGGCGACGCCGGCCATCTTCGCCGGGCTGAACGTGGCGGTGATCCTGGCGCTGACCGGCGCCATCGTGGCCGAGTTCGTGGGCGCCCAGCGCGGGCTCGGCGTGCTGCTGCTGCAGGCCCAGGCCAATCTCGACACGGCCGGCATGCTGGTCATCCTGGTGATGCTCGCCGCCATCGGCATGACCGCCAGCACGCTGGTGCGCCGCATCGAGCGGCGCGCCACCTCCTGGGTGTCGCGCCGGGAGAACACGCCGTGACCGCGCCGGGCTTCGCCACCGCCTTGGCGGACCGCGCACAGGACCTCCTGGATCGCTGCACGCGATGCGGGGACTGCTTCTCGGTGTGCCCCATGACCGGGCCGGCCGGCATTGCCGATGCGCCCGCCTCCGAAACTGTGGGCGGCGTCCTCGGCCTTCTCGCCGGCGGCGCGACGACGCCGGCCGCCGAGCGCTGGGCAGCCACCTGCTCGGGCAGCGGCAGCTGCATCCCCGCCTGTCGCGAGGGGATCAACCCACGCTTCATGCTGTCGCTCGCCAAGCTCGCCCTCGCCCGCCGCGCTGACGACGAGACGCGCCGGTTGCGCGGCCACGCCGCGTTCCGCGCCATGAGCCGGGGCGTGCAGGTGCTCTCGCGCATCCAGATGCCGCCGGAGGAGTTGGCGCGCTTTTCGCGCGACGACGCGGAGGGGCCGGCGCCCGAGGTCGTCTTCTATACCGGCTGCAACTTGTTGAAGACGCCGCACATCGGCCTGCTCTGCTTCGACATCCTCGAACGCATGGGCGTCAGCTACAAGGTCATGGGCGGCCCCGGGGACTGCTGCGGCGTGCTTCAGTTCCGCACCGGCGACATTGATGGCTCGGCGCGGATCGCCGACCGTACAGCGGAGCGCTTCGGCCGCTTCAAGGCATCGCGCGTCCTGTCCTGGTGCCCCACCTGCCAGGTGCAGATGACGGAGAACGTGCTGCCGGGCCGCTGGAACCAGAACGTGGACGGCACGTCCTATGAGATGGAGGCGTTCGTCGCCTTCATCGAGCGCCACCTCGATCGCCTTCGGCCGCACCTGACCCAGCCGGTGCGCAAGCGCGTGGGCCTGCATGAGCATCCCGGCATCAGCGGCGTGAGCACGGCCGCCGAGCGCATTCTGCGGGCGGTGCCGGGGCTGGAGTTCGTCGACCTCGCGCAGCCGAAGGTCGGCTGGATGTGCAACACGCTCCAGCCCCTGCCGGACTTCAAGGCCAGCCTGCACGCGGAACTGCTGGAGGCCGCGGCTGCGGCGGGCGTCACCACCCTCGCAGGCGTCTACCATGCCTGCCACCGCGAGATCTGCAGCCATCAGCGCGACTGGCCGTTCGAGGTGGTCAACTTCCTCGAACTCGTGGGCGAAAGCATGGGCATCGCGCACGAGGACCACTTCAAGCGGCTCAAGATGCTCCAGGACGTGGACGCGATCGTCGCCGACGTGGCCGACCTCGTGTCCGTGCACGGCCTCAAGCCGCAGGAGGTGCGCAGCGTGGTGATCGAGGCGCTCCTCGCCGAACAGCCGCTGGCCCTGCGCGGGCCCGCCCCTCCGTCGCGCACTGAAATCCCTCATTCACACGGAGACCTTTGATGAAGCGGACTGTCGCCCTTTCCCTCCTCCTCGCCGCCGCGACCGCGCTCGGAGCGCCGGCCACCATGGCCCAGGCCCAGCTCAAGACCGTGATCCTGCTCCAGCCGGTGCCGCAGATCGACATCCGCAACGCCCCATGGGCGGTGGCGGAGGAGATGGGCTATCTCGCCGAGGAAGGCCTGAAGGTGGACATCCGCACCGCCAAGGGTGCGTCGGTGGTGATCCAGCAGATCCTCAACGGCAGCGCCCAGTACGGCATGCCGCCGCCGGAGAATGCCGTGGTCGCCTACCAGAAGGGCGCGGCGCTGAAGTTCTTCTACGCCTTCACCTCGAAGAGCCCGTTCCCCCTGGCGGTGATGGCGGACGGCCCGATCAAGACGCTGGCGGACCTGAAGGGCAAGGCCATCGGCCTGCACTCGCTCACCGCCGTGCAGTTCTACACGACGCAGGCGATCCTCGATTCGGTCGATCTCAAGCTCGACCGCGACTTCAAGATGGTGGACGTGGGGGCCGGCATCGCTGCCCTCAAGGCGCTGGAGACCGGGCAGATCGCCGCGTTGTCCACCAACGTGCTGAACTATGCCGGGTTCGAGAACCGCGGCGCCAAGTTCCGCTATCTCATTTCCCCGCAGGTGGCGCCCATCTTCGGCTGGAGCATGATGACGAGCGCCGACTATCTGGAGAAGAACCGCGCCGAGGCGGTGGGCCTCGCCCGCGCCTTCAATCGCGGCCAGCTGTTCTGCCGCGAGAAAACGGAGGCCTGCGTAAAGGCCTATTACAAGCGCTTCCCGGAGACCCTCCCCCCCGGCGTCAGCGAGGAGCAGGCGGTGAAGGACCAGTTGCGGATCCTCGAGGTCTTCCTCGAATATGCGCCGAAGGCCGAGGGCCAGCCCTGGGGCTATTACGATCCCAAGGCCTGGACCGCCGTGGTCGACTACATGGTCGCGACGGGCCAGATGGAAAAGCCCGTGGACACCACCGGGCTGTACACCAACGACCTCCTCGCGGACATCAACGCCGCGCCAAAGACCAAGACGCAGTGACGGACGCGAGGCGCCCGCACAGGCGCCTCGCTCGCCGGAGAGGAGGAACGAGCGCGGGGGATGGCATGAGCCTTTATCTCAAGCAATTGCGCTATCTGGTGGCCCTCGCCCGGCACCGGCATTTCGGCCGGGCGGCGGCGGAATGCCAGATCAGCCAGCCCGCCCTGTCCCAGGCGCTGCGGCAGCTGGAGAACGCCTTCAACGTTCCCATCGTCGACCGCCACAACCAGGGCTTCGAGGGCTTCACGCCGCAGGGGGCGCTGGTGCTGGACTTCGCCCGGCGCACGGTGGAGAGCCACGCCCACCTGACGCAGGAACTGCTCTGCGCCGGCAACGCGCTGTCCGGCCACATCCGGCTCGGGGTGATTCCGGTGGCCATGCCGGGCATCTCCATCATCACCACCGCGTTCAACCAGCTTTTTCCGAACGTCAGCGTCTCCGTGTCCTCGCTGAACTTCTCGGCGCTGAAGGCGGGGCTCGAGAATTTCGACGTGGACATCGGCATCAACTATCTCGACCACGGCGCATCGACCGGCCTGCGCCCCTATTTCCTCTATGACGAATCCTATTTCCTCATCGCCCCCACCAACCACCGCATCGCGCGGCAGGACAGCGTGACCTGGACCGAGGCCGGCCGGCTGCCTTTGTGCATGCTGACCCCGGACATGCAGAACCGCCGCATCCTCGATCGCGTCTTCGCCAGCGTCGGCGCCTCGCCGCGCACGGTGATCGAGACCGATTGCGCGCTGGCGCTGTGCTCGCATGTGCGGCCGGGACACTGGTTCGCCATCGTGCCCAACACCTTCTTCACCATGGTGGGCGAGTGGAGCGAGACCCGGGCCATAAGGCTGGTGGAGCCCACCATCACCAACACCATCGGCATCATGGTGCTGAAACGCGAGCCCCAGCCGCCGGCGGTGCGGGCGTTCCTCGAGGTGGCGGGGGAGATCGCCATGGCGGACGAGCTGATGCGCTACGCCCCGGCCTATATCCGCGCCGCCGCGCCGGCGGGCTGAGGCCGGGCACGCGGTGCATCACGCCGTCGGCGGCTGCGCGCCTGGAACCTCGGACAGGACCGCGACGCCGATCATGCAGTCGCGCGTCACCAGCCCCGCGAGGGCCGCCTCGTCCAGATCGTCGGTGCCGGCTGGGCGCTGCGGCAAGACAAGGTAGCGCATGTCGGCGTTGGAATCATGCACCACCAGTTGCACGCCGCCCGCCAGCTCCAGCCCGAACTCCTTCAGCACCGCCCGCGGCTCGCGCACGGCACGGGCGCGGTAGGCCTTGGAGATGTACCAGGCCGGCGGCTGGCCGAGGATGGAGCGCGGGTAGCACGAGCACAGGGTGCAGCAAACGAGATTGTGGGTGGCCGCATCGTTCTCCACCACGATGAGCTGCGCCTCGCCGACCCCGATGCCCAGCTCCGCCACCGCCGACTTGCCATCGGCCAGCAGGCGCGTGCGGAAGCCGTCGTCGACCCAGGCGCGCGCCACGATCTTCGCGCCGAGGTGCACGCCGGGGGATTCGATGCGCTCGATCTCGCGCCGCACCTCGCCGGGGGCGATGAGGTTGCGCTCCACCAGCAGGGCCTGGAGCGCGGCGACGAAGATCTGCCCCTCGGTGTTGCCGGCCTCGTCCTCCACCACCAGCGGCTCGTGCGCATCGTGCCCATGGGCGTGATCGTGATCGTGGGAATGGTCGTGATCGTGGGAATGGCCGCCGCTGCTCATGGTGCCTCTCCGATGGTGTCCGGGGCGGGGCCGTCGGCCGCCAGCCAGTGGTCGTAGAGCTCGATGGCCAGCATGTCCGCCGGATCCCCCGCATAATCGGGCCACAGCTCCCGCATGGCGAAGCCGACCCGGTAGAGCGGCACGACGGGTCCGCAGACCCGCCCCACCGAAAGGTCCTCGGGATTGAGGAACGCGCCGGCGCGGTGCAGGACCGTGCCCACATGGTGGCGGACATAGAAGGGCGTGCGCACATGGCCCGGCTTGCCGAGATCCAGCACGCGCACCCGGTCGCCCGCATCGAAGCGCGGCTTCATGGGGTGCATTCGGGCGGGGGTTCGAACGCCGCCCGCGCCCGCGCCACCGCCGCCTCGTATTCGGCGCGCGAGAAGACGTCCTTCTCGATGAGGATGTCCACCATCGCCTCCAGCCGGCGGCGATAGAAGGAATAGGAACGGTACTTGTCCTCGCCGAAGGATTCGAACCCACGCCGCAATTCGTCGAGCGACATCATCCGGCGGGTGCCGTCGCCGAGCAGGTTGCGGATCGCCTCCACCTGCTTCTCCCACTGGAGCCAGGGCAGCTCGACGATGGGGATCTCGCCGGCGGGCGCGCCGCCGATGTCATGGTATCCGCGCGTCACGACGGCCTCCTCACGAACGCCTGATGGCGAAGCTGTCCACATAGGCCTGGGGTTGCGAGGGATCGAAGGTCCGCCCGAGGATGGTGTGGGGCGTCGACGCGGACGACGGCACCGGCAGGCCCATCTGCTTCATGCGCTTGGCGGCGTCGGTGGCGCGGAACACCTGCTGCGCGATGCCCTGGTAGTCCACGTCCTTCGGCACCATGTCCCAGCGCCTGAGCTGGGTGAGCAGCCACACGGCCGTGGATTCATAAGGGAACGGCTTGAAGCCGATGCGGTCCGGCCGGTCCACCACCTGCCCGAGCCCGTCCGCGTAGCGCCCGGTGAGCACCTGGGTGAGCACGGTCTGGGGCTGGTTGAGATAGGCGGCCGGGGCCAAAAGCTCGGCCACCCTGACGCGGTTCTCCGGCTTGTCGGCAAAGGCGGTGGAGCGCACCACGGCACGGAACATGGCGCCGTAGCTGTTGGGATTCTCGGAGATGAACTTGTCCGTCACCGACAGCACGCAGCAGGGATGGTCGGGGAAGATGTCGCGCGTGAGCATGTGGAGGAAGCCGACGCCCTCGAACACCGCGCGCTGGCCCCACGGCTCGGCGAACAGCATGCCGTCGAGATTACCCGCCGCCATGTTGGCCACCGAATCCGGCGGCGCGAAGACGCGCAGCTCCACGTCCTTGTCAGGGTCGACGCCGTTGTCGGCGAGATAGTAGCGCAGCAGCATGGCGTGCATGGAATGCTGGTGTGGGATGCCGAACTTGAAGCCCTTCCAGTCCCTGGGATTGCGCTTGTCCTTGTGCTTGACGTGCAGGGTGATGGCATTGCCGTTCACGTTCTGCACGGACGAGACGTAGGTGCGCGTCTGGGGCCCGCCGACGCCCATGGTCATGGTGAGCGGCATGGCCAGCACGAGATGGGTGGCATCGAACTCGGCCGCGATGAGCTTGTCTCGCACAATCGCCCAGCCGGGGGTGCGCGCCAGGGTCACGTTCTCCAGCCCCTCCTTGGCGTACTCGCCCATGGCATGGGCGAGCAGCAGGGGCACGGTGCAGGTGATAGGAACATAGCCAATGTTGAGGCTCGTCTTCTCCGGCTTGCCGGCCTCCTGGGCGATCGCCTTGGCGGTGCCGAGCGGGAACAGCTGGGAGATGGCGGCAAGCGCGGTCGCGGCCCCGACCGACTGGAGAAAGGCGCGGCGTGCCACGGGGTTCGGCACCATGGCGTTGAGCACCGCGGTCTCGACCGTGCGGTCGATGTAATTCTCCTCGCCCTCATAGGCATCGGCCCGCATGGCCGGACCGAGGGCCTCGCGATGGAGGCGCATGGCGCCCTTGCACCCGCAGGCGCAGTCGGGAGCGAGGCGGCGCGGACGATCGCGGTCGGTCATGATCTGGCTTCCCTCTGTGGCCTGAAACAGGGTGGGATTTTGCAACGCCCGTGCCATGAGGGAGACGGAGACGGCCTCACGGCTCTCCGGTCCTGGCGCGTGGCGGCCGGTCAGCGGCATTCAGGCCGTCCGGCCGGGCCAATCCCGGGCGGGGGGGTCCGCGCGAGCATTCGTGCGTTGTCGCAAGCGGTTCGGCCGGTGCGCAAGCCCCGCATGACCACCGCAATCGCAGCCAACGCCCTCTGATTATCGGCGAACGCACCCGTCGCGCCCGAGGTGTCCCAGCACGCTCGAATATTTTTGTCATAAGCGAGACTTATCACGCCATAGATCTCTGGCGCTCAATTCACATGCGCCACAACGATTATATTTTAAGCTGTCTGCGGTCGCAGATTTTGCGCATTTTATTTGAACTGAACGAGCTACGGGATACTCCGCAACCGCGGATACAGGACGGAGAGTGCGATGAATGGACTCGGCGGACTGAACAAATCGGACGAGGGGGTGGTGCTGGGCCTCGTGCAACTGCAGCTTCCGAATGTCGCGACACCCGCCGACCTCGCGGCGCAGACCGCGAGGATCGTCGCAATGGTCGGCAAGGCGCGGCGCAACCTCGGCACCATGGATCTGGTGGTGTTCCCGGAATACGCCCTGCATGGCCTGTCCATGGACATCACCCCCGAGATCATGTGCCGGATGGACGGGCCTGAGGTGGCGGCGTTCCGGCAGGCCTGCATCGACAACCGGATTTGGGGCTGCTTCTCCATCATGGAGTTCAACCCCGGCGGCATGCCCTACAACACCGGGCTCATCATCGACGATCAGGGCGAGATCCGGCTGAACTACCGCAAGCTCCATCCCTGGGTGCCGGTGGAACCGTGGGAGCCGGGCAATCTCGGCATTCCCGTCATCGAGGGCCCCAAGGGCGCGAAGATCGCCCTCATCATCTGCCACGACGGTATGTTCCCGGAGATGGCGCGCGAGTGCGCCTACAAGGGCGCGGAGATCATGATCCGTACCGCCGGCTACACCGCGCCGATCCGCAAGTCGTGGCGATTCACCAACCAGGCCAACGCCTTTCAGAATTTGATGGTGACGGCCAACGTGTGCATGTGCGGATCGGACGGTAGCTTCGATTCCATGGGCGAGGGGATGATCGTCGATTTCGACGGCACTATCATCGCCCACGGCGAGACCGGGCGAGCCGACGAGATCATCACCGCCGAGGTGCGCCCGGACCTCGTGCGCGAGGCGCGGCGCATCTGGGGCGTGGAGAACAACATCTACCAGCTCGGCCACCGCGGCTACGTGGCGGTGAAGGGCGGCGCTCGGGACTGCCCCTATACCTTCATGCAGGACCTTGTCGCCGGCACCTACCGGCTCCCCTGGGAGGACGAGGTTCGCGTCACCGACGGGACCAGCTGCGGTTTCCCGGCGCCGACGCGCCTTTACGGGGGCTGAGCCTCAGGCCTGCTGCTCCAGCGCCTCGAACACACGGGCCACCGCCTCGGCGCCGGGTCCGCCACCCCGCCTAGGTCGGCACCCGACACCTCGTTCGACCGGCCGGCGCCAGCAGTCGTCATGGCTGCGGCGGCGTCCGCCCCGGCCCGCGCCGCACGCGCGGCGGCGAGCGTTTGCCCCTCCGATAGCGCCGCGATCGCCGGGTTGAGCGCATCGATCATGGTGCGGTCGCCCGGCTTCGCCCCGCCATCGTCGTGTTGAGCCCCGCGCATACACGCGCGTCCGGGAAGTTCGTTGAATTTATTCCGCCAACGATCAGACCGCAGAAACCTTGCGCCTTCCCGGAGCCTTCTTGACCTGCGCCGCTGCCTTCTTTCGAACCTGTCCGAGGCCCGAGGCCTTCGCCAGTTCGGAACGGGCAGCGGCATAGCCCGGGGCCACCATGGGATAATCCCGCGGCAGGCCCCATTTCTCGCGATACGCCTGGGGGGTCAGGTCGTAGGCGGTGCGCAGGTGGCGCTTCAGCGACTTGAACTTTCTGCCGTCCTCGAGACAGATGATGAAGTCGGCCGTCACCGACCGCTTGACGGGCACCGCCGGCTTCAACTCTTCGATCGGTTCCGCGGCAGGCGCAGCGAGTTTGCCCAGTGCGGCATGCACGCTCTGGATCAAGGCCGGCAGCTCGGCAGTGGGGACGGTGTTATGCCCCACGAAGGCGGCAACGATGTCCGCAACGAGATCGAGATGATCAGTATCGTTGTGCTCGGTCGAAATCTCGGTCACGGCGCGCCTCGCAAGCAATAAGCAGTGTTGGTTGAACTCCACTTTTCACGGGGCTGCAAGATGCTTTGCCAGCTCTCATGCGGTTTTGGATCTACAATACCGCCAAATTCAAATGAGCCCGGAAGGACCGCTAGATGGTTCTAGCCCTCCCCCGGGCTGGTGCTGCTGGCGCCCTTTCCTCCGGCAGCAGCATTGTCGGCTCCGCGTTTGCCTGCCTCTCCGCTGATAGACGACGTCTCTGTTGGCACAATCCCGCCGTCCTCCTGTCTTTGCACGCTACGGCCCTACGACGAGCGAAATGTGTTGAGCCGGCCTGATTTCTGGCTCTCTTAATCATCCCCGATCCGGGGATTGCAGGTGGCGTCCCCTGTCGATGGGGGACGAAATGGGGGCCATACATCGCAATTCCGAGGCGACGCAGCGCGGCGCGCGCATGCTGCGCACGGCGCTCGGACCCGCCATCGGGCGCTTCCTGGAAGACACTTCAGTCGTCGAAGTCATGCTCAATCCGGACGGGCGCCTGTGGGTCGATCGTCTGTCCGAGGGCCTCGCCGATACCGGAGAACGGCTGTCGTTCGCCGACGGGGAGCGGATCGTCCGTCTGGTCGCCCACCATGTGGGCGCCGAGGTCCATCCGGGTGCGCCGCGTGTCTCCGCCGAGTTGCCGGAGACCGGTGAGAGGTTCGAGGGTCTTCTGCCGCCCATCACGATGGGCCCTGCCTTCGCCATCCGCAAGCCGGCGTCCGGCGTGTTCGGCCTCGACGTCTATGTCGCCGCAAAGATCATGACCGCGGCGCAGGCCGACGTGTTGCACCGCGCCGTCGCCGAGCGCCGCAACATCCTCGTGGCCGGTGGGACCTCAACCGGCAAGACCACGCTCGCCAATGCGCTCCTCGCCGAGGTCGCCAAGACCTCCGACCGCGTCGTGCTGATCGAGGATACCCGCGAACTGCAATGCCTGACGCCCAACCTGGTCGCGCTGCGCACCAAGGACGGCGTCGCCACCCTGTCCGACCTCGTCCGCTCGTCCCTGCGGCTGCGCCCCGACCGCGTTCCCATCGGGGAGGTGCGCGGCAGCGAGGCGCTGGATCTCGTCAAGTGCTGGGGCACGGGCCATCCCGGCGGTATCGGCACCATCCACGCCGGCAGCGCCATCGGCGCCCTGCGCCGCCTCGAGCAGCTGATCCAGGAAGCCGTGGTCACGGTCCCCCGTGCCCTCATCGCCGAAACCATCGACCTCGTCGCGGTGCTCACCGGGCGCGGCTTGGCGCGCCGGCTCGCCGAGCTCGCGCGCGTCGAGGGGCTTGGGCCAACCGGCGACTACCTCGTCACCCCTGCCGAAGCCTTCCACCAGACCGGAGAAATCTGATGATCCAACGTGTCCGCCGCCTTCGCCGACACTTCGGCCGTGCCGCCGTCGCCCTCCTCGCCAGCACCATGCTGGCGTCCGCCGCCCATGCCTCCGGCTCCTCGATGCCGTGGGAGCAGCCGCTCCAGCAGATCCTGACGTCCGTCGAGGGGCCCGTCGCCAAGATCATCGCCGTGATCATCATCATCACCACGGGCCTGACCCTCGCCTTCGGCGACACCAGTGGGGGATTCCGCAGACTCATCCAGATCGTCTTCGGCCTGTCGATCGCCTTCGCCGCCAGCTCCTTCTTCCTGTCCTTCTTCTCGTTCGGCGGCGGGGTCACCATCTGATGACCCTCCCGACCGATCCTTCCGCCGAGCTGCCAGGCTATTGCGTCCCGGTCCATCGCGCTCTCACCGAGCCCATCCTGCTCGGCGGCGCCCCGCGCAGCATCGCCATCCTCAACGGCACCTTGGCGGCGGCGCTCGGCCTCGGCCTGCGCCTGTGGCTGGTCGGCGTCGCGCTCGGCGCGATCGGTCATTTCGCGGCGGTGTGGGCCGCCCGGCGCGACCCGATGTTCGTCGAGGTCACCCGGCGCCATCTGCGCATCTCCAGCCACCTCTCGGTGTGAGCGCCCACCATGATGAACCTCGCCGAATATCGCCGCTCCGCCGCGCGCCTCGCCGATTACCTACCCTGGGCCGCCCTCGTCGGCGAGGGCGTCGTGTTGAACAAGGATGGGAGCTTCCAACGATCCGCCCGGTTCAGGGGACCGGACCTGGATAGCTCGGTGCCCGCCGAGCTCATCGCCTTCGCCGGCCGCCTCAACAACGCCTTCCGGCGCCTGGGCTCCGGCTGGGCGATCTTCGTCGAGGCGCAGCGCCATCCCGCCGGCCGCTATCCCTCGAGCCAGTTCACGGACGCCGCGGCCGCCCTCGTGGACGCCGAGCGCAAGGCGGATTTCGAGGAAGCCGGCCGCCACTTCGAAACGAGCTACGTCCTCACCTTCGCCTTCCTGCCGCCGGCGGACGACGCGGCGCGCACCGAGAGCTGGCTCTATGAGGGACGCGAACAGGCCGGCGTCGATCCCCATGACCGCCTGCGGTCGTTCATCGACCGGACAGATCGGATCCTCCAGCTCCTCGAAGGTACCATGCCGGAATGCCGGTGGCTGGACGACAGCGAGACCCTGACCTACCTGCATTCCTGCGTCTCGACGAAGTGGCACCGCGTCCGTGTGCCCGAGACGCCGATGTATCTGGACGCGCTCCTCGCGGATGAGCCTCTCACCGGCGGGCTCGCGCCGATGCTGGGCACGGCTCATCTGCGGATCCTCACTGTGGTGGGATTTCCGAGCGCCACCACGCCGGGGATCCTCGACGAGCTCAACCAGCTCGCCTTTCCCTACCGATGGTCGACGCGCGCCATCCTGCTCGACAAGACCGATGCGACCCGGCTGCTGACCAAGATCCGGCGGCAGTGGTTCGCCAAGCGCAAGAGCATCGCGGCGATCCTGAAGGAGGTCCTCACCAACGAGGCCTCGGCCCTCGTCGACAGCGACGCCGACAACAAGGCGGTGGATGCCGACTTCGCTCTGCAGGAGCTCGGCGCGGATTTCGCCGGCATCGCCTTCGTCACCGCCACCGTGACGGTCTGGGACGAGGATCCCCGCGCGGCGGACGAGAAGCTCCGCGCGGTGGAAAAGGTCCTCCAGGGCCGCGACTTCACCGCCATCACCGAGACCGTCAACGCGGTCGATGCCTGGCTTGGCACATTGCCCGGACATCTCTACGGCAATGTCCGCCAGCCCCCGGTCTCGACCCTCAACCTCGCCCACATGATCCCCCTCAGCGCCGTGTGGGCGGGGCCGGGACGGGACGAGCACTTCGGCGCTCCCCCCTTGCTGTTCGGCAAGGCCGCAGGCTCGACCCCGTTCCGGTTTTCCCTTCATGTAGGCGACGTGGGCCACACGCTGGTGATCGGCCCGACGGGCAGCGGCAAGTCGGTGCTGCTGGCACTGATGGCGTTGCAGTTCCGCCGCTATGCCAAGTCCCAGGTGTTCGCCTTCGACTATGGCGGCTCCATCCGGGCCGCCGCCCTGGCCATGCGCGGCAACTGGCACGATCTCGGTGGCCGCCTCACGGATGGCTCGACCTTGTCCGTTTCGCTGCAGCCGCTCGCCCGCATCGAGGATGTGCCCGAGCGCGCCTGGGCCGCCGACTGGGTGGTGTCTATCCTCTCACGCGAGGCCATCGAGATCACGCCCGAGGTCAAGGAGCACCTCTGGTCGGCCCTGACGTCGCTCGCCTCGGCGCCAATCCATGAGCGAACCCTCACAGGCCTCGCCGTCCTTCTCCAGTCCAACCCGCTGAAGCAGGCCCTCCAGCCCTATTGCGTGGGAGGTCCCTATGGCCGGCTGCTGGATGCGGAGGGCGAAGAGCTCGGCGATGCCGCCGTCCAGGTCTACGAGACCGAGGGCCTGCTCGATTCCGGCGCCGCGGCGCCCGTGCTCGCCTATCTCTTCCACCGCATCACCGATCGCCTCGATGGCCGACCCACCCTCATCCTCGTCGACGAGGGCTGGCTGGCGCTGAGCGACCCGGGCTTCTCCAGGCAGCTCACTGAATGGCTGGTCACGCTGCGCAAGAAGAATGCATCCGTCATCTTCGCCACCCAATCCCTCGCCCAGATCGAGAAGAGCCGGATCGCGGCGGAGATCATCGACAGCTGCCACACCCGGCTCCTCTTGCCCAACGACCGGGCCATCGAGCCGCAGATCGCCGCGATCTACAGGAGGTTCGGTCTCAATGACAGGCAGATCGAGCTGATCGCGCGGGCGATCCCGAAGCGGGACTATTACTGCCAGTCACGGCGCGGCAACCGCCTGTTCGAGCTTGGTCTGTCCGAGATCGCCCTCGCGCTGTGCGCAGCCTCCTCGAAATCCGACCAGGCCCTGATCACCGAGGTGGAAGCGCGCGTCGAACTCGGCCGCTTCCTTGAGGAGTGGCTCGCCGCCCGCGGCCTCGCCTGGGCTGCCGACCTCATTCCCGATCTCGTCAATCTCGTTCCCGATCCGGAGGCGCTGCCATGAGTCGTCCCGTTCTGTCCCCGTCACGCGCCTTGCACATCAGTGCTGTGCTTCTCGCGGGCGTCGGTGCTTTTGCCCCCGTGCTAATCGAACCTGCTGCAGCCCAATACGTGGTCTTCGACCCGAACAATTATGCGCAGAACCTGCTTCAGGCCGCGCGTGCGCTCCAGCAGATCCAGAACCAGATCACCAGCCTGCAGAACCAGGCGCAGATGCTGGTCAACCAGGCGCGCAATCTCGCGAGCCTCCCCTTCTCTTCGCTCCAGCAGCTCCAGCAATCGGTCCAGCGGACCCAGCAGCTTCTCAGCCAGGCGCAGCGCATCGCCTATGACGTCCAGAACATCGACCGGGCATTCCAGACCACCTACGGAAATGCCTCGCTGACTGCCTCGAACCAGCAGCTCGTCACGCTCGCCAAGGAGCGGTGGCAGAACACGGTGGCGGGTCTTCAGGATGCCATGCGGGTGCAGGCCGGCATCGTCGGCAACATCGACACGCAGCGGGCGTCGCTCGATGCCCTCATAGGCCAGAGCCAGGGCGCTACCGGCGCCCTGCAGGCGACCCAGGCCGGCAACCAGCTCCTGGCGCTCCAGGCCCAGCAGCTCAGAGACCTCACCGCGCTCCTTGCCGCCAACGGGCGGGCCCAGGCGCTGAGCGAGGCCGAGCGTGCGGCTGCCGCGGACCAGGGGCGCGAGCAGCGCCGGCGGTTCCTCGCGCCGGGCTCGGGCTACCAGCCCGGCAGCGCCCGCATGTTCAACGACTGAGCCCGGCCATGGACACCGGGATGCTGGCCCGCCTCGGCGCCGTGGTCTTCGTCGCCTTCGCCATCTCCGCTGCCGCGATCGAGATGACCCGGAAGGGGAAGGAGCTGACCTCTTCCGCCGCTGAGCGGTCCGATGAAGCGATCTCGGATCCGCTGCGCGAGGAGCTGCGGCGCTGCGGCGGCCTCGGAGAGGCGGCCGGCCGCGATCCGGGGTGTCTCGACGCCTGGGCGCAGAACCGCGCCCGCTTCCTGTCGTCGAAGCCAGGCAACCCGCAGGAGGCGCGCTAATATGGGCGGCACCGGCGTCATCGACCACTTCCTCGAGGTCTTCACCCGCTACATCGATTCCGGCTTCGGCCTGCTCGGTGGCGAGGTGGCCTTCATCGCCACGACCCTCATCGTCATCGACGTGACGCTGGCCGCCTTGTTCTGGTCCTGGGGCGCGGACGACGACATCATCGCCCGCCTCGTCAAGAAGACGCTCTTCGTCGGCGTCTTCGCCTATCTGATCTCCAACTGGAACAGCCTCGCCCGGATCATCTTCGAGAGCTTCGCCGGCCTCGGCCTCAAGGCGTCCGGGACGGGGTTCAGCACGAGCGACCTCCTTCGGCCGGGACGGGTGGCACAGACCGGCCTCGACGCCGCGCGCCCGCTCCTGGAATCCATCTCCGATTTGATGGGATGGATCTCCTTCTTCGAGAACTTCATCCAGATCGCCGTCATGCTGCTGGCCTGGGCTCTGGTGCTGCTCGCCTTCTTCATCCTCGCCGTCCAGCTCTTCGTGACGCTGGTGGAGTTCAAGCTCTCCACCCTGGCGGGGTTCGTGCTGATTCCGTTCGGCCTGTTCGGCAAGTCGGCCTTCATGGCGGAACGGGTCCTGGGCAACGTCATCTCCTCCGGCATCAAGGTGCTGGTGCTTGCCGTCATCATCGGCATCGGCTCGACGCTCTTCTCCGAGTTCACAGTGGGGTTCGGTGGTGCGACGCCCACCATCGACCAGGCCATGGCCATCGTGCTCGCCGCGCTCTCCCTGCTCGGCCTGGGCATCTTCGGTCCCGGCATCGCCAATGGCCTCGTGAGCGGCGGCCCGCAGCTCAGCGCCGGCGCCGCGGTCGGGACCGGCCTTGCTGCCGGCGGAGCGATGATGGCAGCGGGGGCTGCTGGCGGCATGGCCCTGCGCGGCGGCATGGCGGCGCTGTCGGGCACCGCGGCGGCCGCTCGTGGTGGAGCAGCGCTCGCCGGCGGCGCATCGGCCGCCTACAGCCAGGGGGCCGGCGAAAAGACCGGAGCCTCCGGGGTCGCCTCCGGTCTCGGAGGCGTCGCGGCCGCGGGCGCAGGTGCCGCGGCCTCTCCGCTGAAGCGCGCGGTCACCCGTGCCGGAGAAGCGCTCCGGACCAGCTACACCGCCGGCGCCAACGCCGTGTCGGAGCCTGCCGGCAGCAGTTCCCCGGTGGCCAGCGCGGGAGCAATCAACGAGGGCTCCGGTGCTTCCGGCTTCGGTCGCGAGGGCCCGCCCGGCTGGGCAAAGCGCATGAAACGCGCCCAGCAGATGTCCCACGGCGTCCAGACCGCCGCCCACGCCGTGCGCTCCGGCGACGGTCACGGCGGCGGGCATTCCGTCAACCTGTCCGAGGGCGACTGACCATGAGCCTCTTCAAGCGACCATCCGTCCACTACGGCACGACCCCGCAGCCGGAGACGCCATACCAGCGCGCCGCCCAGGTGTGGGACGAACGGATCGGCTCGGCGCGCGTCCAGGCGAAGAACTGGCGCCTCATGGCCTTCGGCTGCCTGATCTTGTCCGGAGGCTTTGCGGCGGCCCTGGTCTGGCAATCGGCCCGCGGCACTGTCGTACCGTGGGTGGTTCAGGTCGACAAGCTCGGCCAGGCCCAGACCGTCGCCGCCGCTACGGCTGACTTCCGACCGAGCGATCCGCAGATCGCCTGGCACCTGGCGCGGTTCATCGAACAGGTCCGCAGCGTGCCGGCAGATCCTGTCATCGTACGGGAGAACTGGCTGAGGGCTTACCAGTTCACCACCGATCGCGGCGCGCAGGCCCTCAACGACTATGCCCGGTCCAACGACCCCTTCGCCAAGGTGGGCAAGCAGCAGGTCGCCGTCGACGTCTCCAGCGTCATCCGTGCCTCGGGCGACTCTTTCCGTGTCGCCTGGAGCGAGCGCCGCTATCAGGACGGGGCGCTGGCCGACACAACCCGCTGGACCGCCATCCTCACCCTCGTGGTGCAGGCGCCGCGGGACGCTGATCGGCTGCGCACTAATCCCCTCGGCATCTATGTCAACGCCATCAGCTGGTCGCGGGAGCTCGCCCAATGACGCCGCCTTTCCGTAAAGCCGGAAACATAGGTTTCCGCAGTCCCGCGTTTGTGGCTTTATTCCTGTCTGCATCGGCTCTCGCCGGGTGCGCTACCGCGCAGAAGCCGCCCGAGATCAGCTATGACGCCGAGGTGCCGCCTCTGCCGGCGGTTCCCGCCGTGGCGGACGGCCGCCCGCGGCCGCCCCACATCCCGCCGGCCTGGACCCCGAGCCGGGGTGGCGCCGCCGCAAGCGCGCCCACCGTGCGGGTCGAGAACGCCAACGCCGCCGCTCGTGTCGAGCCGAAGAAGGAGGGCTATTACAACGCCATCCAGATCTTCCCCTTCAGCGAAGGCGCCCTCTACCAGGTCTATGCGGCGCCCGGGCAGATCACGGACATCGCCCTCGAGCCCGGCGAGAGCCTGACCGGCTCGGGTCCCATCGCCGCCGGCGACACCGCCCGCTGGGTCATCGGCGACACCGAGAGCGGATCAGGCGTGACCCGGCGCGTCCACGTGCTGGTGAAGCCGACGCGCCCGGACATCACCACCAATCTTGTCCTCACCACCGACCGCCGCACCTACATGATCGAGCTGCGCTCAGGCCAGAAGCCGTACATGCCGGCGGTAGCGTGGGCCTATCCGCAGCCGCCAGCTTCTCAGCACCAAGCCATTACCGCTGCCCCGATCATCCCCGCGCTCGAGGCCCGCAACTATCGCTACGGGCTCTCCGGCGACACGCCACCCTGGCGGCCGGACGAAATCTATGACGACGGCCGGCGGGTCTATGTGGTCTTCCCGCGCGGCATCGTGCAGGGCGAGATGCCGCCCCTCTTCGTCATCGGCCCCGAGGGCGAGGCGCAGATCGTCAACAGCCGCATCCACCAGAACATCCTGATCGTCGACCGCCTGTTCGGCGCCGCCGAGCTGCGCCTCGGCAGCGGCGAGCGCCAGCAGAAGGTCCGGATCGTGCGCACCGACGGGAGGCCCGCCTGATGACCGAAACCCCAACGACCGATCAGGACCGGCTACCCGAGGAGACCGCCGCGCCCATGCGGCTGCGGGCGGAGCCGCCGCGGGTGACCCGGATCTCCCGCAAGGTGCTCGCCGGCGTCGGCCTTATCGCCGGCCTGGGGCTGGGCGGGGTGCTTATCTACGCCCTGCAGACCCGTAATGCCGGAACGGGCTCGGAAGAGCTTTACTCGACCGAGAACCGACCGACCGCGGATGGCCTTGCCGGCCTGCCGCGCGACTATACCGGCCCAATTCTCGGACCGCCGCTGCCGGGAGACCTCGGGCGACCGATCGTCGATGCCCAAGCCCGTGGTCAGCCGGTCGTGCCACCGGCCATGCCGGCCACCACCGTCGATCCGGAGGAGCAGCGCCGCCATGCCGAACAAGAGGCAGCCAGGACCTCCCGGGTGTTCTTCCAGACCGAGGCGAGATTGGGGGCGACGGCATCCGCGCTCGCCGGCACGTCTGGCATCGGCGTGCCGGGCTTGAACGGCCTCCCCGCGGCCCCCTCTGCGCAGGACCGACAGCTCAACTTCCTCAATGCCGCGGTAGACCGCAGGACCGTCGCATCGGATCGGGTGATGGCGCCGGCCTCGCCCTATGTCCTGCAGGCCGGTGCCGTCATCCCGGCCGCGCTCATCACCGGGATTCGCTCGGATTTGCCGGGCCAGATCACCGCCCAGGTCACCGAGAACATCTATGACAGCCCGACCGGGCGCATCCTCCTCGTCCCGCAGGGCACCCGCCTCATCGGCGAGTACAGCAACGATATCGGCTTCGGCCAGCGCCGCGTCCTGCTGGTCTGGAACCGGCTCATCTTCCCCAACGGGCGCTCGATCGTGCTGGAACGCCAGCCCGGCGTGGACACCCAGGGCTACGCGGGTCTCGAAGATGGGGTCGACTATCACTGGTGGGATCTCGCCAAGGCCGCGGCCCTCTCGACGCTCCTCAGCGTCGGTGCCGAGCTCGCCGTCGACGACGAGGATCGTTTGTTGCGTGCCATCCGCAACGGCGGCCAGGACGCCATCAACGATGCCGGCCAGCAGATCATCCGCCGCCAGCTCAATGTGCCGCCGACGCTGACGATCCGGCCGGGATATCCTGTCCGGGTCATCGTCACGCGCGACCTGGTTCTGGAACCCTACGGAGGTTGACCATGACGAAGCTGAAGCTGGGTCCGATTGCTGACGACAAGCCGGTCAAGGTCGCGCTGGAATTGCCCGCCGCGCTCCATCGCGACTTGGTTGCCTATGCGCAGGTGCTGGCGCGCGAGTCGGGCCGGCCAGTCGGTGATCCGTCTCGGCTGATCGCTCCGATGCTGGAGCGGTTCATCGCCACCGACCGCGGTTTCGCCAAGGCCAAGCGCGGGCCGATCGCTCATTCCGAGGACAAGGCGGGAGCCGTGTCGGAATAACGCTCGCGCAGCAGGTCGAGGAAGGGGCGTAGCGCGGGATTGCGGTTGGTCTCTTTCCAATAGGCGGCGAACCGGATACGGACCGGGCCGTCGTCATCGTGCAAGTTGCGAAACACGATCGCGGAATGATTTGCCCTAGCTGTGCTTTCCGAAACCAGCGTCAACCCGAGTCCTGCTGCGACGAATCCCAGGAGGCGGTCTAGGCAGACCTCGTGGCCTATGAAGGTACAGCCATTCTGGACGCCGAGCCGCGCAAGCAGCATTCCTTCATAGTCCGGCCCAGGATCCCGTCGGTTGACCAGGACACGCGCGCCGGCGAGATCCGGCCAGCGAATGAAAGGACTCGAACACAGGACATGAGCCACCGGAAGAGCAACCATCACGCGCTCACTCCAAAGGGATTGAGATCCCCCGGTCCACGCCGCGTGTCCTTCGGCTGTGAGGAAAACGTCAATACCCCCTGACGTGAGATCAGCTAGTAGCCGAGAGCGCGATCCATCAACGCTGTGCACCTCCACGCCGTCATGCCGTCTACCGTACTCCGCCAGCGCCGTCCGCAGATTTCCGATCGATAGCGCCATGCAGATGCCGACGACGAGGTTACCACTCTCGCCACGCCCGCGTGCCTTCATACGTGCAAAGGCGGCATCCGTCTCGGCTAGGATGTGCTCCGCCACCACAATGAACTCTTCGCCAGCCGCGGTGAGGCGGGTTCCACTGGCGCTTCTCTCAAACAGCTCGACACCGAGCTGGTATTCGAGATCCCGCAAGCGGCGGCTCAAGTTCGATTTCTGCACATGGAGCATAGCCGCCGCCTCTCCCAGGCTTCGGCATCTGGACGCCACCACGGCCCATCTCATGTCGCGAAGCTCGTTCGTCAACCACTCCGCCTTTCACTGCAGTTCGTAGCACCAGCCCGCAGTTGGTCTGGTGGGGATAACGCGTCTCCCCGACTTACCTACAATGGGCTATCAAGTTGATATCGTTCTCGTCCTAGATCTCGTGCATCCAATCGACACTACGGGTTTTCTTTCCGGCCAGCAATTTGCGGCTGCTCTTTATATATGATACACTATTGGACCTCAGAAATTCCGATCATGATCCAATCCTTCGATCCATGTCGGCTATCACATGCCAAGATAAGCTTGACGTACATGATCATTGTCCCGGAGCTCGTCAGCCAACCCTGAAAGCGCGATGGCTCCATTCTCAATGACATAGGCCCTTGACACGAGCTCCAACGCGATGGGGACGTCCTGCTCGACGAGGAGCAAAGTCAGGCCGTTTTGAATGAGACCGCGCAGCACGTCGTAGAGCTCGCGCACGACCATAGGCGCCAAGCCCAAAGAAGGCTCATCCAGCATCACCAGGCGAGGCCTGGACATGAGAGCACGCCCTATAGCCACCATCTGCTGCTGCCCCCCCGACAGGGTTCCAGCCGGCGCATCGCGCTTTGCGATGAGCATGGGAAAAATGCGCCAGATGTCCTCCAGGGCGACCTCCTTGGCGGCGCGCGACGGCAGTGGCGTGCCACCCACGAGCAGGTTTTCGCGCACCGTGAGGGACGGGAAGATATGACGGGCCTCGGGCACCTGCACGAGGCCCGCATGTGGAATGCGGTGCGCCGGCATCGCGACGATGTCCCGACCATCGAATGAAATTTGGCCCGCGGTTGGCGCGATCAGACCAGAAATCGTGCGCAGGAGGGTGGACTTTCCTGCTCCATTCGGACCGAGTATCGCCACCGCCTCGCCGGTGGCGACTTCGAGGGACACGTCCCGCAACACCTGGAGCTTTCCGTATCCGGAACTCACGCCATTGATCGACAGTAATTTCATGGCGCCTTGACCTTGTCGAGGGGGCGAGGGTCCGATGGCTCGACGGAACGGCCGAGATAGGCTTCCACGACACGCGGATTGCGAGCGACATCGCCTGGTGCTCCCTCTGCGATGAGCTCACCGGCATCGAGGACGATAATCCGGTCGGACAGCGCCATGACCGCACGGATGTGGTGCTCGATGAAGATCACCGTCACGCCAGAATCGCGGATCGCACGGATGAGGTCCATGGCTTTATTGATCTCGCTGGGGGTCAGGCCGGCCATGATCTCGTCGAGGAGAATGAGGCGCGGCCGCGTCCCGAGAGCCCGCGCAATTTCCAGGCGACGCTGCACCGCGAGGGTGAGCTCGGCACTTGGCATGTCCCGGTATTGGCCGAGCCCCGTCAGCGCGAGGACCGAACCGGCGATGCCAGCGGCTTCCACCTCGGTGCGCCCCACCAATGCAGCTGCATAGACCGTCTCGGCGACGGTGAGCGTCGGAAAGGCACGAGTGATCTGGAACGTGCGCCCGATGCCGGCACGGCAGATTTCATGGGGTGGGAGACCCGAGATTTCCCGGCCGTCGAAGGCGATGTTGCCGCTGGTCGGCTTGAGCGATCCGGCGAGCAAGGAGAAGAACGTCGTCTTGCCCGCCCCGTTGGGGCCGATGATGCCCAGGATCTCGCTGGATCGCACTTCGAGTGAGACGTTTCGTACTGCGAACACACCGCCGAAATTCTTCGATACGTCGGTCGCCCTCAGAAGCACGCGGCCGTCTGCGGGCGCATCCTCGTCCGAGACTGCCGGGGGTGGGCATGTTATGTCCGTGAGGTCGGGAACCGACAGGGAGCCGCGTGTAAGGCCAAAGCGCCGTAGAGCGGAAACGAGTCCGCCAGGGAAGCTCAGGACGGCGATCATAAGTGCGATGCCATAGACGAGATGGTGGGCGCTCGATCCCCCAGCATCGGCAAGAACAGTCCTCAGATATTCTCCCGCCGGGACCAGGATCAGCGGCCCGAGCAGGGGCCCGAGCAGGCTTCCAGCTCCGCCGACGACGGCAAAAAGGAGGAGATAGATCGTGATCTCAACACCGAAGACCGATTGTGGATCGATGAAGCCTGTGTGCTGTGCGCTGAAGGCACCGGCAGTCGCCGCGAAAAACCCGCTCACGGCGAAGGTGAATAGCTTCACTCCCGTCGTGTTGATGCCGATGGCGCTGGCGGCCGCTTCGCTGTCGTGGATGGCGCGCCAGTAGAAACCCAGGCGCCCCGAATACAGGATCTGCACAGTGGCCAGGGCACAGGTAGCCAGCATGCCGGCAAGTACAAGATAGCTGATCGGACTTTCGAACCGCATGTCCCATACTGATTGCCCAACAGCCGGAGGAAACAAGCCGTTGGTTCCGCCCAGCGCCGGAATCCCGCTCGCGGCGAACATGAGCACGTAAGACGAAGCGAGCGTCAGCAGGGAGAAGACCAACGTGCTGAGACCGCGGCGGAAGGGCAAATAGCCGACGATCGCGGAGAACGCTGCCGACAGGACGCCGCCAACCAGCATGCCGATCCACGGGCTCACACCGTGGGCGGTCGCGAGATAGACGGTCGCATAGGCCCCCAGCCCAAAGAAGGCTGAGTGCCCGAACGAGACTTGCCCGAGCAGGCCACCGACCATGTTCCAAGAGGTCGCCAGCAGGATCCACCCGACCAGGGCAACCATGATGCCAATCCAGTAGGCGTCGAGGAATAGCGTTGCTGCCCCGATGGCCAGCCATATCAGGACCAGGGCCGCCGCAGTCTGGCTTCGAGCGAAGCGGGACAGAATGGTCATGCCTCACTCCCCCGTCCGAAGAGGCCGCGGGGCCGGACCAGAAGCGCCAGACCGAACACCAGATAGATGACGCCGGGTGCCGCGGGATTGTTGAACACCGCACTCGTCACAGCCTCGACGACGCCGATCAGCAGGCCGCCCACGAACGCGCCGCGCAGGTCTCCAAGGCCTCCGAGCACCACCACCATCAGCGAAAGCAGGCTGTACTGGATTCCCGCGGTCGGGGTGAGCTGCGAAAACGCCATGAGACAGCCTGCAGGCACGGCGAGCAGCGCAGTGCAAGTCACGAACACGATCATCTGGACAGAACGCACGGGGATGCCGCAGAGCGTCGCCATAGTGGGATCCTGGGCCACCGCCCGCAAACGTCGACCGAACTCCGTACGCAGGATGAGCCAGGTCAGAACGCCGGAAACGACGACCGATATGAGGAAGCCGATGAGCTCGGGCTTTCCAACGACCACGCCAGCAAAGCGAAAAGCTGAGCCGTCAAGAGACGTGCGCACGTTCAGGAGGTCGGCTCCAAAAACAAGCAGAGCGGTGCTCTGAATGGCGAAGGACAACCCGAGCGTCACCTGTGCCTGCATGAGCGGGCCGGCACCCATCACGCGCCGGATCAAGATCGCGTAGACCAGAAAGCCGAGCAGGGCGAGGATAGGCGCGACGAGCGATACGGCGACGTAGGGATTGATGGCGAAGGTGGAGCTCAGCACGACGACGCCATACATGCCGGTCATGAGCAGATCGCCGTGCGCGAAGTTCAGCACCCGCATCACGCCGAAGATGAGAGCGAGCGACATGGCGACGAGCGCATAGATGCCGCCAAGGAGCAGGCCCGATAGGGCCGCTTGAAGAAGTGTCGTGAAAGACATGTGCAGGGCAGGCTCAGGGGAGCATGACAGGCTTGCCGACGGCGATGCCGGCTGGGAACACGGTTTCCTTGCGCTTGCCGCCCACCCAAGCGGCCACCAATTCCTCGGCGCCGAGATTGCGGCCGTTCGCCGGATCGAAGCGAATGAACCTGAAGGGGGTGACCGTATCGTTGCCCGGAATGTCGAGGTTCCGCAACGCATCCCGGACGGAAATCGAGGTCAGGTCCGGCGAGGTTTTGAGCGCCGCCTCCAGGGCTGCCTTGAGCGTCATAATGGCTCCGTAACATGTGCCCGCATAGCTCGAAGGATCGGTTCCGAACCTCTTCATGTAAGCTTCGCGAAACGCGGTCGTGCGCTTGATGTCGGGGTTGAAGTAGTCAACGTTGGCCACGTGGAGTTGGTCGATGATGGCCGGGTCCACGAGTTCCGGCAGGCGCGGGTCGCCGAGGCCGCCGCCGATGCCGAGCACGAAGGGCTTGAAATCGAGTTGCCGCGCCGCTTTCAGCCCGGCCACGACGTCCTCGGTGTAGCCGATCCAGACCACGAGTTCGGGCGCACTATCCTGCACCTTGCGCATAACGGGCAAAAGGTTGCGATCGGCTCGATTGTAGGTGATCTCGCTGACGACCTTGACGCCTTGCGCATCCATCAGCTTGCGTAGGCGTTCCCCCGTTCCGGCGCCGCGTGGGCTGTCCTCGTAAAGCAGCGCGATCCGTCGGTCAGCAAGCGGCTTTGCTCCCGTGATGGTCTGCATGTAGGCATACGCGGTGGCCGCCTCATCATCACTGCTTATCTGATGCGAGAAATACCATTTGTAGCCGCGGGCGAGAATGTCGGCCGACACGGCCGAGCCGTTGAGCAACGGAACCTGTGCGGATTCGGCGAACTGCGCGGCGCCGGAGGTACCGGCGCTGATGTCGCAGGCAAGGACGACCGGTGCGCGCCCCTCGCGTGTCAGCCGCTCCATTTCGCGCCGCGCGATCTCGGGCCGGCCCTGCGTATCCACAATTTCGAGTTGCAGGGGCCTGCCGCCAATGCCTCCAGCCGCATTGATGGTCTCCTGCGCAACTTCCGCAGCCTTCTTGGAATCCTGCCCGAGCACCGCGATTGATCCGGTGAGGGGCGTGATCATCGGCACCCGGAGGGGGTCCGCAGCCCAGGTTTCGCCCACGAGGAAGGTCGACGCTGCTAGAACGAGACCTGCATAGAGGCAATGGCGCAATCTCATCGTCTTCCCCTTGGAGCCGTGTAACGCTCAGTCTTCACGGGATATGCCGCTTCGGACAAGCCAGCGGGGGGCATCAACATCAGCGTGTGATTTTCCCTTTGCAGGGTCTTCTGGAAGCGACGGGCGGAGGCCAGGTCGGGCACCCGGCGCGTCTTTCGCCCGAGGGCCGATCCTGCGGCTGCCGTTTCTGCGAGAAGTCGCGCTTCACGATCTCTGGCTCCCGACGCCGAGCGGAACGTACGTCCCGCTCGACGCCAGTATCTTCGCGCCTCAGCCCTTGATCTTGGCGATTTCCGCCCTGAGCTCGGGGATGACGGTGTTGATGTCGCCGACGAGGCCGTAGTCGGCCACCTGGAAGATGGGGGCCTCCTCGTCCTTGTTGACGGCGACGATGACCTTAGAGTCCTTCATGCCGGCAAGATGCTGGATGGCGCCGGAGATACCGAGCGCCACGTAGAGCTCGGGGGCGACCACCTTGCCGGTCTGGCCGACCTGCCAGTCGTTCGGGGCGTAGCCCGCGTCCACCGCGGCGCGCGAGGCGCCCACCGCCGCGCCCAGCGCATCGGCCAGCGGCTCGATCAGCTCGGCGAACTTCTCCCGCGAGCCCACCGCGCGGCCGCCCGACACGATGATCTTGGCCGCGGTCAGCTCGGGACGGTCGGAGGCGGCGATGCTCTCCTCCACGAAAGTGGACAGCGCCGGGTCCGCGCCCGCGCCGACGGTCTCGATGGCGGCCGAGCCGCCCTCGCCCGTCGCCGCGAACGAGGCGGTGCGCACCGTGACCACCTTCTTGGCGTCGCCGGACTTCACCGTCTGGATGGCGTTGCCCGCATAGATGGGACGCTCGAACGTGTCGGGCGCCACCACCTTGATGATATCGGACACCTGCATCACGTCGAGCAGGGCCGCGACGCGCGGCAGCACGTTCTTCGCCGCGGCGGTGGAGGCGCCGACGATGGCGTCGTAGGACCCGGCCAGCGAGACGATCAGCGCCGCCAGCGGTTCGGCGAGGCGGTGGGCGTAGAGCGCATCGTCCACCAGCAGCACCTTGTCCACGCCCGAGAGCCTGGCGGCGGCATCGGCAACGCCCCTGGCGTCCTTGCCGGCCACCAGGACGTGCACCGGGCCGCCCAGGGCGATCGCCGCGGTCAGCGCCTTGGCGGTGACGCCGTTGAGAGCCGAATTGTCGTGTTCAGCGAGAAGCAAAGTCGCCATCAGATCACCCCCGCCTCGTCCTTGAGCTTCGCCACCAGCTCGGCCACCGAGCCCACCTTCACGCCCGCCTTGCGGCCGGCGGGTTCCGCCGTCGAGAGCACGGTGAGGCGCGGCGCCACGTCCGCGCCGTAGTCCGCCGCGGTCTTCTCGGCGATGGGCTTCTTCTTCGCCTTCATGATGTTGGGCAGCGAGGCATAGCGCGGCTCGTTGAGGCGCAGGTCGGTCGTGACGATGGCCGGGCCGTTGAGCTTCACGGTCTGCAGGCCGCCGTCGATCTCGCGGGTGACGGCGACGCCGCCGTCCTCAAGCACCACCTTGGAGGCGAAGGTGCCCTGCGGCCAGCCCAGCAGCGCGGCCAGCATCTGGCCGGTCTGGTTGCAGTCGTCGTCGATGGCCTGCTTGCCGAGGATGACCAGGCCGGGGGCTTCCTCGCCCACCACGCCCTTGAGGATCTTGGCCACCGCGAGCGGCTCGACCACCCCGTCCACCTTCACCAGGATGCCGCGGTCGGCGCCCATGGCCAGCGCCGTGCGCAGCGTCTCGGACGCCTGGGCCGGGCCGATCGATACCGCGACCACCTCGGTGGCCTTGCCGGCTTCCTTCAGGCGCAACGCCTCTTCCACCGCGATCTCGTCGAACGGATTCATGGACATCTTGACGTTCGCAAGCTCAACGCCCGAACCGTCAGACTTAACCCGGACCTTCACGTTGTAATCCACCACCCGCTTAACGGGCACCAGGATCTTCATCTTCGCTCCATGAAATGAGAGGATCTACCAAGCATGCGCGGGACCGGCGCGCCCATCCGGCTTTAGGCCCGGCTGCCGGCGCGAAATGCCTCCCAGCGTTCAGGGGTCCAGGAGAACAGACCCATCACGCCGCTTCCGCCGCCATTCTGGAGGTCGCGCCCGCCATCGATGGTGATGCAGTCTCCATTGATGTAGGAGGCGCCGTCGCTGAGTAGATAAGCTACGAGGTTCGCGATCTCCTCGTGCTGCCCGGTCCGGCGCAGCGGCACCTCCATCTCCTCGGTCAGGAGCTTTGAGCCCTCCGGATAGAGCTGGCTCCATGCTGCCTTGGTCGGGAACAGGCCGGGCGCGACCGAGACGGTCCGGATGCCGTGCGGACCCCATTCCACTGCGAGGCTCTTCATCATGGCCAGCACCCCGGCCTTGGCCGCGGCGGAGGGTACGGTGAAGGCCCGGCCGGCGTTCGCCGCCGCCGACACGACGGAGAGGATGCAGCCGCCGCGCCCTTCCGCAATCCAGCGCTTGCCGGCAGCTACCGAGCAATAGAAGGAGCCGTGCAGCACGATATCCAGCACGGCATCGATGGCGCGCGGCGACAGGGTCTCGGTGCGAGCGATGAAGTTGCCGGCCGCGTTGTTGATGAGGGCATCGAGCGGGCCGTCGTTCCAGATGCGGGTGAACATCTCCTCGACTGCCGCCGCGTCTCGGACGTCGCAGACGACGGTGGCGACCTTCGCACCCGTCGCCGCGCGGAACTCGGATGCCGTCGTTTCCAGCACGTCGGCGCGCCGGCCACAGATGACGAGTTCGGCGCCAAGTTCCGCGAGCCGCGCGCCGAAGCTCTTGCCGAGCCCGGAGCCGCCGCCGGTGATCAGTATCTTCTTGTTCTTGAGCAGGTCGGTTACGAACATCTGATTGCATCCGAAATCGAGGACAATGTCACGCGGCACGGCTCGCCGCCTGCGCGGGCGATTTCTGGGACAGCCGTCCCTCAAGACCGCCGAGGCGGTCGAGAATGGCGAGATGATGGAAGGTGTCGCCGCACTCGCGTTCGATCATGGTTGCGCGCTTAAAGCGCCGGCCGACGAGGCACTCGTCCGCCACGCCGATGCCGCCGTGCAGTTGCACCGCCTGTTGCCCCACGAACCGCACCGACGCGTTGATCTGGACCTTTGCTGCAGCAAGTGCCCGCCAGCGTTCCCCCGGCTCTGGGAGATCGACGCTCACGGCGGCGAACAGCGCCATGCTGCGCGCCTGCTCCAGCGCGACATACATCTCCGCGGCTCGGTGCTGGAGCGCTTGAAAGCGGCCGATGGGCCCGCCGAATTGCTGGCGCGTCTTGAGATAGTCGACCGTCTCCTCGAGCATCGCCTCCATCAGACCCACGGCCTCGGCGCAGACCGCCGAAAGCGAGGCGGCTTCGGCGTGGTCCAGCGCGGCGAGTGCCGGAGCGTCCGCGAGCAGCAGGGCGTCTTGCGGGAGCACAGCGTCGACGAGTTCGACGATGGCGGCCATGGCCCCGTCGAAGGTGGGGTAGGCCCGCACCCGGACACCGGGATGGCCTACGGGAAAAAGGAAAAGGCCGATCCCCGCCCTGTCGTCCGCCTGTCCCGCAAGTCGGGCGCTGACGATCAGTTCGCCGCCCTCGGCCGCCATCGCGACGCCAGTTTTCCGCCCGTTCAGCACGAAACCGGAAGCGCCGCGCACGGCATGCGTCTCAACGTGCGCGAGGCGGTAGCGGGCGCGCTCTTCCTCGTGGGCGAGGCAGGCGATGCGCCGTCCTTCCGCGATGCCCGCCGCGATTTCTCGTAGATCCGGCGTATCCGGGCAGAGGTCAAAGATCGCGGCCGGACGGATGGCACACGCGACATAAGGCACTTCGACGAGGTGCCTCCCACACGCCTCCATCACGATCTGGGCCCCGACGGCACCGCCTGCGAGGCCGCCGAGGCGCTCGGCGAAGGGCAGGGCGACAAGACCGAGTCCGGCGAATGCGGCCCATGCCGTAGGGTGGCCGGTCGCGCGGCGTTCCGACAGCATGCGCTCGACGCTGTCGCGCAGCAGGCTCTGCTCGGTGGAATATTCGAGGTCCATGGGCGGTTTCCATGCGCAGCGCTTAGAGGCCGAGGATGGCCTTGGCGATGATGTTCTTCTGGATCTCACTGGCGCCGCCATAGATGGTGGCCGCGCGCGCGCTCAGATAGATCGAGGCTGCCCCCTGGGCATCCGCGAACGCGCCACCTATCGAGGCCAGCTCGCCGTCGAGGGGGGCTGCGAGTTGGCCGGCGGCATCCAGCACGAGCTGGGCGCTCGCCTGTTGTGTCTCCGCACCCCGCAGCTTCAGCACCGAGGACGTCGGATCGGGACGGCCGTCATTGCGCCGCCGCTGCCGGTCGATGATCCGCAAGGCGGTAATCTCCAGCGCCTTGAGTTCGATCTCCAACTCGATCACGCGCTTGCGGAAGGCGGGATCGTCGACAAGCAGGCTGTCCAGCCCTTCCGCCCCGGCGGCGAGTGATACCGCGCGGCTGACGCGGCCTTGCGAAAGGCCTACCCGCGCGATGCCGGTGCGCTCGTTGCCAAGCAGGAACTTGGCGTAGTCCCAGCCTTTGCTTTCCTCGCCGATCCGGTTGGCGACAGGCACGCGTACCTCGTCGAGGAACACCTCGTTGGTGTGGTGTGCGCCGTCGATGGTGATGATGGGCCGCACGGTGATGCCCGGCGTACGCATGTCGATCAGCAGGAAGGAGATGCCCTCCTGCTTCTTCGCCGCCGCATCGGTGCGCACAAGACAGAACATCCAATCTGCGACATGCGCGGTGGAGGTCCAGATCTTCTGTCCATTGAGGATGTAATCGTCACCCTCGCGCCGGGCCGAGGTGCGCAGGGCAGCCAGGTCGGAACCGGCACCCGGTTCCGAGAAGCCCTGGCAGAACCACCAGTCCAGGCTGCGGATGCGAGGCAGGAAGCGCGCCTTCTGCTCGTCCGAGCCGAAGGTGTAAATAACCGGCCCGACCATGTTGATATTGAAGGACAAAGGCTCGGGCGTCGGCACCCGAAGCATTTCCTCCATGAAGATATAGCGCTGGACCGGGCTGAACCCCGGCCCGCCATACGCTTTCGGCCAGTGCGAAGCGGCCCAGCCACGCGCGTCCAGGATCTTGTGCCAGGCGACCACGTCCGCCTTGTCGAAATAGGGAACCCGGCCAGCCCGGGCGCGAATCTGCTCCGGCAGGTTGTCACGGATGAAGGCGCGGACCTCGTCGCGGAAGGCAATCTCTTCGGGGGAGAAGGATAGATCCATCGCGAGCCTCACAGGACGGCGCCGCCCATGCGGCGGCGGGACGGGCTCAGTTGTGTCGACCTCGGCGGGCGATGCCAAGGGTCAGTGTGTCCTCCGGTTCCAAGCGACACATATGCGCTCATATAAAGACGGGCCGGGCGATCTCAGGCGGCGGCGATGGGTACGCGGCAGGCGGGTCAGGCGACGGCTTCCGCTTCCCGGTGACCGAGCGCCTGCGATGCGCGGGCGGCGGCGCGGATCACTTCCTGGCGCAGATGGGAAAAGTTCTGTTCGGCGCGAATCGCCGGAGCGGCGACAAGGAGGGCGGCAACGACCGTGCCCTCGGCATCGCGCACTGGCGCGGCCACCCCTGCTGCGCCTTCCACAGCCTCATTCGAGCTGTAGGCAATGCCGGTGCGCCGGATCTCGGCGATGATCGTGCGCAGCTCCGACACCTTCGTCACGGTGTGGGCGGTGAGTGGTTTCAGATCGACCCGCTCGAAATAGGCTTCCCTCCAGTCTTCCGGCTGGAAGGCCAGCAGAAGGCGGCCGGCGGCAGAGCAGTAGAGCGGACGCGTGACGCCTGCGGGAACCGAATAGCGCACGAGCTGCGGGCTCTCGATCACGTCCACATAGGCCGCGAGGTCGGCGGAGACGTCACGCACTGCGACAATGACCGTCTCGCGAGTGGCCGCAGCCAGCTCCTGGGCGAACCCGCGGATAAGCAAGGGTTGCTTGCGTGCCGCAAGGATGCCGGATGCGAGGCTAAAGGCCCTCGGGCCGAGGGTGTAGACGCCGTTGCCGTAGGAGAGGTAGTCTTGTGCCACCAGCGGGCGCAGCAAGTTCAAAAGGCTGCTTTTGGGGGATTCGAGCAGCAGGCTGAGTTTTGCGAGCGTCAATCCATCGGGCGCCTGGGAAATGACATCGAAGATACCGAGAAGCCTCAGCGTGGACTTCGGTGCGCTTTCGATCACCATGCTTCATCCATCGCCTAGAGGGAAAGACCATAGGCTTCCTCGGCCGGGGGCCCGAAACACGATTAACGCACCTCCAATCGTGCAGCAACCCGCGGCCAATACGTCATTCGGAGGGATCGATCCCCGTCGGTGGAGCCTTCCGAATGCGCTCGCAAGGCTCCCGGGTGCGGAGGTTCGATCACGCCGTCATAGCTGTGCAGCCATCCCCGGCGGTCGAGAGTGCGGATGCATCGGCGCTCCCGCACCTCGCGGCATCAGATGACGCGCTTCCCGCGCAGCTCGGTCCGGCGCGTCTCGTCGAAGCCGTAGCGGGCGAGGATTTCGTCGGTGTGCTGGCCGAGCAGGGGAGGCGCGCCGTAGCGGTCGATCGGAGTATCCGAAAAGTGCAGAGGGCTGCCGACCAATGCCGTGCGCCCATTGTAAGGGTGGTCCACCTCGACCCTGAGCCCTCGCGCTACGATGTGGGGGTCCTCGAAGACTTCCTTGAAATTGTAGATCGGCCCGGAGGGCACCTCGGCTGCCTCCAGCAAGGCGAGCCAATGAGCGGTAGACTTCTGCATAAAGATGGCATCGAGCTCGGCGGAGAGCGCCACACGATTCGCGATCCGCGTGAGGCTTTCATTGAACCGCGGATCGCTCGCCATCTCCGGATGGCCGATCGCCGTGCACATGCGATGGTACTGCGCGTCGTTGCCAGCGGTGAGCATGATGCCGCCGTCGGCGCAGCGGAACATCTGGGAAGGTACGCCGCCATTGCCCTGCGTGCCCCGCCGGAACGGCGGCACGCCGGAGGTGAGGAAGATCTGTACATAGTGCGACAGCGCTGCGACCATCGATTCGAACAGCGAGAGGTCAAGCTGCTGGCCGGTCCCGCCGTTGCGGTCACGGTGGTGCAGGGCCGCGAGGATGCCGATTACCGCATTGAGGCCGGTGACGATGTCGGCAATGGAAGGCCCCATCTTCATGGGGCCGCCGCCCGGTTCGCCGTCCGGCAGGCCGGTGACACTCATGAGCCCGCTCATGCCTTGGAACACGGCATCATAGCCGGGCCGCTTGCGGTAGGGACCGGTCTGGCCGAAGCCGGTCAGGGAGCAATAGACGAGACGCGGATTGACTTCACGCATGGACACATAGTCGAGCCGGTAGCGGGCAAGGTCGCCGACCTTGAAGTTCTCGATCAGGACGTCGCAATCCTTCGCGATGGTCCGGATGATCTCCTGGCCCTCGGGCGAGGCGAGGTCCACCGTGACCGATTTCTTGCCGCGGTTGCAGCTCAGATGGAAGAAGTTCTCACTAGTGGGCGCTCCGCTCTCGTCGGCGAGGTAGGGCGGGCCGTAATAGCGCGCGTCGTCGCCCTTTCCGGCCCGCTCGATCTTGATGACTTCCGCCCCGAGATCGGCGAGATACTGGCCGGCCCAGGGACCGGCGAGTATCCGCGACAGGTCGAGCACGCGGATTCCTTCGAGCGGCAGCTGGCTCATGCGGCCTGCTCCTTGCCGTCTGTGCGGGCCTTCACCATGCGCGCCGGGGTGTAGACCATCACGATTTCCCCGCGCTGGTTCCTGACGATGTTGCGCGTGCGCACGATGCCGCGGGTGAGGCGGGTTTTTGAGCGGCGGGATTCGATGACCTCCACCTCCACGTGAACCGTATCGCCGGCGATAGTTGGCCCCTTGATCTCCAGGTCCATACCGAGAAAAGCGAAGCCCGTGTGCTGCATGGAGCACTGGGTCAGGAGCCCTTCCATGAAGGTGAAGACCAGCGCACCCGGCGCGACGCGACCCTTGATGTCGGATTCCAGCGCCTGGAATTCGAAATCCGTGAACAGGACCTCGGTCATCCCCGTGCAGGTGACGAAGTTGATGATGTCGGTCTCGGTGATGGTGCGGCCGATGGTCTTGAAGCTGCGCCCCACCGGAAGGTCCTCGTAGAAAAGCCCAAGGCCCAGGACGTCCATTTTCGCTTTCTCCTTCGAAACTTTCTGTAAGGTCACGCCGCTTGCTCAGTCGAGCACATTGCGGGCGATGATGTTGCGCTGGATCTGGTTGGTGCCCTCGATAATCTGGAGCACCTTCGCATCGCGAAAATATCGATTGATGGGATACTCGTTGGACACGCCCGCCGCGCCGAACAACTGCACCGCGTCGGTCGCGACCTTCATGGCGGTGTCGGTGGCGTGGCACTTGGAGATGGCGGAGAGCTGGGCGAGGACCTTGCCCTTGACGCCGGCGTCGACTGCCGTTGCCGCCTCGTAGACGAGGTTCCGCGCCGCCTGGGTCTGGATCACCATGTCGGCGATCATCCAGCGCACGCCCTGGAAGTCCGATACTGCCTGCCCGAACGCTCGGCGGGACTTGATAAACTCAATGGTGTGGTCGATCGCGCCCTGAGCGAGGCCAACGCCCCGCGCGCCGATGATGGGGCGAGAGTCGTTGAGCGCGGCCATGGCGACACGGAAGCCCGTCTCCTCGTCGCCGAGCATGGCCTCCGCAGGCAGGTAGCAGTTGTCGAGGTACAAAGCGTGCGAGGGGACGCCGCGCGCGCCGATCTTGTCCTCTTTGCGGCCGACCTCGAAGCCGGGCGTGCCCTTCTCGACGATGAAGAGGTTGATCCTGCCGCGCTGCTCGTCCTCGCCCGTGCGGGCGGCAACGAGTACGAAGTCGGCCATGCCGGAATTGGTGCACCAGATCTTCGATCCGGTCAGCCGCCAGCCGTCGCCGTCGCGTTTTGCGCGGGTTCGGATGCCGGCCACGTCCGAGCCGCTCTGCGGCTCGGTCAGCGAAAGCGCACCACGCAGTTCGCCGGAAGCAAGGCCTGGCAGGTATTTTTGCTTCTGCTCCGGCGTGCCACCGGCGAGGATCGCGCCGATGGGTACCCATTGGACGACAAGGAGATAAGCTGTATTGTAGCAGACACGCCCGAGTTCCTCGACGGCCACGCACGCGGAAAGCATGCTGCCGGTTCCGCCGTATTCGGCGGGAAACGGGAGTGTGAAGAGGCCGAGCTCCTTGATGAGCTCGAACATATCGTGCGGATATTCGGCCTTGAGGTCGATCTCCTGCGCCCGCCCGGCGACCCGCTCGCGGGCGACCCGCCGCACGAGGTCCTGCACCTGAAGCTGATCTTCGTTCAACCACCCGCTCACAGCCGTCCTCCCGACCCTCGGCGCGCATCTCCCCGGGCTGGAGCCGCTATGCAGCAAATGGCGGCACGATCCGGGGCGAATACCGTTCCGCCAATTGCTTAGCGGAGCAGATTCGCAGCGGCCACGCCGCCGCGCCATTCCACGCATATGTGGGGTTGCCCCTTGCCCGGCCGTGCCGGCCGTGTCGCTGCCGATTCCGCATGCTCATGCGATCTGTGCTCGCCGATTGACCCGGCGCCGCACCCGCATGCTTGGATTTCGCGCCCGCACCGCAAAATCAGTCGGCGCCGGGCAAGCAATAGCGGAGGAAACATGCGCGAAATTCTAGGTTGCGCCATTGCGGCGCTTTTGTTGGCCGGGCCCGCGGCCGCGCAAACGAGCTACCCGGACCGGCCAGTTCGCCTGATCGTTCCGTTCGCGGCCGGCGGCGCCACGGATGTGGTCGCCCGACTCATCGGATCGGAACTGTCGAAGGCCTTCAACCAGACGTTTGTGGTCGAGAACAAGCCCGGGGCGTCCGGGATGATCGGTGTGGACGCCGTCGCCAAGTCGAAGCCGGACGGATACACGCTGGGGGTGTCGCCCGGGACGCCGCTTGTGGTGGTGCCCTACCTTGACCCCAGGTCGCCGTTCCGCCCTGAACGAGATCTCGAATTCATCACGCCAGTATATGACGCTCCGTTCATTCTGTGCGCGCGGCCCGACTTGTCGCAGAAGACGCTTCCCGAGTTCCTCGCTGCGGCGAAGGCAGCCTCCAGCGAACCGAGCTATGGCACGGTCGGGATCGCCAGCGTCAATCATGCCTTGCATGAGGAGATGGCACGCCGCTCCGGTACCAAGATGCTCCACATCCCTTACACCGGTGAGGCCCCGATCATGCCTGCCCTCATGACGGGCCAGGTCGATATCGCCTTTGTCACGCCGGCGTCCGCCACGAGCCTAATCAAGGAGGGGAAGATCCTGGGGCTCGCCTCCGGCGGGCCGGGCCGTGTGGCAGCATTCCCTGACATGCCGACCATCTCCGAGGTCATGGGATGGCCGGACTACAGCGCCCACACTTGGACCATGTTGATCGGCCCGAAGGGTATGCCGGACGATGTGACGTCGCGCCTCAATGCGGCGACCACCAAGATCCTTGCGGATTCCGAAGTTCAGGCTCGGCTAGCGAAGCTGGGACTCGTCGCGATTGGAGCGAGCGTCGCGGACACGCGGGCGTTCGTCATTGCTGAGGCGAAGCGGTTTCAAAACATCGTCCGCCTCAACGACATCAAGCGTGAATGAAGGGGACAGCGCATCTTCCGTAGCGGGGAGATGCGCCGCGCGACCTGCGTTCGTGTGTCAGCCGGCTGCCGAGGTTTCCTTCGTGAAGGATGTCTGCGGTCCGGCCGCCGCGGCAGGCGGATCCGCACGGAGTTGGTCGATCACTTCCTGCGTATGCTCGCCAAGGCGCGGCGGCAGGCGGCGGACGCCAGCGGGGGTGCGGGAGAAGCGTGTTGGCACCGCCATCGTCACGAACCGGCCTTCGGTCGGATGTTCGACGCGGTGAAAGAAATCCGTCTCGGTAAGGTAGGGGTCGTTGTAGATCTGCTCCAAGGTCAGCACTGGGCCGTTCGGGATGTCAGCCGCGTCGAGGCGCTGACGCCAGTCTTCGGTTGTTCGCATCGCCATTGCCTCGGTGACAATTCCGTAGAGCGTGTCGATGTTGCGCGAGCGGGGCGCGATCTCGGCAAAGCGCGGGTCGCCAACGAGGTCTGGCCGCTCGATGACGCGGAACATACGTCGCCACTGCTCGTCGGTGTTGGCAAGTAGGCAGATGTAGCCGTCGAGTGTGCGGTAGGGCCGCCGATGCGGGGTTAGCATGCGGCTGTAGCCGAGGCCGAGTTCAGGCTGGTCGAGCACGCCAGCCCACAGGTGCTCCAGCATGTTGAAGCCGACCATGGTCTCCATCATCGGCACATGCACCTCCTGGCCGAGGCCGGTGCGCGCGCGGGCGTAGAGCGCCATGCCGATGGAAGAGGCAAGCACGTAGCCGCACAGTTTGTCGCAGATGACAGTCGGGAAGTAGCGCGGCTCGCCGGTGGCCTGGCCGTTCAGCGCGGCGATCCCGCTCACGCCCTGAATCACATCGTCGAAGGCCGGCCACTCCGCGCGCGAGGAATCCTGCCGGTAGCCGCCGGCGGACGCGTAGATGACGCGCGGATTGCGCGCTGCTACCGACTCGTAATCGATGCCGAGGCGGCTTGCCGCTCCGAGCCGCATGGAGTGGACGAAGACGTCCGTGGTCTCCGCGAGATCAAGCAGAGTGGCACGGTTCTCCGGCTGCTTGAGGTCGAGCACAACGGACCGCTTGTTGCGGTTGATGTTGAGGAAGAAGGTCCCCATGCCATCACTGCGGGAGGGCCCCACGAAGCGCGTGTAGTCTCCCTCGGGCGCTTCGATCTTGATGACGTCGGCGCCCATGTCGCCGAGGATCTGGGTGCAGACGGGACCCAGCACATTCACCGTCAGGTCGAGAACCCGAACTCCGGCGAGGGGGCCCTGCCCCGGCTTCGCATCATCTTGGTTCAGTGGCATGGCTTCGGACATGGATGGCCCCGGATCTGTCTTTTCTGCTGCTGCGCGAGCGGCCCTGCCGCGCTGTTTCGGTATGCGTTGAGCGCGGCTCACTCGAGCCGCACCTGCGCGGCGCGGATGGTCTCGCCCCACAGGGCACGCTCCTGCTCAAGGAAGGAGATGTATTCCGCCGTCGTGGAGCCAACGGGCTCCGCCGATTGTGCGGCAAGACGCTCGCGCACGGTGGGGTCCTTGAGTGCGCGGCTGAATTCCTGCTGCAGCCGGACAATGATAGCGGGTGGCGTCTTGGCCGGAACCGCCAGACCCTGCCAGGACACCACCTCGAAGTTCGGCTGCACCGTCTCCGAGATGGTGGGCACGTCCGGCAGATCGCGGAGGCGATTGAGACTTGTGACCGCCAGCGCGCGCACGTTACCCGCCTTGATCTGCGGGAGGGAGGTGTTGACGGTGTCCATGTAGAACTGGACCGCGCCGGCCATCACGTCATTCAGCGCCGGGCCGCCGCCGCGATAGGCGACATGGACGGCATCGATGCCGGCCGCGCGCTGGAACAGCAGGTTGGCGAGGTGGGTCGATCCCCCGATGCCAGATGACGCATAGGACAATTTGCCCGGATTCGCCCTGGCGTAAGCGATGAACTCGTTGAGAGTCTTCGCTGGAACCGAAGGGTGGACCACCAGCACGAGCGGCACCTTGGCGATCAGCAGCACCGGCTCGAAATCGGCTACCGGATCGTAGCTGAGCTTCTGGTAGAGCCAGGGGTTCGTGACGATGAACGAGGTGTTGTAAAGCAAGGTGTAGCCATCGGGCTGCGCCCTCGATGCGGCCTCCGCACCCACGTTCCCGTTGGCGCCAGCCTTGTTCTCCACCACCACCGACACGCCCATCTGCTTCGTGAGCTGTTGCGCCAAGACGCGGGCGACAGTGTCGGTTCCCCCACCGGCCGCGAACGGCAACACTATCTTGATCGGACGGCTGGGATAGGTGTCCTCGGCATGCGCCACGGCGGCGGAGAATATGAGTGCCAGGGTGCAGAGCAGGGACCTGATCATGGAAGTTCGGAGCCTTTTCTGGGCGGGCGGTGAGCATTTGCCACGATCCGAGAAGAAGGCCTCTGGTGCGAGCGAGCAACCGAGAACCGCCGCGCCCGGCGGATGAACACGGATGTGTCACCCAGGATAGCGTAGATTGCGCATATCCGTGCGATTGGCCTCGTCGCGATTGACCCGGCGGGGATGTCGAGCCCCCAAATCCCTCACCGGCCCATTCAGAGGCGGGGCGAAGAGGGAGACACAAATGAGGCGGACGATCGCCGCGCTGGTTGCGGCCGGCCTTTGCTGCATGCCGGTTTTATCGCCCGCGTTGGGGCAAGGCTTCCCCGACCGGCCGGTTCGGATCATCGTTCCCTTCGCACCAGGTGGCTCGACTGACGTGACCGCCCGCGTGCTGGCTGATGACCTGAGCACAACGTTCAAGCAGCAGTTCGTGGTGGAGAACAAGCCGGGGGCCGCAGGCACCACGGGTGTCGACCTCATCGCCAAAGCGAAGCCGGATGGCTACACCATTGGCCTCAGCGGCGTCGGACCCACAGCGATCATCCCCATGATCGACCCGCGTCTGCCCTACGATCCGACACGGGACCTCGATACCATTGCCGCCTTGACGGCAATCGACGTCGTGCTCGTCACGCGTCCCGACTTCGGCCCGAAGACGCTCGCGGAAGTGCTCGCCTATGCGAAGGCGAACCCGGGCCAGGTGACATATGGGTCGACGGGAGTCGCGGGGCCGATCCACTTTGGTCTCGAGGGTCTCGCGCAGCGGGCGGGCGTGAAGATGCTGCACGTCCCCTATGCGGGCGATTCCCAGCTCGTCACAGCGCTCTTGTCCGGGCAGATTGACATCGCCTACCTCACCTTCGCCGGAGGGCAAGGATTTGTGACGAGCGGCAAGGTCCGCGCGCTCGCCGCGGGCGGTCCCAAGCGCATAACGGCGTTGCCGGATTTGCCGACGGTGGCCGAGCTCACCGGCTTCGCGGACTACGACTGCTACACCTGGAACATCCTGGTGACCGCGAAGGGCACCCCGCCGGAAGTCCTGCGCAAACTCAACGAAGCCGTCAACGCGGCGCTCGACAAGCCGCAGACGCGCGAGAGGTTCTCCAATCTCGGCCTGCTCATCCTCGGCGGGAATGTCGACGACGCACGCAGGTTCGTTTTCGCCGAGATGGAGAAATACAAGAAGATCCAGACTGCAACCGGCATCCGCCGCGAATGAAGACTGCTGCTGATTCAACCCCGACACCGTAAAGGGAGCTCGCTGATGCTGAGGTTTCTCGTCGCGATCGCCATGGCACTGTTCGCAGGTGGCGGCGCCATGGCCCAAACGTCCTATCCTGACAGGCCCATACGCCTGATCGTGGGTTTCGCGCCCGGCGGTGCCACGGACGTGGCGTCACGCCTGCTCGCTGCCGAACTGACAAAGATCCTGAAGCAGCAGGTCGTGGTGGAAAACAAGGTCGGCGGGGCCGGCATGATCGGCATGGACGCAGTGGCGAAGGCCAAGCCCGACGGTTACACCATCGGCGTGGCCGGCATCGGCGCCACGGCCATCACACCTTACCTCGACCCGAACGCGTCCTACATCCCCACCCGTGACCTAGATGTAATCGGAAAATTTTACTACGCCGACTTTATTCTCGTCGCCCGACCAGACCTACCTCAGAAGTCCCTGAAGGAGCTTTTGGACTACGCGAAAGCTAATCCAGGGAAAGTGACGTTCGGCTCCGTCGGCATCACGAGCCCAAATCAGATCTACCATGAGGAACTTGCACGGCTCGCTGGCGCGAAGATGCTGCATATCCCCTATCCTGGAGAGGCCCCCATCGTCCCGGCCTTGATGACCAGTCAGATCGATATTGCGTACCTCACGCCCCAGGCCGCCGAGAGCTTCGTGCGGGACGGCAAGCTGAAGTTGGTGGCCGCTGGGGGCCCCGAGCGGTCTCACAGCTTTCCGGACCTGCCGACCGTCACCGAGCAGATGGGTTATTCGGGATACACTTCATACTCTTGGACGGTACTCGTCGCTCCGAAAGGCACCCCGGCCAACATCATCGCGCGGCTGAACAGTGCCATGAACGAAGTGCTGGCGCAGCCTGCTTTCAGCAAGCGTCTGGAGGGTCTTGGTATCACCGTGGCTGGGGGAACGGCGGAGCAGGCACAGGCCTTCCTCGCCGACGAAGTCGCGAGGTTTCGCGAACTGGTGAAGCTGAACAACATCAAGCGCGAATAGGCGCCATTCTGGTCGGCTATGGCTCGGGTCGCGAAGGGAGACAAGGAACGATGAGCGTTTACCGAAGCGCCGTAGAGATCAAGACCGTCGGCCTCGTGGCGGGTGGATATGTGGGGGCTGGCTGGGCGGCATTCCTGCTCGGCCGAGGCCTCTTGGTCCGGGCCTGGCTTCGCCGGCCTGAAGCGGAGCGCGAACTTCGCGCGGAGATCGACGCCATGTGGCCCGATCTTGAGCGGATCGGCCTTGCTCCCGGTGCAGATCGCGCGCACCTCAGCGTCTTCGGATCGCTAGAGGAGGCGCTCGCGGGCTGCGACTTCGTGCAGGAAAACGCCGCCGAGAACGCTGCCCTCAAGGCAGAGCTCTACGCGCGCATGGATGCATGTGTGGCGCCCGACGTGCTCATCGCCAGCAGCACCTCGTCCTTGTCCATGACCGACATGCAGGCGGGCTGCCGGCATCCTGAGCGGTGCGTGCTGGGCCATCCCTTCACCCCGACCCATCTCATGCGCCTCGTCGAGGTAGTCGGGGGCGCGCGGACGGATCCGGCTGCCGTGGATGCCGCGGTGGCCACCTACACACATTGGGGCAAGGCGCCGGTGCGGCTCAACCGCGAGATCTTCGGCCATATCGGCAACCGCCTCGCTACCGCCTTGTGGCGGGAGGCGGTCAATCTCCTCCTGGAAGGTGTCGCCTCGGTGGAGGACATCGACCGCGCGGTGGTCGAGGGGCCCGGTCGCAAATGGGCCATCTCTGGGCCGTTTGAAAGCTACCATCTTTCCGGCGGAAAGGGCGGGATGACCCGCTTTCTCGAGAATTTCTCGGCCGGAATCCAGCGCCGCTGGGACGATCTCGGCACGCCAGTACTCGATGTGCCCACCCGCGCGCGGATCGCGGAGCTGGTAGAGGCGCATCTATCAAACACGCCCATCGAGCAGCGGGCGGCAGAGCGCGGCGCCTTGCTCGTGAACCTCATGTTGGCGCTTGAGCCGCAGGCGGGGGCGTGATCGCCGCCGGTCCTCATGGACGCATAGGAAATCGTGTCTCGCCGGCCTTTCGGAGCGGCGCGGCCATGTCGGCGAATTCACACAGCAACTGGCGCGTGTAGCGGGGATCGATGATTTCCTCCACGCCGAACGCCTCGGCGGTGCGGAACGGCGAGCGCAAGCGCTCCAGCCGGGCCGTGATTTCCGCTCGCCGTGCGTCGGGGTCCTCGGCCTCCGCTAGCTCGGCCCGATAGGCGGCCTCGATGCCCCCTTCCATGGGCAGCGAGCCCCAACGCCCCGATGGCCAAGCGAAGCGCATCACGTGGTGGGTCTGAGGCTGATGTGCGCCTCCGCCCACGCCATAGACGTTGCGGATCAGCACGGAGCACCAAGGCACCGTGGACTGGTGGATGGCGGCGAGCGCGCGTACGGCATGGCGCATGGTGCCCGCCTTCTCCGCTTCGAGCCCCACCACGAAGCCGGGGCAATCCACGAGGTGCACCACCGGCAGATGGAACGTCTCGGCGAGGTCGACGAAGCGCATGATTTTTTGCGCGCTCGCCGCGGTCCAGGCGCCGCCGGAGTGCAGGGGGTCGCCGGCCATCAGCGCGACCGGCCAGCCGTCCAAGCGGGCGAGCCCGGTGATGACGGAGCGCCCGAACGCCTGCCCTATCTCGAAGAAGCTGCCGCGGTCCACTACCCGCTCGATTACCCGTCGCATGAGGTAGGCATGGCGCGGGTCGCGCGGGACGATGGAGGCGAAATCCTCGCACGTTCGGTTGGGGCTGTCGCGGCACGGCCCGCGCGGCGGCAGTTCCCACACAGAATTGGGCAGGTAGGAGAGGAAGGTACGCGTCAGAGCGAACGCTTCTTCTTCATCGTCGGCGGCCATGTCGATGGTGCCGGCCGCGAGTTGGATCGCGTGGCCGCCCAGTTCCTCCTTGGTGCGTTTCTCGCCGAGCTTCTCCACCACCGGCGGCCCGGCGACGAACACCTGTGCCTTCCCCCGAATCATAATCGACAGGTGGCTGAGGCTCACCCGCGCCGCACCGAGCCCGGCCACCGGCCCGAGCGCCAGCCCGATCACCGGCACGGCGGCGAGCGTTGCGCAGCACAGATGCAGGCCCCCCGATTGCCCGCCGAGGCCGCCGGGCAGATTGGCGAAGCCGGTTTTCTCGATAGAGCGCACCGAGCCGCCGCCGCCAGAGCCTTCCACGAGGCGGATCAACGGCATGCGGTATTCGCGCGCCATGATTTCTGCCATCTTAAACTTGTCCCAGATGGCGGCGTCCGCCGAGCCTCCGGCCACCGTGAAGTCGTCGCCCGAGACGATGACTGGGCGGCGCATGACCTTGCCGCGGCCGAAGACGCAATTTGCCGGCGTGAAACCGGTCAGGGGCCCTTCAGCATCGTACTGCGCCTTGCCGGCAATGGAGCCGATCTCACGGAAGCTGCCGCGGTCAACCAGACTCTCGATGCGCTCGCGTACGGTGAGGCGGCCGGCCTTGTGCTGACGCTCCACCCGCTCCGGGCCGCCCATCTGCCCGGCAAGCGCCTTGCGCTGCTCCAATTCATCGATCTCAGGTTCCCAGCTCATGACGCGCGTCTTCCTCGTACGGGGATTCATCCGACCGGTGCGGATTCGGGCGAGCAGCGCGTCATTCACCGGTGAAGACGGGTGTGCGCTTCTCGCGGAATGCCGCGACGGCCTCCGCATGGTCGGCGGTCTGGGTGAGACGGATCTGGTGCTGCGCCTCGGCCGCTAGGACCTCCGGGAGCGTGCCGGTGCGCGCGATCTCGAAGTTGCGCTTCATGTAGCGATAGGCTGCGGTGGGGCCGGAAGCGATGCGGGCAGCCATGCGCTCCACTTCGCCGGAAAACGCCTCGTCCGGCACGACGCGCGTGAGCAGCCCCAGCCGGAATGCCTCTTCAGCGTCGATCTTCTCGGACAGCAGATAGAGTTCCTGCGCCCTGTGCAGGCCGAGCAGCCGCGACAGGAAGAACGACCCGCCGAAGTCGCCTGCGAAGCCCACGTTGGCGAAGCTCGTCACGAACCGCGCGCTGCGTGTCGCGAGTCTCAGGTCGCAGGCGAGAGCGAGCACCAGACCGGCGCCCGCGGCAGCGCCATTGATGGCGGCAATGGTGACCTTCGGGCATTGGCTGAGGGCAAGGATGCCGCCATGTTTGCGCTGCAACTCGTCGTAGCGCTGTTCGAGTGAGCCGGTCTGCCCCTGCATGGCCTTCACGTCGCCGCCGGCACAGAAGGCCCGGCCGGTGCCGGTGATGACGATGGCACGCACTTTCGGGTCTCGCCCGAGGCGGGGGATTGCCTCGATGAGTCCGTCGAACATGGCGAGGGACAACGCATTGGCGGCCTCGGGACGGTTCAGGCGCAGAGTCGCGACGCCGTCCGCGAGAGTTTCGACCAGATCCATCGACACGCCTCCCCGAATTTATTCTGCCCGCAGAGTGCTAGCATGATGCCGCCGTACCGGCCCGCGGTTCCGCCGTTCCCCGCGAACAGCGCACATATGGGATTTTCGCGACCGCACCATGGACAAGACCAGGTAGCGCGGCCGAGGCTGCGTGTCTGTCGGGCCGGGTGTCGGTCCAGCGGATGCGCCATTTGGAGTTTCGTATGATCGCCTTGGAGGCAAGACGGGCGCCACCGGCCGAAATCGAGTGCACGGTTGCTGCCGCCTGTGGCTTCCGACCCGCGGAGGTGGAATGAACGCGCCTACCGGTGGAGCCTTCTATGACCTCGTCAGGATTCAAGGGCGGCTTGATCGCACGCCTTTCAATTCCTGGCTCGGGATGCGCGCGGTCTCTGCATCGCCCGATGGCGTGGTGTTCGAGCTCGATGCGCGACAGGAATTCGTGTCCACGCCGGAGCGCCAGATCGTTCACGGGGGCGTCCTGGCGAGCTTGCTCGATGCGGCGGCGATCTATGCCGTCATCGCCGCGACGGGCTGCCTCCAGACGACCGTCGACTTGCGTGTGGACTATCACGCGTCAGCGGCCGTGGGACGGCTGCGCGCGCGGGGCACGATAATACGCCTTGGCAAGACCCTTTCCTGTTCCGAGGCGCGGGTCGAGGACCATGCCGGCAAGCTGGTGGCCAGCGGGCGCGGCACCTTCCTCAATCTCGGCCTGCCTGCCTGATCGGTTCCTCCCGGGGGAGACCCCTTTCTCCCTCACCTGCGGACGACGTGAAAGCGTCGTCCGCTTTTTTTTGCCGCGGCGGTTCCCCACCCGGTCGCACAAAGCAGTCGCGCCGTTGGACCGATCAACACATTCATGTCGGATCGACCCCGCAGGACCGGCCCCCATGGACCGCGTCGGCTTCACCTCTAGTCTTCACGGAAGTAATCAATCAAAAAGTTTCCGTAACGGGAGGTGAAATGTCAACTAAAAGCAAAAATAATTCCCCTAGGGAAGGGATATCGCATGAATTGCGATCCGCTGAGACTTGGAGAGAGCGCCGCGCCGGTCTCATGATGGCCGCCATCGGTGTGTTCGCTGCGGTCACGGGCGCACAATACGGGGTCGGGACATTGGACCGCATCGGGCCCGGTTTCTTCCCCACCGCGTTGGGCGTCGGCCTCATGCTCATCGGCATTGCCATCGCGCTTACCGCTCACGTAGCGCAGGACGGCAGCAAGGCCGCGCTGGGCCACATCACCCCCTACCGGCCCGTCGACTGGCGTGGCTGGGTTGCCATCGTGGCCGGCATCCTCCTTTTCATTCTCGTCACGCCGCTTCTCGGCCTCGTCCCGGGTACCTTCGCCTGTGTGTTCACGTCCGCGATGGGCGACCGGAAGATGACGTTGCTGAGCAGCGCGGTGCTCGCCGCCGTCGTCAGCGCGGCCGGAGCCCTCCTCTTCGTGTGGGGCCTCCGGGTCGGCCTCCCGTATTTCGGTTCCTGAAGGATCCCCGCCATGGAAGCCATCGACGGCCTGATCCACGGTTTTGGCGTCGCGTTCCAGTTTCAGAATTTCGTCGCCTGCCTCGCCGGCGTCTTCATCGGGAACGTGGTCGGTGTGCTGCCCGGCCTCGGTGTGATGACGGCGATCTCCATGCTGTTGCCGCTCACCTTCGCCATGCCCCCGGTCGCGGCGATCCTGATGCTGGCCGGCATCTATTACGGCGCGCAGTATGGGGGAGCCATCTGCTCCATTCTGCTCAACCTGCCGTGCCATCCCCCCCACGCGGTCACCTGCCTCGACGGTTACCCGCTCACGCTGAAGGGCAAGGGCGGCACGGCGCTCGGCGTGACCATGCTGGCCTCGTTCCTTGGCGCCTCCTTCGGCATCGTGCTGATGGTGTTCTTCGCGCCAATCCTCGTGCGCATCGCATTGAACTTCGGCCCGGCGGAGATCTCCTCCCTGATGCTCCTCGGCCTGCTCGCGGGCTCCACGCTGGCGCGCGGCTCAAAGCTCAAGGGCATGTCCATGACGTGCCTCGGCCTGTTGCTCGGTACCATGGGGACCGACATCAACACCGGTCTCCAGCGCTTTACTTTCGGCTTTCCCCAACTCGACGACGGGCTCGAGATCGTCGCGCTTGCCCTCGGGCTCTTCGGCGTCGCCGAATTCCTCAAGAGCGTGAATGCGGTGGCTCCGGTCTCGACCTCAGCCACGAGCATCCGCATCGCCGATCTGTGGCCGAGCCGCTCGGAACTGCGCACCGCGGTGGTGCCGGCCTTGCGCGGCACCCTGGTGGGAAGCCTGTGTTCCATGATCCCCGGCACCGGTCCGACCATCGCATCCTTCATGGCCTACGGTCTCGAAAAGCGCGTGTCACGCCGGCCGGAAGACTTCGGACACGGCGCGATCCAGGGCGTTGCCAGCCCCGAGGCGGCGACCCACGCGGCCGTGCAGGGCGACTTTATCCCCACCATGAGCCTCGGCATCCCCGGCGACGCGGTGATGGCGCTCCTGCTCGGGGCACTGGTGATCCAAGGAATCACACCGGGGCCCCAACTCATCACCGAGCATCCCGATATCTTCTGGGGTCTCATAGCCAGCTTCTGGATCGGCAACATCCTGCTGATGGTGCTCAACATGCCGATGATCGGCCTATGGGTGAAGCTACTCACGATTCCCTATCGTTACCTCTATCCGAGCGCCCTCTTCTTTGTGTGCATCGGCGTCTACAGCGTGCGCAGCGACATGTTTTCGGTGGGTACGACGCTGGCCATCGGGATATTCGGCCATGCGCTGCTGCGCCACGGCTTCCACCCGGCGCCGGTGTTGCTCGGCTTCGTGCTAGGCCAAAGATTCGAGGAGAATCTGCGACGGGCTCTGCTTCTCGCTCGGGGTGACCTCTCCATCTTCGTGACGCGACCCATCAGCCTCGCCTTCCTCACGCTTACGGCGCTGCTGATGGGTGCACAGCTGTATCTCACCTTGCGGCAGAGAGGGCGCGACGCGATCGACCTGCCATCGAGCGCGTCTCCGGTCCTGGAGGAGTGATGTCTGGGGCCCGTTAGTTGGCGAGCCCGCGCAAAGCTTGCGCGGCGCCTGTTGCAAACTTTCTGGCTCCCGTCGAAGACCGGAGACAATCATCCGAGAAAGGTTAGCAAAAAGCGTGAAGGCCGCGAGCGAACTCGCGGCCTTCACGCACTAGATCAAAAATGGCGGTTCAGGCGATCTCCGCCCGGCCGTTGCCGATGGCGAGAACGCCACGCTCCACCGCACGTGTCTCGAAGCTCACGACGTCGCCGTCTCGCCAGATGCTGACTGCGAATGTCTCACCGGGGAAGACCGGGGCCGTGAAGCGGGCCGAGATGGCGCACAGCCGGCCCGGATCGTAGCCGCAGACGCTCTTCAGGATCGCGTGGCCCGTTACGCCGTAGGTGGCAAGACCATGCAGGATTGGCTGCGGGAAGCCCGCCTTCGCCGCCACGTCCGGATCACTGTGGAGCGGATTGTAGTCGCCGCTCAGGCGATAGACGAGGGCGGCGTTGGCATTGGTCTGCAGCTCGCAAACCATGTCGGGGGCGCGCTCCGGCACCTTGTGAGCCGCCGGTGTCGACCGGGCGGGACCGCCGAAGCCGCCGTCGCCACGGCAGAAGGTCGTCTGAGTTATGCTGGCGATGCGCTCACCAGTCACCGCGTCGGTCAGGTCCCGCTCCGACAGGACGACCGCGCCCTTGCCGGCGCCCTTGTCGATCACGTCGACCACCCGGGTGCGCCCGACCAGCGTGCCCTCCACGGGCAGCGGCCGGTGGAGGACGAGGCCCTGCTCCCCGTGCACCACCTTTACATAGTCGATGCCCGTATTCAGCGTGCGGATCCACGAGCCGGGGCTCGCCAGCACCACCGCCATGGTGGGTAACGCGGAGAGATCCTTCTCGTAGATGAAGCGCAATTGGTCGCGGTCCATCGGATCGCGCCCGAGCCCGACGCCCAGCGCATAGAGCATCGTGTCGCGCGCGGTGTAGGTTTGGCGGACGTCCGGGATCGCCAGCGCTATGAGTTTTTCGTAGTCGATGGCCATCAGATCGGGTCCCAGGTGAAGACATCGCTCGACCGCTCGATCGGCGTGAGGTCGGGAGCGAAGGCGCCCTTCGCGACGGTGTCCACCAGTTCCGGTGTCCATCCGTCCGAGATCTGCACGGAGCGCACCGGGCGGGGCTGGCTGAACAGGTAGAGCTCGTTGTTGCGCACCCCGAAGATCTGGCCGGAGACGTCAGCGGCTTTGTCCGAGGCCAGCCACACCGCCAGCGGGGCGATCTTCTCCGGCGTCATCTGCTGGAAGCGCTCGACACGGCGGCGCTGCTCCTCCGTCTCGGCGGGCAGCGAGCTCGTCATGCGGCTCCAGGCGAACGGCGCAATGCAGTTGGAGCGCACGTTGTAACGCTGCATGTCGAGGGCGATGGCGCGCGACAGGCCGACGATGCCCATCTTGGCGGCCATGTAGTTGGCCTGGCCGAAATTGCCGATCAGCCCCGAGGTGGAGGTCATGTGCACATAGGCGCCGCCGTTCTGCTCGCGAAACTGCGAGGCGGCCGCCCGGCTGAGCAGGAAGCTGCCCATGAGGTGCACCTGGATGACATCGTTCCAGTCCACGAAGCTCATCTTGTGGAACATGGTGTCGCGCAGGATGCCCGCATTGTTCACCACTGCGTCGAGGCGCCCGAAGCGCTCCACCGCCGCGGCGACGATACGCTCCCCGTTGGCAGGCTCGACGATGGAGAGCGTGCTCGCGAGCGCCTCGCCGCCCCTGGCCTCGATTTCAGCGACCACCTCCTGTGCCGGACCCGCATCCTCCCCGCTGCCGGCGAGGCTTGCGCCGATGTCTACCACCACCACGGCCGCGCCTTCGCCCGCCATCCCGAGGGCGATCGCCCTGCCGATGCCGCGTCCGCCGCCAGTGACGACGGCGACCTTACCGGCCAGCATCTTGGTTTGGTTCATGGCGATTTCCTCAGCCGTGCATGGTCAGGCCACCGGAGACGCTGATGGTCTGGCCGGTGATGAAGGCGGCGTCGTCGGACAGCAGGAAGGCGATCATCCCCGGATAGTCGTCGGGCTTGCCCAGCCGTCCGAGGGGGATCGCCCGCGCGAGGCCCTCCGCGATCTTGCCCCCCGTGGGCGAGCTCTTGGTGAACTCGTCGAACAGCGGCGTATCCGTGGGGCCGGGGCAGACCACGTTCAGCGTCACGTTCTTGCGCGCCATCTCGCGTGCCAGGGTCTTGGTGAACGAAGCGATGCCACCCTTGCACGCCGAATAGACCGCCTCGCCGGACGAGCCCACCCGTCCGGCGTCGGACGCGACGGAGACGACACGGCCGAAGCCGCGCTCCGCCATGCGCGGGACCACTACGTGGTGCAGGTTGAGCGGACCATAGAGATTGATGGCGATCACCTTGTCCCAGAAGGCCCGGTCGGTGTCGAGGAAGGCGATGGGCTTGTCCCAGCCGGCGACATTGGCGAGGAGTTCCACCGGCCCCGCCTCAGCCTCGAACGTATCCACTGCGACAGCGACGGCGTCGCGATCTGCGATGTCGCAGGCATAGGCGAAGGCTTTGCCGGGTTCGGTCGCGAGCCGCGCCGTTTCCCGCGCTCCTTCGAGATCGCGGTCGAGAATGCCGACGACGCACCCCTCCTCGACCAGACGCTGGGCGGTCGCGCGGCCTATGCCGCTCGCCCCGCCTGTCAGAATCACGCGCCGACCCTTGAGACCTCGCATCGTGCACCACTCCCTGTCGCGATCCGCACTGGGACGAGCCTTCGCCGGCATGTCCCAGAGCTCCGGCGGCGTGCGGCCGGAACTGCGCGAAAGTGGCGGCGCGCTCTGCGCACGCCAAGGGGCTGCCGGGCCGGGAAGTCGCTTCAACACGTATGTGCAGGTCAGGTCGTCCTCGCGCATTCCTCTGTCGCGTTCCCGCCACGCGAAATATTGTCCGGGCGTCTCACCGGAGCGGAACATGAAGGAAGGCGCGTTCATCGTCGGAGCGTTCGAGCATCCGACCCGTAAGGCACCCGACAAGACGATTGCCCAGCTTCATGCCGAAGTGGCCGCCGGCGCCCTCGCCGACGCCGGCCTCGCGCTCGCCGACGTGGACGGCTATTTCTGCTCGGGCGATGCGCCCGGCATGGGGCCACTGACCATGGCGGACTATCTCGGCCTGCGGGTGAGACACTACGACAGCACGGATGTCGGCGGCTGCTCCTACATCGCCCAGGTGGCGCATGCCACGCAGGCGATTGCCGCCGGCAAGTGCAACGTGGCACTCATCACCCTCGCCGGCCGCCCACGCAGCGAGGGGTTGACCACCATGCCCACGCGCGCCGCGGACGAGCGCAATCCCGATTCAACCTGGGAAACCCATTTCGGCGTGCAGACCGTAAACATGTACGCAATGGTGGCCATGCGCCACATGTATGAGTTTGGCACCACGCCCGAGCAACTCGCCTGGATCAAGGTCGCGGCCTCACGACACGCGCAGCACAATCCGAACGCCATGCTACGCGACGTCGTCAGCGTCGAGGACGTGGTGAATTCGCCCCTCGTCGCCGATCCGCTCCGGCGGCTGGACTGCTGCGTGGTGAGCGACGGCGGCGGGGCGCTGGTGATCGCACGGCCGGAGATCGCGCGCACCCTGCAGCGCCCGCTCGTGGGGGTGCGCGGCTGCGGCGAGAGTCTGAAGGGCACGTTCGGCGGCGACGTGGACCTCACCTGGTCGGCTGCCCGCGTGTCCGGGCCTGCGGCCTTCGCCGAGGCCGGCGTCACGCCCGCCGACATCAAGTACGCCTCCATCTACGACAGCTTCACCATCACCGTCCTGATGCAGATCGAGGACCTCGGCTTCTGCGCCAAGGGAGAGGGAGGACGCTTCGTCGCCGACGGGAACCTCATCTCGGGCATCGGGAGGCTGCCGTTCAATACCGACGGCGGCGGCCTGTGCAGCAACCACCCTGCCAACCGGGGCGGGATCACCAAGGTGATCGAGGCGGTGCGCCAGGCGCGCGGCGAGGCGCATCCCGCGGTCCAGGTGAAGAATGCCGACCTGGTCCTTGCAACCGGCATCGGCGGGCTCCTGGGCGCGCGCCACGGCGCCGCCACTGTCATCCTCGAAAGGCATTGAGCCCATGGCCGCGCGCATCATCCCGAGCCCCGTTGTCAACCCGGAGAGTGCGCCCTTCTACGCCGCCGCGCGGGAGGGGCGCTTCCTCATCCGCCGCTGCATCGAGACGGGCCGCGCACATTGGTATCCCCGCGCGCTCTGTCCCTTCTCCCTGAAGGTGACGGAATGGGTGGACGCATCCGGGCAGGGCGAGATCTACAGCTACAGCGTCATGCGCCGCACCGACCCGCCTTATGCCATCGCCTATGTGCGGCTCGAGGAAGGGCCGGTGATGCTGACCAACATCGTAGAGAGCGATTTCGACGCGCTCGCGGTGGGGCAGAAGGTCGAGCTCGTGTTCGTGCCGACAGCGGACGAGGGCGCGCCGGTGCCCTGCTTCCGCGTGGCGCGGTCCTGAGCGCGTCGGCATGGACAGTTCATCGGGAGAACATGATGGGACCCCTCAAAGGCATCAAGATCGTCGAGCTGGCCGGCATCGGGCCCGGGCCTATGTGCGCCATGCTTCTGGCGGACCTCGGCGCCACCGTGCTGCGCGTCGAGCGCCGCACGCCGGTGAAGCTCGGCATCGAGCGGCCGCTGAAGTACAACCTCCTGCTGCGGGGCCGGCCGCAGATCGCGGTCGATCTCAAGGAGAAGGCCGGCATCGATTTCGTCCTTTCTCTGGTCGAGGAGGCCGACGCCCTCATCGAGGGTTTCCGCCCGGGCGTCACCGAGCGCCTCGGCCTCGGCCCGGACGCGTGCCTTGCACGCAACCCGAGGCTGGTCTACGGCCGCATGACCGGCTGGGGACAGGTCGGACCGCTGGCGCAGGCGGCGGGACACGACCTCAACTATATCGCTCTCACCGGCGCGCTCGCCGCCATCGGCCGCAAGGACGCGCCGCCGACCCCGCCGCTCACCCTCGCCGGCGATCTCGGCGGCGGCGCGCTCTACCTCGCCTGCGGCATGCTCGCGGCGATCGTGGAGGCGCAGCGCTCCGGCTCAGGGCAGGTGGTGGACGCCGCTATCTCCGACTGCGCCGCTCATTTAATGACGAATTTCTTCGGCATGCATGCGGCCGGCCTCATGTCGCTGGAGCGGGGGACGAACTTCTCTGACTCCGGCGCGCCTTACTACGATTCCTACGTCTGCGTGGACGGCCACTACATCTCGATCGCCCCCATCGAGGACCGCTTCTTCGCGCAACTGGTTGAGAAGTTGGGCTTCGATCCCACTGTCTTTCCGCCGCAGAACGACCGCGCGCAATGGCCCGACATGCGTCGGCTGTTCGCCGCGCGTTTCCTGGAACGGACGCGCACGGAATGGTGCGCCATTCTTGAAGGCACTGACGTGTGCTTCGCCCCGGTGCTCACTATGGCGGAGGCTCCAGCGCATCCGCACATGCAGGCCCGCCGCGTCTTCCTCGAGATCGACGGTGTCACCCAGCCCGCCCCCGCCCCGCGCTTCAGCCGCACGCCGCCGGCAGATCCAGTGGCGCCGAGGGCGGCGGTCGAAACTCCGCCGGCCGAGGCCCTCACCGGCTGGCGCATTGCCGGCGCCGTCTCGGAGTGGGCGGCGCGCGGCGCGATTGGCTGACGGTCTCCTAGCCCGCAGGTGCCCTCCCCTCTCCACAAGGCTTTCCCATGCCGCTTCTCCAGTTCGTCAATCGCGTGTGGTTCGAAGAAGGCACCGTCAAAAGGATCGGCAGCGAGCTCAGGCGCCTCGGTGTCAAGCGTCCGCTGGTGTGCACTGACAAGGGCATCGTGGGAGCGGGCATTGCCGATGCAGTGCGCGGGCACTGGCCGACGGAAACGCCGTGGATCGTCTTCGACGAAACCCCGGCCAATCCCACCGAAAGCGCAGTGCGTGCGGCCCTCGCCCTCTATCGTTCGGAAGGATGCGACGGCATCGTCGCCATCGGCGGCGGTTCACCCATCGATCTCGGCAAGGCGGTGAACCTGCTCGCCGGCCATCCTGAGCCATTGGCCCAGTACGAGACCGCGAAGAAGGGCCTCGGCAAGATCGGTCCGGTGGGGCCGCTGATCGCCGTCCCGACCACCGCCGGCACCGGCACCGAGGTGAGCATCGGCACGGTGATCCTGACCGACGACGGACGCAAGTCCACCATCGCCAGCCCCTATCTCATCCCTGCCGTCGCCATCTGCGACCCTGTGCTCACTCTGGGCCTGCCGAAACTGCTCACCGCCGCCACCGGCATGGATGCGGTCACCCACTGCATCGAGGCCTATCTCTCGCCGCTCTACAATCCCATCGCCGACGCCATCGGCCTCGACGGCCTCGCGCGGGCTGTGGCGCGCGGGGCACTGGAGCGGGCGGTCGCCGACGGCTCCGACATCACCGCCCGCACGGAGATGATGATGGCAGCGCTCGAAGGCGCGCTCGCCTTCACCAAAGGCCTCGGCGCGGTCCATTCTATGAGCCACGCGGCGGCGCGGATCGAGGGGCTGAGGCTGCACCACGGTACGCTGAACGCGGTCATCCTGCCCTCAGTGCTGCGCTTCAACGCCCCGCACTGTGCGACGAAAATGGCGGCGCTCGCCCGCGTGATGGAGGTGCCGGATCCGGTCGGCCTGCCGGCGGCGATCGAAGCGCTGAATGCCCGCCTCGGCCTGCCGGGGAGCCTCGGCGATATGGGTGTCGCCGCCGATGCCATCCCCGAGATGGTGGCCTATGCCGATGCCGACGTGTCGAGCCTCACCAATCCGGTGCGGCCCACCCCTGACGACTATGCGCGCCTGTTCGCCGAGCTCATCCCGGGTTGAGGCGCGTTGGCGCGATGCGAGGAGAAGCACATGGCAGGTGAAATATGGTCCGACAGGGGCCATTTCATCAACGGCGGCTGGACCGGCGCCGGCACGGGCATCGCGGTGGAGAACCCGGCGAACGGTGAGACCATCGCGACCGTTACCGCGGGCACGTCGTCCGACATGGACCGGGCCGTCGCGGCGGCTCACGCCGCGCTGCCTTCCTGGATGGCGACGACAGCGGCGGAGCGCGCGGCCTTCGTCGGCAAGATCGCGGAGCTCGTCGCCGCGCGGAAGGACACCCTCGCCGACACCATGACGCGCGAGATCGGCATGCCGCTGAAGCTGACCAGCATGATCCAGGTCGGCCTGCCGCTCACCACCTTCCAAAAGACCGCGGCACTCGCGGCGGACTTCCCCTTCGAGCGGGAGGTCGGCAATTCTCGGGTCCTGCAGGAGGCGGTAGGCGTGGTCGCCGCCATCACGCCGTGGAACTATCCGCTGCACCAGATTGCGGCGAAGGTCGCGCCGGCGCTGGTGGCGGGATGCACAGTGGTGGTGAAGCCTGCCGACCTCGCCCCGCTCAACGCACTTCTCCTCGCGGAGATCGCCGAAGCCGCCGGCCTGCCAGCGGGCGTCCTCAACGTGGTGACGGGCAGGGGTTCCGTCGTCGGCCAACTCCTCGCCACCCATCCCGACGTGGACATGATCTCCTTTACCGGATCGACGCACACCGGTTCCCTGCTTGCGCGTGAGGCAGCGGTGAGCATCAAGCGCGTCTCGCTGGAACTCGGCGGCAAGTCCGCCGCGGTGCTGCTTGAGGGAGCGGACCTCGAGAAGGCGGTGAAGGCGACGGTCGGGGCCTGCTTCCTCAATTCCGGCCAGACGTGCTCGGCCCTTACGCGCCTGGTGGTGCCGAAGGCCCAGGCGGCCGCTGCGGCCGATATCGCGCGGGAGGCGGCACAGGGTTTCGCACTCGGCGATCCGCTCGATCCCGCGACGCGCCTCGGGCCCGTCATCTCAGCCCGTCAGCGCGAAATCATCCGCGGGATGATTGTGGCGGCAGCGGCAGACGGCGCGATGCTCGTGTGCGGCGGCGCGGATACACCGGCCGGGCTCGATCGCGGCTACTATGTGAAGCCTACGATCTTCACCAGCGTCGACCCCAATTCGGCGCTCGCCCAGGACGAGGTGTTCGGGCCGGTGCTCGCCATCTTGGCCGCCGACAACGACGATGATGCGATCGCCATCGCGAACAATTCCCGCTACGGCCTGTCCGGCTCCGTCTGGGCCGGTTCGCAGGAACAAGCGGTGGCCGCGGCGCGGCGCATCCGCACCGGCCAGATCGAAATCAATGGCGGTCGTTTCAATCCACTGGCGCCGTTTGGCGGCTTCAAGCAGTCCGGCTACGGCCGGGAACTGGGCGTGTTCGGCATCGAAGAGTTCGTGGAGACCAAGGCGCTCCAGTTCTGAGCCGAGATGTACCGCTCGCGGGCAGGTCGGCGGCAATTGGCCGGGGCTGTTCGCTGTGGCGGGCTCACCGGGGGAGGCACGCATGTCGGGTGGCCTGAGGTTTTTGCTGGCGCCGAAATCCATAGCCGTGATCGGCGCTTCGGAGGATGACACGCGCGTCGGAGGCCGGCCGTTGCGTCACCTCCGCCGCGGCGGCTATAGCGGGAAGGTCTATCCGGTCAACCCGAATCGTCGCGAAGTCCAAGGCATGGCTGCCTATCCCGGCATCCTGGAGGTCCCGGAGGCAGTCGACTGTGCCATCGTTGCAATCCGGGCGGAGGCAGTCCTACGTACCCTGCGGGACTGCGCCACGCGTGGCGTGAAGTCGGTCGTCCTCTTCACATCCGGCTTTGCCGAAATGGGGGACGATGGACGGCGCGCCCAGGACGAGTTGCGCAGGCTGGCCAGAGAGACCGGCATGCGCATACTCGGACCCAACTGCATGGGCGCCTTCAATACCGCCTGCAGGGCGTATCTCACGTTCACAGCAGCGTTCGTGGAACCAGGGGGCACCGACCGCAGCATCGCCATGGTCAGCCAGAGTGGCGGCCTCGGCGCGCATCTTTTGCCGCTGGCCAGCGCGCGCCGCCTGCAAGTCTCCAAGTTCGTGACAACGGGCAACGAATGCGACATCGAAATCGGCGAGGTGCTGGAGTATCTCGCTGAAGATCCTTCCGTTAAGGCGATTCTCGCTTATGTCGAGGGGATCCGCTCGGGAGCTTCCTTCTGCAGGGGACTTGCTAAGGCGCAAGAGAACAGCAAGCCGGTGATTCTCCTGAAGGTGGGCAAGAGCGCCGAAGCGGCGCGGATCGCGGCCTCGCACACAGCCTCGATCGTGGGGGACGACGAGAGCTATGATGCAGTTTTCCACTATTATGGCGTAGTGCGTGCCAGGAGCATCGAGGAAATGCTCGACGTCGCCTATGCGTTCAGTCTTGCCGGTGCCAAACCGGGCAAGTCCCTCGGAGTCGTATCGCTCTCAGGGGGAGCTGCCGTGCAACTGGCAGACCTCGCGGTCGAGCACGGGCTCGCACTGCCGCCCCTGGCTCCCGAAATCAAGGAGGTGGTAGGCAAGGTCGCTCCGTTCGCCTCCTTCCACAATCCTGCCGACCTGACCGCCAACGTCGTTAACAATCCCCAAGTGTTCCATAGCTGTCTTTCCCTTCTGGTGGAAAAAGGTGGGTTTGATGCCGTTCTCGCCTTCCTGACCGTGGCGATCACGACTTCGAACCTCGTGGAGCAGATATTTGAAGCGGTGCGTGCGGCGCGCCAGAGGCGTCCCGACTGCCCCCTCATCCTATGCGCCTCGGTCCCGCCGGATCTGTCTCGGCGCTATGAAGAGATTGGATGCCTGATTTTTGAAGAGCCGAGACGGGCCGTTTATGCGCTTGCGGCCCTTTGGAAGCTCGGGCGCGCCTTCGCCGTGGGGGCCGGACGCCTTGGCGAAGGCGCAGTCCCCGGAGCTTCCCTCGTCGCTGCGCAGCCACAGGCCGAACAGGATTCCGGTCCGCTCAACGAGTTTCAGGCCAAGATGAAGCTGCGGGAGATCGGCATCGCGGTGCCGAACGAGATCGTCGTCCAGAGCGCGGAGGAGGCTGCGCGACGGTCTTCGGAAGTTGGTTTTCCCCTAGCGGTGAAAGTGCTCTCGGCCGACATCTCGCACAAGACCGAGGTGGGAGGCGTGGTCCTGAATGTGGACTGCGGAAAGGCGGCCGCAGATGCGGTCGCGAGAATCTCCGCATCCGTGGCAAACCTCGCTCCCGCCGCACGAATCGAAGGCTTCCTGCTGTCGAGGATGATATCCGACGGGGTCGAATGCATCGTCGGCGTCACCAGGGATCCACATTTCGGTCCGGTCGTCATGTACGGTTACGGTGGTGTGGCCGTGGAAATATTCAGGGATGTCGTCTACAAGCTTGCACCGATTTCGGAGGCGGAAGCCTTTGACATGATCAAAAGTGCGAAGAGCTTTCCTCTTCTCGATGGACATCGCGGGCGCTCTCGGGCCGACGTCGTCGCCTTGGCCTCGGTCATCGTCAACGTATCGCGCTGGGCAGCGCAGAACCGGGATCGGCTCAAGACCTGCGAGATCAACCCTGTCCTTGTGCTTGGCGAAGGAAAGGGCGCGGTTGCGCTCGATGCCCTCATCGAATTTGACGGCGGGACGGCTGACCCGCCGGACATCCGCCGCCATTTCGGCTGAAATGGGCGAGGATCCCGGACCCGGCTTCCGTCACCAGGCGTCAACGAACCGACGTAGCATTCCCGAGCGGCGGGCGCGGCAGGCCTTGAGCCCGTTGACCAGCCAGAGGCGCGTGTCCGCGGGATCGATGACCGCGTCGATCCTGAGGTTGGCAGCCTGCGAGATGGCCTTTCCGGCGGTGTAGAGGCGCGAGACACGTTCGTCGAAAAGTGCCTTTCGCGCCTCGGGATCTGCCTCAGCCTCGAGTTCCCGCCGGAACGCGAGGCGCACCGCGCCTTCGAGACCCATGCCCCCGAACTCGCCTGTCGGCCAGGACACGTAGAACATTGGGTTCGTGCGCGCGCCCCCTTGCATCGACAAGCCGCCCAGCCCGTACCGTTTGCGCAGAACCACGCTGAACAGGGGCACGCCCAGCTTGGCCGCGGCGATGAAGAGGCGAGAGGTCTTCCGGACTGCGGCCCGGGCCTCGCTTTCCAGCCCGACCATGAAGCCGGGCGTGTCGATCAAGGTCAGCACGGGAATGTCGAACGCATCGCAGAGCTGAAGGAAATGGGCCGCCTTGTCGGCGCCGTCGCAGTCGATCGCTCCGCCGAGATGCCGGTTGTCGTTGGCGACAACGCCGATGGAGCGGCCTTCGACGCGCGCCAGTCCGGTAACCATGCCCGCAGCGAACTCCCGCCTCAACTCGAGGAAGCTTTCGGAGTCGGCCAGCGTGTGGATGATCGAACGCGGGTCGTAGGTGCGCAGCCGGTTCTCCGGTATGGCTTGCCGGAGCAGCCTCTGATCCGCCACGTCGTATTCCGTGAAGCGGCCTTGGAAGTAGCCGAGCGCCTGCTTCGCGATATGCGTGGCGTCGGCTTCATTCTCGGCGAGGATATCGACCACGCCATTGCGCGCCTGCTCGGATGCAGGCCCGATCTGTGTCGGCGCGTAGACACCAAGACCGCCCCCTTCGATCATGGCGGGGCCCGCCATCCCGAGATTGGCGTTTCGCGTGGCGATGAGAATGTCCGCCATGCCGGCGACGGAAGCGTTTCCGGCGAAGCAATAGCCGGCGACTATGGATATCTTGGGGACCACGCCCGAGAGCCGCGCGAGATCGGCAAACGTGCTCGATCCACCGACGTGGGCGTCCTTTTCGTTGGGTCGACCGCCACCACCCTCGCAATACCATACCAGCGGAAGCTTCTGATCCTCGGCGATGCCGAGCATCCGATCCATCTTCCAGTGGTAGTTGGCCCCCTGCGTCCCGGCAAAGACCGTATAGTCCGACGCGAATACAGCGACTGAGCAATGCGTGTCGGGAAAATGCCGGGCGTTGACGGTGGCGACACCCGCCACAAGCCCATCGGCCGGGCTGAGCCGGGCGAGTTCGTCGGGCGAGAAGCGCGATGGCTGGTCAGCAACCGCAAAGGCGCCAAACTCCATGAATGAGTCGGCGTCGACGAGGTCATTGATGTTCTCTCGTGCGGTCCGCATACCCTTTTCGTGGCGCTTCCGGACCTCATTGGGGCGGGATTCGTCGCGCAACGTGCGCCAGCGATCAAGAACTTCCTCGAGATCCGGTCTGATCCGACCTGGAGCGGGAAGATCGATGCTCATCTCGACCTCCTCGGTCGCGGCGTCGGTTTCGATCACGAACAACGATTGGCGGGAATTTACGATTTCGCCTGGCGCTCCCCCGATCTTGACGACGCGTCCGGCTGCCGGAGCCTCGATCACGTGCTCCATTTTCATGGCTTCCAGCACGGCGAGCGTCTGGCGCATGCGCACCTTCTCGCCTTCCCTGACTTCGATGGACGCGACCGTCGCCTGCAACGGCGGGAAGACGACGACAAAACCCTCGGGCAGCGCCCGATCGTCCGCCACCGCGTCGACCGCAACAGGAGCGCTCGCCGGAGCACGCGTGGCCAGCAGGCGCCCCGCGGCGTCGAGGCGTGGGGTATTCTCGTCGATGAAGCACGTCGTCATCCGGCCTTCGGCCACCACGGGATCGAGGCAGAGCGCGCGCAGGAACGAAATATTGGTTTCCACACCCGTGATTCGGAACTCTGAGAGGGCGCGCTCGCAGCGACGCAGAGCGACGCCGTGGGTGGGCCCTCTGGCGATGACCTTCGCCAGTAGCGGATCATAGTTGGGGCTCGTTTCGTAACCGCCGTATCCGGCGCCATCGACGCGGATGCCGGGGCCGGTCGGCGCTTCGTAGTGGGTGATCAGGCCGCCCGTCGGGACGAAGCAGCCGTCAGCTATGGAGAAGGCCTCGAGATTTATGCGTGCCTGGATCGCGCAGCCGATCGTCCGTTGCGCCCGATGCAGTTCAAGATCAAGCAGTGTTTTTCCAGCGGCGAGATGAATTTGAAGTTGAACCAAATCAATTCCGATGACCTCCTCGGTAATTGTATGCTCGACCTGGATTCGAGGGTTGGTTTCGATAAAATAGTGATTGCCGGTGTCGACATCCACAAGAAATTCGACTGTCGCCAGTGTGCGATAGCCAATTGCCGCGCAAATCCGTACGGCATCCGCATGGAGGCGTCCGCGCAGATCGTCCAGGAGACCGGGCGCCGGCGCGATCTCAAGCACCTTCTGGTGCCGCCGCTGCAGCGAGCAGTCCCGGTCTCCCAGAACAATGGTCCGCTCGCCGTCGCCCGCGACCTGGATCTCCACGTGACGCGCATGCCGGATGAATTGCTCCACATACACCGCACCGCTGCCGAATGCGGCCTCGGCTTCCCGCGCGCATGCCGCAAGCGCAGATGGGATATCCTCGATGGTGCTGACCACACGCATCCCGCGTCCACCGCCACCCGCCACCGCTTTTACGATAATCGAGGCGCCGCTCGGAAGCTGCTTGTAGAAGTCTGTGATCTCAGCAAGGTCCGCGCTCGATTGAGTGCCGGAAAGTGCCGGCACATCGACGGAAAGTGCGAGCTCTTTGGCGCGGGCCTTGTCGCCGAAGACCTCCAGCGCCGTGACGTCCGGTCCGATGAAGGTCAGATCTGAGCGCGCGCAAGCCGTCGCGAAGGTCGAGTCCTCGGACAAGAAGCCGTATCCGGGGTGAACGGCGTCGCATCCGCTTGAAACGGCGGCGACGAGCAGCGCCGACCCGTCCAGATAACCGCGAGCGCCGACGCCAGGAATCAGGATGGACCTATCGCTGGCGCCGACGTGAAGAGAAGACGAGTCGTCTGCGGTGTGCACCGCGACAGATTCGATTTCCAGTTCTCCCAGCGCCCGCGCTATGCGCAGCGCGATTTCTCCACGGTTGGCGATCAGGACACGGCGGAAATTCATTCTCTCACGCCTTTCTAACTACCAGGTCATAAATTCATACATACTCGGATGGGCGCTTAAAGTGATCAAGCTCGCGATACTTCCGGATGTCGGACGATATTACCTGCGCACAATCCTCCGAATTGCTCGCGGAACGAACATTGAGCGGGCGCCGGCGGATCCGCACTATATCGTTCACCTGGCATTCGCCGTGAACAAGGCGAGGATGAACGAACCATTCTCATGGTTCAGCGGGAGTGCAATGCACAAATTATATACAACATATATGTGTTTTTGCAGTTATTCACGTTACAGATCTCTCGGCCCGAGCGAAACTATTTATGGTCGGATAGCAACAATAGAAAAACACATGAATAACTATATTCTGAATTTCCGTCGATAAAAACTGGACCGGAGGAGCGTCGATGAGGCATCCCGTGCGCGTTTTGAGCGTGATCGCCTGGGCCATTTTGACGATGGCGCCTGTCTACGCAAAAAATTATCCCGATCGGCCCGTAAAGATCATCGTGCCATATTCCGCTGGGGGTGGGACGGATCTTGTGGCACGCCTCGTCGCCGAGGCGTTCGCCTCCGCCTTCGGTCAAAGCTTTGTGGTAGAAAATCAACCCGGTGCCGGGGGCACCATCGGCGTGGCCAATGTCGCGCGCGCGAAGCCCGACGGCTATACGCTGGGCATCGGCACCGCGGGGACTCAGGTCATCGTTCCGAATCTCGACGCCACGCTCACCTACAGGCCCGAGCGCGACTTCGAGACGATCGCGATGATCAACTCGGTGGACTTGGTTCTTACGGCCCGCCCAGACCTTCCGGTCCAGTCACTTCAGGAACTTATTGCATATGCGAAGGCCAATCCAGGCAAGCTTTCGTATGGAACGCCAGGCGTGGCAGGGTCTGTACACCTGTTTCACGCCTACTTGGATCTCCTCAACGATATAGAAATGCTCCACGTTCCATTTCCGGGCGAGGCTCAGAGCATATCTGCGATGCTCTCCAATACCGTCGACATATCGCTGATCACAGTCACCTCGGGGCGACCCTATTTCGCCGCCGGCCGACTCCGTCCGCTTGCTGCCGGCGGGCCGAAGAGGAGCCCGTTGCTGCCCGACATACTGACTGTTGTCGAGCTCACAGGACTGGACTATGCAGCCTATACTTGGAACGTGCTTATCGCCCCGAAGGGGACCCCCCGCGAGATCCAGCAGGTGCTCAACGAAAAGCTTGCAGACGCATTCAGGAGGCCGGAGATTCAGAAGAAGATGAATCAGCTGGGCGCCGGCATCCTGGAGGGAAGCATCGACGCCGCGACGGAATTCGTTTCCAGGGAGGACGCCATCTACAAAAAGGTCATAAAGGCGACTGGTATAAAGCGTGAGTAGACCGACACTCCGCTTCCTCGCCTTGAACTACTCGGCTGCGCTGGCGCACGCCGGGTTGGCGAAGAAAAAGCAATCATGTTGTTCGAAACGCGAAATTCATGCTTGGCAACGTGTCGGGGCGGGGGTATTGGCCGGCCCGCTCCGTCTCAAGTGCCGTTGAAAACGGGCTGGCGCTTCTCGCGGAACGCCGCTACAGCTTCGGCGTGGTCGTTGGTCTGGGTCAATCGGATCTGGTGCACAGCCTCCGCGGCCAGCACCTCCGAGAGCGAGCCGCCGCGCGCGACCTCGAAATTGCGCTTTATATAACGATATGCCACCGTTGGTCCCCGGGCGATGCGCGCCGCGAGAAGGTCGACTTCTTTTTCAAAGTCCTCGTTGGCGACGACCTTTGTGAGCAAGCCCAGACGGTGTGCCTCGTCCGCATCAATCTTCTCGGACAGCAGATAGAGTTCCTGCGCGCGCAGGGGACCGAGCAATCGGGACAGAAAAAAGGCCCCCCCGAAGTCTCCCGCGAAGCCGACGTTCGTGAAGCTCGTGACGAAGCGCGCGCTGCGCGCTGCCACACGCAGATCGCACGCGAGGGCCAGGGCAAGTCCGGCGCCTGCAGCGGAGCCGTTGATCGCTGCGATCGTCACTTTCGGAAGTTGGGCGAGCATAAGAGGGATGCCCTGCTTGCGCTGCAATTCGTCGTAGCGTTCTTCGAAGGTGCCGGTCCGCCCGTGCATCGCCTTCACGTCGCCGCCGGCGCAGAAAGCTCGGCCACGCCCTGTGATGACCACGGCGCGTACATTCGGATCGCGCCCAAGGCGCGGTATCGCCTCCAGCAGAGTGTCGAGCATGTCGAGAGACAATGCGTTGGCGGCGTCAGGACGATCAAGGCATAAGGTCGCAACGCCGTTCTTGAAGGTTTCCGAAACAGACATCTCGGCTCCTTGTACAAATTGCTCTACGTTTGGTTGACGCGACGTCGCTCTACCGACGAACCCATATGCCGTCCTGTGGTTCGAATGCGGGGGGAAGCAATAGCCGACCAGCTTGCCGCCATTGAGACCCCCGCCTCGTCCCGGGGCTCGCACCGCTGCGTTCCCGTGGCGCACCCTTCGTCTAAAACTGGAATATGCGAGATGCTGCAGCGAACGTAGCCTCCTTCGTCAGGCAGCGAGAAATCCGCCGAGGCGTCGTTGGATGATCTCTTCCGCTTCTGCAGCAATCCGCCGAACGATTTCGCTGGCGGAAGGCAGATCGTCGATAAGTGCGATGGAGAGGCCGGCGGCGAAGGCACCCGCGGTTTCGTCGCCGCGCTCCGCCGCGGCGATCCAGCGGGGGCCCCCACCTTCAGCCAACAGCTCCTCCGCGCTGTGTCCGCCCTCCTTCTCCATGGCCAGCACCTTTTCAGCCTGTGCATTGGCAATCACGCGCGTCGAATCGCCAATGGACCGCAGGATGATCCGCGTATCCCGCTCAGTGGCGGCCAGCATGAGTCGCTGTATGTTGGGGTGCATTGGCGATTCGCGCGTGAGCAGGAAGCGGCTCCCCATGCTGATGCCGTCCGCCCCGAGCGCCAGTGCCGCAGCGAGCTGCGCACCGGTGGCATAGCCGCCTGACGCAATGAAGGGGATGGCGAGTTCGGCCGCCACCCGTGGGATCAAGACCAGGGCCGGTACCTGGTCCTCGCCTGGATGTCCCCCAGCCTCGAAAGTGGTGATGCTTACCGCGTCAGCGCCAAGCGCCTGCGCTTTCAAGGCGAAACGCACAGCCGTGCATTTGTGAAGAACGACAAGGCCTGCCGACTTGAAACGCTCGATATATGCGGCCGGATTGGCGCCCGCAGTCTCGACAAAACGCACGCCGCTCTCGATGATGGCCGACACATAGTCTTCCGGCTTCGCGCCCCGCAGATGCTGAAGGATCGTGAGGTTCACGCCGATAGGGCCGTTCGTGAGCGCGCGTGCGCGCTCGATTTCGGCGAGGAGCGCCTCGGGACCGGGTTGAGTGTGGGCCGAGATGAAGCCGATCCCACCTCCCTCGGCGACGGACGCCGCGACCTCCGCCCGCGCGACATAGCGCATGCCACCTTGGATGATCGGGTGGCGGATGCCGAAAAGCTCGGTGATGCGTGTCTTCAGCATTGCGCGCGCCCCTCGCTCTGGCGAACCTCCTGAAGTTGCAGTCCTTGTCCGGCGAGGAAAACGCCATCGGATCATTCACCACATATGTGGTCTCAATGACGAAAGCACGCCCCGCTTCGGCGGGTGCGTTATGCAGGGCTTCTACGATGCCAGCTGCCACGGATCGGAATATGGATTTCAAGACCATCCGCTACGAAACGAGCGACAAGGTCGCCACCGTAACGTTCCATCGCCCGGAGCAGATGAACGCGCTCAATGACGAGATGGTCGCCGAGCTCCATGACGCCATGCAGATGGCCGAGAGAGACAGGAATGCGCGGGTCATCGTCCTCACAGGGGCCGGACGCGCCTTCTGCGCCGGCGGCGACATCGGTGGCTTCGGCGCCGTCGACCCGAAGTCCCTGCTCACCAAGCTGCCACGCCCGCTCGACCTCAACCGGCGCGTCGACTACCAGATGCGCCATGTCTATTTCCCGCGCCTGCGCAAGCCGGTGATCGGCATGATCAATGGCGCGGCCGCAGGCCTCGGCCTCGTCTATGCGCTTGCCTGCGACGTGCGCTTCGCGGCGGACACCACGGTCTTTACGACGGCCTTTGCACGGCGCGGGCTTTCGGCGGAATACGGCATGGCTTGGATCCTCGCGCGCGTCGTCGGCCAGGCCAATGCGCTCGATCTGCTGCTCTCCGCACGCAAGGTCCAGGGTCCGGAAGCGAGGGAACTTGGACTCGTCAACAAGGTGTTCCCCGCCGGAATGCTCGCCGAGGAGACCTACGCCTATGCCCGCGAGATGGCGCAATGGTGCTCGCCGCGCTCCATGCGTGTAATCAAGGAGCAACTCTATGAGGTGCCGTTCCAGACGCTGCACGAGGCGGTGCTGATGGCGAACCGCGACATGGTGGTCTCCAACGCCTGCGCCGACTTCCGTGAGGGGACGGCGAGCTTCCGCGAGAAGCGCCCCCCATGCTTCCAGGACGACGAGGAGTGAACACGGTGGCGGCGACTTCCATGCACGCTCTTCTTGCCGAGGACTATGGCGGTCCCGCATCGGTACGGATTGCGCAGGTGCCCGTTCCCGCGCCCGGCGTCGGCGAGGTGCTGATCCGCACGGGGGCCGGCGCCCTCAATTTCCTGGACCTGCTGATGCTGGAAGGCAAGTACCAAGTGAAGCCTCCCACGCCCTTCGTACCCGGCCGCGACCTTGCCGGCGAAATCATTGCACTCGGTTCGGAAGTGGAAGGCCTCTCGGTGGGCCAGCGCGTGGCGGCGCAGCCTGCGTTCGGCGCCTTCGCGGAATATGCGGTCGCGCCGGACTATGCGTGCCAGCTCCTGCCGGACACGGTGGACGACGTCGCGGGGGCAGCCAGCGGCATTGTGCTCGCGACGGTAGTGGGTGCGCTCAAGCTCAGGGGGCGCCTCGCGCCGGGCGAACGGGTGCTGATCACCGGCGCCGCGGGCGGCGTGGGCACCGCCGCGATCCAGTATGCGGAGCACCTCGGCGTCCAGGCAGTAGCGCTCGTCTCCTCCGCCGCCAAGGCTGAGGCGGTCCTGAGGCTCGGGGCGAAGGCGGTGCTGCGTTCCGACCTTCTGCCGCCCGGCAAGACGGCCCTTCGCGATGCCCTGAAGGCCGAGGGCATAGAGGGCGTGGAGGTCGTGGTGGACATGGTAGGCGGCCCGGACGTTGATGGCCTGCTGCGATGCCTCAAGCCGGGCGGACGCCTCGTCATCGTCGGCTTTGCCTCCGGACAGATCCCGCGGATCCCAGCGAACTATCTATTGCTGAAGGACATCGAGGTCCACGGCTCGTCCCTCGACCGCCTGTTCCGCTTGCGTGATCCGGGTCTCGCGAACGGTATGCGCGAGGCGTTCGATCTGGTGGGGGCCGGGCGCATGACCGCCGCCGTGGATGCTGTCCTGCCCTTCTGCGACTTCGCCGAGGGAACGCGCCGTCTTACCGCCCGCGAAACGGTGGGCAAGGTGGTCTTCAAGGGATTCTGAGGCATGCAGGATGAAACGGCTGGGCTCCATCCCGACGGCGCCGTGCATCTTGATCGCGACGGACCGATGCGGCTCGTGCGCATCGACCGCCCGGCGAAGCTGAACGGATTCACGCCGAAAATGATCCGCGAGCTCGCGGCGGCACTGACCGAGGTGGAGCACGATGACGACGCGCGCGTCACGCTGCTCCATGCGGAAGGGCGCCACTTCACCGCCGGGCTTGACCTCGCCCAGGTGTCGGCGGCGTGGGACCGGGGCGAAGAGGTCTATCCGCGCGACAAGCTCGACATCTGGAACCTGCGTCCGCCCTTCCGCTGCAAACCCCTCGTCGTGGCGGTAAAGGGTATCTGCTACACGGTCGGCGTCGAGTTGATACTGTCGGCCGACATTGTCGTCGCCGCCGACGACGGCCGCTTCCGCCAGCACGAAGTGCAGCGTGGCATCATGGCGGCGGGCGGGGCGACCGTCCGCATGGTCGAGCGTGCGGGCTGGGGCAACGCCATGCGCTATCTGCTCACCGGCGACGAATGGGACGCTTCGACGGCATTGCGTCTCGGCTTGGTACAAGAGGTGGTGGAGGTCGGCCGGGAGCTCGCACGCGCCCGGGAGATCGCCGCAGTCATCGCGACCTGCTCAGCCCCGCTTTCCGTGCGAGCGACCATCGCCAATGCGCGCCTCGCGCTTGACGGCGGGGCCGCGGCCGCGGTGGCGGAATTCGACGCCGTCCGCGCTCACCTCCGCGCCAGCGAGGACGCGGTAGAAGGATTGAGGGCGTTCGTCGAGAAGCGCCTTCCAGACTTCAAGGGCCGCTAAGTGAACCCATGGCGCTGGAGATAGAGCGCTCCGAAGGCGGAAAGTGCGGCAGCAGTCTACGGTCTGGTCAGCCGAAAGTTCGCGGCTGTAGGCCGCCTGGCGGGAGCCAAGACACGCCCGAAACCGATTGGTCTGTCGCGAAGGCAGCGCACGCATCTGACGAGAGCGCACGCTGCACTTCATCTGCCGTTAGGCGGCCATTTAGCCGACTTAGCAAAATGGACGGCACCTCGCGAGCAGAAAAAAGCAAAATTAAAATACAGAATTATTTCTGCGAGTCCAAGACATTCTAGATTGCCGCCTCACGCACTTGCGGCCGGCGCAGTGACTGGCTGGTCGGATACTAAGCGTAGACGGAACTCACCCTCGTCTTTGGAACGCTTGTTGGCGAGATAGTGGGCCATCTCTTCGCGCGCGATAGCGACCAGCTCACTCTCTCGTGCCTGGAGTGCGTCGACGCAGCCGCCGATGCCGATGACCAACAGTCGAGAGGCGAGGTCGGAAGGCAGCTTGACAGCGATCATGCCATAATTTTCTACCACCCGATGCTTGGAGAAGGCGTATCCACGCCGCCGGACACGCGCGAGCTGAGTGAGAAGCTCGGCGATATCCACTTTGTCTTGGGGCTCGGAGGCGTAGGCATTCATGCGGTGTACGAGACGCCGCACGTCTTGATCCGACAAAGCCGAGAGCAGTGCGTGTCCGACGCCGGACGTCGCAATGGGGCGCTTCATGCCCGTCTGGATATGGTGGGCCACCGCCTCCGGTTGCTTCAGCACGTGGACATACTGGGCGAAATCGCCGTTCCGAGCACCGATTAAGACGAGCTGGCCGCTACGGTCCTGAATGGCGCGCATCATCTTCAGGAGCGCCCCATCCTCAAACAGAGGGGGAGAAATCCAGCTACCGAGCAGGGAGACGCGATCTGTCGGCATATAAGTGCGCGCACGCGCGTCGTACTGGAGATAGCCCATGGTCACCATGCTGCGCAGGAGCGCGGCGGTGCTCGACTGGGGATAGCCGAGGGCTTCCGACACAGTCACGACGTTCGCGGAGCGCCGAATCTCGTCGAAGAATTCAAGGATTTCTAGGGTCCTGACGGCAGATTTCACCACATGCGTTTGATCTCCGCCGGTCGCGGATACCGGAACGAGCATCACAATCCTCCCTTCGAAGCCACGGCTGTGCCGCCGTTTTTGAACGTCATTTACATATCTGAACGACGTCGCGCGACACTGTCAACCCAATGCATCGCCGTAAGCGGCGACCGCCACGCTCAATTGCGCATGGTTGTGTGTTTTGCCCTGCCGAAAGGCACATGGCTTGACCATGCCGAGCCCGGCGCGAAGTCTTCGCCCGTTCAAGAGCCGGCTGGACCACGACGAATACAAAGCTCGGAAGGGAGAAGCATGGATCTCAAATTCCTCGGCGCCCAGGACTTCTGGTGCGGCCTGCTGCTGGTCGCCATCGCAGCGTTCTTCCTTCTCGCCGGCCGCGATCTCGCCATCGGGACCTCACTGCGGATGGGACCAGGCTATGCCCCGCACCTGCTCGCCGGTTTCGTCGGCGCTGCCGGCATCGGCCTTTGCGCGCGTGGCTTGTTCGCCGCCGAGGGGACTCGGCTGCAGGCGATGTCCCTGCGCCCGCTCGTCTTTGTGCTTGGCGCCGTCGCCATGTTCGCCCTCCTGCTGGAGCGGCTCGGGCTGGTGCTGACGACGTTCGTGGTGGTCGCGGTGGCGAGTGCCGCCCTTGCCGGCCGCCGTATCGGCGAGACGCTTGCCCTCGCGGCGGCGGTGGCGGCCATCTGCGCCGTCGTCTTCGTCTACGGGCTGAAGCTCATCATTCCGCTCTGGCCCTCGGTGTAAGAGCGCCGCCCCATGACCGAGATATTCTCCAACTTGGCGATGGGCTTTTCCGTCGCGCTCGCGCCCGCGAACCTGATGTTCGCCCTGGCGGGTTGCCTCGTAGGCACGCTCATCGGCGTGCTCCCCGGCCTCGGGCCGGTGGCCACCATGGCCATGTTGCTCCCGCTGACTTTCTACGCCCCGCCCGAGGGCGCCCTCATCATGTTGGCCGGCATCTATTACGGCGCACAGTATGGCGGCTCGACCACCGCCATCCTGGTCAATCTCCCGGGCGAGAGTTCCTCTGCAGTGACTTGCATAGACGGCTACCAGATGGCGCGCCAAGGCCGGGCCGGCTCGGCGCTAGCCATCGCGGCGCTCGGGTCGTTCTTCGCCGGGACCGTCGCCACGGTGCTCATTGCCCTGTTTGCGCCGGGGCTGTCGCAGGTGGGCCTGGCCTTCCAGCCGGCTGATTATTTTTCCTTGATGGTACTCGGTCTTGTCGGCGCCATGGTGCTGGCGCACGGCTCGCTCATCAAAGCGTTTGCCATGGTGGCCCTCGGCCTGCTCCTCGGCCTTATCGGCACGGACGTGAACACCGGCGTGCAGCGCTTCGCCTTTAGCATTCCCGATCTCTCGGACGGCATCGACTTCGTGCCGCTCGCGATGGGCATCTTCGGCCTCAGCGAAATCATCATGAACCTGTCGCGGCATGAGGATGAGCGCACCGTGCTGGCGAGCAAGGTGAAACGCCTGTGGCCGAGCCGCGAGGACTTCGAGCGCGCTTGGCCCGCCACGTTGCGCGGTACCGCGCTCGGCTCCGTGCTCGGCATCCTGCCCGGTGGGGGCGCGCTGTTGTCCTCGTTCGCAGCCTACACCCTCGAGAAGAAGCTGGCGAAGCGACCGGAAGAGTTCGGCAGGGGCGCGGTGGAAGGCGTCGCCGGACCCGAATCGGCCAACAATGCAGGAGCCCAGACTTCGTTCATTCCCATGCTGACCCTTGGCATCCCGTCCAACGTGATTATGGCCATGCTGATCGGCGCCATGACCATGCAGGGCATTGCTCCCGGCCCACAGGTGATGACCGAGCGACCGCAGCTATTCTGGGGGATGATCGCCTCCATGTGGGTAGGCAACCTGATGCTCGTCGTCATCAACCTTCCGCTGATCGGCATCTGGATCAAGCTGCTGAGCGTCCCTTACCGCCTGCTCTATCCCGCCATCGTCGTGTTCTGTGCCATCGGTGTCTACAGCGTGCACAACAGCACGTTCGATGTCGGGATGACGGCTTTTCTCGGCCTCGTGGGTTACGCCCTCATCCGCCTTGGCTGCGAGCCGGCGCCGCTCGCCCTCGGCTTTGTGCTTGGCCCAATGATGGAGGAGAATCTCCGCCGCGCCATGCTTCTCTCGCGGGGCGATCCGATGATCTTCCTAACCCGTCCCATCAGCCTGTCTTTGCTCGTCGTGGCCGTGCTGCTGCTCGCAACCCTCGTGTTGCCCTCGCTTCGCCGAAGCCGGGAGACCGTGTTCCAGGAGTGAGAGGTGCCCGCCTTTCCCCCTGCGATGCCTGAGAACTCTCGGTCGTTCTGGAAAACCCATGGAGAAGTCGATGATTTTCCTGCGTTGGTGCACCTCGGTGGCGGTTGGCCTCGCGGTAGCCTCGGGTCCGGTCCGGGCCCAGTCGCCGGAGGTGGAGGTGCCGGTGAAGATCGGTGTCTTGGCGGACATGTCAGGCCTTTACTCGGACATCGGCGGAAAAGGCGTGCTGGATGCCACCTTGATGGCGGTGGAGGATTTCGCCCGCTTGCCCGAAGGCAAGACACTGAAGGTCGAGGTAGTTTCGGCCGACGCTCAGAACAAGCCGGATGTTTCCAGCGCCATCGCCCGCAAGTGGATCGATTCGGAGGGCGTCGACGTGCTGGTGGATCTGCCCACCAGTTCCATTTCCCTAGCCGTCGCGCCGCTGGTGAAGGAGAAGAACAAGGTGGCGCTGTTCACCGCTTCCGGCTCTTCCGAACTCACCGGCAAGGCGTGCACGCCCAACTCGATTCACTGGACCTATGACAGCTGGGCACTCGCCCATGGCACAGCCGACGCCATCACAAAAGCCGGCAACAAGACTTGGTTTTTCGTGACGGTGGACTATGCCATCGGTCAGTCCCTAGAGCGAGACGCCAGTGCAGTCGTGGCCGCTGACGGCGGCAAGGTAGTGGGCTCCGTCCGCCATCCGCTCGACACCAAGGACCTGTCCTCTTACATCCTACAGGCTCAGGCTTCCCGCGCACAGGTGGTGGCCCTCGCCAACGCCGGCGGCGACCTTATCAATGCCATCAAGCAGTCCTCGGAATTTGGAGTGGTCGAGGGCGGGCAAAAACTCGCTGCCATGCTCTTGTTTATCTCCGACATCCATTCGCTCGGCCTGAAGGCGGCGCAAGGCCTTCTGCTGACCACCGCGTTCTACTGGGATTTCGACGAGCGCACACGCGCCTTCGGCAACCGGTTCGCCGAGCGCAACGGTGGGCGGTACCCTACAATGAACCAGGCCGGCGCCTATTCGTCGGTCCTCACTTATCTGAAGGCGGTGGCCAAGGCCGGTTCGCCCGAGGACGGCGCTGCGGTGGTCAGGGCCATGCGCTCCATGGGCACCTTCGACGACCCTTTGTTCGGGCCCACCACCATCCGAGCGGACGGCCGGGCGATCCACCGCATGATGCTGGTGGAAGTGAAGAAGCCGTCCGAATCGAAAGGGCCTTACGACTATTACAAGGTCCACACAGTCATCGCGCCCGAGAACGCGTTCCGGCCGCTCGCCGATAGCGACTGCCCGCTGGTGAAGTGACCGCCACGGGTGGAGCACGCCCCGACCGGCACGCAACCCAAGTTGATCAGGTCACGCTTTCTCCATCGAGGATCCGGGTGGTGCTCCACCGAGCAGCTTCGAGTTGACCGGCTCGGATCGCACCCCAGCCGCATTCTCCTCCAGGCGGCCGCGTCTCTTCCTCTGTCATGCGCCTCATCCGGCCGGTGGCGCTCCAGGCCGGCGCGGCGGGGGCCATCGCAATTACGAACCGGAAAGTCATATCCATGCGTCTCCGCGACAAGCTCGCAGTCATCACCGCCGCCGCCTCGGGCATGGGCCGCGCGGGCGTCGAGCTCTTCCTTCGGGAAGGGGCCCGCGTCGTCGCCGTCGACATCAACGCAGGGGCGCTCGACCGCATTGCCGCGGACATGGCCACGGCAGGCTACCAGATCTCCACCATTGCCGCGGACCTATCCCGGGCCGAGGAGGTTGAGCGCTGCATCGAGGTGTCGGCGGAGCGGCTGGGCGGCCTCGACATCCTCTGGGCACACGCCGGCGTACCCGGCCCTGCCGGCGTCGAGGATCTCGATATGGCTGCGTATGACCGCACCATAGCTGTCAACATCACCTCGGCTATCCTCTCGGCGGGCGCGGCGGTGGGCCACATGCGCAGGCGGGGCGGGGGTGCCATCGTCTTCACGGCCTCCACGGCGGGCCTCGTCGGCTCCATGTTCAGCCCGGTCTATTCCGCGTCGAAGTTCGCAGTGGTGGGGCTCAGCAAATCCCTCGCTTTGCGCTTTGCGCCGGATAGGGTCCGGGTGAACGTGGTCTGCCCCGGCCTCGCAGAGACCCCCATGAAGGTCGGCTTCATTTCCGGTTCGGGCGCCGCGGGCGAAGCCGAGGTCAATCAACAGAAGATGCTGTCCGCCGTACCCATGGGGCGCCTGTGCTTGCCCGGGGAGGCCGCGCATGCCGCACTCTGGCTTGCATCCGAAGACGCCTCGTTCGTGACGGGCGTCGCCCTACCGGTAGACGGAGGGTTTACGGCCCGCTAAGGGCCCGGCGCGTGTGCTGCGGTCCAAGGCCAGGTTCTTTGGTGGCCGCACCACTCTATTGCGGTTCGATGTTGGCGACGCTGCCAACATCGATCCGCTGCGGGATCTCCCCCACAATCATTGAGGTGAACTCCGCCGGGGTCGAGCCGGCGGGTTGACTGAGGCTGTTGGCAGCTTAACCACCACGGCGGTCTGCCTGGAGAGCTTCATCACACAATGGCGCCAGGTGTGCCCTTTTTTGACGAAGACACCATTGTAGAAACTGCTGTCGAATGGCGCGCCGAGCTCTTCAGTGAATGTGGTACATCGGGCGGCACGAGGGAGCGCTGTATGCCGGTCGTCGCAAGCGGCACCATCTTACGGCTCATGGCGACAGCGGAAGCAAATCCCTGAAGAAATTCACCTCCTCGGAGTGGGCATCGTGGGCCCTGCGTTGAAGAACAGTGATTTGCTGGCGGCGCTCGTCCACCAGTTCCCTCTCGACTTCCAAACGCATTGGCACCAGCTTGGCGTTGGGTCGATCGAAGACATCGTCAACGTCGACCAAACCCAGTATTTGCTGCCTTGTAGTCATCGTCCGATTATTCTCCCAACTCATTCGGTGCCCGATCGCGCCCGCTATCCGAACAAGGTTTTCCTCACAACTGCGTCACGGTTGCGCTCGACAAACCACTCCGGATAGCGAAGCGGCTGCTCTGTCACCTTGTCCAGCAGTTCGACCTCGTCGGCGGACAAGTTCACCTGCACAGCGCCGAGATTGTCCTCGAACTGCGCGATATTGGAGACACCGATGAGCACCGACGTGACGTGCGGCTTGGCGAGCAGCCACGCTATGGCAACCTGCGCCGGCGTCACGTCGTGCGCCTTTGCGATCTCCGAGGTGGTCTCGACAATTTTGAATGCGAAATCCCAGTCGAACGGCAGGCCATAGGTTCGCGACATGCGTCCGCCGCCGCCTTTCCTGTCGTGGGCGGAGTATTTTCCACTCAGCAGGCCGCCAGCGAGCGGGCTCCAAACGAAGACACCAATCCCGCTCTCCGAGCAACGGCACATGCGTTTGCTCAATGTCGCGCGAGATCAGGGTGTAGAGCATCTCCGCGGCACGGAAGCGCGCTAGGCGTCGTCCTTCCTGAAGCCCAACTGCTTTTCCGGCCATCCATGCCGGCCAGTTGGCGAAGCCCGTATAGCGGGTCTTGCCCTGCCTGGTGAGCAGGTCGAGCCCTTCCAACACTTCTTCCAGCGACGTGAATTCATCGACGCGATGGACCGAGAAGACATCGATCCAGTCGGTACCCAGCCGCCGAAGGCAATCCTCCGCAGTCTTGACAATGTTGCGCAAGGAGAGGCCGCCGTCCGCTACGGCATTCCAGCTGCGAAAGCCAACTTTGGTGGTGATGATGGCCTCGGCGCGCCGCGTACCGAGTGCCTTACCAAGATATTCCTCGGGCTCGCCGCCCGCATAGGTTGAAGCCGAATTGAACGAGTTGATGCCTGCATCAAATGCGCGCGAAATGAGTTCCGTGACCTGTCCCTGATTCACTGTGCTCAAAGCGGCGTACCTGCCCGCCACGCCAGACCCGAATGTCATAGTGCCGAGCGACAGCCTGGAGACGACCAATCCGGTATCTCCTATCCGCGCATGCTTCATGCGGGAATCTCCCACCCTACTCCGAGCACAGCGGAAATAGCTTCGGCTACCCGGGGCGCAATTGGAAACGTTTCCGGTGCGTGCACCTCGAAGAACACATTTGCGTCAGCAGCCATGGCGAAAACCAACCAGAGCACGTCGTAGGCTCAAAGCCCCCAAACCGCGCATGAGAAGCACGGCTTTTCGAGCCTGGCGCGCCCGGGAACTCGCTTCACTGCGAACGACAGCGGTGAGGGATGGCAACCGCGGCTGGAGCTAAACCAAATTCCTGCTGTTCAACGAGCGGGGCTTCTACGATACTGAGGTTTTGGCGCTGAAACGCCTTGTTAAGAAGATCAAGCGCGTTGTCACCGTCGAACACAACGGCGACGGCGCCGTGGGCTGGATTCGCAAGGGGCGGGGCACCGAAATCGCCAGGCATTCCATCTGAACCGCCGTGCATGCTGGATACTGCAGCAGTTCCGCACCGCCTGATCACCAGCCCGAATAGGCAAATCCATTCCTGCTCCTGCCCGGCACCTCAAACCGCCCGATTCGCCCCCCCCGGGGCCGTACGCTTGGGAGCCACGAGAGCCGGAAGGTCCAAGCACCACATATGTAGTTTAAAGCATCGCCCGGTTTGGAGCCTATGGCGTTCGGCGCGCTTACGAAGAAAAGTGAAAGATAGGAATTCAAACGGGCGGATGACGCGCGGAGGTCGAGCTGAGGGTCCATCTCGGAATTGGCCTCCGGCTGGCCGCATCGTTGTGCTTCGTCGGAATGGCTGGGTTAGTGAAGGCGGCGGCCGACTTGCCGGTCGGACAGATTCTGTTCGCTCGCTCGATCGTCGTCGTGCTGGTGATATTCCTGGGGTCGCGCGGACGGCTCATGCAGTTGCGAACGTCGTGGCCGCTCGGCCACCTCACCCGCTCAGTGCTGGGCTGCATTGCCCTGGTAACGTGGCTCATTGCGCTGCGATTCCTGCCGCTGGCGGACGTGACTGCGCTTCTTTATCTTGCTCCAATCCTCAATGTCATTTTCGGCGCACTCCTGCTCAAGGAGCACGTCGGGATTTACCGTGCCGGTGCGGTGGTGACGGGCATGATCGGCATGATCGTGATCATGGCAACGAGCTTTAGGGGCCAGTATGATGAATGGACGACCATCGGCGTGGTATGCTGCCTGATCAACACAACATGCACTTCACTCTCGCTCATTCAGATCAAGCATCTCTCGGCGACCGAATCCACTGTCGCCATCGTGTTCTATTTCTCTTTGTTCTCATCCGGCCTGGCGTTGCTGTCTCTTCCTTTCGGCTGGGTCTTTCCCACCGCTAACCAGTGGCTGCTCCTGGTTGGAATCGGCCTGTTGGGCGGGCTCGGCCAATTGCTCTTAACCGCCTGCTACCGCTTCGCCCCGATCTCGCTGGTTGCCCCGTTCGAGTATGTGACGCTCATTTGGGCCATCCTTATTGCACTGATCTTTTTCGACGAGATACCCACGGCCGCAACCCTCGCTGGCGCCGCGCTCATCATAGCATCGGGAAGCGTTGTAGCTTACCGCGAGAACAGGTTAAGCCTCGCGCGCCCCGGAAAGGACAAGTCCGCATGAGCAGCGCTTCGACGGAAGACCTCATTATCGAGACGGATGGCGCAGTGCGACTGCTGCGGATCAATCGCCTGAAGGCGCGCAATGCGCTCAGTATCGCTTTGCGGCAGAAGATTTCCGACGCCATCGTGGCCGCCGACCGCAGCCCTGCGGTCCGCGTCGTCGTGATAACGGGCTCGGCCAACTGCTTCTCGGCCGGCGGCGACATCAAAGAGTTTCCAAGCTCCGCTGATTGCCAGGACTCCACGTTCGAATCGCAACGCGTATGGATACCACTGACGACGTGCCGGATTCCCCTCATTGCCGCAGTAGAGGGGATCGCGCTCGGCGGTGGAGCTGAGTTGGCAATGCTGTGCGACATGATCATTGCGGGCGCCAACGCCGAATTCGCCTTTCCCGAAGTCAGGCTAGGTATACTCCCAGGCAACGGAGGCACGCAGCGTTTCCCGCGTGCCGTCGGGAAATTCAAAGCGATGCGCTACCTTCTCACCGGCGACAGGATCCACGCGTCGCGAGCGGAAGCCATCGGCCTCGTCAGCGAGGTCGTACCGGCGGGTGAGGCGGTAGCCGCGAGCATGACAATCGCGCGGCGCATTGCCGATCTGCCACCGCTCGCGGTCCGGCAAATCAAGGACGTAGTTCTGACCGGAGCCGATACCGCACTGCCAGCAGCGCTCATGATTGAACGCGAGGGCAGTCGCATTCTTTCGCGCACGTGCGATCACAGGGAAGCTTCGGCGTCATTCATCGAGAAACGCAAGCCATTATTCAGGGGCAGCTGAGTCACTGATGAAATGGGGTATTGGATCAACACGGGCGTCAGAATTTAACGTAAAATATGATAATTAACGTAATTAGTGATAATATTCCCTCCAGCATTAAGGAATTTTATATACATAAACCTGTTCATATCCGTCGGTCCGTCGCGCATCACGTCGAACATCACGTAGAAAATGTGTTAATATATCCATATTATTAAGTAGTAAATTGGAAGTGGCGTATTAGCCGATCTCCATAAGGCATTCGCTGCTCGGCTACTGTCCATCCCAACGCAGAGTCGAACGCCCATTTTATGATGCAGTAGCGCCGATCATCGCTGCTGCGGACAGGTTGTGCGCGAAGCAACACATATGCGCCATCCATCATGCGCGGCATAGACGAGCGGACCGCCTTGAGTTCAGAAACGGGATAACTTCTGATCCTCTCGAGAGAATAGAAATGATACGCTTTGACGATCGCGCTGCAATCGTGACAGGCGCTGGTGCTGGTCTCGGACGAGCCCATGCCCTTCTCCTCGCAGCGCGCGGCGCCAAGGTCGTCGTCAACGACCCTGGCGGAAGCATCGATGGTACGGGTGGCAACGGTTCGGCAGCCGATGGCGTGGTTGCTGAGATCAAGGCTGCCGGGGGCACCGCCGTAGCCAACTACGCCAGCGTAGCCGATCGCGACGGCGCGGCATCCATCGTCCAAACAGCGCTCGATTCCTTCGGCAAGGTCGACATTGTGGTGAACAACGCCGGCATCCTGCGCGACAAGATCTTCGCCAAAATGACGCTTGATGAATTCGAGACGGTGCTGGCGGTGCATCTTCTCGGCACTGTCTATGTGACGAAGGCGGCGTGGCCGCATCTCCTCGATCAAAAGTACGGCCGCGTGGTTTTCACCACCTCGGGCTCCGGTCTGGTGGGATCCTACGGGCAGGCCAACTACGGCGCTGCCAAGACCGCGATGATGGGGCTGATGAACAATCTCAAGTTCGAGGGCGCCAAAGCCAACATCAAGGTGAACATGATCTCGCCTGTCGCCGGCACCCGCATGACCGAGGGCATCATCGACCAGAAACTCTTCGATCTCTCGAAGCCAGAACGCGTCTCGCCGGCGGTCGCTTGGTTGTGCAGTGAGGAATGCGACGCAAATGGCGAGATCATTGCCGCTGGAGCGGGCTATTTCACGCTCGTCAAGCTGATGAAGACAACAGGTGTCGTCATCGATCCTGCACAAACGCCGACGATCGAGGACTTTGTTATCAACAAGGACAAGATCTTCGACCTGTCTACCGCTAGGGCCTATTCGAGCACACTGGACGATGAGACGAAGCACGCGCTCGGATTGCCGGGGAGGAGCGACAATTGAAGACGGCGAGGGTTGCGCGATCGTCATCGGACATCGGCTTGGCGATCGCGGAACGTCTGGCGCGGACTGCTTCCCAGTTGCCATCGCCGGTCGCAACGGAATGAAGGCAACAAGCTTTTCAATGTCGTGTTCGTGGACGGACGGTGGATATTCCGCCGAATCGGCCCCCGCCGCCAAACCGACTGGATCTGATTGAACGCACGACTGTGCCCGATGATCGAAGCCTAAGGTAGACAATGCCTGCCACGACCGCATCAGATCTTGGCCGCGAGCACTTCTCTCGAAGGCGGTTCCGCACAATGCCCGTCGACCAAGGCGCAAGCCTCCAGGAGGACAGGGGCGGGATCGTCGTGCGCGGCGGCGCCATGCCCATGGCATGGCGGGAGCCTCTATGTGCGCTCACGTCCGGCGCCGCGCGCTCGGCTACCGGGATGCCTTCAGGCTGGCAAAGGCATCGCTTTCCAGCGTCTCGCGGAACTGGGGCGCGGCGATCTCCACCATCTGCCGGACCCTCTGCGCGAGCGAGAGTCCGCGCAAGTCCGCAACGCCGTGCTCCGTCACGATCACGCCCGCATCCGACCGAGCGGTGCTGACCGGCCCATCGAGCCGCGCGATGATGCGGCTCACCGTCCCCTCCGGCCCGCGGGCGGTGGAGGGGAGGGCCACGACCGGCAGACCGCCCCGCGAACACGCTGCGCCGCGCAGGAAGTCGGCCGCCCCGCCCACCGCTCCCACATAGCGCCCAGCAGCTATCTCGGCGTTGACCTGGCCCGTGAGATCAACCTCCACCGCGGAATTGATGGCGGTGAAGCGCTCCATAGCGGCGAGAACCGCGTGATCGTGGGTACAAGAGGTGGAAGCGAGCCGGACCGCCGGATTGCGATGCACGAGCCTCGCCAACCGCCGTGTTCCTGCCACGAGGCCAGTGACGGAAATTCCGGTGTCCCGCGTCTTGAAGGCATTGGTGATGGTGCCGCGCTCGATCAGATAGCCCAGGCCGTCGTTGATGAGCCCCGAGTGGATGCTGAGGTCCCGGTGGCCAGACAATTGGCGAGCAATACGGTCCGGCAAGGCGCCTAGGCCCACCTGCAGCACGGCGCGATCCTCCACCAGATCGGCCACATGTGCGGCGATCCGCGCTTCCGCCTCCCCGGTGGGCGCGTGGGGCGGCTCGGGCAGAGGACGGGCGGTATGCACCAGCGCGTCGATGTCGTCCGGCGCGATAGTCTGTGCGCAGGGTATGGCGGGCGCCTCCTCGTTCACCTCGGCGATGACCACGCGGGCCCGCTCAACCAGCGGGGCTAGGTATTCGCAGGCGAGGGCGAAGCCGTACCGGCCTTCGCGGTCGAGCGGCGTGACCTGAAGCATGAGGACGTCGACGTTTCGGCCGAGGACGTCTCCCAACGTGGAATAGTGTACGGGCAGGATATCGAGCCGCCCCGCGGCGGCGAGGTGCCGGTTGCGTCCCGCGCCGCAATAGGAAGCAAAGCGGACGTGGTCGGCAAAGGCAACATCCACGCTCTCGCACCAACTCACACCGACGAAGGCGGTGAAGCCGCCGATCTCCGCGCGCTGCGCCATGAGCGCGCGGGTGAGGGCGAGGGGTTCCGCCGCGGCCTGGCCCCAGCAGACGGTGTCGCCGGCCTGCACGAATCGTGTAAGATCCGGCACAGCGGCATCAAGTTCGACCGGCATGCGCCAGAACCCTCACGCCCGCTCGAAGATGGCCGCCATGCCCTGCCCACCACCGACGCACATGGTCTCGAGGCCATAGCGGGCGCCGCGCCGCTTCATCTCGTGGAGCAGCGTGGTCATGATGCGCACCCCGCTCGCACCGATGGGGTGGCCGAGCGAAATGCCCGAGCCATTTACGTTGAGCCGGTCCATGTCCTCGAAGCGCCACGCCTTCAGCACGGAGAGGACTTGGGCTGCGAAGGCTTCGTTCAGCTCCACGAGATCCATGTCGGCGAGGGACAGCCCCGCCTTGGCGAGGACCCGTGCCGTCGCCGGCACCGGCCCGATGCCCATGGTGCCCGGCTCGCAGCCGGCGGCCGCCCATCCGACGAGGAAGCCCATGGGCTCCAGCCCCAGTTCGGCCAGCCTGTCCTCCGCCACCACGAGGCAGGCGGCGGCAGCGTCGTTCTGCTGGCTGGCATTGCCAGCGGTAACCGTGCCGTCCTGCATGATCGGCCTGAGCTTCGCGAGTCCCTCGATGGTTGTTCCCGGCCGCACGCCCTCGTCGCGCAGGAAGGGCACCGGGTCGCCCTTCTTCTGCGGCATCGGCACAGGCACGACCTCGTCCGCGAACAGGCCGCCTTCCCACGCCGCACTCGCCTTGCGATGGCTTTCCACGGCGAAGGCATCCGCCGCCTCGCGGGTGATCTGGTATTCCCGCGCGAGGTTCTCGGCCGTCTCCACCATGCCGGAGATGTGGCCGAAGCGCCATTCCGGCTGGGAGCGCTCGCGGCCCCGGTCAAGCCGGTCATGCAGCTTCATCCCTCCCGAGCGCGTGCCCCAGCGCGCGCCGATGGTGTAGTGCTCGATGTGGCTCATGCATTCGATGCCGCCGGCCAGCACCACGTCGCAAGCGCCGGTCGAGACCATCATGGCCGCCGTCGCGATGGCCTGGAGTCCGCCTCCGCAGCGCCGGTCGAGCTGCATGCCGGGTACTTCGATGGGCAGTCCAGCTTCCAGTGCCAGCCAGCGCCCGACGCATGGTGTCTCGCTGTTGGCGTAGGACTGGGCGAAGACCGCGTCCTCGATGCGGGCCGCATCGATCCCGCTCTTCTCCAGCACGGCCTTGATCACCAGCGCGCCGAGCTTCTCCGTCGGCACATCCCTGAGGGAGCCGCCGAACAGGCCCACCGGCGTGCGGAGGGGGGCGACGATGGCTGCGCGTCTCATGCGGATCTTCCTTTCCGAAAGGCGGAGGGACCGGAGCCGTCCCGCCTCGCCTCAGTAGCTGCGGGGCAGGCCGAGCACGTGCTCGGCCACATAGGCGAGGACCAGGTTGGTGGAGATGGGCGCGACCTGGTAGAGTCGCGTTTCGCGAAACTTGCGCTCCACGTCGTACTCCTCGGCGAAGCCGAAGCCGCCGTGGGTCTGAAGGCAGACGTTCGCGGCCTCCCAGGAAGCGTCGGCCGCGAGCATCTTGGCCATGTTGGCTTCGGCCCCGCACTCCAGTCCGGCCTCGTAGCGGCGCGCGGCGTCGTGTACCATCAGCTCTGCCGCGCGCATGGACGCATAGGCCTTGGCTATGGGGAACTGGATGCCCTGGTTGCCGCCGATGGGCCGGCCGAAGACCTGGCGCTCCCGCGCATATTTTACGGACGTGCTGGTGAACCACTTGGCGTCGCCGATGCATTCGGCGGCGATCAGGATGCGCTCGGCGTTCATGCCCGAAAGGATGTAGCGGAAGCCCCTGCCCTCCTCGCCCACGAGATTCTCAGCCGGCACCTCCATGTTGTCGAAGAAGACCTCACAGGTGCTGTGGTTCATCATGGTGCGAATGGGACGGATGGTCAGCCCATTGCCGAGCGCCGTGCGCATGTCCACGATGAAGACGGAGATGCCGTCTGTCTTCTTTGTCACTTGGTCGCGCGGCGTGGTTCGCGCCAGCAACAGCATGAGGTCGGAATGCTCTGCCCTACTGGTCCAAATCTTCTGTCCATTGACGAAGTAGCGATCGCCATCGCGGCGGGCGAAGGTGCGCAGGGAGCTGGTATCGGTGCCGCTCGTCGGCTCGGTCACACCGAAGGCCTGGAGCCGGAGTTCCCCGGTAGCGATCTTGGGCAGGTACCGGCGCTTCTGCGCCTCGGAGCCATGCCGCAGGATCGTGCCCATGATGTAGAGCTGGGCGTGGCAGGCGGCTCCATTGCAACCTTCCGCCTGGATGGTCTCCAGGATGGCCGCCGCTGCCGACACACCGAGGCCGGTGCCCCCATATTCCTCCGGGATGAGCACGGAGAGGTATCCCGCTTCCGTGAGAGCCCGGACGAAATCGGTGGGATAGGCGCGGGCCTCGTCCAGCTTGCGCCAGTATTCGGCCGGGAAGCGAGCGCACAGCTTGCGGACCTCCTCCCGGATGCTGTCGTGCAGGCTCGGGTCGTGAGCAGTCATCTTCATCATCCGGTTTGCGCATGTGCAGGCTGGCGGGATCGATCCGCCCGGCTTTGAAATGGATCCATAGACGGCGCGCTGCTCAGCCCGGCAGGCCCAGAACATTCTTGGCGAGGATGTTACGCTGGACCTCGCTTGCGCCGCCGTAGATCGTGGATGCGCGCGCCGCCAGGAACTGACCGGCGGGATTTAGGTCGCGGTTGCCGCCGATGGACTCGAGGCCGACGGCCGCCTCTCCACCGATCTCCAGCATCAGCTCGGTGATCCGCTGGTAGAGCTCGCCCTGATGCAGTTTCAGGAAGGAGATGTCGGGGCCGAGCTGCTCGCCGCGCCGCAGGATGTCGGCGAAATGCTCGTAAAGCGCCTTGTGGTCGGCCAAGTCGAGGGCGAGCCGCGCGTAGCGGTCGCGGAACACCGGTTCGGTCCAGCACCCGACGTGCCGCGCCAGCAGTTTCAGCCGCTCCAGCGCATTGGCCGACTGCCGGGGCGAGCCGAGGAAGATGCGCTCGAAGCCGAGCAGCGCCTTGGCCATGCTCCAGCCCTTGTTAATCTCGCCGACGAGATTGTCGCGCGGTACCCGCACGTCATCGAAGAAAACCTCGCAGAACTCGTCCTGCATTTCGAGGTTCAGGATCGGACGAACGGTGACGCCGGGGCTGTCCATAGGCACAAGCAGGAAGCTGATCCCCTCCTGCTTGCGCACGGCGGGGTCGGTGCGCACAAGCATGAAGATCCAGTCCGCGTCCTGAGCCAGGGTGGTCCAGATCTTCTGGCCGTTTACCACCCACTCATCGCCGTTGAGGACCGCCCGTGTCTGGACGTTGGCGAGGTCCGAGCCAGCATTGGGCTCGCTGTAACCCTGGCACCAGATGTGCTCGCCGGATAGGATCTTCGGTAGGAACTCCTGCTGCTGCGCCGCACTGCCGTAACGGATAAGGAGCGGGCCGAGCAGCACAATGCCGTGGTCCGGCATCCGCGCGGCGCCGAACTGCTCGAACTCCTCCATGTAGATCAGTTGTTTGGCGGCGGAGAGTCCCATGCCGCCATGAGTTCGAGGCCAACCCGGCGCCAGCCAGCCGTGGGCGGAGAGAGTCATATACCAGGAGCGGATTTCGGCCCAATGCAGCCGCTTCGGCGGGTTCCGCAGATCTTGGGGGTAGTGCTCTTTCAAGAAAGCACGAGCGAGGGTGCGGAAAGCCTCGTTGTCGAGGGCGTCGAAATCATCGAGCCGGTGGGGCGATGCGGTCATGAAGTGCTTCCTCAGACGGTCCGAGCGATGGCGGGGCTGAGCTCGGCGTCGTCACCGAACGTCAGTGTGGCGAAGCGGGCGCGGTGAAAGGCCGAGCCTCCGTAAGCGGGGGCAAGCACCATCGCCTTCCGCAGATAGAGGCCGATGTCGCATTCGTCGGTGAAGCCGATGCCGCCATGGAGCTGCACAGCCTGCCGCGCCACCAGCAGCGCGGCTTCCGAGGCGCGCGCCTTGGCGCGCGAGACTGCTGCGCGACGCTCGTCGATGCCCACGTTCGTTTCCGCCATCCGCGCTGCGTCCTCGACGCTGACGCGGGTGAGAACGGCCTGGAGCTTCAGGTCGACGCAGCGGTGCTGCAGGACCTGGAAGGTGCCGATGACGGCGCCGAACTGCTTGCGCACCTTCAGGTACGCGACGGTGCGCTCCAACACCGCATCGGCGAGGCCGAGCAGGTAGGCCGCGGTGGCGAGGCAGGCATCGTCGAGCCCATCTTCGAGCCGCCCCGGGAGCTTCTCCGCGGGCACGTCGTTGAACACCAATGTCCCCGAATGGCTTCCGTCCTGCATGGTGACCGGCTCGATCACCAGGCCTGGTGCGTCTGAACGCACGAGGAAAGATCCGTCCCGGCTTGTCACCACGAACGCATCCGCGCCACGGGGCGAAGGAACAAACAGCTTGCGACCGCTGATCCGTCCTTGCTGCACCGAGGTTGCTGGGGCCGCGTAGGGATCGGTGGCCTGTTCCTGGAAGGCTGGAAGGACGACGAGGCGTCCCTCCAGCGCCGCCGTGCGCTCAGGTTCGGCGAGGACGCGCACAGCGAGGGCGGCAGGGATCAGCGGTTCCGGGACGATTGCGGCACCCAGCTCCTCTGCCAGGGCACACATTTCCACCATGCCGAGACCCGAGCCGCCGTCCGGTTCCGGCAGGCGCAGCCCCAGCCAGCCGAGATCGCACATGTCCTTGAGAATCTGTCGATCAAAGTCGGTCTCGGAAAAGCGGAGCTTGCGGGCGCGGCCGATATCCGCGCGGTCCGCGATGCCAGCGGCGCTCTCCCGGATCATCCGAGCGCCTTCCAGGCGTTCCGCGGTGATCGTCATGCGTGTCCTCCAGAATGCGTCCGGTCTGTCTCGGCAGTACCTTGTCGGCCACCCGATAGCATGACCGGCTGTGCTTTGCGGTCGGCCGTCACGAAAAGCACAGGTGTGTTCAATGGGCACGTCCGGGCCGCCGGGGAGTGGGGTCGAAAGGCACTCATTGAGGTATATACATTGACATAATATTTCACGAAAGATCCGCATTGGATCTAAAAATCACGTGAATATAATTATTTAAAATTCACATCATCGTCGGTCGCGCCTGATATGCGCAATATATTGACTGAAAATCAGGCTTCTGACATCGTCGTGTCCTTAACGATAAATAGGGGAAACGACCATGCTCCGGATTGCCGCCGCAATGGCCCTCTCGCTCTTCGCGGGATCCATTGCCTATGCCGACATGACCGTGAGAGTCGGCGTGCTGACCGATCTCACCGGGCCCTACGCTTCGCTGTCCGGGGAGGGCTCAATCACGGCAGCCAAACTTGCTGCCGAAGAGTTCGAGGCGAGCAATCTGGGCGTCAAGGTCGACGTGATCTTCGGCGATCACCAGAACAAGGCTGACATCGGCTCGGCGATCGTTCGCAAGTGGTACGACCAGGGTGACGTCGATGCGGTGGTGGACATCACCAATTCAGCCGTGGCTTTCGCGGTGAATCAGATCACGCGTGAGCGCAACAAGGTGTTTCTTGCCTCCGGTCCTGCGAGCCCCGATCTCTACGGCAAGGCCTGTGCGCCCACGACGGTTCTATGGACATACGATACCTACGCCATGAGCCAGGGCACCGGCCGGGCACTTGCCAAGTCCGGCGGCAGCAAATGGTTCTTCATTACTGCTGACTATGCATTCGGGCACGCTCTGGAGCGCGACACCACGCGCGTCGTCGAAAGCGAAGGCGGCAAGGTGGTCGGGCAGGTGCGCGCTCCACTCAATACTGCGGACTTCTCGCCCTTTCTGGTGCAGGCCCAGTCTTCGGGAGCGAACGTGCTCGGGCTCGCCAATGCGGGGCTCGACATGATCAACACGGTGAAGCAGGCCTCGGAATTCGGCATTGCGCGGTCCGGAATGAAGCTCGCCGGCCTGCTGGTCATGATCACGGATGTGCGCAGTCTCGGCCTCAATGCCGCACAGGGGTTGGTCGTCACGGAGCCCTTCTACTGGGATCTAAATCCGGCAACGCGAGGGTGGTCCCAGAAGTTTGCCGAACGGGCGCGGGGCAAGATGCCGAGTTCGGCACAGGCGGGGGCTTATTCCGCCACGCTGCATTACTTGAAGGCGGTCACGGCGCTCGGCTCCAAGGCCGATGGCGCCGAGGTTGTTCGGAAGATGAAGGCGATGCCGACCTCCGATCCGGCCTTCGGCGACGGCATGATCCGCAAGGATGGCCGCAAGCTGCACGAAATGTTCGTCTTTGAGGTGAAAACCCCCGGCGAATCCAGGTCGGAATGGGATCTCTATAAGCTGGTCGCGACCATCGAGCCGGAGCAGGCTTTCAAGCCGATGGGGGACTGCATAGCGCTGCAGTGAGAGGCGCCCGGAGGCCGCCCGGCGGATCTGCCGCAGGGCGGCCTCCGCATTGTAATGTGCGAGAGCCGAAAGTAGTTTTGGCTGCGAATGGCTCGGGCGGATGCTGGCATAGGGCGAAGCGCATCCCGAGCGCATGACGGAACTGAGATGAAGAACCGTTCCACGTCCGCTGCAGCCTCTTCAAGCCTCACTGCGCTGCACAATCGGCTGTTTTTTCGCGTTTTCCAGGTCGGGAACATGCTCCAGCGGCAGGCTGCCCAGGAGATCGGGATCAGTTCTGTCCAGTGGGCTGTCTTGGGTGCCCTCTCAAGCCCCCGCTATCAGGAAGGCATGACGGTTACTCAGCTGGCCGAACATCTGGCGGTCAGCCGTCAGAACCTCGACGGCGTGCTCACCAGGCTGGAGCGGGACGGTCATGTCGTCCGCGTGCCCGATGCTACGGACAAGCGCACCCGCCGCGTGACCATGACTGAGGGCGGCTGGGGCTTCTGGAACGGGCTGCAGGCGACGATCGAAGCCTTCTACTCCCAGTCGATCCATGATTTCAGCTTCGACGACAAGGTTGCCTGCGTTCATTTTCTGAACAAGCTGCTCGCCAACATGCGGAATGTGAAGCTGGGCTAAGTGGGCGCCGCTCGTTCTGCCGGGCGCGCGCCGGCGTAGCCTATGCGTCCACCGGCCGCCGATTGAACTGCGGCACCCGCTTTTCCCGGAACGCGGCAATCCCTTCCCGCGCGTCGGTGGAGACGAATGCTTCGGCAAGCAGGTCTGCTTCAACGTCAAGGCCCGCCGCGAGGGGGAGGGTCGATGCCGCCTCGATCGCTTGGCGTGCCAGAAGGCCCGTGCTCCGGCCGTAGGCAGTGAAGCGCGCCGCAAAGGCGAGCCCGGCCGCAGTCGCATCGTCCCCTTCGACGACCGCCTGGACGAGGCCGATACGCTCGGCTTCCGTGGCATCGATCGTTCGCCCGGAAAGGATGAGCTCGGCGGCGCGCGCTTGCCCCACGAGCCGGGGCAGGCGCTGGGTGCCGCCATATCCAGGGATGAGGCCGAGCTTGATCTCCGGGAGGCCCATCTTGGCGTCGGGCAGGGCGATGCGGAAGGTGCACGCCATGGCGAGTTCCAAGCCCCCGCCGAGCGCGAAGCCCCGGATGACGGCGATGGATGGCATCGGGAGGTGATCGAGCTTGGCGAACGTCGACTGACCAAGCAGCACCGCGCGGTGCTGCTCTTCCCTTGTGCGGCCCTCGATCTCCTTGATGTCCGCGCCAGCGCAGAAGGCGCGGTCGCCCGCACCCACGATCACCAGCGCGGAAGCCTCCGAGGATGCGACTCTATCGAGCGCGCGGCCGATGTCTGCAATCACCCCCGCGTTCAGCGCGTTGCGCGCTTCGACGCGGTCGATCAGCAGGATCGCGACGTCGTCACGCCAGTCGATGTGGACCGCCATGGCCTTCTCCTCTTCTCGCCAGCGCCCGTGAATGTTCGAGAGTAGCGTCAATATATTTACAATTTTTCCTGCGCCGAACGCAATTTCCTGCGGACTTCGATGTTGGGCGGATGGCGATTTTTAAGGGAGGAAAGCGCCGATCCGCAGCCGGCCCTTACATAAGAACATATATGTGTGAAACGTGCGGGCGGAATGGTCATCGGGATCGAACCTGCGGGAGGATTGCAGGCGCAGAAGGGTATGAACCGAAAATAAGTAAACATATTGACGATTATTCGGAGTGGATCTAGGTTTGGACAAAATACAAGCCGGATCGGGAGGAAAGATGTCGCCGTACCCAAAGCTCATGGAGCCGCTGCATCTTCGCGACACTGCGCTGCGCAATCGCATCGTGATGGGGGCAATGCACACCCGCCTGGAGACCCTCGATCGGGCCAATGAGCGTCTGGCGGCGTTCTACGGTGCGCGGGCTCGTGGCGAGGTCGGTCTGGTGCTGACCGGAGGATACGCGCCCAACCCTGAGGGCATCTTCGAGCCCGGCGCACCGGCCTTCTACGATGCATCGAGGATGGATGAGCATCGCGCGATCGTCGGCGCCGTCCATGACGGCGGGGCGAAGATCGCGCTCCAGATCGTTCATTCGGGCCGCTATGCCAAGCACGACCGGTGCGTGGGTGCTTCCACCCTGCGGTCACGCATCAATCCCATCGGCCCGCGCGTGCTGACGACCGAGGAAGTCTGGCGCACCATCTCCGATTTCGCCGCCACCGCGGCGCTGGCAAGGGAGGCAGGCTACGACGGCGTCGAGATCATGGGGTCGGAAGGCTACCTCATCAACCAGTTCACGGCCCCGTTTACCAACCACCGAGAGGACGAATTCGGCGGCAGCCTGGAGAACCGTGTGCGTTTCCCCGTGGAAATCGTGAAGGCTGTTCGGGAGAAGGCCGGGGACGATTTCCTTCTGATCTATCGCATCTCCGCGGTGGATCTGGTCGAGGGCGGCATGCCCGGCGATGAGGTGCAGGAACTGGCGCGACGGGTCGAGGCCGCCGGTGCGGACCTCTTCAACACCGGGATCGGCTGGCACGAATCCACCATACCCACCATCGCGGCCGCAGTGCCTCGCGCGGCCTGGAGCTACGCTGTCCGGAACGTCAAGGAGGCCGTGGGCATTCCCGTCATCTCCTCGAACCGGATCAACACCCCGGAAGTCGCGGAAGACATCATCGAAAGCGGTGTGGCCGATCTTGTCTCCATGGCGCGGCCTCTCCTCGCAGACCCCGATTTCGCCCGCAAGGCGCGTCTCGGCCGTGCTGACGAGATCAACACCTGCATCGCCTGCAACCAGGCCTGCCTCGATCGCATCTTCACGGAACGCACGGCCACCTGCCTGGTCAATCCCCGGGCCGGACGCGAGATCGAGTTTGAGGACACCCCTGCGCTGGCACCGAAGCGGATCGCCGTGGTGGGGGGCGGGCCTGCGGGCATGGCATTCGCCGTGAACGCGGCGGAGCGCGGGCATCAGGTGACGCTCTTCGAGGCGGCGAGCGAACTCGGTGGCCAGCTCAACATGGCCCGTGCGGTGCCAGGCAAGAGCGAGTTCAACGAAATGCTGCGCTACTTCCGCACGCGCCTCAAGGCGCTGGCGGTCGAGCTGCGGCTCGGCCACGCTGTGGAGGCGGAGGAACTGGTCCGGGAGAATTTCGATGAGATCGTGGTGGCCACGGGCGTGCGCCCGCGTCGCCCGGATATCTCAGGCCTCGATCACCCGAAGGTACTCTCCTACGTGGATGTTCTTTCCCGGAAGGTGCCCGTGGGCCGCCGCGTGGCGATCATCGGGGCCGGCGGCATCGGCTTCGACGTGGCCGAATATCTGGTGGGACAGGACAGCGAAGCCCTCGTGCCGGAAACCTTCCTTAGCACCTGGGGGGCGGATGCGGAGCTGCGCAGTGCCGGCGGCCTGACGGAGCCGGCCAGCGAGCGGCCACCGCCGCGCGAACTCTTCATGTTCCAGCGCAAGCCGGAGGCGTTAGGCCGGCGGCTCGGCAAGTCGACAGGCTGGATTCTCAAGACGAAGCTCAGGCGCGCCCATGTCGCCATGATCGCCGGGGCCGAATATCGCGCCGTGGACGATGCCGGCCTGCACTATGTCGCCGATGGAGTACCGCACGTGCTCGACGTGGACCAGGTAATTCTGTGTGCGGGCCAGGAGTCGGAGCGCACTCTGTACGACCGCCTAGTGTCCCTCCGCGCCCCTGTGCGGTTGATCGGCGGCGCGGACGTAGCGGCGGAGCTCGATGCGCTCCGTGCCATCGATCAGGCCACCCATCTCGCCGTCGCCATCTGAGGAGAGCGGCATGACCAGCAAATATGATGTCGGTCTGGAGCGGCGCGGCGCGAATTTCCGGCCCCTCACGCCACTTCATTTTCTCGACAGGGCCGCCGACGTCTACCCGGACCGCACGGCGGTGATCTACGGCGAGGCGCGCTACACGTGGCGCATGTTCGCGCAGCGTTGCCGGCAACTCGCATCCGCGCTCATCTCCGCTGGGATCGAGCGGGGCGACACCGTCTCCATCTTCTCGCTCAACACGCCAGCCATGCTGGAGGCCCAGTTCGGGATCCCACTGTCGGGCGCGGTCATCAACTGTCTGAACAGTCGCCTCGATGCCACTGCGGTCGCTTTCATCCTGGTGCACAGCGAGGCGCGGATTTTCCTCGTCGACCGGCAGCTCGCGCCGGTGGCGCAGGAAGCCCTGCGCTTGCTGGAGGCACCGCCGCGCGTCATCGATATCGATGATCCGACCGGCGCCGATTTCCCCCTTCTTGGTGACACCGAGTACGAAGCGTTCATCGCTGCCGGTGATCCCGCCGTCTATCTGCGTTGGCCAGAGGACGAATGGGACGCCATCGCGCTCAACTACACTTCGGGAACCACCGGTGATCCCAAGGGTGTAGTTTATCACCATCGCGGTGCCTACCTGAACGCCCTCGGCCAGATCATCAACGGGCGCATGACCGGCGCGCGTCCGGTCTATCTGTGGACACTCCCGCTCTTTCACTGCAACGGCTGGTGCTTCGCCTGGGCGCTGGCAGCGGTGGGGGGTACCCAGATCTGCATGCGCAAGGTTTCGGCCGAGGGCATGTACGAGGCGATTTCCGAGCACGGCGTCACGCTTCTGTGCGGCGCCCCGATCGTGCTCGGCTTCCTCGCCGATGGTGCGCCGTCAGGCTGGACGCGACCCGCCGCACCAATTCGCGTGCTGTCGGGCGGTGCCTCGCCGCCCGCGCCCGTGTTCAAGCGGCTTAGCGAACTCGGCTTCGAGGTGGTCCATCTCTATGGAATGACGGAGATGCACGGGGTCACTACCCTTTGCGAGCCTCAGGAAACGTGGGACGACCTCGATATCGACGAGCGCATGAAGCATGTCGCCCGTCAGGGAGTCCGCGCCGTCCTCGCCGACGAAATGATAGTCGGTGACCCCGTGACGCTCCAGCCCGTTTCCCGGGATGGGCAGACCATCGGCGAGGTGTTCATGCGCGGCAACATCGCCATGAAAGGCTACCTCAAGAACCCTAAGGCGACCGAGGAAGCGTTCGCGGACGATTGGTACCATACCGGTGACCTCGCCGTGATCCATGATGACGGCTACATCGAGGTAAAGGACCGCTCCAAGGACATCATCATTTCGGGCGGAGAGAACATCTCCTCCATCGAGGTGGAGGAAGCCCTCTACAGCCATCCCTGGGTTGCCGGCGCAGCCGTGGTGGCCGTACCGGACCCGAAGTGGGGCGAGACCCCCTGTGCGGTCGTGGAGCTGAAGCCCGGCGCACCGGGCGGTATCACGGAAGCCGACGTGATCCGCTACTGCCGCGAGCGGCTTGCCGCCTACAAATGTCCCCGCCATGTGCTCTTCGAGCCTTTGGTTCGCACCGCGACCGGCAAGCTCCAGAAATTCAGGCTGAGGACGCATGCGGCCGAGCAGCTCGCCGCAAAGGGCCGGATCTGAGGCGCGGCGCATCCGTCGGCCTCCGCAATCCCCAGGGCTGCTGGCCAACCCGGCAGCCTTATCTCGCACGGACAGGGAGTTCCACATGACCGGTTTCACCGACATCCTCTACGAGGCGTCGGGGGGCGTCGCCCGCATCACCATCAATCGCCCGGAAAAATACAATGCCTTCCGGGGGCAGACCTGCGAGGAGCTCATCACCGCCTTCAACAGGGCCGGCTGGGACAAGTCCGTGGGTGTGATCGTACTCACCGGCGCGGGCGACAAGGCGTTCTGTACCGGTGGCGACCAGTCGGCCCATGACGGCGGCTATGACGGCCGCGGCCTTGTCGGCCTGCCGGTGGAAGACCTGCAGACCGTCATCCGCGACATGCCCAAGCCTGTCATTGCGCGGGTGAACGGCTATGCTATCGGCGGTGGCAATGTGCTGGTGACATGCTGCGACCTCGCCATCGCGTCGGAGACTGCGCAGTTCGGGCAGGTCGGGCCGAGGGTCGGCTCGGTGGATCCCGGCTTCGGGACTGCCCTGCTCGCCCGCACGGTGGGCGAGAAGAAGGCGCGAGAGATCTGGTATCTCTGCCGGCGCTACAAGGCCCAGGAGGCGCTGGAGATGGGGCTGGTGAACCGCGTGGTGCCGGCGGCCGAACTCGACGCGGAAGTGGCACGGTGGTGCGAAGAGATTCTCGCCTTGAGTCCCACGGCGATCGCCATCGCCAAGCGTTCCTTCAATGCCGATTCCGAATCCATTCGCGGCATCAGCGCGCTCGGGATGCAGACGCTGGCGCTCTACTACGAAACCGCCGAATCCAAGGAGGGCGTCACCGCCTTCATGGAGAAGCGCAAGCCGCGTTTCCGGAACACGGGCGAGTGAGGGGTCTTTCCCGCCGGCCAGCGGTCGGCGGGAAGCCTGGAGAGAGAGAGAGAGAGAGAAGTGAGGGGCAATGACCGACGTCAGGCAGCTTAATCTTGCCCTTCTGCGCAGCTGGATCGGCCGCGAGGAGACCACGGAAGAACCGGTGACGCATGCGCTCGCGGAGCGCTTCCGCGCGACGTTCGACGAGGGCAGGGGCACGACCGAGACATCCGCGATTGCCCCCCAGATGCTGCACTGGTGCCTTGCGCCGCCGGTGGTGCCGATGGGGGAGCTGGGACCCGATGGCCACCCCGCCCGTGGCGGATTTCTGCCGCCCGTTCCATTGCCACGCCGGATGTGGGCCGGCGGCGATCTCGTTTTTCATGGTGAGATTTCGGCGGGCGACGCGGTGCGTCGCACCTCTCGCATAGCGGATGTCTCCGTGAAGGAGGGACGCAGCGGTCTCCTCTGCTTCGTCACCGTCCGTCATGAGGTGGGAGCCAACGGTCGCGCTGTGCTTTCCGAGACGCAGGAGATCGTCTACCGCGATCATCCCTCTGCCGACGCGGGGCCGGAGCGGAGTGGAGCACCAGCTGCGGACGGAGAGCAGAGGCGGAGCATCGATCCTTCTCCGGTGCTTCTGTTCCGCTATTCGGCCCTGACCTTCAACGCCCACCGCATTCACTACGATCTGCCCTATGCGACGCGAACGGAGGGCTATCCCGGCCTAGTGGTGCAGGGACCTCTTCAGGCCACGCTGCTGGCCCGCTTCGCAGGAGAGATCCGCGGGGAGCCACCTTCGCGGTTCTCGTTCCGGGGCTTGGCACCGGCATATTCAGGCACGCCGCTCGTGCTTCATGCCCAGTCGGACGGTGGCGGGCTGAAGCTGTGGAGCGCCGCACCGGGCGGCCCGCCTGCCATGAGCGCGCGGGCAGACTGGTGATGGCGACCCAACTCGACTTCTGCGTTCCCCTGTTCGTGCCGGCGCATCGGCCGGAGCGGTTCGCGAAGGCGGCTGCGGCCATGCCCGACGCAGTCATCCTCGATCTCGAGGACGCGGTACCGACCGACGCGAAGGAGGCGGCGCGCGCCGCCCTGCGCCACGACTTCACGGGGCTGCCGGTCCTCGTCCGCATCAATGGCGCCGGAACACCTTGGCATGCCGAGGATCTCGCCGCCGCCGCACGGCTCGCGCCCGCGGCGGTGATGCTGCCGAAGGCGGAGCGCTGCGAGGACCTCGCTGCGGCCGCCGCGATGCTCGGGCCTTCGATCCCGATCGTCGCCCTGGTGGAGACCGCCGCGGGCATCGCGGGCGCCCGCACCGTCGCCTCGCATCCGGCGGTGGCACGCCTCGCCTTCGGTTCCATGGACTTCTGCGCAGATCTTGGCTGCGCGCACACGAGGGAGCCGCTGCTTCCGGCGCGCATGGAACTAGTGCTCGCCTCACGCCTCGCTGGACGCACACCGCCGCTGGACGGAGTGACCACTGCCATCGGCGATCCTGCTATGGCGCAGGAGGATGCGCGGCATGCGCGCGCCCTCGGCTTCTGCGGCAAGCTCGCCATTCATCCAAGCCAAATCGGCGCCATCCGGGACGGCTTCCAGCCCGATACGGCCGAGATGGCTTGGGCCGAGGCCGTGCTCGCCAGCGGCGACGGGGCGCTAGCTATTGGTGGCGCCATGGTCGACGAACTCATCCGCAAACGCGCCCGCGCCATTCTTGCGTGGCGCGGACCGCTTCCTACGGTTCCTTGAGGCGGATGCCCTCTTCGAGGAAGGAACGGGAGTCTGGCGCTCGCGAGGGAGCAGTGGTGCACTCGACCACGAACGGGCACAGATATGCGGAGTTTTCCTTCCGGGTCGAAGTCGCTGGATGCAAGCATCGGCATCGACAAAACTAGCATAGCTGCGGGCCTCCTTATGGTATCGGCTGACCGTGAAAGGCTCACACGAGTATCCGGAATGGGTCGGCTGGGACTCGGTTCCGGCTCGGAGGGGATGCACGGCGATGATCAGAGCGGAATCAGTTGTCGCGGACAGCCTGAGCACAGTAACGCCCGGCCTGCTGCGGGTGAAGGTGCCGCTGCCCTTCCCGCCACGGGAGGTGAACGCGTGGCTGCTGCCGGGTCCGGAAGGGTGGACGCTGATCGATTCCGGCGTCGATGATGCGCCAACGCGCGCGTTGTACGAACGGGTGCTCGCGGATCCCCGCCTCGGCGGCAAACCCGTCGGCCAGCTTCTCGTGACTCACTTCCATCCAGATCACGTCGGCCTCGCCGGATGGCTCCAGGGCCGCACCGGCGCCGAGATCCATATGAGCCGGGTAGAATGGATGCAGGCCCGCCTGCTGCTGAACGAGCAGCCGCAGGAGGTTGTCTCCCAACTGCTCTCCCACTTCGCCCGGTGCGGCGCGCCCGAGCCCTTCCTCGGCTTCCTGGAGCAGCGCGGCGTCATCTACCACAAATGGGTCGGTCTGCTGCCCCGCCGGTATCGACGGCTCGCGGAGGGTGATGTCGTGATCCTCGCGGGCGCCTCGTGGCGGGTCATGATCGGTGAAGGCCATGCACCGGAAATGGTCTGCCTGTACAGCGCGGAGCGCCGGATCCTGATCGCCGCGGACCAAGTTCTCGAGCGCATCTCGCCGCATATCGGCACGCACCCGTCCGATCCGAATGCCGATCCGCTCGGCGCGTTCCTGCGCTCGCTGGCAACATTCGAGGTACTGCCGGAGGACACGCTGGTGCTGCCTTCCCACGGCGAGCCATTCCAAGGCCTCCATGCGCGCATTGCCGCGCTGAGGGCGCACCACACCGACCGCCTCGACCGGTTGCTGGACTTCTGCGCGACCCCGCGTACCGCCATGGACACGCTGGAGGTCCTGTTCCGGCCACTGCCCATGGAGCAGCTCGGCTTCGGCCTCAGCGAGGCGCTGGCGCATCTCTCCCATCTGGTGCGGATGGGCGAGATCGATCATGACCCAGCCGCCAATCAGTGGACGTTCGTGCGGCGCTGAGAAGGGACAAGGTTTCATCTCGATCCGGCCACCGGCTACAGCACAACCCGTTCCAGCAGCGTATCTCTAGCGAAGAAGCCGCGAATTTTGCGGGAGACGAGTTAGTCTTCGTTCCGAACGTTTTCACCAGCCGACATGGGGAGGCCCCCCGGCATGGGGTAAGCGCAGTAGAGGACGCAGGCGACTGTGGCTCATCCGTGAACACATTGAGGTTCGTGCCACCAAGCTGTCCGCTCGGAGCGCGTCGGCGAGAGCTTCCTCATCCATATGGAGGCCGCGGGCGGTGGTGGCCAGAAACGATCCCAGCTTTATCCGCGCGAGCTCCGCCCGATGATGTGACATACTTGTGGCGTGCCCAGTCCGTTTGCGCGGAGAGCCGAACAAGGCTCGTTCTAAGCTGATCCGATGCGTTCGCCCTTTTCCAGAAAGCGGCGCTTGGCCTCCGCGTGCTCGTCGGACTTGGCGAGCATCGGTTGCATGTTGATCTCCTGGCGAAGTACGGCCTCAAGCCCCTCGGAGAAAGCCTCCTTCAATAGCGCCATCGCGGGCGGCGACGCCTTTGCGAAACGAAGTGCGACCAGCTTTGCCGCGGCGAGCGCCGTTCCGGGCTCGACGACCTCGTCCACGAGGCCGATGTGGGCGGCTTCTGCTCCATCGAGAACGGTCGCAAGCGCCGTCAATTCTTTCGCTTTGCCGAGCCCGACTCGACGCGGCAGGCTCCATAGCGTTCCGAGATCGGGAATGAAGCCCATCCGGATGAATGCGCAGCACAGCTTTGCGTTGCTTGCCGCTACCGCGAAGTCGGAGCCTGCGACGAGCGAAAGGCCGGCACCGTAGCAATTGCCTTCCACCGCGGTGATAACCGGCTTGCGTCCAGCGATGAGGAGGCGGACCAATTGCATGCTGGTCCGCTCCATGCGGGCTCGCATCGCCAAGGCATCGCGCTCGTTGAAACTCGCCACGTCCCCGCCGGCCGAGAAGTGCTCGCCGGCGCCGGTCAGGACAATGGCACGGCAGGCGTCGTCGTCATTCAGTTCGCGCAGGCGCGCCAGCAACTGGTCGCGCAGCTGCGGCGAATAGACGTTCATCCGCTTCGGCTCATTCAGCGTGAGGATGGCAAGCGGTCCATCTCGCGTGCACAGCACACGATCGTTCTCGGCATCGATCATAATCGTACTTGCTCCTTTGCTCCCGAGTGCGAACAGGTGTGCTACCATTCAATTCTTCCAGTGGGCGTCCGCCTTCAGTACCGCGCGGCGATCGATGGAGGCGAGGAGGTGTTCCGACGATACTGATCATGGCGAACTGGATGTCGAACGCACTCATCTCGTCCAGCCACTTGCGGCTCAGCACCGCTGACCGGCTTAAAGCCGCGGCGAGTAGCAAGCTGAGGCAACGCTTTTCATGACGCATCTTCTTGGTCGATTGCCTCACCGGTCGGTGTCCTTTGGATCGCGTTGTCTCACTAGATGCTAGACAACACCACCACGGCGTCGGCAGCAAAGGCGCCTTTCGGGCGCACCAGCACCGGATTGATCTCGAACTCGCTCATCAGGTCGCCGGAGGCGACGGCGAAATGCGAGAGCACTGATACGGCGCGAGCCGCAGCCGAGACGTCAACCTTCGGTCTGCCGCGGAAGCCGTCGAGGAGGGCAAAGCCCTTTAGGGCGCGGAACATGCCTACCGCCACCTCGGGGCTGACAGGAGCGAGGCGGGTGATCGCATCCCCAAGGAGCTCGGTGAGGACGCCGCCGAGGCCGACCGTGACAAGCCAACCGAACACCGGATCGTGGGTCAAGCCCACCAGCACCTCGACGCCATCGGTCACATAAGGCTGCACCGAAACGCCATCTATCCGGGCGGCGGGCGCAAGGCGGCCGGCGCTCGCAAGGATACCATCATAGGCGGTCCGGGCCGCCTCGTCTCCCATCAAACCGAGCCGGACGCCGCCTACCTCGGTCTTGTGCAGCACATCCGGGCTCACCAGTTTCAGGACTGCCGGCTCGCCGAGCGCGCGCACGGCGTCAGCGGCCTCCTGCGCCGAGTGAACGAGCCGGTCGCTGACGACATCGACGCCCATTTCCTGGAGCAGGGCCTTGCCCTCCACCTCGCTGAGCACAGTGCGGCCTGCCTGCTTCAGGCGCTCCAGGCTGGCACACGCCGTCAGGATGGCGGCAGAGGGAGGCGAGGGCTTTTCCTCGCCCGGTTCTTGCGCATTGTCGAGATAGGCGCATAGGGCGCGCGTCGCGCGGGTCACGTCGTTGAAATAGGCAAAGCCGCAGGCTTCCGCCGTCTCCCGCTCCGCACATAGCGTGTCCACAGCGATGAGCAACTTCCTCGGCCGCTCCGGATCCTGGGCGATATCCTCCCACGCCCTGCGCAGGACATTCGCCGAGCCACAGATGATAATGACGCTCACTGCATCGGAGCTCCCGACGAGCCGCACCAGCGTGGGCAGGGTGGTCTGGTCGTTGACCACGTTGGCAGTCATGTCCACTGGGTTAGCGACCATACCGTAGGCGGGAACCAGGGCGCGCAGGTTCTCTTGCAGCTCCGCATCAAAGGTGGGCAGCGGATGCCCGCCCTCGGCAAATTCGTCGGCAAGGGCCACGCACGCTGCTCCGGAAAGGGATAGCACGCCCACGCCGCCGACCGGCATGCCCGCCGCGAAGCGGTGCAAATAAGAGATGTCCACGAGCTCGGCGATGTTGCGCGCCTCTACCACGCCGGCGGCGCGGAATGCCGCGCGATATGCCTGGTCATTGCCGGCGAGCGCTGCGGTATGCGACCGTGCCGCCTCCGCTCCCTTGGCGCTGCGCCCCACCTTGTAGGTGACGAGCAGCTTGCCGTTGTGCCGCAGCCGGCGCGCGGCAGCGAGGAAGCGCGGGCCGTCGCGCACCTGCTCCACATAGGAGAGCACGACGTCGATGTCCGGATCGTCCGCGAAGTATTCGATGAAGTCCGACATATCGAGGCAGGCCTCGTTGCCGGTCGTGACCACGTGGCTGATGCCGAAGCCCGCCTGGTGGGCGCTGGCGTAGATGGCGGCCGCGAGCGCTCCGCTCTGCGACACGATGGCGGCGCGCTTGCGCATCGTCTGTGGTGCGAACAGATTGAAGCTCGCGATGGCGCCGCTGTTGAAGTTGGCGATACCGAGGCAGTTCGGGCCGATGATCGCCATGCCGGTGCGGGCGGCGATGTCCGTCAGTCGGGCCTGGCGGGCGATGCCCTCGTCGGTGCCGAGCTCGGCAAAGCCCGCGGAGAAGACGACAGCCGCCTTCACGCCCATCGCAGCACAGCGTTCAATCTCATCGAGGCCGGCATCCGCGTTGACCGCAAGCAGAGCTGCATCGGGTGTCGCGGGAAGGGAGGTGACATCAGGGTAACAGGCAAAGCCTTGCACCTCCCTGTAGCGCGGATTGATGCAATAGACTGAGCCGGAATAGCCGTACTCGCGCATCTGCGCGAGGGGGCGCCCGCCGATTCGGCTGGGGTCTGGGGAAGCGCCGATCACGACGATAGACGAGGGATCGATGAGTGCCCTGAGGTCGGGCTTGGGAACTGCGGATGTCTGCCGGCCGAATGACAATACGGATGAATTCATCGGGCTCTTCTGCTCCGTGCCCTTAGACCGGGCATATCGGAGGCAACGCTAAGTGTTCGATCCAGCCCCTGCCAGCATCCGCAGCACCGCGGCATCAATCGACACGTATCTGTCGCCCTGCCGCGGCGGCGACAGCTCGCGGCTCCCATGCCGTGAGGGCCGACACCCGGGACATGGCCGCACAGGCGTCGTCCAGCATGTCATCGAAGATTGCCTCCACGCTCTGCAGGGAGTTGGCGAAAGCCGCCGCTGGCCCGAAGTCGAGCATGCCCCGCGACCGGTCACCGGTACGATAGGATTCGCGCGCGAGCGCACCCACCATGTGGGGTTGATAAGCCTCGTAGTCGGTCACCTTCCGGTCTTCCAGCGCGATCAGTGCCTTGGCACTGTCGTTGTCGAGCACGCGGTGGTGATCACGCAGGATCTTCTTCACCACCACGCTCTCGGTTCCGTCGCTCTCGGCGACGAAGCGCTTGTAGGATGGGTGGATCCACAGCTCATCAGCCACGAGCATACGCGTGCCCATAACGACCGCGTCCGCGCCCATGGCGAGGGCCGCGGTGAGCTGGCTGCCGGTGCCGATGCCCCCGCCCACGACGAGCGGCAGGTCGATCTCACGCGCCGCAATTGGGGTTTGGACCATGGTGGAGATCATGAAGACGCCGGGGTGACCGCCGCAGTCAGCACCCACAACGGTGATCCCGTCGATGTCGAGGCGCGCCGCGCTGCGCGCATACTTCACTGCCGGCACCTTGTGGATGATCTTGATGCCAGCCTCCCGCAAGGCCGGGATGATAGGCTCCGGCGAAGCCCCGGCGGTCTCAACGCAGGAGACACAGTTGTCTGCTAGCAGCGGGATAAGCCGGCGAGCGCGCTCGATGCCCTCGTCGAAGCGGGAAATGTAGATGTTGACCCCGAAGCCGAGGTCGCCCAACGTCGCGCGACAGGTGCGCACTTGCTCCTCAACCCAGTCTGGATCGCCGGATGAGACGATGAAGCCCATTCCGCCAGCCTTTACCGCAGAGGCCACGTAGGCGGCGTCGGATACGCCCGGCCCGAGTCCGCCGCACAGGATGGGATGCCTGATGCCGAGAAGGTCGGTGATCCGAGTTCTGAATATCTGCTGTCGCATGGAGGGGCGCACTTTCGCTATCAGGTAGAGGGGAGGTCAAACCGCCGGACCGCGTAGACGACCGGTCAGGCGGCTAGCGCGAACCTGATCGGTATTGTCGACCGCCGGGCGGAGCAACGCAGCGCAAAAGCGCGCCGCTGGGTAAAATCAACACATATCGGTTGCCGACGCGCATGATGCAGACACAGCCCAAAAATCCGCTTGCCTGCTGGCGCAGGCCAGTTGCGGGCGGCCCTGCTCTCCGCGCCTAACCCCACCGCCCTTTCTGTCCCGAACGACGAGCCCGGTCCGTAGAGTCTATTGTCGAGATCGAGCGTCCCGCCGATCACGTGTGCTGGTGTGGCTCAATTGCTCTGAGACACGCATTGTCTAGAGCGGTTGCTCAAGGATGCCTGCAATGCAGTTCTGCGAGGGCGGACAGGTTGGCGGACGAGAGCGTTCTGCGCCGCGTCGACATCGATTAACTTTGAAGAAAACAGCGATCTCTCAACTAAAATTTATTTATTCGCATTGAGGTTGAACTTGCCACTAGACCTTTAGCGCAATCGCTGCAGCGCGGCATTCCACGCTGCGGAGCGAAAACCTTCGCGGTGCCGCTGTCCGTTCAGCCGCTCCGCCCCCTTCCAAATAGTTGCGCTTGACGCGAAACCTCCTCCCATAACGTCAATATCTTGACAGTTTTCCGCCGCCGCGCTCCCCTTGACCAAGAACATTCGCCGAGACAGCGGCAAGCTGTCCATCATCGGGAGGGTTCCATGTTTACGCGAGGTTCGCTGATAGGAAACGGCCATGGCCGCGCCGTGAAGTCCACGGTGAGAACGCTGGAGATACTCGAGTTCTTTGACGAGGTCCGGCAACCGGCCAATGTCGTGACAGTGGCGGAGGCTCTTGGATACCCGCAGTCGAGCACGGCAGCTCTGCTGCGCAGCATGACGATCATGGGCTACCTGCAGTTCAATGCCAAGGCTCGCACCTATGTGCCGACAGACAGGGTGGGCCTGCTGGGGAATTGGATCAGCCCACCGCTGTTCGAGAACGGCGCGCTCCTGCGCGTGGTGCGCGCAATCCACCGACGCACCGGTCAGTTGGCTATTATCGGTGCGCGGACTGGGGATTTCTCACAATATATTTACGTATTGAAGCAACCGGACACGGTCACCCACCATATCCAGATCGGAATGAAGCGGCCGATCGCCACATCCAGTATCGGGCGGGTACTTCTCGCGGCGTCCCCCGACAGCGAGGTGAGAAGCTTCGTTCATCGGTTAAACGCTTATGCGTCAAGCGAAGAGGTGCGGATCGACCTGGGTGCTTTGCTTTGCGAACTCGCCGCGATCCGCCAGCGTGGCTACGGCGTTTCCAAGAACCGCGTGGTCGAGAATTTTGGTTCTATCGCGATCGGGCTGCCATCGGAATTGACAGTGCAGCCGTTAGTGATCGGACTCGGCGGACGCACAAATGTGATCGAGGCGAGGGAAAGCGAGTTCGTCTCCATTGTGCATGAGGAGATGTCGCGCCATCTCCTTTTGAGGGCCGGTGATCAGGGTGTGGGACTGGATCTTCGAGGCGGTGTCGAAAGACTATGACGGTAACCTGCAGATGATCACCTCGTCTTCGATCCGGGTCCACCAACACGGCTGGAACGTCAAATAAGGGGCCGCACGCCACGCCGACCGCCGCCTGGGACCACGCTCAAGCCGAGTGCATGGGGCACTCGCGAGGCAGACTGATCGCGAGGCGCCTCCTATCGGATCGGGGCGCTGGCATCGAAGACCGCCCCGTGGAGGCGCATAAGTTGATCGGTGCGATCACGTTGATCTTCGAAGCGCTGCCCCGTCATTTCAGCGAAATCCGTAGGGAGCACGCGGTTGAAGAGGGCAAAGCAGACCTCGCCGTTGTTGTGGCGGGATCGGTAGGCGAGACCGTCCAAACCCGGGTAGTCCTCGAACAACGCTAACGCCAAAGCTCGGAAGGGCCCGTATCGTCGGTTGCGCTGATCGAAGCGTCGACGCCATGATAGAGAAGCCCCTCGTCCATGATCTTCGCTAGCACGAGACGCCGCTGCAATCGCAGCGGTGTCCACATGCGGTCTTCGACGAAAGCGCGCTTCACGACCCTGTTTCCAGGGCGCCGCAGAACGGTCTCAACAAAGGCTCCTTCGAGCCGCTGCGCGGCATAGAGCACTCTGAATTGCCCAGCCGGTGCGTCAAACCGGTTCTGTGGCGAGGATCCCGGCTCCGGACCGAAAAAGACTGCGCCCTGTAACTTTCGGTGGACGCGGACGATGATCTCTCCGGTTTCCAGGATCGTGGACCGCAGACCAGATTGGAAACGGGACGTCGGAGCGGACGGTATTGGCACGTCTCAGGCCTCGTCGGCTTCGACATATGCTTTCGCGGCGTTCACCACGTCCTCGACCCGACCTTCCACGAGTATACGGCTGGGCGTGTCTGCGAGGTTCGGGTCCTTGTCGATCAGGAATTGCAACGCCGACCAGCGGCCGGCTCCCGACTTGTCGAATAGGCTAACCACCCTTGCCAAGCCTTCGATGAGGCGCATTTTCCCTCGCTCGTCGATGAACTGGAACTTCGGCAAGGTCAGCTCTTCACCGTGCATCATACCGAGTGCTGATCCGGACTTCACACGCTTGTGCAAGGCCTGCCGGGTGATGCCCAGCAGCTTCGCGCCCTCCGTGAGTGATACTCCGCCGCCGGCCCGCTCGAGCAGGGCGGTGCTGATATCAGCGAAACGCTGTTCATCGGACGTCTCGATCTGCGGCGATGTCGCGTCGACCTCGGCCAGAAGGTCAGCGGATAGCCGGAACTGGTCGGTGGCAAGATCGACGTGTTTAGCGAGCTCCGAGAACGCCCGCGACCGATCATATCGGCACAGCCGAAGCAACTCGGCACGTGCCGGTGTCAGGTCGCTGAGCACGACGAATGCATCGATCGCCAGCCGTTCCGCTCGCGGGGTCGGCCTCCAATGGTGGATCAGCGCGTTGTGGACCTCTTTCGAAACGATCAGGCAATCATCGACGACCGAGCGGTACCAGGATTTCTTCGTCCTGCTGCGGCGTTCGGCGTACCGGTACTTGGCGAAATCGAAGTCGGTGACCGCAGCCTCGTGAAAGGCAGCGCTGAGGAGCAGCGCGGCGCAGTGGATGCGCATGTTGAAGCCGGCGACGAGTTGCAAGGCTGGGCTCACGGACAACTCCGACGTCAGCCAGGGTGTCCGCTCCGAGATCAGACTGTGCCAGCTTTCCCCACCGGCGAAGTGGTGGAAACGGTTGCTCGTGGACAGCAGTTGATGGCTGGCGATGTTCCACGCTTCCGCCACCTCGGGCCCAGAGAGGGCACTCAAGGGCGAGCCCGGCGCCTGGTTGAGCGCACCCAGGCGAGAGGGCTGCAGGATCAGCGCGGACAGGAATTCCGACAGACTTTGCCCAGCATCCCTCGCACGCTGCTCAGCGACGGCGCGCACCACCGGATCGAGATCATTGGAAATGGCTGGATCGTTCATAAGGTCGTCCGCGAGTTCGTTCAGCCTGCGCTCATGGCAAAAGGTTGATAGTCAGGGTTGATATATACGCATGGGGCCGCAGCATCAACCACCACACGGTCGCGCAACTAGGACTATTGTGGTGCCATCAGATCCTAACCGCACCGATGCAGGGGGACGAGTTTGAGCCGATCAAGCAAATTAAAGAATCAGTCGACCGCCCAGGAACCGGCCGGGCGGCTGTTCGAGACGATTTTGGAAGACGTGCTTAAGACGTCCGCCATGCCGTTCAGCGAGTGGTGGGCACTGAGCCCGAATCCCTTGGTGCCGCTCGCTATTCCTATCGACATGGGGCGCCGGTACCGCGTCACCCAGGCCGGTGTAAATGCAGCTCACCGCATCACGGATCAGGCGGGCGCAAGCAGGAGGCCTTTCGTCAGACCATTGATCGCTTGGAGTTCACAAAGCTGTCGTTTCGCGCGATTGGCGAAATCCGAAGGCTGAAGCAACGCCGCCTGGGTCATTGAGCATCGCCGATGCCGTTACAAAGGTTTATCGGGAACGCCGCAACAAGCTCGCTCACGGCGAGGTAGCCGGCCTGTTTGAGGGTCTCTCGCAAGTTCGCACGGTGGGGGATGTGCTTCTTATGAACCTGTTTGATGTCGTGACGTTTGAGCTTTCCAATGTAATCGATCATCGGGATGTGATCTTTACGCTGCCGGAAGAGCATGCTTATCGCGCTTTGATCGAGAGGATGAAGCAGCGTCTCTCGAAGTCGGACGACAGCGGGGCGAATTCAACGGCGGCCGAACCTCAGGACCCAAGCCCCTAACCTAAACAGGATCAGAATACCCGATTCGCCGGCCTACAACTTCGCGATCAGATCGGTGATCACCGAGCGCAGGACCGAGGCGCCGTGGTCCCCTTTCGCGAGCCGCTGCAGCAGCCGGCCGACGAGATCTTCGTCGTCGCTCACATTCTGCGGAGCCCGGTTCGCGTCACAGTCCTCAGCACTGCCGGCGAGCGCATCGGCGATTTTCTTGCTGACCCGATTGGCGGCGCGACGCGAGGGATCGCGCTGGACATGCGCGTAGATCGCCGTCGACCGAGGATTGGCGTGCCCGAGGATCGCGCCCGTCATCGCCATGGTCTCGCCGGCGGTGATCGCCGTGGAGCCGATCGTATGGCGAAGCGTGTGAGGCGTGACTTTGGTCAGTTCAGCCTTGGCCACAGCCCTCTGCCAGACACTCTTGGTGCCCTGGTAGTAGCGGTCACCACGTTCGGCAGGGAACACGAACGCGCTGTCGTTTCCCTCCCCCTCCGCTAGCAGCCGTTCCAGAAGCTCCACCGCGGCGGCGCCCAGAGGACGGATCGACTTTCCGGTTTTTGAATCGCCGAACTCGAACTGCGCCTCCACAAGATTGACCTCGGCTTTCTTGAGCCCGGCAATTTCCTCCCGGCGGCACCCGGTGAGCGCCCACAGGCGCGCAATGTTCACGGCCTTGGGGTTGACGCCCTCTTCCTCCAGCACGAGGAGCGCGGCACCGAGCCGAACCACCTCCTGAAGGGTCAGGAATACCTCGTTCTGGTTGTCAGTCTTGCGAACCGCAGCCTTGTCGCAGGGATTTCGGTGCATGATCTCGTGACGCATGGCGAAGCTGAAGACCGCCGAGATATCCCGGACCACCTTGCGGGCGGCGCCGGGGCCACCCCGGACGATGATCCGCTTTCGCGGCCCCACTTTCTCGTCGCGCGCAGTCTTCCCGGCCGTAATGTCGGCGGCGAGTTGCTCGATGTCGCCGGCATTGAGCTCCGGAGCGCGCTTCTGGCCGAGGAGCGGCACCACATGATTGCGGAGCCTGTCGAGCGTGTACTGCTTCGTGCGCGGCTTCATCGGCTGGCCCTGCCGCTTGCCACGCTGGATGACGCAACCCGTCTTCTCGTAGAAGTCGATGAGTGCCTTCACCGTCATTTCGCGACGCTTCGCCTTGAGCTCCGCTGCAGGATCAGATCCGGCGGCAACGCTGCCAAGCTTGGCTTTTGCGAACTTCCTGGCCTCTAAGACAGTGAGCGGCCCGAAGCGGCCGAGAATCAGCCACTGCTGCGTGGCTGCTCGACCGCCACCATTCGTTCTGTATTTGGCGACGAAGGTTTTTAGACCCGTCTTCCCGACTCGCAGACCGAAGCCAGGCAACTCGCTATCCCACACGACGTAGCGCTTGCCGGTGATCTCGCAACGGTCGGCGACATCTTTAGTTAAAAGGATGCTATTTCGCTTCGCCATCGCTCATCTCCGCCGCGCCCTCGTGGTTACCACGGGGCTACCACGAAAGGCGGATATCCTGGCGAATTCCTAGCGTTGACGGCGCAGCTCTGTCAATATAACATTATGAAAGATATAATATTTTCGTACTAGCGGATACCATAGCGTAAATTATCTACAACCTTGCCAAGGTTGGGGTCGAGGGTTCGAATCCCTTCGCCCGCTCCAAATTTTCCCAATAAAATCTGATAGTTAGCAAACGCCCTTTGGGGCGTTTTCTGCTTACCGGCCGCCGCTGGACTATCTCGGTAAGCAGGCGGTAAGCGCGGCAGGGAAAGCCGTGGTGCGCTCCAGCGTAGGCGACCGTCCTGCCCGGCCGGTCGGCGACAGCCCGGAACGGGCGGCACGGCTGTTCGGCATGCCTCCCACCGCTTGCGGAACGCACCCCGTCGTCAGTCGAGAGCGAGAGGCTGGCCGGGTTTGCCATGACGGGTTGAGGGCCGGGAGAGAAGCTTTCGGCGCCCGTCATGGAGTTTGGTCCCATGACCGAGGTTCAGGTTCTCGAAGGACACCGCGATGCGGCGGGCGGATACAGAGTGGACGCGAGCCGCGGCGAGCGGATCGGCCGCGTATCCTCTGAGTGGTTCTCCCGGCCGGCGGACGAGCGCTACCTGTCCCTGTTGGAGCTCTATGGCGCGGTGTGCGGCCGGTCCGACCGGAGCCGGACGCGCACCGTGGAGAGCGCCGCCATCCGCGTCGAGGCGAGCCGGGAGGCTCCGGACCGGCTGACGCTTGTACTGCCCGGGGCGGAGGCTCCTGTGGCACCCACCCACTGGAGCTTCAGCCAGCTTGCGAGCCTCATCGGCGCGCCGGCGGCCTATCTGCGCCAGCTTCCGGCGCCCCTCGCCGGCATCAACCTGCAGCACGGCCTGCTGACGCACCGCGCTGAGCAGGTCAAGACGCTGGAGGTGGAGGACGGCCGGGTTGAACTCCGGGCAGTGACCGGCCCTGACTACGGCCGCATCTATGACCATGAGCTGGTGGACGCCGTGCGACGCATCGCCGGAAACGGCACGGGCGACACCCGCTGGAAGGTGCCGGGCGTGCTCGACTGGTCGACCGGCATCTACAATCCCCGCATCGACATCAAGAAGGACACCACCACGCTCTACGCCTCGGACCGGGACGTCTTCCTGTTCCTGGTGGACGACCTCAATCCCATCGAGGCCGGGCGGCTACCGGACGGCTCCCCCGACCTCTTCTTCCGAGGCTTCTATTGCTGGAACTCTGAGGTGGGCGCGAAGACGCTGGGCATCGCCAGCTTCTATCTTCGGGCGGTCTGCCAGAACCGCAACCTGTGGGGCGTCGAGGATTTCGAGGAGATCACCATCCGCCACTCGAAATATGCCGCCTCCCGCTTCGCCCATCAGGCCGCGCCGGCCCTTGAGCGCTTCGCCAATTCCTCGCCCATGCCGTTCGTCAACGGCATCAGGGCGGCACGCGAGCGCATCGTGGCGCGCACTGACGAGGACCGTACCGAGTTCCTGCGACGCAAGGGCTTCTCCAAGTCGGAGACACAGAGGGTGATCGAGACCGTGCTCGCCGAGGAAGACCGCCGAGACGCTGGCGGATCACGATCCGCCGGTACTCGCGACCACCATTGGCCAGCGCGTCGCCTTCGCCATGTCGGCGCAGTCCGGGCGGCTCGTCGGCGAGCTCGACGAAGGCGGGCCGGCGGCGCGCGAGATCGCGGCGCTGGCTGCGGAGATCGTTGGTCTCGCCGGTCCGAGACGCCTGCCATGAGCGCGCCGCCGACCCGCAAGGGCTTCGCCGCGCGACCGGCTGATCCGGAGCGCTGGATCAAGGCTGCGGAGGCCAAGCCGGCAGGTGATGGCTCATCCGGCGCCTTCACCGCGCGGCTCACCATCGACGTCACGCCCGACCTGCGCGGGCGCATCAAGATCGCCGCCTTCAGTCGCGGCCAGACCGTCGCGGACATGCTCCGCGATCTCCTCGCCCGAGAATTTCCCTCGACATCAGGAGAGGCCTCATGATGAGCCCGCCCGTGCCTTCCTCCGTTCCCAAACCCATCGCCCCAGCATCCGCCGCGCCGACCCCAGACCCGCTCACCCATGTGGAACTGACCTGGATCGAGAAGCGGATCGAGAACTGGATCCGCTTCGGCCGGCCGGTCCATGCGCAAACCCTCGACCGTAGCCGCCGCATCGTCTCGTTCGCACCCGGGACGATCTTCGCCTTCGTCCGATGGGCGGCCAACGACTTCGGTACCGTGGTGTCGCGCATCGACGTCGTGCGCGCCGTTGCACCGGGCGATGCCTACCAGACGCTGCCCTTCGTGCGTCCCGGCGGAGAAATCCTGCTGCGCGCCGACGGCTGGCCGAAGGTGGAGAAGGTGCTCCAACATATGGATGCCGTCGAGGCAATCGGCGTCCACGGCGCGGACGTGGCGCCGGACCATTGGCGCCATGTCCACCACCGTCTAGCAGCCGGTCACGCACCGCGTCCTTACACGCTGGATCGCCATCAAGCGTGGCTCAAGCGCCGGGAGTGCGAGGCATGACCCGCTTCGGCACCGTGATGGTCACCTACTTCTCTGTGATGGGAGTGGCAGCCTCCGCGTTCGTTCCGACACCGCTCAAGCTGGTGTGGAACGTCTCCGCTAGCGCGCCCGTCGGCCTCTACGCCATTGAGCCCGCGCGCAGGCTCAATGTCACGGACCTCCTCGCCATCACGCCACCGGCAGCGCTCGCCCGCTTCCTGGTGGAACGCGGCTATGTGGGCGCCGGCGTGCCGCTGATGAAACGCGTGGCAGCGCTTCCTGGGCAGGAGGTCTGCCGCACAAACCGCACGATCACCGTCGATGGCGTGGCTTACGGCGAGGCGCTGGAGCGCGACCGCATGGCAAGACTGCTGCCGGTCTGGCGCGGCTGCAGGCGCATCGCGGAAGGCGAGCTCTTCCTCATGAACGTCGACGTGCCGGACAGTCTGGATGGCCGGTACTTCGGACCATTGCCCGCCGACACGGTGATCGGCCGCGTCGTACCATTCTACACCGACGAGGCCGGTGACGGGCACTTCGTCTGGCGTGCGCCGACGCGCTGAGCGCGACCGACCATCTCCACCTTCATCACACGTCGAGAGGCCGTCATGCTGCCGACGAGACTGTTTCCGCGCGCCTGCGATGGCGTGCGCGCATCGACGCGAGTGCTCATTGGTGCCCGTGCGCTGGTCCTTCTTCTCCTTTCTGGAGTGCCCTGTGGTTGGTCAACGACAGCCATGGCCACGGAAACACAAGCGGCACAGAAGCCGTCGCCGAGCGATCGCTACGCCGATTTCATCGCGGAAGCGGCAGAGCGTTTCGACGTTCCCTCCGTCTGGATCCGGAGCGTGATGCGCGTGGAAAGCGACGGCGATGCGCGCTTGACGTCGCCGAAGGGCGCCATGGGGCTGATGCAGATCATGCCCGCGACCTGGACCGAACTGCGCATCCATTACGGCCTCGGTGACGATCCCTACGATCCCCACGACAACATCATGGCGGGCGCGGCCTATGTGCGGGAGCTGTTCGATCGCTACGGTAATCCCGGCTTCCTTGCTGCTTACAATACGGGTCCCGGCCGCTACGAGGCCTCGCGGAAGGGGCGCTCCCTGCCACCGGAGACGCGCGCCTATGTTGACAAGCTGCCGCCGGACACCGCGCGCGGGGAGGCCGAGCCGTCCGCGCCGAAGTCCCCCCTTCCGCCGGCGGTCGAGACGCCGTCTTGGGTTCAAGCTCCCATCTTTGTGGTGCAGCCGATCGGCACGTCGACCGCAGATCCAGCGCCAACGGATCACGCTCGGCCGACACCTAATGTGCGCGATGTCTCGGCCATCGCTCCGCACGCGGAAGGGCTCTTCGTGGCGCGCACCGGCTCCGGAGGTGCGCGATGATCACGAACAGACGCATGCGCACCCTGTCGGGCTTTCTGCTGTTTGGGCGAACAGCGGGACGGAAGGACTGGGAAACGACCGACCGATGGCGAGATAAAAGGGCGCAGGGTGCTCTGCGGTTGGGCGGTTGTTTCTATTGGGAAATTCGCGACCAAACACACATTGCGGCGTTGATCGGCAATGTGTGTCGAACACCTAAGTCGCTGCCACCGCAGGACTTCTCGCACCTTGCGGGGTCGCGCCATGGCAGATGAGCGCGAGTTCCGTGTCCGGCCCGGCCGCATCCGCTCGACCCGAGCGCAGCGGGCCCGGCCTTTCATCGCCCAGGCGCTCACGGCCGCCCATAAGGCCGGCGGGCACGTGTCTCGATCCGGACGCATCTCGTCGGGCGCGCGCTCGCACTTCGGCCGCGGCCGGACGGCGAGCGTCGTCGCCAACCGTCTGCTCACCGGGCGTTCGCGTGTCGTGGTCATCAAGACCCGCGTGGTGCGGCATACGGCGTGGGCCGCGCCACTGTCCGCCCATCTGACTTATCTACGCCGGGAAGGGGTGACCCGGGATGGAGCGAAGGCGCATCTGTTCGGGCCGGGCGCCGAGGAGGGGGACAGCCGCGCCTTCGCGGAGCGCTGCGCTGATGATCGCCATCATTTCCGCTTCATCGTGTCGCCCGAGGACGCGGCGGACATGGCCGACCTCCGGTCGTTCGCCCGCGACCTCGTCGGTCAGATGGAAAAGGACCTCGGCACGAAGCTCGACTGGGTCGGCGTCGACCACTGGAACACGGACAATCCCCACCTCCACATATTGGTGCGGGGCCGGACCGACGATGGCCAGGATCTCGTCATCTCTCGCGACTACATCAAGGAGGGCATGCGCGCTCGTGCTCAGGAGCTGGTCACCCAGGAGCTGGGCCTGCGCACCGACCTCGACATCCACCATGCCGTCGAGCGGCAGGTGGATGCGGAGGGCTGGACCCAGCTCGATCGCCAGTTGGTTCGCGACCAGCGCGAGGCCGGTGTCATCGACGTGGCCCGCGATGCCGACGGCGGGCCGGATGCCTTCCTGCCGATGAAGGTCGGCCGGCTGCGCAAGCTCGAGGCCCTCCGCCTCGCGGACGAGATCGGCCCCGGCCAATGGGTCATCGACGAGAAGGCTGAGGCGACGCTGCGCGCCCTCGGCGAACGCGGCGACATCATCAAGCGGATGCACCGGGCACTTACCACCCAAGGCATCGAGCGGGGCACGGCGAGCTATGTGCTCGCGGGAGAGAGCTTGGACGGTGCGATCATCGGTCGGCTTGTCGAACGTGGCCTTGATGACGAGCTCAAAGGCACAGCCTATGCCGTGGTGGACGGCGTCGACGGGCGCACTCACCACATCCGGCTGCCCGACCTCGATGCGGCCGGCGACGGCGCGGCCGGCTCCATCGTCGAACTCCGGAGGTTTGAGGACGGGCGGGGCCAGCCCCGTGTTGCCCTCGCGGTCCGCTCCGACCTCGACATCGACCGGCAGGTCACAGCTTCGGGCGCCACCTGGCTCGACCGGCAGGCGCTCAGCCGCGCGCCGACATCGCTCTCCGAAGGCGGCTTCGGCGCCGAGGTGCGTGAGGCTATGGATCGCCGGGCCGACCATCTGGTCCGGGAGGGGCTGGCTGAGCGGCAGGGCCAGCGCGTCACCTTCGCCCGTGACCTGATCGAGACAATGCGCCGGCGAGAGGTCGACACGTTGGGCGAGAAAATCGCTGTCGAGAGCGGCTTGCCGTTCCGGCGGTCTGGAAACGGAGAGTATGTCTCCGGCACCTACCGTCGGCGTATGACGCTCGCCTCCGGCCGCTTCGCCATGCTGGACGACGGCCTCGGCTTCCAGCTCGTGCCGTGGACACCATCGCTAGAGAAGCAGCTCGGCAAGCACGTCTCCGGCGTCGCCCGTGCCGATGGCGGCATCGACTGGTCCTTCGGCCGCAAGCGCGGCCTCGGTCTCTGACCTCACACATCAATGGAGCGCCGCATGTCCGCGACCAAGATTCTCTGGGGCCAGATCCTGCTCATCCTCGCCATCGTGCTCGCCACTACCTGGGGCGCCACGCAGTTCATGGCGTGGAGGCTTGGCTTCCAGGACCAGCTCGGCCCGCCCTGGTTCCTGCTGGGACCCTGGCCGGTCTATCCCCCTCCGGCCTTCTTCTGGTGGTGGTACTTCTACGACGCTTATGCGCCGGCCATCTTCACCGAGGGGGCGATCATCGCCGCATCCGGCGGGTTCCTGTCCATCGCCGCCGCCATCAGCCTCTCGGTCTGGCGGGCGCGGGAAGCAAGGCGCGTCGAGACCTATGGCTCCGCCCGCTGGGCCGAGCCCGAGGAGATCCGCGCGGCCGGGCTGCTCGGTCCCGATGGCGTGGTGCTCGGCCGCCATGGAGGGGACTATCTGCGCCATGATGGACCCGAGCACGTCCTGTGCTTCGCGCCCACCCGCTCCGGTAAAGGCGTCGGCCTCGTCGTACCCTCGCTGCTCACCTGGCCTGGCTCCGCCATCGTCCATGACATCAAGGGCGAGAACTGGCAGCTCACCGCCGGTTTCCGGGCCCGGCACGGCCGCGTGTTGCTGTTCGACCCCACCAATGTGCGGTCCTCCGCCTACAATCCCCTGCTGGAGGTCCGCCGCGGGGAATGGGAGGTGCGGGACGTCCAGAACATTGCCGACATCCTGGTGGACCCGGAGGGCTCCCTTGAGAAGCGGAACCACTGGGAGAAGACCAGCCATGCGCTCCTCGTGGGCGCCATCCTCCATGTGCTCTATGCCGAGCGGGACAAGACCCTGGCCGGTGTCGCGGCCTTCCTCTCTGATCCCCGGCGGCCCATCGAGACGACCCTCGCCGCCATGATGACGACGGCTCACCTCGGAGAGACGGGTCCTCATCCCGTAATCGCCAGCGCCGCCCGCGAGCTCCTCAACAAATCCGAGAACGAACGGTCCGGCGTGCTTTCCACCGCCATGTCCTTCCTCGGGCTCTACCGAGATCCCGTGGTGGCCGAGGTGACCCGGTGCTGCGACTGGCGGATCACCGACCTGGTGGCAGGTTGCCGCCCGACCAGCCTCTACCTTGTGGTGCCGCCGTCCGACATCAACCGCACCAAGCCGCTCATCCGGCTCATCCTCAACCAGGTGGGTCGACGGCTCACCGAGGACCTGCAGGCGAAAGCCGATCGCCACCGGCTCCTCCTCATGCTCGACGAGTTTCCGGCGCTGGGCCGGCTCGACTTCTTCGAGTCAGCGCTCGCCTTCATGGCTGGCTATGGGCTCAAGAGCTTCCTGATCGCCCAGTCCCTGAACCAGATCGAGAAGGCCTACGGGCCGAACAACTCCATCCTCGACAACTGCCATGTGCGGGTGAGCTTCGCCACCAACGACGAGCGCACAGCGAAGCGTGTCTCGGACGCCCTTGGTACCGCCACCGAGATGAAGGCCATGAAGAACTACGCCGGCCATCGGCTCTCCCCCTGGCTCGGCCATCTCATGGTCTCGCGTTCGGAGACGGCGCGCCCGCTCCTGACGCCCGGCGAGGTGATGCAGCTTCCGCCTGCCGATGAGATCGCCATGGTCGCTGGCACACCGCCGATCCGGGCAAAGAAGGCCCGCTACTACGAGGATGAGCGGTTCAGGGAACGCGTGATGCACCCGCCGGAGTTCCTGGCCCTGCGCGATCGCCAGCCTGACGATTGGACCGTCCTCCCGCTGCCCGCACCGTCACAGCTCAACCTGATGGTCGAGGAGACCGATGATGAGGACACCACGGGTTCGGAGCAACGGCGCCAGCCGGAGCTGGCGCGGGTGGAGACGGTGGAGGTGCTGCAACAAGTGCGGAATGAGTTCGAGATCGATCCGGTCGACGAGACCGACGATGACGTGGCCCGGACCAGTCGGATGAACGGAGTCATGCAAGGCGTCGCGCGTCAGGTCTCGCTCGATCCCAATGACGGTATGGAGCTATGACGGCGATGGCCCCACGCAAGAAGAAAGCGCAGATCTCGGTCTATCTCGATCCGACGACTATGAGGCTTCTGGCCGATTATGCTGCGCGGCGCGATCAGCCGCAGTCACTGATCGCCGAAGCAGCCATCGCGTCGTTCCTGTCTCCGGACGCGGCCGAACAGAGGGAGGCTGCCGTCGTCAAACGCCTGGATCAATTGGACCGACGGATGTCCCGGCTGGAGCGTGATCTCCGCATCTCTGTAGAAACACTGGCCGTATTCGTGCGGTTTTGGCTGGCCACTACGCCAGCGTTGCCGGAGCCGGCGGCCCAGGCCGCTCGAGCCAAAGCTGGGGAGCGGTATGAGGCTTTCCTCGCGGCGCTGGGGCGGCGGCTCGCGAAGGGGCCGTGGCTGGCGCAGGAGATCGCCGAGGACGGCGATGCTGCCAAAGCCTGAGAAAGGGGCTCTCGCGCCAATTTCGGACACGAGGCCCGTGCCAGGAAGCCGACTTTCGCACCACGGCGGTCAAGCAGAACCAGGGTTCTGGGCGATCTCCCGCACGAAGTCGAGAAACGCTCGGACCTTTGCCGGCGGGAGCTGGCGCGAGGGGTGGTAAGCGTAGAGCGGATAAAGCTCCTCCGACCACTCCGGTAGTAACTGCACGAGGTCACCCGCTGACAGAAAGGGCGCGAGGCCCACGGCGAGGCTCTGGAAAATCCCCAGGCCCGCCAGGCAGGCGGAGACCGCGACCGATGGATCGTCCAGCACCAAACGGCTCGAGACCTTGACCTGGACGAGCTCGCCGTCGCGGTGGAACTCCCAGGGAAAGGGTAGGCCGGTCTGTGGATCGCGAAACAGCAGCCCCTCGTGATGGACAAGGTCATGCGGCGAGCGCGGCTCCCCGTGCCGCTCCAGATAGGTGGGTGCGGCCACCGTCACCACACGGGTGTCCAACAGCTTACGGGTGATGAGGGATGACGCATCAGGCGGACCGAAACGCACCGCCACGTCGAAGCCCGCCATCATCTCCTCGCGGTAATTGCTGGTGGAAAAATCCACCGACAGCAGCGGGTAGCGCTGCAGAAACTCCTGTAGACGCGAGGCGAGCACCATTCGTGCGAACCACGGGTCCACCGACACGCGCAGCCGCCCACGCACCACAGCCGCTGCGCCGGCGGCCTCGGACGCGGCCTCCTCGAGGCCGGCGAGCAGCGGCATCACCTGCGCATGGAAGCGTCGCCCCTCTTCCGTCAGGCAGACCTCGCGCGGGTTGCGATCGAACAGCCGCACGCCCACCCGCGCCTCCAGCCGCGCGACAGCCCGGCTCACGCCAGAAGGCGTCAGGCCCAGCATCTCGGCGGCGCGCGCAAAATTGCCCGCTTCGGTGACGGCAGCCATCACGCCCACGCCCGTCAGTAGTCGCGTATCGAACACCATGACCCGCACGCTCCGCTTCCTGCACCGAAGTGATTTTTAGTCAACATAGCACTGATACTAATGCGCAGGAATCACGCCACGGCACCACATACAACCATCTCCATAACGGAACGCGCGGCGGAATGAGGCGCTGCTCGCCTGAGCCCGAGCGATCCCATAAGTTTCACGGAGAACCACCATGTATGCCATCACCGGAATCACCGGCAAGGTCGGCGGCGCGCTGGCGCGCAGCCTGCTCGCCGATCATCTGCCCGTTCGCGCCGTGCTGCGCGACGTGGCCAAGGCGGCCGAGTGGCGCGCCAGAGGGTGCGAGGCCGCCATCGCCGAGATGGACGATGCGGCAAGCCTTGCCGCCGCCTTCACGGACGCCGAGGGCGTCTTCGTCCTGCCGCCGTCGGAATTCGACCCGGAGCCCGGCTTCCCTGAAGCCCGCCGCGTCATCGACGCCGTGACGGAGGCGCTCATCTTGGCCCGCCCGGCCAAGGTCGTGTGCCTGTCCACCATCGGCGCCGACGCGCCCCATGAAAACCTGCTCACCCAGCGCACACTGCTGGAAAAGGCGGTGGGGGGCCTCGGCCTGCCGGTCACCTTCCTGCGGCCGGGCTGGTTCATGGAGAATGCGCAATGGGATGTTCCTGCGGCCCGCGACGAAGGTGTGCTGCGCAGCTTCCTGCAGCCCGCCGACAAGCCGTTCCCCATGATCGCGACGCAGGATGTCGGCTGCACTGCCGCCGCGCTGCTGCGCGAAGACTGGAGCGGAACGCGGATCGTCGAGCTGGAAGGTCCCGCCCGCGTTTCGCCGAACGACATCGCCCGCGCCTTTGCCGCCGCGCTGGGGCACCCGGTGTCGATGGAGATCGTGCTGCGCGAGACCTGGAAGGACATTTTCCGGGCGCAGGGCGCGCGCAACCCGCAGCCGCGCATCCGCATGATCGACGGCTTCAACGAAGGCTGGATCGATTTTGCTAACGAGGGCCGCGCGGCGCGCAAGGGGACTACCACAGTCGAGATCGTCATCGCCGACCTGGTGAAGGCCAGTGGCGGCTAGGCCGCGGCGTGAGCCGGCATCTCCATATGCCAGATAAGGAAAAGATCATGGAAACCGTCACTGCTCAAAGCGTCGCGATCCCGCGTCTCGGCTTCGGCACGTTCCGCATGCCCGGCGCCGATGCCCAGCCCGTCGTCGAAAGCGCGCTCGCGCTCGGCTACCGGCATATCGACACGGCGGCGATGTATGAGAACGAGGCCGCCGTCGGCGCCGCCATCGCGGCCTCCGGCGTGGCGCGCGACGAATTGTTCGTCACCACCAAGGTCTGGCACGACCAGCTTGCGCCCGATGCGCTCCATCGCGCCTTCGACATTAGCCTGCGCAAGCTCGGCCTCGATCATGTGGACCTCTACATGATCCACTGGCCTGCGCGGGACATGGACATGGCGGCGACGCTGGAGGCGCTGATGTCGCTGCGCGAGCGCGGCCTGACGCGGGCGATGGGCGTATGCAATTTCAACCTGCCGATGCTTCGCCGTGCCCTGGAAGAAATCGACGCGCCGATCGCGAGCGTCCAGCTCGAGTATCACTCGTTCCTGTCGCAGGCGCCGATGCTTGCCTATCTGCGGGAGAAGGGTATTCCGCTGCCCAAGCTGAAGCTGACCGAGATCCTCGACGACAAGCCCGTGAAGGTGACGGTCGAATTGCCGGCGAAGCTTCATCGCGATCTTGTCGCTTATGCGCAGGTCCTGAGCGAGGAGAAGGGGAGCCCGATCACCGACCCTGTCCGGCTCATTGCGCCGATGCTTGAGCGGTTCATGGCGACGGATCGCGCATTCGCAAAGGCGCGGCGTTCGAGCCATCGAGATCCGACGCTGGCGTCGTCCCGAAGGGCGCTGACGGGTGCGCCATCGTGCGAGCAAGACTGAGAAGAGTTCGTGCAGCCGGATTGTCGTTCCTTGGGGACGCGATCGCAAAAAATGGCAATCGCTCTCCCGCGATTGGCCGATAGACCACACCTGGAATCGAAACTGCTGTCTCGGACTCGAGCATTGGAGCCACTCCTCGACGTAATGCGACGAGCGTTAAGAGGCTATAGCGCTCTATGCTCTGGATCAGGAACCTTGGGCGGCTCCCCATCGGGCAAAGCCGAAGGTTGAGATAGTCGCGGACCTCATCTCCAGGACCACCTGAACACACAAGAAAGGATTCGTGGGCAAGGTCACTCCAGCTCAACTCACTCCTGGCGCTCAACGGATGTCCGTCCCAAAGCGCCGCAAACACGTTCTCGCGCCAAAGCTGATGAGCATCGTAGGGATTTGGCTGGCGGTTACCGATCGTGAAGGCGAGGTCAATATGCGACCTGTCGATCGATAGAAGATGGCGCGCGGCCGATCCTTCGCTAAATTTCACTTCGACATTTGGATACTTATTGTCGTAAGCCGCGAAAAGCTTGGAGACAAAGCCGGAGGCGAGGGACGAAAACAGTCCAACGCTCAGATGGCCCACCTCCGACCGGCCAATGGCGGCCACCTCCGCCGCTCCGTCGCGAATGTGGTCCAGCGCAAGGCAGGCACGATGAAGGAACCGCTGGCCGGCCATCGTCAGGTTGATTCCCCCGGAGTGCCGCACGAATAGGGAGGCACCGATCTGGCTTTCAACGTCGCGAATGCGACGACTGACGGAGGATTCCTGCACCCCGAGTGCCGCTGCCGCCTTCCGAAAGCTTCCAGCATCTGCCGCCGCGATGAAATATCGGAGATCACGCACTTCGATATCAAATAATGATCGCCTCACAACACGCCTCAACGCACAACCCAAATAGGGGTAAATTTACCGCCCTTCAGCCCAAATCGCAATCTTAAGTTGTCCTTAGCGTCGCATTTGCCAGCGCTCTCGGCATCCCTCGCCCGTTCGCCGCCGAGGGGATCGTTGCATCATCCGCTGGGATCCCGCTCTTACCTTGATCGCTGACCACCCATTTTACCCCTCCGACTTGGCGCTCACCTCGTTTGGCCGGCAAGCGCGAGACCGTGAAACGTCTCGGCACCGACTATATCGACCTCTACCAGCTCCACTGGCCCGATCGCGCCGTGCCCCTGTTCGGCCAGCGCGCCACCACCCGCGCACGGGGCGGCGGCGACGGCCCGGAGGTTGCGATCGAGGAGACGCTGGCCGCACTCGATGCGCTGGTGAAGTCCGGGAATGTGCGCCACATCGGCCTCTCCAACGAGACCGCCTGGGGCCTGCACACCTTCCTCGCCGCGGCGGAAAAGGGCATCGGCCCGCGCGTCGCCTCGGTGCAGAATGCCTACAGCCTCGTGAATCGCACCTACGAGACGGGCCTCGCCGAATTCCACCAGCGCGAGGATGTGGGCCTGCTCGCCTATTCGCCGCTGGCGCAGGGCTTTCTCACCGGCAAATATCTCGACGGCGCCCTGCCCGCCGGCGCCCGCAAGACGCTGTTCAACCGCGCCCAGCGCTATGAAAAGCCGGGCACGGAAGAGGCGGTGCGCGCCTATGTGGCGCTGGCGCGGGAGGTGGGGGTGAGCCCGGCGCAGCTCGCCATCGCCTTCGTCACCAGCCGGCCGTTCGTGACCTCCAACATCATCGGCGCCACCACCCTCGCGCAGCTGGAGGAGGATCTCGGCTCGCTCGACGTGACCCTGACGCCGGAGATCGAGGACCGCATCGACGCCCTGCACCAGCTGCACGGAAACCCCGCGCCCTGAACGGGCCACACCGCCAGCCCGGCCACGGCCGGCGGTGCATTAGGCTCGGCCCGATCTATATTTCCATTAAATTTATAGACAAACTTATTTCTGATCGTAGAGTAGCCGGAACCGATTGGCCGGCCCCGTTTCCAACGTGAGTCACCGGCCGGTCTCCGCCCTTCGGGAGAGACGCCATGGCCCCACGCCAGCTGCACCTGAACGTCAACACCCTCAATGCCGGCTTCTACAGCTCGGCCTGGCGTGCGCCCTCGTCCGATCCCCGCGCCTATGCCGACATCGCCCATTATGTGAAGGTCGCCCAGATCGCCGAGCGCGGCACCTTCGACGCCATCTTCCTCGCCGACGTGCCGGCCTTCTCCGACCGGCCGGACCTGCGCCCCTTCCAGGCGCTGGAGCCAACCATCGTGCTGGCCCACGTCGCCGCCGCCACCGAGCATCTGGGCCTGATCGGCACCGCCTCCACCAGCTTCAACGACCCCTACAATCTCGCCCGCCGCTTCGCCTCCCTCGACATCGCCAGCAATGGCCGGGTGGGCTGGAACATCGTCACCACCGCCGATGCCTCGGCCGCGCGCAATTTCGGCACCGACGAGCTGGAGGCCCACGCCAATCGCTACGAGCGGGCCGACGAATTCGCCGACGTGGTGACGGCCTTGTGGGACAGCTGGGAGGACGACGCCTTCGTCGGCGACAAGGGCACCGGCCACTTCATCGACACCGCCAAGGTCCACCCCATCGAGCATCGCGGCCGGCACTTCTCGGTGCGCGGGCCGCTCAACGTGCCGCGCTCGGTGCAGGGCCGGCCGGTGCTGGTGCAGGCGGGCGGATCGGCGGACGGCATCCGCCTCGCCGCGCGGCATGCGGAAGCCATCTTCTCCGTCGCCCACACGCTGGAAGAGGCGCTGGCCTTCGCCGGCTCGGTGCGCACCCAGGCCCGCACCTTCGGCCGCAACGGCGACGACATCGTGATCCTGCCCGGCCTCGCCGCCATCATCGGCTCCACCGAGGCCGAGGCGCGCCGCCGCGAAGAGGAATTGTGGGCGCTCACCCCCGGCGATTACGGGCTGCGCCGCGTCGCCGGCATCCTCAAGGTGGACCCCGCCTCCCTCGACCTCGACGGCCCGCTGCCTGACGTGGCCCGCCCGGTAGACGGGATGCAGACCTTCTTCGACGCCTTGGTGGGCGCGGCCGACCGCGAGAAGCTCACCGTGCGCCAGCTGATCCGCCGCTTCGGCGGCTCCACCGGCCATCGCGTCATCGTCGGCACGCCGGAGGCCATCGCCGACGATATCGAGGCCTGGTTCACCGCCGGCGCCGTGGACGGCTTCAACCTGATGCCGGACGTGCTGCCCGAGGGCCTCGAAGTCTTCGTCGATCATGTGGTGCCGCTGCTGCGCAAGCGCGGCCTGTTTCGCACCCATTATTCCGGCCGAACGCTGCGGGAGCATTTCGGCCTGCCCCGCCCCGCCAGCCGCTTCGCCCCCGGCACGGCGGTCTGTGCACCGCGCATCGCCGCCGGCCGCTGAGCTGCCCTTCATCCCGAGGATCCATCCGTCCATGAGCCAGATCGAAGACGCCTGGGGCGCCGGCCCCACCGACCGCTACGAGGAACTCGCCAGCCGGTTCCGCCCCATCTTCCGCGATATCCGCGAGAGCGCAGTGGAGCGCGAGCAGACCCACCGCCTGCCCCGCGCCGAGATCGCCGCCCTGAAGGAGGCCGGCTTCACCACCCTGCGCCTGCCCAAGGACGAAGGCGGCTTCGGCGCCACCTTGCCCGAGCTGTTCAACCTGCTGATCGAACTGTCCGAGGCGGACAGCAACGTCACCAATGCGCTCCGCGCCCATTTCGGCTTCACCGAGGAGGTGCTGAACTCGCCCTTCAAGGACTATCGCGACCACTGGGTGAAGCGCATCGCCGCCAAGGAGACCTCGGGCAGCGGCTTCACCGAGGGGGCGGACAATGCGGTCGGCCACTTCAACACCCGCATCGTGCGCGACGGCGACCGGCTGCGCCTCGACGGCCAGAAATTCTACACCACCGGCTCCCTCTTCGCCGACTGGATCAATCTCGGCGCCGAGGACGAGGAGGGCAATTTCATCCTCGCGCAGGTGCCCACCGGCGCGCCCGGCGTGAGCATCGTCGACGACTGGGACGGCTTCGGCCAGCAGCTCACCGCCTCGGGTACGGCCAAGTTCGACAACGTCACCCTCTCCGACGACCTCATCAATCCGCAGCGCAAGCGCTTCCGCTATTCGGTCGCCTTCTACCAGCTCGTTCACCTCGCCACCCTCGCCGGCATCGGCCGCGCGGCGGCAGGCGACGTGGCGCGGCTGGTCTCGGTGCGCAAGCGCGTGTTCAGCCATGGCAATGCCGACCGCGCGGGCGCCGATCCGCAGATCCTCCAGATCGTCGGCAAGGTGCGCGCCAGCGCCTACGGGGCCGGCGCGGTGGTGCTGAAGGCCGCCGAGGCCCTGCAGCGCGCCTATGACACCCGCGAGCGGGAGACCTCCGAGGGGCAGGACGTCTCGGTGGCGGTGGCGGACCTCGAAGTGAACCAGGGCGTCACGGTGGTGACCTCCCTCATCCTCGATGCCACCTCCCACCTGTTCGACGCGCTGGGCGCTTCCTCGGCGCGGCGCGGGGTGGGCCTCGACCGCCACTGGCGCAACGCCCGCACCCTCTCGTCCCACAATCCGCGCGTCTACCGCGAGCGCATCGTCGGCGACTTCGCGGTGAACGGCACTTGGCCGCCCGGTCCCTACCGCGTCGGCGACGGCATCGCCGCCAAGGCCGGCTGACCGCTCCTCCTCCGTCACGGGACAAGACCATGACCACGCCCGCCACCCCCGACATCAACGCCCTCGCCCGCCTCGCGGCGCAGGCCCAGGCCGACCTCGCCCGCATCGGCGAGACCGGCACGGACTGGGTGCCTCCAGCCGAGGGCATCGACCACAATGTGGTGGTGGTGGGCGCCGGCCAGAGCGGCCTTTCCGCCGCCTTCGGCCTTCGGCGCGCCGGCATAGGCCGCGTCAGCGTCGTCGATGCCGCGCCGGCTGGCCAAGAGGGCATCTGGCGCGGCCCCGCGCGCATGACCATCCTGCGCACCCCCAAGGTGCCGCCAGGCCCGGAGCTGGGCCTGCCCAGCCTCTCCTTCCAGGCCTGGTACGAGGCGGCCTATGGCGTCGAGGCCTATGCCGCGCTGCCGACCGTGCCGCGCGAGATCTGGGCGGACTATGTGGCGTGGTTCCGCTCGGCGTCCGCCGTCGAGGTGCGCAATGGCGTCACCCTGGCGCGGGTGGAGCCGCAGGAGGGGCGGCGAAAGGAAGGGGGGCTGCGGCTCCACTTCACGGCGGAGGGCAAGACCTTCACCGAGACCACCCGCAAGCTGGTGCTGGCCACCGGCATCGCCGGCTCGGGCGGCCCCTTCATTCCCGACGTGGTGGCGGGCCTGCCCGGCCATCTCTACGCCCACACCCACGCCTTCGACCCGAAAGCCCTCGCCGGCCAGCGCGTCGCCATCCTCGGCTCGGCGGCCTCCGCCTTCGATGCGGCGGGCGCGCTGCTGGAGGCCGGCGCGGGGGCGGTGGACCTGTTCTCCCGCGGCGCGGACCTCGCCCGCGGCTCGGCCATGAAGCCGTTCGGCTTCTTCGGCGCGTGGGAGCATTTCCATGCGCTGCCCGATGCCGACCGCTGGGCGGTGATGGCCCATTTCCGCCGCCGCGCCTCCTTCCCGCCACCGGCGGCGGTGAAGCGGGCGGTGGCCCATGCCAACTTCCGCATCCACCTCGATGCCGGCTGGCGCGCGGCCGCGCCCCACGGGGACGGCGTGCGCATCACGCTCAATTCTGGCGCGACCTTCGACGCCGATTTCATCCTGCTCGGCACTGGCTATCAGGCCGATGCGCGGCTCTATCCGCCCTTCGCCGATTTCGCCCCCGCCATCGCCCGCTGGTCGGACAAGGTGGCGGTGGACGAGGCCGACGCCGTGCTCGCCAGCGCGCCCTATCTCGGCCCGGCCTTCGAACTGGTGGAAAGCGAGCCGGGCGCCGCGCCCTTCCTCACCGACATCCATTTCCTCGCCTTCTCGGCCATGACCAGCACCGGCCGGCCGGTGGGCGACATTGCGAGCCTGCACCACAACATCCCGCGCGCGGTGGCCGCCATCGGCCGCGACCTGTTCGTCGCCGACCGCGCGAAGCACCTCGCCCGCTTCCTCGCCCCGGTGGGCACCGACGACCTGCCGCGCGACCTCTATGCCGGCGCGCTCACCGCCGGCGACACCCTGGCCGCCGCCGAATGAGCCGCCACCTGCCCTCACCCATTCGCTCCGGGAAACCGAGATGACCGTCCAGCAGCCCGCGCCCACCTTCCTCGCCTCCGGCGCCGGACAACCGCCTCGGGGCGTCAAGCTCGATCTGGTGGACCTGAGCCCGCGTGCCGGGCAGACGCTCGCCCGCTCGCGCTTCAGCACGAGCGCACGCTTCGCCTCCCGCGCGCTGGTGCCGGCTGTGCTGCTCGCCGTCTGGCAGGCGAGTTCCAATTTCGGCTTGGTCGCACCGGAAGTGCTGCCCTCCCCGGCCGAGATCATCGCCGCCTATGCGGAGCTGATCCGCACCGGCGAACTCCAGGCCGCCATTCCCGCCTCCCTCGCCCGCGCGCTGACGGGGCTGGCGCTGGGGGCGAGCGTCGGGCTGGTATTGGGCCTCTTCGCCGGCCTGTGGCGGGTGGGCGAGGAGCTGTTCGACGCGCCCTTGCAGATGCTGCGGACCATCCCGTTCATCGCCATGATCCCGCTCTTCATCATCTGGTTCGGCATCGGCGAGCAGGCGAAGATCGCGCTCATCTTCGGCGCCACCATCTTCCCGGTCTATCTCAACACCTATTCCGGCGTGCGCGGGGTGGACCAGAAGCTGATCGAGGCGGCGCGGGTGTTCGGCCTCTCCCACGGACGCATCGCCACCCGCGTCATCATCCCCACCGCTTTGCCCTCCATTCTCGTCGGGCTGCGTTTCGCCGCCGGCGTGTCGCTGCTGGCTCTGGTGGCGGCGGAGCAGATCAACGCGCGCTCAGGCATCGGCTTCATCCTCATCAACGCCAACCAGAACCAGCGCACCGACATCATCATCGCCGGCATCATCGTCTACGCCCTGCTCGGCATCGCCATCGACCTCGTGATGCGTGTTGTGGAACGCCTCGCACTGCCCTGGAGGCCCAGCCTTGTCCTTGCATAGCTCCTCTCCCACCGAGGCCGTCGCCCTCGCCGGCCTCGACCTCGCCGCTCCCAAAACGCTGGCCCAGCCCGTGGCCGTGCGCCTCGAAGGGGTGCGCCGGGTGTTCGGCTCCCGCGCGGTGCTGGACGGCATCGACCTCGAGGTCCGACGCGGCGAGTTCGTCTCCTTGCTCGGTCCCTCCGGCACCGGCAAGACGACGCTCCTGCGCATCCTCGCCGGGCTCGACCGGGCCGATGGCGGGCGCGTGGAAGTCGCCTCCGCCCGCTCCGTGGTATTCCAGGAGCCGCGGCTCGTGCCCGCCAAGCGCGTCTGGCAGAACGTGGTGCTCGGCCATGTGCAGAACCGCGTCACCCGCCGCCTCGCTGCCGCCGCGCTGGAGGAGGTGGGCCTCGGCCGCCACGTGGACGTGTGGCCCAAGACGCTGTCCGGCGGCGAGGCGCAGCGCGTGGCGCTCGCCCGCGCTCTGGCCGGCGAGCCCAACCTGCTGCTGCTGGACGAGCCCTTCGCCGCGCTCGACGCGCTGACCCGCATCCGCATGCACGATCTCGTCGCCCAGCTCTGGCGGCGCCACCTGCCGGCGGTGGTGCTCGTTACCCACGATGTGGACGAGGCCATCCTCATGTCCGACCGGGTGATCGTCCTGTCCGGCGGCGGCATCCGCTTCGATGCCCGCGTGCCGCTGGAACGTCCGCGCAAACGTGGCGACGCCGGCTTCACCGCGCTGCGCGCCCGACTCCTCGCCCAGCTGGGCGTCGCCTCCCCCGAGGCCGGCGGCCACGCCTGACCCCTTCCCCAGTTTCAGAGTTGGAGCCTTTCCCAGTGACCTCTTCCCTGCGTCCCACCCGCCGCCATCTGCTTGCCGCCGGCGCCGCCTTCGCCGCCTTCCTTGCCGCCTCCGCCGCGTCCGCTGAGGAGCGCGTGAAGCTGCTGATCGGCTACCAGGACCTCACCGTGCCCTCCACCGTCACCGCCTCCAAGGTGCTGGAAGGCGCGCCCTATGACGTGGAATGGGTGATCCTGCCCGGCCCGGCGGCGCAGCTCTCGGCGCTCTATTCCAAGAACATCGATGTGGGCCACATGGGCGATACCTCGCTCATCATCGAGCAGGGCAAGGCCAAGGACGAGTGGGTGGAGGGCAATCCCCCGCTGCAGATCATCGCCGGCTGGCGCGCCAATGACGGCAAGTATCCGCCCATCGTCACCGTGGTGCGCACGGACGCCAAGATCGACACGCTGGCCGACCTGCGCGGCAAGAAGTGGTCGTACAATTTCGGCGGCTTCAACTATCTGCAATATGTGCTGACCGGCCTGAAGGCGGGGCTCACGCCGAAGGATTACGAGGCAGTGCAGCTCGGCGACCAGAATGCCTCCGCCGCCGCCTTCAACTCCGGCCGGGTGGACGCCTTTTCCGGCTCCATCGCGCCCGTGGGTGAATCCATCGAAAAGGGCACGGCCCGCGTCCTCATCACCAGCGACGAGCTGGAGATCCCCGCCCTCAACGTCTTCACCGCCCGCGGCGACGTGCTGAAGGATCCGGCCAAGCGCGCCGCCCTGGCCGATTTCCTTGCCCGCGTGCGCACCCACTGGACCTGGTATGCCGACCATCTCGACGAGGTGCAGAAGCTCTATGAGGAGAAGGTGAAGCAGACCCCCGCGCGGGCGAAGCTCACCACCCTCTACCAGAAGGCCACTTTCCAGCCCCTCGACGACAAGCTGGTCGCCCGCGAGCAGAAGATCGCCGACATCCTCACCGAGGCGGGCGGCATCCCGAAGAAGATCAACGTGAACGTTGAGTTCTACCGCGGCTTCAATTCCTCCACCGTCGGCGGCAACTGAGTGGCGCGGAACGGGAGACGACACATGGCAGCCTCTCCTCCGCCCGCCGTCGGCCGGCTCTCTCGGCGAACCCTTCTCGCCGCCACTGGCGCGCTCCTCCTCCCCGGCCTGGGTGCCGGTCGGGCGGGCACGGCGGATGCCAGCCTCAAGGTCGGCTATCAGGACTCGACCCTGCCCGAGCTGGCCCGCGCCTCGGGCGTGTTCGAGGGGGCGCCCTACAAGGTGGAATGGGTCGTGCTGCCCGGCCCCGCCGCGCAGCTCACCGCCACCTATTCGAAGGCTATCGACCTCGCCCATCTCGGCGACACCTCGCTCATCATCGAGCAGGGCAGGTCCGCCGATGGCTGGGCGGGCGGGCCGCCGCTCCAGATCATCGCCGGCTGGCGCAATCTCGACGCGCGCTATCCGCGCATCGTCACCGCCGTGCGCACCCGCACCGGCGCGAAGACGGCGGCCGAGCTGAAGGGCCTCAAATGGGGCTTCAATTTCGGCGGCCTCAACTATGTGCAGTACCTCCTCGCCCGCCGGGCCGGCGGCCTCACCACCGCCGACATCGACCCCACCCAGTTCGGCGATGGCAATGCCGCCGCCACCGCCTTCAATGCCGACCATGTGGACGTCTATTCCGGCCTCGGCGCGCTGGTGGGCGAGGCGGTGGAGAAGGGCCAGGCGCGCATCGTTCTCACCAGCGACGACCTCGACATTCCCGCGCTCGGCGTGTTCGCCGCCCGCACGGACGCCATCGCCGATCCCGTCCGCCGCGCCGTACTGCAGGATTTCGTCGGCAGGTTGGCGCGCTATTTCGCCTGGTATGCGGACAATCTGGATGCGGCCGAGCGCATCTACATCGACAGGGTGAAGCAGAGCCCCGCCCGCGCCCGCCATTACGTGGAGTTCGGCAAGGCCCGGCTGCGCCCCATCGATGCCGAGCTGATCCGCCGCGAGCAGAAGATCGCCGATGCGCTGCTAGAGGCCGGCGCCATTCCACGCGCCATCGATGTCTCGTCCGAGTTCAACACCACCTTCAACGCCGCCGTGAACTGAACAGCGCCGGAGGGACCATGAACGTCTCCGTCAGCCCGAAGGCGGCCGCGGGGCGCGCCGACGTCACTGCCGCCGTAGTGCAGGCGACCCAGCGCATCCGGTTCGACGACATCCCCGCGCGCACCATCGCCACCACCAAGCGCGTGCTGCTCGATACGCTGGCGGTTGCCTGGGCGGCGGCGGATGCGGCCGGCGTCAATGCGGCGCGGGCGCTCGCGCTGCGCGGCGCGCCGGGACATGCCAGCCTGTGGGGTGAGGGCGAGACCCGGCGGGAGCCCTCCGCCGCCGCCTTCTACAACGGCACGCTCGCGGCGGCGCTCGACTTCGACAGCCTCGCCGGCGTCGTCCATGCGGACATCATCGTGGCGCCCGCCGCGCTCGCCGTCGCCGAGCAGCAGCGTCGCAACGGGCGCGAGCTTCTCGCCGCCCTCACCCTCGGCAACGAACTGGTGGTGCGGCTGGCGGCGGCGACGCGCACCAACCGGGGCTTCTTCCACACCTCCATCGCCGGCGTGTTCGGCGCCGCGCTCGCCGCCGCCCGCCTGCGCGGGCTGGATGCGGACCGCACCCACAATGCCCTCGGCATCGCCTTGTGCCACGCAGGCGGGACCCAGCAGAGCCACGTGGAGCAGCGCCTCACCAAGCGCCTGCAATCGGCCTTCGCCGCGCGCGACGGCATCATTTCCGCCGATCTCGCGGCGCTCGGCACCACCGGCCCGCGTGCCGCCTTCGAAGGGCCGTTCGGCCTGTTCGCCTTGTTTGAGGAGGGGAGGCCGGAAGAGGTGCTAGACGGGCTCGGCCGGCGCTTCCTGGTGGAAGAGACCGCGCTCAAGCGCTTTCCCGCCTGCGGCTGCAGCCATGCGGCGCTGGCCGCGGCGCATGAGATCGTCGCCCGCCACGGCATCACCGGCGCAGATGTGGCGCGGGGCGAGATCGTGCTGACGCCCTATATGGCGCGTCTTGTCGGCGGCGCCTTCGCGCCCGAGGCCAATCCGCAGGTTACGGGCCAGTTCAACGTGCGCTACGGCGTCGCCGCTGTCCTCGCTCGCGGCGGCTTCGGCCTCGCCGACATCGAGCCGGTGGCGGTGCTTGACCCGGCCATCCGGCCGCTGGTGGAGCGCCTCACCGTACGGGTGGACGAGAGCCGCACCGGCACCTTCGCCCCGGCGGACGTCACCATCGAGACCCACGACGGCCGCCGCCTGTCCCATCGCGTGGAGGCCGTGCCCGGCAGCCCCGAGGCGCCGCTGGGCGAGGACGAGATCCACGCCAAGCTGGTCGCGGCCTTCGGCTATGGCCGCAACGAGCTACCGCCGGCCCGCATCGAGGCCTTGGTGCAGCGCATCCACCGGCTGGAAGGGGTGGACGACGTCTCCATCCTCTTCGACCAGGTGCTGTGAGCGGAACGCTCCTCCCCCTCCCTTCCAACGAGGCCTCCATGGCGCATGATTTCAACGACCGGGTCATCTGGATCACCGGCGCCGGCGGCGCCCTTGGCCGGGCCAGCGCCGAGACGCTGGCCGCGCAGGGCGCGACCGTCATCGCCTCCGGCCGGCGGGCAGAGACGCTGCCCTCGGCCGCACGCATCGTGCCGCTCGCCGTGGACATCACCGATGCCGCCGCCGTCGATGCCGCCGCGGCAGAGATCGTAAAGCGCTTCGGCCGGCTGGACGGGGTGGTGACCTCCACCAACCTGCCCATCTTCGGTGACTTCCTGAAGCTCGCTGATGCCGACTGGCTGAAGGTGATCGACGCCAAGCTGCTCGGCACCGTGCGCGTGGTGCGCGCGGCGCTGCCGCATCTCATTGCCTCCGGTAAGGGGAGCGTGGTGGTGCTGAGCGGGCGCGGCGGCATCGAACCTTCGCCGCAGCATCTGCCCGGCTCCAGCGTGAACGCGGCGCTGATCCTGCTGGTGCGGGGACTGGGCACGGTCTACGGGCCGCAGGGCGTGCGGGTGAATGCCGTGTCCCCCGGCCCCATCAAGTCGCCCCGGCTCGATGCGCTGAATGCCGCCGGCACCGGCGCGCCGCCCGACACCGCCCTCCCCGGCCCCGGCCTTCCCACGGACGTGGCGGACGCGGTGGCGTTCCTGCTGTCCGACGAGGCGCGCTACATCACCGGCTCGAACCTGTTCGTGGATGGTGGCGGACGCGCGCTCGCCTGATCCGATTGCGCCGCAAAAACAGAAGGCCGCCGGATCGTGGTCCCGCGGCCTTCTCGCGTCAGGAATAGACCTTGAAGGCGATGGTGTCGTCGCGCTCGATCTGGCGGATCAGGTCGATCTCCCACTCGAGATAGCGGCGGAAGGCGGCATGGCGGTCGCCGGCCTCCTGATAGGGAGAACGCCACACATCATCGGCGGCATGGAGCAAAGCGGTCTCGCCGGTCTCCAGCGGCAGGCCGATGGCCTTCCAGGCCGCCGTCCCGCCCTCCAGCACCGAGACCTGTCGGCCGGACCCCGCCAGCTCCGCCACGGCCAGCGCCGCGAGCTTGCCATCCGCCGAGGTGAGCACCAGCGGGCGCGGCGGCAGCGTGTCCAACCCCTCCGGCAGGCGAGCGCGCACGGCGAAGCGGGCGCCGGGAATGTGTCCAGCCGCATAGGCGAGACTCGTGTCGAGATCGAGCACCACCACCGCATCCCGGGCGATGAGCCGCTCGAGCCCCGGCACCTGCGTCGCCGCCACGGTGGGGGCACGGCCGAGCACGACCTGCGGCTCCGGTCCCTTCTCCAGCCGGTCGGCGGCATCGAGGCCCAGCACATAGACCTCGCCGACACCGAGCTGGATGAGCCACGAGGCGGTGATGGCGGCGCGCACGCCGTCGGCATCGTCCACCAGCACGATGTGGGCGTTGCGCGTGCCCACCCAGCGGTCGGTGGCCTGCACCAACTGGCCGCCTTCCGCCCACAGGGCTCCGGGCAAATGGCCGGCCTCGTATTCGGCGCGGGTGCGCACATCCAGCACATAGAGGGTACGCGCGTCGCGCTCCGCCTCGAAGCGGGCAAGACCCTCGCGGTCGAGCGTGCGGATGCCGAAGCGCCGGGTGAGGCGGGCGACGCTGGCGCGCGCCTTCTCCAGCTCGGCGGGACCGGGGGCGGGCACTTCCGCGCGGTCGCCATGGGCGAGGTCGTAGCCCTCGAACAACCACGCCATGGTGCCGTTCTCCAGCGCCACCACGGTGTTGGGAATGCCGGCATTGATGAGCGCCTGCGCGCCGATGATGGAGCGGGTGCGGCCCGCGCAGTTCACCACCACCAGCGTGTCGTCAGAGGGCACGAGCCCATGGACGCGGAACGGCAGCTCCGCGTTGGGCACCGCATGGGCGCCGGGAATGTGGAAATTCTCGAATTCCTGGAAGGTCCGCCCGTCGAGGATCACGATGTCCTCGCCACGATCGAGACGCTCCTTGACCTCGCGGGCCGGCAGGCGGGGCGTGCCATAGGCGTGCTCCACGAATTCGCCGAACGCCTTGGAGAGCACGTTCGAGCCGGTATAGGCGATGCCCCCCGCCGCCTCCCAGGCGGCGACGCCGCCATCCAGCACGGACACGTCGGAATAGCCTAGTTCGGAGAGCCGGCGGGCCGCGCGGGTGGCAAGGTCGCCGACGCCGGAATCCGTCACCACCACCGGCGCGCCGAACCGCGGCAGCAGGGCGGCGGCGCGCAGCTCGATCTGGCCCAGGGGCAGCGGAACGGACTGGAGGATGTGGCCGTCGCGGGAGCGCACGCCCTCCTCGCGGGCATCCACCAGCGCGACTTCTCCGCCGCCGGCCAGAAGGTTTCGCAAGTCCTCGACGGCGATGAGTCGATTGGGCTCCGCCAGTTCGGCGGACGGGGTCTGGAGCGCGGCGGTCGCGGTCATGGGCGGTCTCCGGGAAGGGGTGGGCAGCCATCCTTCCTGTCTTTTTCTATAAATTCAATTGAATTTATTGACTAATATAAGAGGTGCTGATTTTCTGCGGGCACGCCGCCCCGAACGGAACCGGAAACCGACCCATGACGCAGACGCCCGCCCCGGACAGCACCGGCCCCGCCGCCGGTTCAAAGAAGGAAATCCGCGTCAACGCCTTCGCCATGGCGACGCCGGTGCATCACTCGCCCGGCCTGTGGCGGCATCCGGAAGACCGCTCGCTCGACTACACGACGCTCGGCTACTGGACCGACCTTGCCCGCACGCTGGAAAACGGCGGCTTCGACGCGCTGTTCGTCGCCGACAGCATGGCCTCCAACGATGTCTATGGCGGCTCCTACCATGCGGCGCTGAAGGTGGGCGCGCAGATCCCCAAGCTCGACCCCATCGTGGCGGTGTCGGCCATGGCGCGGGTGACGCGGCATCTCGGCTTCGGCATCACCAGCAACGCGCTCTACGAGCCGCCCTACCCCTTCGCCCGCCGCATGTCGACGCTCGACCACCTCACCAAGGGGCGCATCGGCTGGAACATCGTCACCGGCCACACCAGCTCCGGCTCCCGCGCCGTGGGCGAGAAGGCGCTGACGCCCCACGATGCGCGCTACGACATCGCCGACGAATATCTCGATGCCGTCTACGCCCTCTGGGAAGGCAGCTGGGATGATGACGCCGCGGTGCGCGACCGCGCGAACCGCGTCTTCGCCGATCCGGCGAAGGTGCGCCCCATCGTCCATCGCGGCCAGCATTTCCAGGTGGAGGCGATCCACCTCTCCGAGCCGTCGCCCCAGCGCACGCCCGTCCTGTTCCAGGCCGGCGCCTCCACCCGTGGCCGGGCCTTCGCCGCCCGCCATGCGGAATGCATCTTCGTGAGCGGGCCGACGCCCAACGTCATCGCGCCCGTGGTGGCCGACACCCGCGCCCGCGCCGCCGCGCTGGGACGCGACCCGAAGGAAATCCTGTTCTTCTCCATGGCCACCACCATCGTCGGTGCCACGGAGGAAGAGGCGCGGGAGAAGCTGGAGAGCTACCGCCGCTTCCTCAATCCCGAGGCGGCGCTGATCCTGTTCTCGGGCTGGACCGGCATCGATTTCTCCAAGCACGATCTGGACGCCCCCATCCGCTTCGACGACCGCTCGCAGGGGCTCGTCTCCGCGCTGGAAGCCTTCTCCATCGCCGATCCGAACCGGGTGTGGACGGTGCGCGAACTCGCCGAGCACAATGCCATCGGCGGGCGCGGTCCGGTCTTCATCGGCTCTGCCACGCAGGTGGCGGACCAGATCGAGGCCTGGGTGGAGGCCACCGACGTGGACGGCCTCAATCTCAGCTACGCGGTGACGCCCGGCGGCTATGCGGATTTCGACGCGCTGGTGGTGCCCGAGCTGCGCCGGCGCGGCCGCTTCAAGGCCGATTACGCCGCCGGCACGCTCCGCGAGAAGCTCTATGGCCCCGGCCGCAGCCGCCTGCCGCAGAGCCACCCCGCCGCCGCCTTCCGCCCCGCCGCTGCACCCGTCGCCGCCGCGCGCGCGGCGGTCTGACTTCCCGGGAGAAAGCGCATGTCCGCCGATGCCTTCGGAGCCATGGCCCTCATGTTCGGAGCCGTCTGCCCCGGCGAAACCCGGCCCGCGCTGGCTCCAGCGCCTCGCAATGATCTGCGCCTGAGCACGGCGCCCCGCGCATCCGGGGCCACGGCACCCGTCCTGCGACAGGTCTCGCTCGGCGCGACCCTCGCGTCTCTGCTCCAGCGCTGACCCTGGAAAGGCCCGCCATGACCCGTCAGATCCGCCTCAACGGCTTCATCGGTTTCAGCCCGGTGCATCTCTCGCCCGGCCTGTGGGCCCACCCCGCGAGCCGGGGCGCCGATTACAACACGCTCGATTACTGGGTGGACATCGCCAAGGTGCTGGAGCGCGGCAAGTTCGATGCCCTGTTCATCGCCGACGGCATCGGCGTGCATGACGTCTATGGCGGCAACGCGGACGGGGCGATCCGCTCCGGCGCGCAACTCCCCAAGCTCGATCCGCTGATGCTGGTGTCCGCCCTCGCCCACGAGACGAAGGACCTGGGCTTCGGCATCACCGCCTCCACCAGCCACGAGTTGCCCGCCGTGCTCGCCCGGCGCTTCTCGTCGCTGGACCATTTCACGCAAGGCCGCATCGGCTGGAACATCGTGACCGGCTATTCCGACAGCGGAGCCCGCGCCGTGGGGCGCGAGAAGGTGATCGCCCACGACACGCGCTATGATCGCGCCGACGAATTCCTCGAGGTCGCCTACAAGCTGTGGGAAGGCTCGTGGGAGGACGCTGCCGTGGTGCGCGACCGCGCCTCTGGCACCTTCGCCGATCCCTCCAGGGTCCACCGTGTGCGGCATGAAGGCCGGCACTTCGACATCGACACCATCCACCTCACCGAGCCCTCGCTCCAGCGCACGCCCTATCTGTTCCAGGCCGGAGCCTCGCCGCGCGGGCGGGCGTTCGCGGCGCGGCACGCGGAGGCGGTGTTCGTGGGCGGGCCGACCCCGGCGAGCATCGCACCGGGCATCGCCGACATCCGGGCGCGGGCGGCGGCGCTGGGGCGCGATCCGCGCGACATTGCCGTCTTCACCCTCGCCACCGCCATCCCCGCCCGCAGCCGGGCGGAGGCGGAAAACAAGCTCGCCGACTATCGCCGCTACACCGACCCCGACGGTGTGCTGGCGCTGTTCTCCGGCTGGACCGGCATCGATTTTTCCGCCTTCGACCTCGACGCTCCGCTGACCCTCAGCGAAGTCAAGGAGAATGCCGTGCAATCTCTGCTCGAGACCTTCACGGTGGCGGAGCCGGACCGGGTGTGGACGCTGCGCGAGATCATCGCCCACAACGGCATCGGCGGGCGCGGCCCGCTCTTCGCCGGCACGCCGGCCGACATCGCCGACGAGCTGGAAGCCTGGGTGGAGGCCGCGGACGTGGACGGATTCAACCTCTCCCACGCCTTCTTCCCGGACACCTTCACCGACGTGGTGGACCTGCTGGTGCCAGAGCTGCAGCGCCGGGGCCTCTACAAGCAGGACTACGCGCCCGGCACCTTGCGCGGGAAGCTCTCCGGCTCCGACCGGCTGAAGGAGACCCATGCCGGCGCCGCATATCGCAGGCTCAGCGCGGCCGCGTGAGTGGCCAAAAGCGTCGCGCAATCTGTCGCTCGGCTAATGTCTATTAATTCGCGTGATTAACTGTACAATACAGCTTGGCCGTGTCATCCATGGTGCATCGGCGCGCAAGAGGGGGCATCCGGTGACGGCCAAGGGACGCGACGGCCAGATACGAGAAGGCCAGATACGCGACGGCTACGGGATGTTCGATCGTGCCGAACCGGTCGGCGGCGTCGCTTTCCACGATGGCGATCGGAGCGATGGGGGCGCGGGCGGCAGCCCTCCACCCTCGGGCTGGAACCTCGCCCCGGTGGTCGCGGCGCTGAAGCTGTCGCGGGATGTGCAGCACAACATCCGCCATCGCGGCCTGCTGCGCCCGCCGCCCTCCCGCGAGGCCATCGTTTCCGCCCTGCAGGGGCTCGCCGCAGCGTTGTTTCCGGCCCATTACGGACCGCCGGGGCTCGCCGCCGAGACCATCGACTATTTCGTCGGCGCCACCCTCAACGACGCGCTCACCACCCTCGCGGAGCAGACCCGGCGCAGCCTGCCCTTCTCCACCCGGGAGGCGCGCTCCGAGGCGGCATTCGAGCGCGAGGCCATCGACATCGTCCGCGCCTTCGCCCAGCAATTGCCGGAGATCCGCGCGCTCCTCGTCAGCGACATCCGCGCGGCCTATGAGAACGATCCGGCGGCCACGGGCTTCGCCGAGATCCTGCTGGTCTATCCCGGGCTCACGGCGGTGGTACACCACCGCATCGCCCATGCGCTCTATGGGCTCGGCGCCGGCTTCCTCGCTCGCCTCATCTCCGACATCGCCCATTCGCGCACCGGCATCGACATCCACCCCGGCGCCGCCATCGGCGGCAGCTTCTTCATCGATCACGGCACCGGCGTCGTCATCGGCGAGACCACCATCATCGGCGAGCGGGTGCGGCTCTATCAGGCGGTGACGCTGGGCGCGCGCAATTTCCCGACCGACGCCTCGGGCGCCATCATCAAGGGCGCGCCGCGTCATCCCATCATCGAGGACGACGTGGTGATCTATTCCGGCGCCACCGTGCTCGGGCGCATCACCATCGGCCGTGGTTCGAGCATCGGCGGCAATGTCTGGCTCACCCATTCGGTGCCGCCGGGCAGCCATCTCACGCAGGCGCAGAACCGCTCGGTGGGCGGCGCGGGAGACCCCGCGCCCCGATCGCCCGCGAGCAACGGGGCGCGCCACACCAGCCTTTCAACGGGGAACCCGAATGACTGAAGAGCCTGCCATCAGAAGGACATTGAACGAGGCCGCCGCCCGGCAGCTCGCCAATGCCACGAAGACCCGCGCGCAATGGTCCGGCATCACGCCGCGCTGGCTCGTTTCCTTCCTGCCGTGGACACCGGTGGAAGCCGGCATCTACCGCCTCAACCGCGTCAAGGAAGCCAACGGCGAGATCGCCGCCGACGTGGAATGCTCGCCCCGCCGCGACCAGGACCCGGACCTGCCGGAGACCTTCGTGGACTATGACGAGGCGCCGCGGGAATATTCCCTCAATGCGGTGACCACCATCCTCGACGTGCAGACCCGCGTCTCGGACCTCTATTCCCACCCCTACGACCAGATTCAGGAGCAGCTGCGCCTCCTCATCGAGAAGGTGAAGGAGAAGCAGGAGGCCGAGCTCATCAACAATGCCGAGTACGGCCTTCTGACCAACGCGGCGCCCTCGCAGAAGATTGCCACCCGCACCGGCGCGCCGACGCCGGACGATCTCGACGAACTCATCACCAAGGTGTGGAAGGAGCCGGCCTTCTTCCTCGCCCATCCGCGCGCCATCGCCGCCTTCGGCCGCGAATGCACCCGCCGCGGCGTGCCGCCGCCCACGGTGACGCTGTTCGGCACCCCGTTCCTCACCTGGCGGGGATTGCCGCTGGTGCCGTCCGACAAGCTCTATGTGGACGAGAACGGCAAGACCAACATCCTACTGCTGCGCACCGGCGAGAAGAAGCAAGGCGTCATCGGCCTGTTCCAGCCGGGCGTTCCCGGCGAGGTGGCGCCCAGCCTCTCGGTCCGCTTCATGGGCATCAACCGCAAGGCCATCGCCTCCTATCTGGTCTCGCTCTACTGCTCGGCCGCCGTGCTCACCCACGATGCGCTGGCGGTGCTCACCGATGTCGAGGTCGGCAAGTATCATGCCTATCCTGACACCTACGCCTGAGCCGGGGGTGCCCGAAGGGGCGGCGGATTTCGGCCCGGACGATTTCGGCGCGGCGGCAAACGCTGCGCCGGCATCGCCGCCGCCGGGCTGGCCCGACCCGCAGGTGCTGCAGCAGATCGCCAACGCCTTCTTCCAGGCGGGGCCGGCGTCTGCCGCACCCGAGGCGGCGCCGCATCTGGTGACGCTGCCCTCCGCTCCGCCAAGCCCGGCCGATGTGCCGGGCCTGCCCGCGACCACCCTCGTGGCCCAGCATGCGCCGTCGCGGCCGCCCTTCGCCGCTCCGGACCTGCCGCCCGTCACCATCCCCTCGGTGGTGCCGACGCCGAACATCCCGGCCCCGCCCGCCCCGGCGGCGGTGGCCGTTCCCGGCCTTCCCGGCGTGCCCCAGCCGGGCGGCTCGCCCGCACTGTCGCTTCCGGGTCTCGCCAGCGGCTTCAGCGCCGGGCAGGTGCCGGCAGGCCTCGGCAGCGTCATCGCGCTCGACAGCCGGCGTCCGCCCGTGGCTTCCACGGCGCCGGGGGATTTCGGCGGAGAGGCGGACGGCCTCTACTTCCTGGACGAGGCGCGCGCCCATTCGCCCGTGCCCGCCGCTGCGTCCCTGCCGACGGAACCCAACGTACCAGCAGCGCCATTACTCCCCGGCCTCCCGGCCGCGCCAGCGCAGGCCCCGGACTTCGGCGGGATCTCCTCGGCGCTGAGCCCGGAGCTGGTGCCGGACCTCGGCCCGCAGACGCGCCCGTTCGATCCGCACGCGATCAAGCGGGACTTCCCGATCCTGCAGCAGAGCGTGCATGGCAAGCCGCTGATCTGGCTCGACAATGCCGCAACCACGCAGAAACCGCAGGCGGTCATCGACCGGCTGACCCACTTCTACGAGCACGAGAATTCCAACATCCACCGCGCCGCCCACGCCCTCGCGGCGCGGGCGACCGACGCCTATGAGGCAGCCCGCGAGAAGGTGCGGCGCTTCCTCAATGCCGGGTCGGTGAAGGACATCATCTTCGTGCGCGGGGCCACCGAGGGCATCAACCTCGTCGCCCAGACCTATGGCCGGCGGCATGTGAAGGAGGGCGACGAGATCGTCGTCACCCATCTGGAGCATCACGCCAACATCGTGCCATGGCAGCAGCTCGCCGCCGAAAAGGGCGCCCGCCTGCGCGTCGCGCCGGTGGACGACACGGGGCAGGTGATCCTCGAGGAATACGAGAAGCTGCTCAATCCCCGCACCCGCATCGTCGCGTTGGCGCAGGTGTCCAACGCGCTGGGCACGGTGGTACCGGTAAAGGAGATGGTGGCCATCGCCCACCGCCACGGCGTCTGCGCGCTGGTGGACGGGGCGCAGTCCGTCTCGCACATGGCGGTGGACATGCAGGCGCTGGACGCCGACTTCTTCGTCTTCTCCGGCCACAAGGTGTTCGGCCCCACCGGCATCGGCGTGGTCTACGGCAAGAAGGATGTGCTCGCCCACCTGCCGCCGTGGCAGGGCGGCGGCAACATGATCGCCGACGTGACCTTCGAGAAGACCATCTACAATGGTCCGCCCGAGCGGTTCGAGGCCGGCACCGGCAACATCGCCGACGCGGTGGGCCTCGGCGCGGCCATCGATTATGTCGACAGCATCGGCATGGAGGTGATCGCCCGCTACGAGCATGAGCTGCTGGTCTATGCGACACAGCGGCTCCTGACCGTGCCCGGCCTGAAGCTCGTCGGCACGGCGGCGGAAAAAGCGAGCGTACTCTCCTTCGTGCTCGATGGCTGCCGCACGCAGGACGTGGGCGCGGCGCTGGATCGCGAGGGAATCGCCGTGAGGGCCGGCCACCATTGTGCCCAGCCCATCCTCCGCCGGTTCGGGCTGGAGAGCACGGTGCGGCCCTCCCTCGCCTTCTACAACACGACCGACGACGTGGCCGCGCTGGAAACCGCCCTCAAGCGCATCCAGAGCAGCCGCGGCTACCGACTCTGACCCCTCCCCGCCCCGGCCCCATCGCCGGGGCGGGGAGGCCGGGCGCCAAGCCCGACGAACGTTGAGAATTCAGCCGCACTTCTGCGGCTCCGGGCACGGCGGCCCCGGCACGCCCCCCCCAAGAAACCCCTGCTCCGCTAGAAACCACAGAAGGGATTTCTCGTCAGCTTTCCCATCGAGCCGACTCCCTGTGCAGGGCCGCACGGCCATTCCACGTCCAACTTGTGGACATTTAATTACATTAAAAAGATCGACAAACTAAGTTTAAGGGATATGCTGACCATCTCTTCGCCGATGCGTCGCGCCGGACCGGAATTCCGGTGCTGAGCCTGACCTGCGAAGCGCTCCGCTCGAAGCGCGCCGGGTGCCCCTCCGGCCCTTTCCAACGCTCCATTCCGTCGGACCCGCCACTTCGGACCCAGCCATGAACGAAATCGTCGTCCCCTCTGCCGCCGCGACCCTTCTCGGCGGACCGCTGCGCCCGGACGCGCCGGCGCTTGATGCCCTGTTCGACACCATCGCGGCGGGCTCTGCCCAGCGCGAGTACGAGCGCATCCTGCCGCACGAGCCGCTGGGACTGATCCGCTCTACGAAGCTCGGCGCCCTGCGCCTGCCGGTGGAGGCGGGCGGCGCCGGTGCCTCGTTCCGCGAGCTGTTCGGGGTGGTGCTGCGTCTCGCCACGGCGGACGCCAATGTGGCGCACATTCTGCGCAATCATTTCACCTTCGTGGAGCGCTACGCCCGCACCCCGCGCAATGCCGCGGAAGAAGGATGGCGCCGCGCCGTAGCGGACGGGGCTATCGTCGGCCTCGCCAATACGGAGAGCGACGCCAAGGTGGTGGGCGGCTCCCCCTTTGCCACCGTCCTGCGCCCGGACGGCGACGGCTGGCGCATCAGCGGCCGCAAATACTATTCCACCGGCACCATCTTCTCCGACCTGGTGCTGGTGCGGGTGGCGACGCCGGAGGGCGGCAACGCCTCCCTCATTCTGCCGGTGAAGCGCGAGGGCATCGAGATCGTCGATGACTGGGACGGCATCGGCCAGCGCCTCACCGGTTCGGGCACCACCATCTTCAACGACGTGCGCGTCGAGCCCGACGAGGTGGTGCCGGACGGCACGGGTGTTGGCTACGGCACGGCCTATTCCAGCACCCTGCCCCAGCTCTACCTCACCACGGTCAATGCCGGCATCCTCGCCGCCGTGCTGCGGGATGCGACGGCGCTGCTCAAGAGCCGCAAGCACACCTATTTCTTCGCGCCGACGCCCGTCGCCACGGAAGATCCCATCCTCCAGCAGGCGCTGGGCGAGATTTCCGCGGCGGCCTATGCGGCGGAAGCGCTGGTGCTCGCCACCGCCGAAGCTCTCGATGTCGCCGATGCGCTGCGCGCGTCCGGCGCGTCCTCGGAAGAGGTGAACGCGGCGGCCCATGGGGCGGCGCTCAAGGCGGCGCGCGCCAAGGTCATCATCGACGACCTCACCCTGCGCTCGGCCAGCCAGCTGTTCGACGTGGGCGGCGCCTCGGCGGCCCACCGCGCGGTCAATCTGGACCGCCACTGGCGCAACGCCCGCACCCTCGCCTCGCACAATCCGCGCTCCTACAAGGCGCGCCTGCTCGGGCTCCACGCCATCGACGGCACGCCCCTGCCGCCTTCCAGCTTCTTCTGAGCCCGGGGCCGGCGTGATCCGGCCCCTCAGCGCCCAACGCCCATCCGAGACCCGATGACCCGATGACGTCCCCGTTCGAGACCCTTACCTTGTCCCGTCGCACGCTCCTTGCGGGCGCCGGAGCCTCCCTCCTCCTGCCGGCAGCCGCGCGCCGGGCGGGCGCAGCCCCGGCCACCGGGGGCACGCTCGTTGCCGTGCTCGATCCCGAGCCGGCCGGCCTCGTCGCCGGCCTCACCATCTCCGCGCCGGCGGTGGCGGTCTCGGCCAACATCTTCGACGGGCTCGTGGAGTATGACGAGGGCTTCAAGCTCAAGCCGAGCCTCGCCACATCCTGGGAGACCTCGGCGGACGGCACCGTCATCACCTTCCGCCTCCGCAACGACGTGACCTGGCATGACGGTACGCCCTTCACCTCGGCGGACGTCGCCTATTCCCTTCTCGAAGTGACGAAGAAGGTGCACCCGCGCGGCAATGCGGTGTTCGCTAATCTCACCGCCGTGGACACGCCCGATCCATACACGGCAGTTCTGCGCTTCTCGCGCCCCTCGCCGGTGGTGTGGGCGGCCTTCAACGGCACCGAGACGCAGATCCTGCCTAAGCATCTCTATGAGGGCACCAACCCTCTCACCAATCCCCTGAACGGCAAGCCCATCGGCACCGGCGCTTTCGTCTTCAAGGAGTGGGTGAAGGGCGAGCGCATCGTTCTGGAGCGCAATCCCAATTACTGGGACAAGGGCCGGCCCTATCTCGACCGGGTGGTGTTCCGCATCATCCGCGATCCCGCCTCCCGTGCGGCGGCGCTGGAAACCGGAGAGGCGCAATATATCCCGCTCAATCCCGTGCCGCTTTCCGACGTGGCACGCATCAAGGCGTCCAAGGACCTCGTGGTGGAGACGCGCGGCTTCGAGGGGCCGGCGCCCATGTATTTCTTCGACTTCAACCTGCGCCGTGAGCCGTTCGGCGACATCCGAGTGCGGCAGGCCTTCGCCCACGCGCTGAACCGCAAGGCGCTGGCGGAAACCGTGTTCTATGGCCTCGCCAAGCCCGCCGCCGGGCCCGTGCCGAGCTACCAGACCCAGTTCTTCGCGACCGATCTTCCGCAATACGACTACAACATCGCCAAGGCCGAGGCGCTGCTCGACGCCGCCGGGCTGAAGAAAGGCGCGGACGGCGTGCGCCTGCGCATCGACCACATCCCCTCCGCCTATGGCGAGGATTACCGGCGGGCGGGCGAATACTTCAAGCAGGCACTGAAGCGCATCGGCGTCGAAGTCACGCTGCGCAACTACGATCTGCCCACCTACATCAAGGTGGTCTTCACCGAATACGATTTCGACACCCACAGCGCCTGGTATTCCGCCTATCCCGATCCGCAGATCGGCGTGCAGCGGCGCTACTGGAGCCAGGCGATCAAGAAGGGCACGCCCTCCTCCAACGCCTCGGGGATCGCCGACCCCGAGATCGATGCGGTCATCGAGCGCATCCAGACCGAAGGCAATGTCGAGAAGCGCAACGCCGATATCCGCGAATTGCAGCGCCTCGCGCAGGTGAAGCTGCCTTCGGTGAATCTGCTGGAGCTCACCTTCTATCGCGCCTATTCGGCGAAGCTCTCCGGCATCGATCTCGCCCCGTTCGGCGGCTACCAGTCGCTGAAGACCGTGTGGGTGGGGGCCTGAGATGGCGCGCGCCCTTCAGCTGCCCGAGGGGCGGGTGCTGCGCTATCTCGGCCTGCGCGTGGTGCAGGTGGTGCCCACCATCCTCGCCATCGTGGTGCTGAACTTCTTCTTCCTGCGCCTCGCCCCCGGCGACCTCGCCGAGGTGATGGCAGGGGAGGCGGGCTCCGCGACGCCCGAATACATGGCCATGCTGCGCCAGCAGTTCGGGCTCGATGAGCCGCTTGCCATCCAGTTTTTCAAGTATATGGGCCAGCTGTTCCAGCTCAATCTCGGCTATTCGTTCCGCAATTCCATGCCGGTGCTGGACCTCATATTGACCCGCGCGCCCAACACCGCGCTGCTCATGCTCTCCAGCCTCGTGCTGGCGGTGGCGCTCGGCATCCTCTTCGGCGCCATCAGCGCGCAATGGCGCGGGCGCTGGCCCGACGGGGTGCTCTCCGCCTTCTCCACCATCGGCTTTGCCACACCCCTCTTCTGGGTGGGGCTGATGCTGATCGTGCTGTTCTCGGTGGAGCTGCGCTGGCTGCCGGCCGGCGGCATGCGCGACCTGCAGCAGGTCCATACCGGGCTTGCGGCGGTCGGCGACGTGGCGCTGCACATGGTACTGCCGGTGCTGTCGCTGGCCTTCTTCTACATCGCCATCTACACGCGCCTCACCCGCTCGGCCATGCTGGAAGTGCAGGAGCTGGACTTCGTGCGCACCGCCCGCGCCAAGGGCATCGCCCCTTTGCCCATTGCCGTGCGCCACGTGCTGCGCAATGCGCTCCTGCCCATCGTCACCATGACCGGCCTTCAGCTCGGCACGCTGCTCTCGGGCTCGGTGGTGATCGAAACCGTGTTTGCCTGGCCCGGCATGGGCCGGCTCGCCTTCGATGCGGTGTTCCAGCGCGACATCAACCTGCTCTTGGGGGTGCTGTTCTTCTCCTCCTTCCTGGTGATCGTCTCGAACCTCGCGACCGATCTCGTCTACGCCCTGCTCGACCCGAGGATCGACGTGCGATGAGCCTCGACGCCACCGACATCCTTCCCCGCGCCGCCGCGCCTTCGGCCCCCGCCGCGCCGAAGCCGCGCCGCGCGGTGCGCACCTCCTCCTTCGGCTATCGCTTCCTGCGCAGCCGCACCGCCCTTGCCGGCAGCATCGGCCTCGCCTTGGTGGCCGGCGCCGCTTTGTTCGCGGCGCAGATCTTCCCCGGTGATCCGCTGGACATGGTGGCCCGCCCCTTCATCTGGCCCTTCACCTCGGCGGAATACCCGCTCGGCACCGACATGCTGGGCCGGGACATCCTCGTTGGCCTCGTCTATGCGGCGCGCGTCTCGCTGGCGGTCGGCCTCGCCGCTGCCGGGCTCGCGGTGGCGCTGGGCGTCGTGTTCGGGGCGCTGTCGGGCTATTTCGGCGGCTGGGTGGACCAGGTGCTCACCCGCATCACCGAAGTGTTCCAGACCATGCCGCCGCTCGTGTTCGTGGTGGTGGTGGTGGCGATCCTCACCCCCTCGGTCTCGTCCATCGTGCTCGGCATCGCCGTGACCTCCTGGCCGCAGGTCGCCCGGCTGGTGCGGGCGGAGGCGTTGCGGCTGCGTGATGCGGAATTCGTGCAGGCGGCGCGGGTGATGGGCATGGGGCATTTCCGCATCATCCTCACCCATATCCTGCCCAATGCCATCTCGCCGGTGGTGGTGGCGGGCTCGATCCTCGTCGCCTCCGCCATCCTCACCGAGGCGGCGCTCTCCTTTCTCGGCCTCGGCGATCCCAACCTCATCTCCTGGGGCAGCATGATCGGCTCCGGCCGCGAGGTGCTGCGCACCGCCTGGTACATGACCGCTTTGCCCGGCCTTGCCATCTCGCTCACCGTCATGGCGCTGAACCTGCTCGGCAACGGCCTCAACGACGTGCTCAACCCGCGGGTGTCGCTGACATGACGCGCCCTGCCCTTCTCGACGTCAAAGACCTCACCGTCCGCTTCCGCACCCCGGCCGGCCGGCTGACGGCGGTGGATCGCCTCTCCTTCGACATCGCCGCCGGCGAAACGCTCGCCATCGTCGGCGAGAGCGGCTGCGGCAAGTCGGTGACGGCCATGGCGCTGCTGCGCCTGCTCCGGTCGCCGCCGGCGGAGATTTCGGGAAGCCATGTGCGGTTCGAGGGCGCGGACCTGCTGGCCCTCTCCGAGCGCGCCATGCGTGACGTGCGCGGCAACCGCATCGCCATGATCTTTCAGGATCCGCTCTCCGCGCTGAACCCGGTGCGCACGGTGGCCGACCAGATCATCGAGAGCCTGAAACGCCACACGGGCCTGCGCGGCCCCGCCCTCCACCGGCGCGCGGTGGAACTGCTCGACCTCGTGCGCATTCCCGAGCCCCAGCGCCGGGCGGAGGACTATCCGCACCATTTCTCCGGCGGCATGCGCCAGAGGGTGATGATCGCCATCGCCATCGCCGCCAATCCGCGCCTGCTGATCGCCGACGAGCCCACCACCGCCCTCGATGTCACCGTGCAGGCGCAGATCCTGAAGCTCATCGTCTCGCTCCAGAAGGAGTTCGGCATGAGCCTCTTGCTCATCAGCCACGACCTCGGCGTGGTGGCGGAGACGGCGGATCGCGTGCTGGTGATGTATGCCGGCCGCAAGGTGGAGGAGCGGCCGGTGGCCGACCTGTTCGCCCGTCCTCTCCATCCCTACACCCGCGCCTTGATGCGCGCCCGCCCCACGCCCGGCCAGCGGCGCGAGCTGCTGGACGAAATCCCCGGCATCGTGCCCTCCCTCGCCGACCTGCCGCCCGGCTGCGCCTTCGCGCCGCGCTGCGCCCATGCGGACGAGGCCTGCGCGCGGCTCCAGCCGGTTCTGGAAGGCGTCGGCGGTGGCGGCAGCGTCGCCTGCCTCCACCTCGGCCGCCTTGCAGGGGAGAAGCCCCGCGCGCCCATCCTGGAGGGCGTGCCGGCATGAGCGCACCCGTTGAGACGCCCGCTTTGGAAGTGCGCGACCTCGTGGTCTCTTACCGCACCGGCCGCGGTCCCCTCTCGGCGGTGGACGGGGTTTCCTTCGCCATCCGCCCCGGCGAGACGCTGGGGCTGGTGGGGGAATCCGGCTGCGGCAAGTCCTCCCTCGCCAAGGCCATCGTGCAACTGGTCGAGCCCACGTCCGGCGCGCTGAAGGTGGAGGGGCACGACATCACGGGGCTCACCGCCCGTGAGCGGCGGGCGCTCCGGCCCAAGGTGCAGATGGTGTTTCAGGACCCCATGGGCGCCCTCGACCCCCGCCAGCGGGCCGGCACGATCCTGGAAACCCCGCTCAAGCTCAACGGCGTGCGCGGGAAGGCCGAGCGGCGCGCCCGGGTGGCGAGCCTCATGGAGGCGGTGGGGCTGAGGCCGGAATTCATCGACCGGCTGCCGCATGAATTCTCCGGCGGCCAGCGCCAGCGCATCGGCATCGCCCGCGCGCTCGCCCTCGATCCGGCGGTGATCGTCTGCGACGAGCCGGTGTCGGCGCTGGACGTATCGCTGCAGGCGCAGGTGCTGAACCTGCTGCGCAAGGTGCAGCGCGAGACCTCCGTCGCCTATCTCTTCATCAGCCACGATCTCTCGGTGGTGGAGCACATCGCCGACCGGGTGGCCATCATGTATCTGGGCCGCATCGTCGAGCTTGCCCCGCGCGAGACGCTGTGGCGCGCGCCCCTCCATCCCTACACCCGCGCGCTCATCGAGGCGCTGCCGCGCATGGACCCCGGCGCCAGCCGCATCGCCGACAAGACAATTGTGGGCGGCGACCTGCCGAGCCCCTTCGCGCCGCCCAAGGGCTGCCGCTTCCACACCCGATGCCCCATCGCCGTCGGCCGCTGCGCCATCGATGCGCCGGCCCTCAGCGATGCGGGCGACGGCCACCTCGTGGCCTGCCATCTCGCGCCCGGCGCCGTGGCCGCGCCGACCGCCGGCGCTGTGTTGCAGCCGGCCTGACCCCCTGCCTGCCCGTCCGGCGCCGAAGCGCCGATCCGGAGACCCGACCATGACCGCACGCATCACCATCTCGCCCGCGGACTATCCCGACAGTCCCCTCGCGCAGGCGCTGAAGCAACCGCTGCTGCTCGGCCTGTTCCTGCCCATCCAGAGCGGCGGCTGGTCGCCCTCGACCCTGCCGCGCACCACCGACTGGACGTTCGAGTACAACAAGGCGCTCACCCTCAAGGCCGAGGAACTGGGCTTCGACCTCGCCTTCGGCCTCGCCCAGTGGATCGGCAAGGACGGCTATGGCGGGGAACTGAAGTATCGCGAGCAGGCCATCGACCCATTCGTCACCGTGGCGGCCCTGTCCTCGGTGACGAAGCGGATCATCCTCATCTCCACCATCCACATCCTCTACGGCCCGTGGCACCCGCTGCACCTCGCCAAGTTCGCGGCGACGCTGGACCATATCTCGGGCGGGCGCTTCGGCATCAACATGGTCACCGGCTACGCCCCGCGCGAGCCGAAGATGTTCGGCATCACGCAGATCGAGCATGACGCGCGCTATGCGCGGGCGGCCGAGTTCATCGGCATCGTCGAGCGGCTATGGGCCTCCAGCGAGAACGTCACCATCGACGGCGAATTCTGGAAGCTGGAGGAGGCTTATGTCTCGCCGCGGCCCAAATATGGCCGCCCCATCCTCGTCAACGCCACCGGTTCGCCCGCCGGCTTCGACTATGCCGCCCAGCATTCCGACCTCGTCTTCATCACCAGCCCGACCGGGGCGGAGATCGAGGCGGCGCTCGCCGCGTTGCCGGACCACGTGGCAAACCTCAAGGCCCGCGCCAAGGCTGCCGGGCGCGAGGTGCGAGCCATCATCAACCCGATGATCGTCTGCCGGCCGACCGAGCAGGAGGCGAAGGCGTATCACGCCGCCATCCTCGCCCATGCCGATACCGGGGCGGTGCAGGGCTTCCTCGCCCACCACGCCGCCGGCGACAGCCAAGCCTGGAAGAACCACAAGGGCGAGCACCGGGTGCTCGGCGGCAACATCCAGATCATCGGCTCGCCCGAGCAGGTGGCGGAAAAGCTCATCCGCCTGAAGCAGGCCGGCATCGACGGCGTTCAGCTCGCCTTCTTCGACTTCAAGCCCGACCTCGACTTCTTCGGCGAAGCGGTGCTGCCGCTGCTGAAGCAGGCCGGGCTGCGCATCTGATCCCCACACGACCGAAACGGAGGCTGCCCATGCTGAACCGTCGCGACATCCTGCGCCTTGCTGCGGCCGGCGCCTCCCTTGCAGCCGTGCCAATGGCGCGCGCTGCGGACGGTTCGCCCGTCCGCGGCGGGCACCTCGTCTCCATCGTGGTGCCGGAGCCGCAGACCCTCGGACTCACGGTGTCCAACCCCACCATCGTCATCGCGATCAACGTTTACGATGGCCTCGTGACCTATGACGGGACGGGCGCGCCGCGTCCGCAGCTCGCCGAAAGCTACGAGCAGGCGCCCGATGGCCGCTCCATCACCTTCCGGCTGCGCAAGGGCGTGACCTGGCACGACGGCGTGCCCTTCACTGCCGCCGACGTGAAGTATTCGATCCTGGAAGTGGTGAAGAAGACCCACCCGCGCGGCATCGGCACCTATTCGCAGCTCCAGGACATCGAGACGCCCGACGACCACACCGTCATCCTGCGGCTGGCGAAGCCCTCTCCGGTGATCTGGGCCGCGCTCAATTCCAGCGAGACGCAGATCCTGCCGAAGCACCTCTATGAGGGCACCGATCCGCTCACGAACCCCTGGAACACGAAGCCCATCGGCACGGGCCCCTTCATCTTCAAGGAATGGGTGCGCGGCAGCCACGTGACGCTGGAGCGCAATCCCAACTACTGGGACGCCGGCAAGCCCTATCTGGACCGGCTCACCTTCCGCTTCGTGCCCGATGCCGGCGCCCGCGCCGCGGCGCTGGAAACCGGCGAGGCGCAATATGTGCCGCTGAGCCCGGTGCCCCTCTCGGACGTAGAGCGGCTCGCCAAGCGGCCGGACCTCGTGATGGAAACACGCGGCTGGGAGGCGGTGGCGCCGGTCTTCTTCCTCGACTTCAACATGCGCCGGCCCCAGTTCCAGGATGTGCGGGTGCGCCGGGCCATCGCCCTCGCCATCGACAAGAAGGCGCTGGCGCGAACCGTCTGGTACGGCTTTGCCGAGCCCGCCACCGGCCCGGTGCCCGCGTTCCAGACAGCCTTCGCGGCCACCGGACTGCCCCAGTACGACTATGATCCGAAGAAGGCCGAGGCGCTGCTCGACGAGGCCGGCCTCAAGCGCGGGCCGGACGGCGTGCGGCTGCGCTTCAACCACGTCAGCATCCCCTATGGCGACGACTTCAAGCGCTCGGGCGAGTTCATCCGCCAGCAGCTGAAGAAGGTCGGCATCGAGGTGGAGCTGCTGAACTACGATCTGCCGACCTTCCTGCGGAAGATCTACACCGAATACGACTTCGACACGCTGAACGCCTATTACGCCGCCTTCGCCGATCCGCAGATCGGCGTGCAGCGCCGCTTCTGGTCGCAGACCATCCGGCCGGGGTCGGCGTGGTCCAACGCCTCCGGCTATTCCAACCCCAAGGTGGATACCCTGCTGGAGGCTGCGGCGGTGGAGCCGGACCCGCAGAAGCGCAAGGCGCTGCTCGGCGAGTTCCAGTTGATCGTCCAGACCGAGCTGCCCTCCATCTCCCTCTTGGAGCTGAAGCAGTTCCGGGTGTGGTCGAGCCGGTTGAAGGGCGTGAATGTCGGCCCCATCGGCGTCTACTCCTCCTTCGCGGATGCCTGGCTGGAGCCGGCGCCCGGAGCCGTTCGGGGCTGACGCCGGACGTCCGCGTGTCCCGAACCTTGTCCAAGCCGTCACAAGGGATGCGTCATGTCTCAGGTTCCGCCGCGCAACTCCGCCCTCGCCGACCGGCGTGTCGTCGTCATCGGCGGCACCAAGGGCATCGGCTTCGCCACGGCCGAGGCGGCGGTTGCGGAGGGGGCCGAGGTGGTGGTGGCGAGCCGGGACGCGGCGCGTGTCGCCGGTGCGGTGGAGCGCCTGGGCGCCAAGGCACCCGGCGCCAGGGCGTCCGGCGCCAGCCTCGACATCGCCGATGCCGAAGCGGTGGCGCGCTTCTTCGGGCAAATAGGGCCGTTCGACCACCTCGTCACGACGGCGGCGCACGTGGTGCGCAAGCCGCTTCTGGAGGCGGACCTCGCTGAGGCCCGCGCCTCCTTCGATTCCAAGTTCTGGGGGCAGGTGAATGCGGTGCGCTCCGGCGCGCCGCTGATCCGGGCCGGCGGCTCCATCGTGCTGGTGTCGGGCATCTCCAGCCGCCGGGGCATCGGCACCATGGCCTTCCCTGCCGCCATCAATGGGGCGGTGGAGGCGCTGGCGCGCAGCCTGGCCATCTCGCTGGCGCCCATCCGCGTGAATGCGGTGTCGCCGGGCTATATCGATACGCCCGGCCATGGCGGGCCGGAGCGGGCGGCGACGCTGGCGAAAGTCGCGGCGGCCATTCCCGCCGGGCGGCCGGGGCGGCCGGAGGAGGTGGCGCAGGCCATCCTCTATCTCCTCACCAACCCCTTCTCCACCGGCACCGTACTCGACATCGACGGCGGCCACCTCGCCGCGTGAGATAACCTGGTTTTACGTTGCCTCCGCTCAAGCGCCGCGCGGGCTGTTTCGGCTTGTCTACGCTCAGGCGCCGCGCGGGCTTTGGGGCCGGCGAAGCCTTCGCCAGCCGGCCGCCTCACACCACCAGCCGGAAGCCGGCGCCGCCTTCCGCCGCCACCTGTCCGGGAAGCTGCTCCTCCCAGCCGAGATAGGTGCGCATGGCGTCCGGATTGCCGTCGTGCCGGTCGTGGGCCCAGAACAGATAATCGATGCGCTCGGAATCCGGCGGGTTGGCCGGGCTCGCCTCCACCGGCAGGCCCGCCGCCCGCCACGCCGCAAGGCCTCCTTCCACCACGGCGATCCGCGCCGCGGTGAGGCCGGAAAGATCGAGCGCGGCGATATCGGCAACGCCGGGATCGGCGGCGAACAGGACGAGGGCCGGCGCCGCCAGCACATCCGCAGGGAGCGCCGCAAGGCGTGGCCGGATGGTCCACAATGCCCCGACCGCATGGCCCGCGCGATAGGCGGCGCTGGCATCGAGCGAGAGCGCCCGCGCGCCGTCCTTCAGCAAGTCCGCCGCCTCCTGGGGGGACACGCGGGGAGCGGCCGGGATCGCCGCCTTCGCCGCTTCGACGCCCCCGGCAATGTCGTCCGGCTTTCCATCGAACACGTGCACATCCTCGCCGAGCTGGATCAGCCAGTGGGCGGTGAGGCGAGCGCGGACGCCATCGGCGTCGATCAGCACGATGCGCGCGTGCTGCACGCCCACCCATTTGTCGAGCGACTGCACCAACTGGCCGCCCGGTGCGGCCACCGCGCCCGGCACCGGCAGAGCGGTGCGGTCGGCGGCATCCCGCAGGTCGAAGAGGAAGGTGGTGCGCGCACCGGCCTCCGCGCCGCGCCAGCGGGCGAGGGTCGTAGCATCCACCAGGGGCAGGCCGAACCGCGTGCGGACGGCTTCGGCGCGGGCGCGCGCGGCCGCGATGTCCGGCACCGGCGCAATGGGGACGACACCGGATTCCAGCGCCAGCCCGGCGAGGCGCCAGCCCTGCGTGCCGCCCTTCAGCGCCACCACGCGATTGGGCACCTGCGCATCGATCAGGCTTTGCGCACCGATGATGCCCCGCGTGCGCCCGGCGCAGGAGACGACCACCAGTTGCTCCGGCGCGCGGACGAATGCGTCGAACTTCTCCACCAGTTCCGCCCCCGGGCAGCTGATGGCGCCGGGCACATGGAAGCGCGCGAATTCCTCGGGGGTGCGGCTGTCGAGGATCACGAGGTCCGCACCCTCGTCCTTCAAGCGGGCGAGTTCGGCGGCCTCAATGGCCGGGGTATGGAAAGCATGCTCCACCACCTCGGCGAAAGCCTTCAAGCGGCTGTTGACGCTCTTGTAGATCTCATAGCCGGCCGCCACCCACGCCGCGACGCCGCCCTCCACGGCGGCAAGGTCGCTGTAGCCCAGCGCCGCCAGCCGCTGCGCGGCCTTCACCGCGAGGCCGTCGCCCTCGTCCAGCAGAACGACCGGGGTGGCGAGCCGCGGAACCAGCGCGCCGATGTCCAGCTCCAGCCGGCTGTAGGGCGCGTTGACGGCGAAGAAGGGGTGGCCCTCGCCGAACTGTCCCTCCTCGCGCACGTTGAGGAACGCGATCTCCCCGGTCCCGCGCAGGGCCGCCTGCACGTCTTGGGGGGAGAGGAGGCGGACAGCGGCGGACGGCGTGACGGCGGAAAAGGTCATCGGCAGGTTCCTGGGGGCGCCGGTTGGCGCGAGATGCGGGAAGGGTTCGCGGGGACGGTCAGTCGCGATAGTCCGGCTCGCGCCGGTCGAGCAGGCGGCGCAGGGCGGCGAAATGCAGCTCCGCGCCGTGGGGCTTCTGGCCGGGCGCGGCGGTCTTCTGGCCGGCCTGCAACAGCCCGGCGCGATACTGGGCCTGCGCCTTCTCCACGAGGGGCGCCGGCACCTGCTTCAGCGGGCGGCCGGTCCACAAGGCGTAGAGCTGCACCTGGCAGGCGCGTTCCAACGCGAACAGCCGGTCATAGGCCTCCGCCGTGGTGCGGCCGGTGACGATGACGCCGTGATGGGCGAGGAACAGGATCTTCTTGTCCGGCCCCAGCAAATCCGCCAGCCGCTCGCCCTCCTCCGGCTCGCGGGCAAGGCCGGTATAGGCGTCGTCATAGACGATCTCGTCGATGAGCAGGATCTCGGTCTGGCCCACCGGCAACAGGCGGTTGTCTTCCAGCCGGGTCAGCGCCGTCGCGTAGGGCATGTGGGTGTGCAGCACCACCTGATGCTCGGGGTGGAGGCGATGGATCGGCGCATGGATGCAATAGGCCGAGCGCTGGATCTCTCCTTCGCCGGCGATCAGCCGCCCGTCATAGCCCACGGTGAGCAGCCCGCTCGCCGTCACCTCCGACCAGTGCAGGCCGAACGGCGGCAGCAGAAACGCATCGTCCCGCCCCGGCACCGCGACGGTGAGGTGATTGTAGATCCCCTGGTCGAAGTCATGCCAGACGGCGAGCCGATGGGCCGCCGCCAGATCCTCGCGGGCGGCCTGTTCCTCAGGGGAAAATTGGGGCGTGGCAATGCGTTGCGCGGCGACGGGGGAGCGTGCGGGAGCGGGCATGGAATTTCTTATTGATAATTTCGATAGACAAAATCAATATCATGACAATCGGCCTCTTGGAAGGTCCGCTCGGCAGAATGGCGCGCGGCACCGGCCGGTCTCTCCTCCCCCATCCATAAGGCAGGGTCATGCGCTCAGGTGCCCTCAAGCTGTTCGCCGTCGCGGCTGCTTTCATCGGCTTGCTTCCCGCGACGGTCCTCGCCCAGACAGGCCCCTCCGAAGGGACGCCGAAGCGCGGCGGCACGCTCGTCACCATCATCCAGCCCGAGCCGACGGTGCTGACCACCACCGTGAACAACCAGTTCTCCAACGGCGCCGTCTCGGTGAACATCTATGACGGCCTCGTCGCCTATGACGACAATCTCGGTCTCAAGCCGGCACTGGCGGAAAGCTGGGAGATCTCGCCGGACAAGCTGACCCTCACCTTCCATCTCAGGCACGGCGTGAAGTGGCACGACGGCGCCCCCTTCACGTCGGCGGACGTGCGCTTCAGCGCGCTGGAGATCTGGAAGAAGGTGCATTCGCGCGGCCGCCTCACCTTCGCCGAGCTGGAGGATGTGGAGACGCCCGACGCCTATACTGCCATTTTTCGCTTTCGCGCCCCTTCCCTCGTCGTCCTGTCGGCGCTCAACGCCTGGGAGGGGCAGGTGCTGCCGAAGCATCTCTATGAAAACACGGACATCCTGAAGAACCCGCACAATGTCGAGCCGGTCGGCACCGGGCCTTTCAAGTTCAAGTCCTGGACCAAGGGCGAGGCCATCGAGCTGGTGCGCAATGCGGACTATTGGGATGCCGGTAAGCCCTATCTCGACCGGGTGATCTACCGCTTCATCCCGGACGGCGGCGCGCGGGCGGCGGCGATCGAGATCGGCGACGTGGGCTATGCCGCCTTCGATCCCGTGCCGTTCGCCGACATCGAGCGGGTGCGCAAGCTGCCCAACCTCAAGGTGGAATCGCGCGGCTATGAGTGGAACGCCAAATACTATTTCCTCGAATTCAACCTCAGGAACCCGATCCTGGCCGACATCCGCGTGCGGCGCGCCTTCGCCCATGCCATCGACCGGCAGGGGCTCGCCGACACCGTGTGGTTCGGCCTCGTGACCCCGGCCACCGGGCCGATCCCCTCCTTCACCAAGGCCTTCTACACCGCGGACGTGCCGACCTACCCCTTCGACCCTAAGGAGGCCGAGCGGCTTCTGGACGAGGCCGGCTACAAGCGCGGCGCCAATGGCGTGCGTTTTTCCATCAATCAGGACTTCCAGCCCTTCAACGAGAATTTCCGCAAGACCGCCGAATACATCCGCCAGAACCTGAAGCGCGTGGGCGTCGAGGTGAATGTGCGCTCACAGGATCTCGGCGCCTTCGTGCGGCGCGTCTACGGCTCCTATGACTTCGACATCAATACGGGGCAGTTCTCCGTGTTCATCGATCCCGAGCTGGGGCTGCTGCGGCAATTCTGGTCGAAATCCATCGCGCCCGGCATCCCCTGGACCAATGCGTCCGGCTATGCGGATCCCGGCACGGACAAGGTGATCGAGGGCATTAAGAGCGCCGCTGATCCCGAGCAGCGCGTGGCGCTGTTCCACGAGCTGCAGCGCCGGGTGAAGCGCGATCTGCCGGTGTTGCCGCTGCTCGAGCTGAAGCAGTTCACCGTCTACAACACCAATGTCCGCGGCGTTTCGGTGCGGCCGGACGGGGCCATGTCCTCGCTTAAGGATATCTGGCTCGCCGAATAGAAGCGGCAGGCAGGACAAAAAAATCCCCGGCGGGTCGCGAGGGACCCCCGGGGATAAGTTGCGGGAGAACTCTGGAAACAGCGGCCGCAGGGGGCCGCCGGATGCCGGACCATCTCGCCGGGGCCAGGAACCCCGGCGGCGGAAACCCGGCGGGAGAGGTCACCCGGGCCAGGGCCTGAGCGCGCGCGGGCTCAGCCGTTCGAGAGAGGCGAGGCAGCGCGCGGCGATCCGCATGTCGCCGATGGAGGCGAACAGGCGGCCGTCGATGTCGTTGAACAGATGATCGCAGGCGTGGAAGAGAAAGCCCTCGGAATGGCGCGAGGCGAGCCCGGCACGCCGGCCGGCTACGGACAAGACGAGGATGCCGGCGGAAGCCGGGACACTTGATGGGTCGCTCGATCTGTCTGCGTCGGCCATGATCGCCCTCCGGGCCTTGCACGCCGCTCCGGTATCCCCGCCTGAAGGGGGAGGCTGGTGAGGCGACGTGTTTTAAATTTACTTATTCTATTGATTCAATCAATTATAAAATGCGTCGCAGCAGGGCCGCTGCGTTTTTTCCTCGCTGGAGCGCGTCATGATCGAGCCGATCCGCACCTGGGATCTCCCGAACCTTCCTGGTCCACTCGCGCGGGCCGCCTGAGCGCCATGCTGACCAAGAAGGGCAAGTATGGCCTCAAGGCCGCGGTCTTCCTCGCGCACCAGCCCGAGGGCAAGGCGCTTCAGGTGGCCGAGATCGCCGACGCCAACCACATCCCGAAGAAATTCCTGGACGTGATCCTCGGCGAGATGCGCCACGCCGGCTTCCTCCTGAGCCGCAAGGGCAAGAGCGGCGGCTATCGGCTGGCGCGGGGGGCAGACCAGATCAATGTGGGCGCCCTCATCCGCGCCCTCGACGGCCCGCTCGCGCCCCTGCCCTGCGTCGGCAGCACGGATTACCAGCCCTGCCCTGACTGCGATGGCCCGAACTGCACCATCCGCCTGCTGATGGCGAAGGCCTACGCCGCCATCCGTGAGGTGATGGATGACTGCTCCCTCGCGGACCTGCGCGACATTTCCGGCGACCGGCTCCAAGCCTTCGTCGACTACATCTGAGGGCGCCACGGCCGCCCTGCGATTGGCTGGGCCGCGCCAGCGCACCTGCTCATATCGTAGGCACAACGCCGCCATATTGCACATCAGAACAAAATACATAAACTGACTTGAAATTAGGAGAGTCCCATGTCGCGCCTGCCCCTTCGCTCGTTGAATGATGCCCCCACTGAGGCGAAGGACCTGCTGGCGGCGGCAGAGGCGCGCAACGGCTTCCTGTCGAATCTCCTGCGCGTCCTCGCCAATGCGCCCACCGCGCTCGAGACCTATCTGACCGTTTCCGGCATCAACGCCCGCGGCTCCCTCTCCCTGGCGGAGCGCGAGGCGGTGCAGATCACCGCGGCGGCGGAGCATGGCTGCGGCTTCTGCGTCGCCGGCCATACGGCCATCGTCACCAAGGCTGGGCTGGACCCGGCGATCATCGCCGCGCTGCGCGAGCGGGGGCATGTCCCGGATGCGCGGCTGGAGGCGGTGGCCCGCTTCACCAAGGCCGTCATCGCCAGCCGTGGCCGGGTGGAGGACGCCGACCTCGCCGATTTTCGCGCCGCCGGCTTCGACGACAAGGCGGCGCTGGAGGTGGTGCTGGGGGTGAGCCTCGCCACCCTCTGCAACTTCACCAACAATCTGAGCGCCCCGCCCCTCAATCCGCAGCTCGAGCCGTTCCGCTGGGACGCGCCCCGCGAGAGCGCCGCATGATGGCGGACGCGCTCGATTCCTCGCTCGCCACTTGGCTGGAGGACAATGCCCCTCGGCTCGATGCCGATGTGAGCGCCGCCGCCGATGTCCTGCCGCGCCTCGCTGCCGCCAACGTCTTCGCCATCGGCGTGCCGGTGGCGGCCGGCGGCGCGGGCGGGCGCTCCATCGACGTGGTGGAAGCCATCGCCGACGTCTCCGCCCATTCGCTGGCCGCCGGCTTCGTCTTCTGGGGCCATCGGACCTATGTGGAATATCTGCTCCAGAGCCCCAACGCCGCCCTGGCTGGGCAACTTCTGCCGGATCTGCTGCACGGGCGCGTCGCCGGCGCGACGGGGCTGTCCAATGCCATGAAGTTCCTCGCCGGCCTGGAAGACCTTCAGGTGACGGCGCGCCGCGAGGGCGACGGCTTCCGCCTCGACGGCAGGTTGCCGTGGGTGACGAACCTCGCGCCCCATGCCTTCCATCTCGCCGCTGCGGTCGCCCATGCGGACCGTCCCGGCGCGTTCGTCGCGTCCCTCGCGGCGGAGGATGCGGGCATCGAACGCTCGGCCGATCTCGACCTCATCGGCCTGCGCGCCACCAACACGGCGGCGGTGGCGCTCAAAGACGTTCGCATCGATCCGGATCGGGTGATCGCGGCGGATGCCCACGCCTGGCTGCCCAAGGTGCGCCCGGCCTTCCTTTCCTTCCAGTGCGGCATGTCCATCGGCCTCGCGCGCCGGTCCCTCGCAGCGGCGCGGGAAGCTGCGGGCGCAGGCCGCCACATCCTCGCCGAACCGCTCGCCACGCTCGCCGCCGCACTGCGCGCTCAGGAGCGCGCGTTGGCCGAGGGGCTGGAGACGGGGGCCTTCGAGACCCAGCCGGCGGCCCTGTTCCGCATCCGCATCGCCCTCGCCGAGATCGTGGCGGAAGCCATCGGCCTCGAATTGCAGGCGACGGGCGGGCGGGCCTATCTCACCGCCGCCGGTGCCGCTTTCGCCCGCCGCTGGCGGGAGGCGGCCTTCGTGCCCGTCATCACGCCGAGCCTCGTGCAGCTGAAGACGGCGCTCGCGGCGCAGCGCCAGAGCGCGGCATGAGCGTTCCCGTCCTGTCGGCTGAGGGCATCGCGCTCAGCTATCCCGGAGCGCCCGCGCCCGTGCTGGAAGGGTTCGACCTCGCCATCCAGCCGGGGGAGGTGGTGGCCATCCTCGGACCCAGTGGGGCCGGCAAATCGAGCCTACTGCGCGTCCTCGGCGGGCTCCAGCGGCCCAGCGTCGGCACCGTCCGCATGGGCGGCACCGTGTTGGAGGATGTGCATCCGCGCCTTGCCGTCGCCTTTCAGGATCCCTGCCTGCTGCCATGGCTGACGCTGGAGGCCAACGTCGCCTTCGGGCTGGATTTCAAGCGCCAGCCCCCCGTATCTCCGGCGGAGCGCCGCTTGCGCGTCGATGCCGCCATTGCCGAAGTGGGGCTCGGCCACGCCCGCCACCTGCCGCCCTCCGCCTTATCCGGCGGCATGGCGCAACGCACCGCGCTCGCCCGCTGCCTCGCCCGCAAGCCCGAAGTGCTGCTTCTGGACGAGCCCTTCGGCGCCCTCGACGAGGTGACCCGGGCCGAGATGCAGGACCTGCTGCTGAAGGTGGTCGCCGATTTCGGCACGGCCGCCCTGCTCGTCACCCACGACATCGACGAGGCGTTGCTGGTCGCCGACCGGGTGGTGCTCATCGGCGGCGCGCCGGCCCGGCAGGTCGCGAGCTGGACTCTGGACCTGCCCCGCCCGCGCCGGGACGAGGTCGCGACCCTCGGCGCCCTGCGCATCGACATTCTGAAGGCGCTGCGTGGCGCCGTCCGCCACCACTGACGCCCGCCGACGAGGAGACCCACCATGTGCATCGCCTGCCTTCCCCGCGGCGGCTTTTCCCGCCGCGAGATGCTGAAGCTGTCCGCCCTCTTCACCGCTACCGGCGCCCTGCCTTTGCTGCGCGCCGCCGAGGCCCGCGCGCAGGAGCCGGACGCCCCGGTGCGCATCGGCTACCTGCCCATCACCGATGCCACGCCGCTGCTGGTCGCCCATGCCAACGGCCTGTTCGAGGCCGAGGGCCTGAAGGCAGAGAAGCCCGTCTTGCTGCGCAGCTGGGCGCAGGTGATCGAGGCCTTCATCTCCGGTCAGGTGAACGTCATCCACCTGCTGTCGCCCATGACCGTCTGGGCGCGCTTCGGCTCCGGCGCCCCGGCGCGGGTCGTGGCCTGGAACCATGTGAGCGGCTCGGCCCTCACCGTCAGCCCCGACATTTCGAGCGTGGCCGATCTGGGCGGAAAGACCGTGGCGGTGCCGTTCTGGTACTCCATCCACAATGTGGTGGTGCAGAACCTGCTGCGCGAAAACGGCCTCACCCCCGTGACCAAGAAGACCGGCACGCCCGCCGCCAATGAGGTCAACCTCGTGGTGATGGCCCCGGCCGACATGCCGCCCGCCCTCGCCACCCGTCAGGTGGCCGGCTACATCGTCGCCGAGCCGTTCAACGCGGTGGCGGAAGCGCAGGGCATCGGCAAAATTCTCCGCTTCACCGGCGACGTGTGGAAGGATCACGCCTGCTGCGTGGTGTTCATGCATGAGCGAGATCTCGACGGGCGGCCGGAGTGGTCGCAGAAGGTGGTGAATGCCATCGTGAAGGCGCAGCTGTGGACCCGCGCCAACCGCGCCGAGACCGCGCGCCTCCTCTCCAAGGAAGGGCCGAACCGCTACACGCCCCATGCCCAGGCGGTGCTCGACAAGGTGCTCTCCCCGCCCGAGGCCGACACCGAGGCCTATCTGAAGTCCGGCGCCATCCGCCATGCCGATTGGAAGGAGAAGCGCATCGACTTCCAGCCCCATCCGTTCCCGAGCTACACCGAGGAACTGGTCCGGCGCCTCAAGGGCACGCTGATCGAGGGCGACGGTGCCTTCCTCGCCAAGCTCGACCCCGCGACGGCAGCGAAGCAGCTGGTGGACGACCGCTTCGTCAAGGCGGCGCTGGCAGCCAACGGCGGCCTGCCGGCGTTCGGCTTCCCCGACACCTTCACCCGCACCGAGGTGATCGCGCCTTGAATGCGGAACCGCAGCAGGGATCTTTCGCCGCCGGCACAAATCCGAAGAGCGAAGCGCGCCCGAAAGGCACCGCGCGGGGCGGCGGACTTTCGCGGCCGCTGCTCGGCATTGCCGGCCTGCTCGTCCTCCTGGCCCTATGGTGGCTCGGCACGGATGTGCTGGCCGCCCCCGGCAGCTTCGCTCGGCGCTTCTCGCCGGCGAGCGCCTTCGCCAGCCTCGGCGGCCTGCTGCTGCACTCGGACCTGCCGATCCATGTCTATGTGAGCCTCCAACGCATCTTCATCGGCCTCGGCTTCGCGCTGGCCATCGGCGTGCCGATGGGGCTCGCGGTGGGCACGTTCGGCGCGCTGGAAGCGGCGACCACGCCGGCCTTCCAGTTCCTGCGCATGATCTCGCCGCTCTCATGGATGCCGCTGGCAGTGATGGTGTTCGGCGTGGGCGACCGGCCCATCTATTTCCTGCTGGCCTTCGCCGCCGTGTGGCCGATCCTCCTGTCCACCGCTGCCGGCGTGCGCCAGCTGGACCCGCGCTGGCTGCTGCTGGCGCGCAGCCTCGCCGCGACGCGGTGGGAGATGCTCTCGCGGGTGATCCTGCCGGGGGTGACGGGACACATCCTGACCGGCGTGCGCCTCGCCATCGGCATCCTGTGGATCGTGCTGGTGCCGTGCGAGATGCTGGGCGTCTCCGCCGGGCTCGGCTATTTCATCCTCGATACACGCGACCGGCTGGCCTATTCCGAGCTGATGGCCATGGTGCTGCTCATCGGCGTGCTCGGCTTCGCCCTCGATGCCCTCGCCCGGGCGCTCTGCCGCCGCTGGGCCTGAGCCGCTGGACGGCTCGCGCAGGGGAAGGCTCGGTTGAAGGGAAGCCAAACCGAGCCGTCGCCCGCTATTTCGCCGAGAGCACCGCGTGCATGGCGTCCACCGAGCGGTTGGCGGCGGTGGCGGGGGTCCAGCCGATGGCGGCGCGATAGGTGCCGAGGGGGAGCGGCGCGTCCGCCTCGCTTGCGAGGCCGAGGGGCGCCCCGGCGGCGGGCGCCACGTAGAGCGCATCCTCGGGGCAATAGAGTTCGCACATGAAGCAGGTCTGGCAATCCGCCTGCCGGGCGATCACCGGCGGGCCGGACAGGGACGACGCGAACACGTTTGTTGGGCACGCGGCGACGCAGATGTTGCAGCCCGTGCAGCGAGCGGCGCTGATGAGCTCGATCATGCCGCGATCCCTTCGCTCGAGCGCTGCTCCGCGGCATCCGCCGCAAGGGGCGGGGCCGGCCGGTGGGAGACGGACACCTCGGTGAGACCTGCCGCGGTGAGGAGGTGGCGCTGCGCCGGGTCGGCGGCCGCATGGTCGATCCGGCGGTGCATCCCCCGGCTCTCGGTGCGGGCGAGCCCGCTGCGGTACATCCAGCGCGCCACCGCCGTCATGGCCGCCGCCTCGCGGGCGCGCAGCACGTTGGTGCCATCCGCCGGAGCGGAGGCGGTCAGGCGCGCCCACTGGCTGTCGAGACGGTCGAGGGAGCGGGTCAGGCCCTCCTCGGTGCGGAAATAGTTGCGATCGAAGGGGTGGACCTCGCCCACCACGGTGCGCGCCGCCTCGGCGGGATCGAAGGGGCGGGCGCCGGCGTCCCGCAGCCCCGCGGTGCCGGCGCCCCGGCGCACGCGCCCGTTCGGGGCGCGGCGGCCAAACTCCGCGGCGGCGCGCCCGGCCCAGCGCCCGGACGAGACCGCCCAGGCGGCATTGTGGCTGCCGCCGCCGGTGAATCCTCCGCAGATCAATTCGCGCGTCGCCGCGTCCCCCGCCGCATAGAGGCCGGGCACGCGGGTCGCGCAGGTCTCGTCGACGATGCGCAGCCCGCCGGTGCCGCGCACGGTGCCTTCGAGGTGGAGCGTGATGGGGAAGCGGTCCGTGAACGGGTCGATGCCCATGCGGTCGAACGGCAGGAAGAAATTGGGCTGGGCCGCGCGCATGTTGGCCTGCATGGCCGCGTCGGCGCGGTCGAGCCTCGCGAACACCCGGCCCTTCTGGAGATGCCGCGCGATCACCGAGCGCCCTCCGTTGGAGGCGGCGCCGGGAATCACCTCTCCGGCCTCGTCGGTGAAGGTCGCCCACTTGAAGAACAGGGTCTTGGTGACCGAGGCGAAGTCCGCCGCGATGGCATAGGCGTTGGAGAATTCCATGCCGGAAAAGTCCGCACCGGCTTCCGCCGCCATCAGGTGGCCGTCGCCGGTGAGCGCGGTGCAGCCGAGCGCGCGGGAGAGGAAGGCGCAGCCGCCGGTGGCGATCACTACCGCGCCGGCATCCACCTGCCAGCCATCCCCCTGCTGCCGGCGGATGCCGCGTGCGCCGGCCACCGCACCGGCCTCGTCCACCAGCAGTTCCAGCGCCGGGGAGTGATCGAGGATGCGCACGCCCGCGCCCTTCGCCAGCTTGCGCATGAGGCGCATATATTCCGGCCCCTGCAGCGAGACGCGGATGGGATTGCCGGCGCCGTCCACCGGAAAGGGATAGCCGCGCGCGCCGAGTTCATGCAGCGCCGCGTGGGTGGTCTCCAGCACCCGGGCCGACCATGCGCGATCGGCGAGGAAGCCGCCCAGTGCCTCGCGGCTGACGATGGCGGCGGCGCGCAGCTTCGGGTCCGGTTCGACATACCAGATGGAGGTGCCGGACGGCGCGGTGGCGCCGGACGTGCCGCAGAAGCCCTTGTCCGCCAGCACCACCCGCGCGCCCGTCCGCGCCGCCTCAAACGCCGCCCAGGTGCCGGCCGGGCCGCCGCCGAGCACGAGCACGTCGCAGGTGAGGTGGAGCCCGGACGGGGCGAAAGATGAAAAGCCCATGATGCCTCCCGAAGCCCTCGCGAACGCCGGCCGCCGCGCTATCGCGCGAAGCCGAAGCGCAGACGGCGCCAAATAACGTCGATATAATGTTCATTTAGTTTATAGACTTACTTGAAAATATCAAGATTAATGTCCCTCGGCCGCCGGGAAACGCGCGGCCGCTTCGTCCGCCGCAGCCTGTCAGGAGGCCCCATGAGCGCTTCGATCAGCACCCTTCCCAACACGCCGGAGCCCGCGATTCCCGAGAGCGATATCCTCCCGCTCTCCGGGCGCATCGGCGTCGAGATCCGCAACGTGCGCCTCGCCGGCGACCTGCCGCAGCCGCTGTTCGACGAGATCCACCGCCTGCTGCTGAAGCACAAGGCGCTGTTCTTCCGCGACCAGCACCATCTCGACGACGCGGCGCAGGAGGCCTTCGGCGCGCGCTTCGGCGGGCTTGTGCCGCATCCGACCATCGGGGCGCTGGCCGGCACCTCCTCGGTGCTTGAACTGGACACCCGCCGCACCGGCGAGCGCGACAGCGGCCAGGGCGCCGGCCGGGCCGACCAGTGGCACACCGACGTGACCTTCGTGGACGCCTATCCGAAGATTTCCGTGCTGCGCGGCGTGGTGATTCCGGCGGCGGGCGGCGACACCGTGTGGTCCAACACCGCCGCCGTCTACGATCGCCTGCCCGAACCGCTGCGCCAGCTTGCGGACAGCCTGTGGGCGACCCATTCCAACGCATACGACTATGCCGCCGTGCGCCCCCACGCGACCGACGACGACCGCCGCCAGTTCGACCGCAATTTCACGAAGACCGTCTTCGAGACCGACCATCCGGTGGTGCGGGTGCATCCCGAGACGGGCGAGCGCTCGCTGGTGCTCGGCAATTTCGTGCAGCGCTTCGTCGGCCTCAACAAGGGCGACAGCCAGAAGCTCTACGACCTGTTCCAGAGCCACATCACCGCGCCGGAGAACACCGTGCGCTGGCGCTGGCGGGCCGGCGACGTCGCGGTCTGGGACAACCGCTCCACCCAGCACTACGCGGTCAACGACTATGGCGACGCCCACCGCGTCGTGCGCCGCGTGACCGTGGACGGCGAGGTGCCGGTGAGCGTGGACGGCCGCACCAGCGTCACTCGCAACCGCTTCGACAAGCCGGCCGACCGCGCCGCCTGATCCCGCGTAGGCCGGCGGGCGGCAGGCCCGGCCGCCGGCATGTCTTCTGGCCCCTTTCAGGAGTTCGAGACCGATGTCTGCCCTGCTGCGCCCGGTTCTGCGCCCCTTCGCCCACGCCGCCTCGGCGCTCCTCTGCCTCGCGCTCCTCGCCGTCCCCGCGGCGGCCGAGACGGTGATCCGCTTCGGCCATCCCGGCGTCGGCGCGGAACAGCGGGCCTATTCCTATGGGGATGCGACCACCTATGCCCGCGCCCGCCAGCTGATCGAGAAGGAATTCGCCGACGACAAGGACGTGAAGATCGAATGGACCTTCTTCCGCGGGGCGGGCCCCGCGCTGAATGAATCCGTGGCCTCCGGCCAGCTCGATTTCTTCCTGCTGGGCGATCTGCCGGCCATTGTCGGCCGGGCGCGGGGGCTGAAGCACAAGTTCATCTTCGCCACCGGGCGCAACAACCCCATCTTCCTTGCCGTGCCCACCGACAGCACCATCACCAAGGTGGAGGACGTGAAGGGCAAGAAGGTCGCCCTGTTCAAGGGCACGAACCTGCAGAACGCCACCGACCGCATCCTCGCCTTGCACGGGCTTTCGGAAAAGGACGTGCGCTTCATCAATCTCGATGCCAACGCCGCCGTCGCCGCCCTCACCTCCGGCAATGTGGATGCCGTGTTCGGCGGGCAGGAATATCTGCCGCTGGCGGCCAAGGGCGTGGTGAAGATCGTCTACACCACCAAGGGCGACGACCCGACGCTGGGGCGCAATTCCTCCTACTTCGTCACCGAGGCCTTCGCGGCCGCCCACCCGGACCTCACCCAGCGCGTGGTGACGGCCTTCATCAAGGCCGCCCATTTCATCTCGCAGGACCAGAACCGAGACGAGGCGTTCGAGGCCTGGGCGCTCTCGGGCCTGCCCAAGGAAACCTTCGTCACCAACTTCGACGGGGTGCGGCTCTCCCTCATCGTCAATCCGCTGATCGACGACTATGTGGTCGCCCGCTACAAGGAACAAGCCCAGGCCGCCAAGGAGTACGGCCTGCTGAAGGGCGATCCCGACATAGACCACTGGTTCGACCGCACCTATCTCAACGCGGCGCTGAAGACGCTGAAGCTGGAGGACTTCTGGTCCACCCGCGACGGGCGCGGAAACATCGAGACGCGCGGCAGCATCGACCAGAAGGCGTCGAACTAGGGGGCGTCGAACTAGGGGGCGTCGAACTAGGGGGCGTCGAACTAAGGGGCGGCATGAGGCGCCCCTGCCTTCCCATCAGCGCCGTCATGCCCCGGCTCGTCCGGGGCATCCACCGGGACCCGCATCGGGTGTTTCAGGCCGAATACGGCGCCCGGCCGCACCGTGGATCCCCCGCACGAGGCGGAGGATGACCAGCGGCGAGCGGGGCGACATGAGCGCGGGTGGGCGTTTGGCACGCAGCAGAGACGGAAGGTGACACAGCATGAGCCTTGCAGAAACGCTCGACAAACCGGCCTTCGACCAATCCACCCGCGCCGGCACTGCGACGGCTTCCGCAGCCCGACGACGTGCCGGGAGGCGGGGGCCCGCCGGCCCGACACCCCTCGGCACCGTGCTGCTCGGCCTGTCCTTTCCCTTCGCTTTGCTGGTGGCCTGGTGGTGGGCGGCGCGCCTCGGCATCGTGCCGGAGCAGATCCTTCCCGCCCCGGCGACCATCTATGAGACCGTCTCCAGCCTCATCGCCGACGGCTCGCTCGCCACCCATCTGGAAATCTCGACCCACCGTGTGCTTGTCGGCTTCGGGCTCGGTGCCCTGTTCGGCCTCGTCTTCGGCGCGGCGGCGGGGCTTTCGCCGACCGTACGCGCCTTCCTCTATCCGCCGGTGCAGGCAGTGGCGCGGGTGAACGTGCTGGCCTGGATGCCCCTCCTCACCTTGTTCATGGGCATCGACGAACCGCTGAAATACGTGGTCATCGGCTGGTCGGCGGCGATCCCCATCATCCTCGGCACGGCGCGCGGCATCGAGAACGTCTCCCCCGCCTTCCGGGAGCTCGGGCGCGTGCTGCATTTCAACACGCGCGACACCCTGCGCCTCGTGGTGCTGCCGGGCGCGGTGCCCTCCATCTTCGCCGGCCTGCGCGAGGGGCTCGCCAATGCGTGGCAGACGCTGGTGCTGGCCGAGCTGTTCGCCTCGTTCGAGGGGCTGGGCTATCTGATGACCTGGGGCCGGCAGCTGTTCCAGCTCGATCTCGTCATCATCGCCATGATCGTGGTGGCCCTGGCCGGCCTCGCCATGGACCTCGGTTTGCGCTGGTTGGAGCGCCGGGCGCAGCCGTGGAAGCGGGGGACGCGCGATGTCCATTGAGGCCACCGCCGCCACCACTCTTCCCGCCCAAGCCCGCGCCGGCACCGCCCTGCGGACCGTCACGCGCCGGATCGACTGGCGCCCATGGACGGCGTTCGCGGCCCTGCTCGCTTTGTGGTTCGCCGCCCATCACTTCGGCTGGGTGCCGGCCAAATACCTGCCCTCCCCGCTCGCTGTGGTGCAGCGCCTCATCCGCGAGGTCACGGCGGGCACGCTGCTGCACGACCTTCATGAGACGCTGCGGCGCAATCTCTCCGGCCTCGTCATCGGCGTCGCGGCGGGCCTTGCGCTGGGGGCGCTGCTGGGCGCCTCCTCCCTCGTCGGGCGCATCGTCGGCCCCACGGTGCTGGCGCAGCGGCAGACGGCGCTGTTCGCCTGGGTGCCGCTGCTCGCCATGTGGTTCGGCGGTGGGGACACGGGCAAGATCACCTTCATCGCGGTGGCCGCCTTCCAGCCGGTGGTCATCGGCACATGGCGCGGCATCAGCCTCGTGCCAGCCACCTATCGCGAGCTTTCCGACGTGCTGCTGCTGAACCGCTGGAACTACATGCGGCTCGTCGCGCTGCCGCATGCCTTGCCCATGATCTTCACCGGCCTCCACGGCGCGCTCATCTACGCCTGGCTCGCCACCGTGGGCTCTGAGCTGTTCCTCAACATCTCCCCCGGCCTCGGCGGGCGGCTCAATGAGGGCAGCCAGCTGTTCGAGATCGACCTGCTGTTCCTCGTCATCCTCCTCTTCGGCCTCATCGGCCTCGGCTTCAACACGCTGGCCGAGCGCGCCGAAGGCCTCCTGATCCGCTGGAACAGTCGATGAATGCCCCTTTCCATTCTCCGTCCCCGCAGCCCCCCGCCACCGCCGTTCCGGCCCTCGATATCCGCCATGTTAGCAAGGCCTTCGTGGTCGACGGCAAGGCCGTCGAAGTGCTCGCCGATATCTCGCTTTCGGTGGAGGCGGGCAGCTTCGTGAGCATCGTCGGCGCCTCCGGCTGCGGGAAGTCCACCTTGCTGCGGCTCATCCTCGGCCTCGATCTCGACTATGCCGGGGAGATCAGCCTCGATGGCCGACCGGTGGAAGGGCCGGGGCCGGAGCGCTCCATCGTGTTCCAGGAGCACCGCCTGCTGCCGTGGCTGACGGTGGAGGGCAATGTAGGCGCCGCCCTGCTGCATTCGGGGCTCGATGCGGCGGCGCGGCGGCGGTCGGTGGCGGAGCATCTGGAGCTGGTGGGGCTGGAGGCCTTCGCCAAGGCCTATCCGGCCCAGCTCTCCGGCGGCATGGCCCAGCGCGTCGCCATCGCGCGGGCGCTGGCAAACCGCCCCCGCTTCCTCCTGCTGGACGAGCCCCTGGGCGCCCTCGACGCCCTCACCCGCCTGCGCCTGCAGGGCGAGCTGAAGCGCATCGTCGCCCATGAGGGTGCCACCGCCGTGCTCGTCACCCACGACGTGGACGAGGCGGTTTTCCTCGGCCACCGCATCGTCGTCCTTCACCCCCGCCCCGGCCGCATCGCCGCCGTGCTGGAGGTGCCGGAAGAAGCGCGTGCCGACCGCTCCAGCCCCGCTTTCGTCGCCCTGCGCGATCGGGTGCTGGAGCTGCTCGGCGTCTCCCTGGGCGAGGGGCGGGCGCGGTGACGATCAGAGCGCGTTGAGGAAGGCGACCAGCGCCGCCTTCTCCGCCTCGGTCAGGCCCAGGGGGCGGATGTGGGGGGAGAGGCGGACGGCATCCCGGTAGAGGGGACGGGCCGCCTCCTCCGCGTTCCGCGCCCATACCTCGCCCCCTCCGCGATCGTAGAAATTGACCACGCCGGCGAGGGTCGGAAACAATCCGTTGTGCATATAGGGCTGACTGGCACCGATATGCCGTAGAAACGGGGTCCTGAACCTACCGACATCGTCCCGACTGTCAGTCACCTCGAACCGCCCGAGATCCTGCGCCGGCTCGCCGAAGAAGGAGAGCCGCAGATTGTGGAACAGGCCATCGGAAAGCGTTGGCCCGAAATGACAATTCATGCATCTCGCCTTGGTGCGGAAGAGGTGCAGGCCGACCAGTTCGGTGTCGTTCAGGGCGGCTTGATCGCCCTCGATGAAGCGGTCGAGCCGGGTGGGAGTATCGATAGTATTCAGGTAGGCAACGAGGGCTTCCGCCAGGGTCCGCGCGGTCAGCCCCTCCGCTCCAAAGACGGCCCGGAAATCCCCCTCCAGCTCGCTCCGAGCGATGCGGGCGAGGGCCGAATTCAGGTCGCGTCCCATCTCCGTGGGGTCGCTCAAAGGCGCGAGGACGCGGGCGGAAAGATCCCTACCCCGGCCGTCCCAATTGAACCGCGTTCGGGTCGCAACCAATTGCAATAATGGCGGATTTCTCCGCCCCTTCGCGCCGCCGATCCCCCGCCCTACCCGCTCCGGCACGCTGTATTCATGCCCCGGATCATGGCAGGACGCGCAGGCGACTTGCCCGTCCTCGGACAGCCGTGGATCGGCGAATAGCTTCGCCCCCAGCACGGCTTTGGGTCCGGAAGGCGCTGGCGGGGGCGGCACCCCTATCTCGACGAAGGCCACATCGGCATCAATGTCCGGCCGCGGCCATGAGGCTGGCGGTCCGGCATAGGCCGCCCGCAGCGCCCCGCCCCGCTCTTCCACCTTAGAAAACCCTGCACTGGCAAGGGTTAGCGCCACCAGCAATACGGGTCGGAGGGCGCGAGCGAACCTCAATGGCAGTCCGCCGCCACCTGGTCGCGATAGACTTCGAACGAGACGGTAGACGCCCATTTCTCCCGTCGTTGCCGCCACCGCTCCGGGCTCGTCCCATCCCTGAGCGCGCCCACAACCGCTTGAGCCAGATCAGCATTTCCGGGTGAGACGGCGACCACCAGGGACGTAGGCTCCAGCGCGGGCAGGGTGGCGGAGAACTTCTGCCACGAGAGCTTGGTGAACAAGGGGTCGAGCAGCACGCGATCGTGGATGGCAGCATCGCATTCGCCGGTCCGCACCTGCATCAGCGCAACAGCCGGAGCACGCTCGACTTTCACTGTTGCGCCAAGGCGTTGGGCGAGGTCGCGACCGTGGCGGTTGGCCTCCGAGGCGCAGACCACACGGCCCTTCAGATCGGCCCAGGACGCGAGCGGACGGTCCGACCGCATGGCTATGCTCAGGCCGGATTCAAAACCCGTCTCGACAATCCGGGCACCCCGTCTCAGCCCATCTCCAGCCCCGGCGCGGGCCACCACGAGATCGACCTCCCCGGCGGCAAGCGCCTGCGCAGCGTCATCCGGCGCCACGAGGATGAGTTCCGGACGGACACCCATTCCCCGCGCGATCTCGGCCGCGAGGTCCAGATCGAATCCTTCCTCGGCGTATAGCCGCATGTCCGGCGTCTCCGGAGGCGGCAGCCAGCCGATGCCGATGCGCAGCGTCCCGCCTACCTGGGTGTTCGCGTGGGCATCCGCGCCCCGCGGCGCGAGAAGGAGCAAGGTGGCGGCGAGCGCGCCGGCCATCGCCGCCACGAATATCGCCGCGAGGAATAGAGGAGGCCGGTGGAGCCGGGCCATTGGCTTGGCAATCCCTTGAAATGATTGGATCGAGGGCGAGCGGAGTGCGGGCGGCGCCCGCTGCGGGCAAAACATCGCTTGATATTTTCTATAAAATCACTCGATTATATCAAAATTGCAAGCGGTGCCCGTGATCGGCGCCCTGCCCGCTCACCATCCTTCGGGAGAGACTCATGCCCCGCCTATCCCTGCCGACATCCCGGACCGGCCGCGCCCTCGCCTTCTCCGCGCTTGCCGCATCCGCCCTTCTGGCGACGTCGCTCTCCGGCGGCAGCCCGGCCGCCCGCGCCGACGAGCCGCTGACCGCCATCAACCTGCAGCTGACGCCCTGGACGGTGATCGCGCAGGAGAAGGGCATCTTCAAAGACGAGTTCGACCGGATCGGCGTCAAGAAGGTGAACCTCATCGCCTCCGGCGGCGCCGACCTCGTGGGCGCCGAATCCGCGGCGGTGAACAACGGCGCCATCGCCATCGCCCAGCGCATGATCTATCCGGCCACCGTGCACCGCGCGAATGGCCTCGACGGCGTGGTCATCTGGGCGTCCGAGCCCTCCAACCGCTATCGCGCGCCCATTCTGGCCCGCGCCGACAACGACAAGATCAATTCGGTGGCCGATCTCGACGGCAAGAAGTTCGGATCGAGCCGCATCTCCTGCTATTGGTCTTCGCCGTTCGAGATGACGACCAAGGCTGGCCTGCCGTTCGATTCCCGAGATAAGCAGGGCCGGATCCGCTACACGTCCATCGACAATTCGGCGGTTGCCATCACGTCCGTCCTCACCGGCGCCACCGACGCGACCACGGCGCACCTCGCCGCCGGGGCGTTCGCCGGGGCCTGGCTCTCCGGCAAGCTGAAGGTGATCGGCCGTTCGCCCGACGACGGCGTCTATGTGAACAATGCCGGCCGCGTCACCTACTTCGCCCGCCGCGATTTCGTGAACAAGTATCCGCAGGTGGTCAAAGCCTTCCTCGCCGCGCGCGAACGCACCCGCGAGTGGACCTATGACCATGTGGACGAGGCGGCCCAGATCGTCGCCGACAAGACCCGCGTGCCCGTTGAAGTGGCGAAGTTCCAGATCAGCCATGCGGGCGAATGGGAGTTCATGGCCGGCGAGCCCAATGCCGACCGCGCCCGCAACGCCATCAAGACGTTCCAGGCTTGGTACGTGGCCAATGGCGACGACATTCTCGCCGAACGCAGCCTCACCGAGGCACAGATCGACGCCTTCATCGACGGGCGCTTCTTCGCCGGCGGCGAATACTCGATCTACAACTGATCGGATCCGGCCTGAACTCAACCGCCGGGACCCAATCCCGGCGGCGACGTCCTTAATTCCTCTCGTTTCCAGCCGGATGCCTCAGCATGTCCCACACATCCGACACCATCGAGGCCGCGGCGGTCGAAGCGGCCACCGTGGACCTGCCGGCGCACGCCGAAGCTCCCGGTCGGCGCGGGCTTCAGTTGCCCAACCTCACCGGCTTCATTCTGCCTTTCATCATCCTGGTCCTGTGGCAGACCGCGGCGACCTACAAATGGATCGATCCGGTCTTTCTGCCCGCCCCCCTCACGGTGGTGACGGCATTCTGGAAGATGCTGACCAAGCAGAAGCTGGCTTTCGACTTCCTCGCCTCCATCAACATCGTCGGGCAGGCCTTCATCTATGGATCGGCCGCCGCGCTCCTGCTCGGCATCGCCGCCGGGCTGTCGCGCAAGGTCGAGGAATTCTTCGGCCCCACCTTCGATACGATCCGCCATATCCCGGGCATCGCCTGGCTGCCGCTCATCGTGCTCTGGCTCGGCATCGGCGCGCCGGCGAAGATCCTGGTCATCGCCAAGTCCGTCTTCTTCCCAGTGTTCCTCAATACGTTGCAGGGTATCCGCAACGTGGAGAAGAACTATATCGAGCTCGCCAAGGTGCTCACGCTCACCCGCTGGCAGCTCATCCGCAAGGTGATCCTGCCTGCCGCCATGCCATCCATCATGGTGTCGCTGCGCTATGCGGCGGGCCTCGCCTGGGCGCTCGTTGTGGTGGCGGAGGGGCTTTCCGGCCTTGAGGGCCTCGGCTTCCTCATCTTCCGCGCCCAGGGCCTGCTGCTCACCGACCAATTGCTCGTCTGCATGGTCATCATCGGCCTCGTGGGCTTCGCCATCGACCGCTCCATGTTCCTCGCGCAGAAGCGCGTGCTGAAGTGGAAGCAGGGCTACGACGGCTGAGCCGGACGAAGGGAAAAGCCATGGCCACGCCCGGACACCTCACCATCCGCAACGTTTCCAAGACCTATTCGCTCCCCGGCCGCCCGCTGGTGAACGTGCTGTCGCGCGTGAACCTGGACGTGGAGCCCGGCGCCTTCGTCACCATTGTCGGCCCTTCGGGCTGCGGCAAGTCCACCCTGCTGCGGCTCATCATCGGCCTCGATGATGACTACAAAGGCGAGATCGAGCTGAACGACAAGCGCATCGTCGGCACCGCGCTCAGCCGTGGCATCGTCTTCCAGGACCATCGTCTGCTGCCGTGGCTGACGCTGGAGCAGAACATCGGCCTGAGCCTGGAAAACTCCGGCTGGACGCGGGCGGAGAAGGACCTCGCCGTGCGCGAGCACATCGCGCTGGTGGGTCTGTCCGGCTTCGAAAAGGCCTATCCGCACGAGCTTTCGGGTGGCATGGCGCAGCGCGCCGCCATCGCCCGCGGCCTTGCCAGCCGGCCGGAAATCCTGCTGCTGGACGAGCCGCTGGGGGCCCTCGACGCCCTCACCCGCATCCACCTTCAGGACGAGATCCAACGCATCTGGGAGGTCGAGGGCGTCACCATGATCCTCGTCACCCACGATGTGGAGGAGGCCGTCTTCCTCAGCAACAAGGTCGTGGTGATGGCCGCCAAGCCCGGAAGCATCGTCGAGACGCTGGATATCGACCTTCCCTTCCCGCGCGATCGCGCGGACCCGGCCTTCGTGGCCCTCAAGCGGCGTATCCTCACAGCCATGGGAGAGGATGGCGGCAAGACCGCCACCCGCGCCGCATGAAGACCGGAATACGTTTCGCCGCAGCCCTGCTAGCGCTGACGATCCTGGCCGCTGCGAGCCCGGCGCGGGCCATGGACACTGCGCCGTCCACCGACCTGCCGGACCTCTCGGAGAGCCGCGCCGCGCTCTATGCCGGTGACTACGAGCGGGCGCTGGCTTTGCTGGAACCGCTCACTGCCACGGTGCGCCACGCCGACCTCTACAACCTGCTCGGCTTCGCCAACCGCAATCTCAAGCGCTACGACGCGGCGGCACGCTGGTACAAGGAAGCCCTGTTCTACGATCCGGTGCACCGTCCGGCGATCGAGTATCAGGGGGAGCTGTTCATCGCCATCGGCGACTTCAAGGGCGCCGAAAAGAACCTCGAACTCCTGCGCCTCCTGTGCTTCCCATCGGGCTGCGAGGAGCATGAAAAACTGCGCAAGGCGCTCGTTGCAGCCGGACGCAATTCCTGAGGGACGGCGATCAGGCCCCCGGGAAAAAGCGATCGGGCGGGCTCGGCAGGCCGAGGTGCTCGCGCAGCGTGGTGCTCTCATACTGCCAACCGCTTCAGCTGGCTGGCCGATGGAGCGCGACTCCGCTCCGCCGTGTCACGATTCTGCCTGCGGCACTCCCTGATCCGTCTCCCGAAATTCCTGCGACTGGCGCGCCCCACGCCGAGGAGGACGCGCAGATGCCGCCTTGCCGTCGAGGATGTCGGTCATCTCGACCGCGACCCGGTCGGCCGCGAGCCGCAGCGCCTCATCGATATGGATATAGCGCTGCGTAACGCCGCGCGCCGCGTGGCCGAGGAGCGCTGCGATGGTCAGTTCGGAAAAGCCGAGGTCGCCGGCGACGCTGGCGAAAGTGTGGCGCAGGGTATGCGGGGTGACGTCCTCCAGCCGCGCCAGCGCGCACACGCGATCGAGCACGCGCACGATCCCGACGAAATGCCCTTCACCCCAGTCGGCCGGGAAGAAGAAGCGCGATCCGGCCTGTGGTTGAGCCAGCAGCAAGTCGACGGCGGCGCGGCCGATGACCCGCGTCTGCGCGCCGCTCTTCGTGTCGGGAAATCGGATCGAGCCTTCCTCGTCATGGAGCCAGGCACGCTCCAAAGCGAGCCCCTCCATGCGGCGCAGGCCCGTCATCAGAAAGAAGCGGATCGCCGCGAGGCCGGTCGGGTGCTCCCCCTCCTGCTCCGCGGCCCGGATCGCTTGGCCGAGCTTTTCGATCTCAGCGCGACTCAGCCGGCGGTCGCGCGGCGTGCTGGCGAGGCGACGCACGCCCCGCGCCGGGTTGCTCTCGATCTTTCCCAGCCGGACACCGTGTTCGAAGATGGCGTGCAGAGTCGACATGGTCCGCGCAGCGACGCCCTCGCCGCCCGTCGCGGCACCGCCGCGACTGCCGGCGCGAGGCTTGGAAGTCTTGCCCGCCGCGATGTCGGCCTGTGCCCCCTCGATATCGCCGAGCTTGAGCGCGCTGACCGCGCGCTTCCCGAGGAGCGGCCGGATATGTACGTCGATGCGGCTGCGATCCATGGCAAGCGTTGACGCTTTGATGGGCCTCCGTCTCTTACCGAGGATCCGGCCGGCCTCCGCCTCGGCCAGATACCAGTCGCACACCTCAGCAACGGTGATGGCGCCACTGGCCGCCGCTTGCTTTTCCTCGAGAGGGTCGACGCCCCTGGCGATCCGGCCGAGGATGGCCTTCGCCTCGCGCCGCGCCTCCTCCAAGGTCATGACGCCGTAGCGGCCGATCATGATGCGACGGCTGCGGCCTTGGGCGTTGCGATATTGGATGACGAAGGTCTTCAAGCCCGAGGCGACGACCTTGACGCCGAAGCCCCGGAGCTCCTGATCCCACTCGATCAAATACGAACCTTTGACCCCAACCTTCGAAGATTTCAGAGCATCGACCGTCTGCTTCGTGAGCTTTGCCATGATATATCAGCATGTTAGCGGAATTCTGCTTACTTTATCACGGGCGGCCCGCCGGAGTAAGCAGAAAGTCAGCTTTTCAGGACGCGTTCAGGCGCGCCATCGGGGAGGTTCGGCGACGGAAATGAGGAAAAATATAATATGATTATAGTAATTTATACGACTCCAGCGCAACTCCTCGCAGCGTGGCGCAAGCGCCTAGGGCACCTTGCCAAGGTTGGGGTCGAGGGTTCGAATCCCTTCGCCCGCTCCAGTTTCTCTCAAGACAATCAGAATGTTAGACGATGGCGCCAAGAGCGCCATCTCGTCGTCGTGGAGAACGCGCACCACATGCGCACCACCACCGTGAAGCTTGCTGCAACAAAACCGTTGGCCCACGGGATTGGGAGCGAAGCTCAAGTCGCGGTCATCTCGGAAAGCAATTCCCTCTCGGAGGGGCTGGCCCATACTCCGAGTCGGGAAGTGATTAGACCCCTATCAGTCGCACTAGGAATCCGGAGGTCGGGAGCTCGAATCGTCCCCGGCGCGACAGATGCCGCCGGCGACCGCATGCGCCCTTCCGGCTCCATCGGCTCTTCCTCCGCGTTGCATCACGAAAGACCCATGGAGCGCCGTCGTCAGGTGGGCCTCGCCGTCTCCCCCATCGCGCAGGCGATCACCTCGGCCATGCGGCGCTCCAGTTCTCCGCCCTCCGGCTCCTGCAGTGGCGTCACCTGCAGCACGGTGCGCATGATGCCGATGCCGACCAGGAAGGCGGCGATCATCGACGCCTCTCGCATGCCCGGCCGGCCGAGCCTTTCGCTCAGGGGCGCGATGAAGTCCTCCACGATGAACGCGCGCAGGACCGAAGCTGCCTTCGGGCTGGACAATGAGCGGATGACGATGTCGAGCAACGTGACCTCGTCGGGGGACCGGGGGCCGTCCTCGGAGAAGATCAGCCCGGCGAGGACGGGGGCCGGATCGCTGGCGACATCCGCCAGAAGCCGGTCGGCCCGCGTTGTCGCCCGGAGGGCTTCCGTGAACAGTCGTTCCTTCGAGCCGAAGCAGCGGTGGACATAGGCGACGTCGACCCCGACGTCCTCCGCGATGTCGCGCAATCCGGTCTCTTCGTAGGCATGCCGGGAAAACCGCAGGATCGCGGCAGCCAGAATGCGATCCCGCGTGGCCACTGCCGGCCGGGTCGCCGTTTCGATGAGCATCGCCCCCTCATGGAAAATGGTTGCTGAGTGTTGGTCGTATGCCTAGGATCGGCGCCGGTCAACAGCGGTTGATAAAGCTCAAGGCCACATCGGCGATATCGGCCCATCATGTTTTCACAGTAGGCGCGCCCTGAGAGAGGGGAGGAGAGCTGCAATGACCAGAGAGAGCGTCACGAACGGAATGCAATCGTGGCTGAATCAATTCACGAATGCAGTGCCGGGCCGATTCGACTGGACCAAGTCGGTGTCCGACGGGCCATTCAAGCTTTACGCCGAGTTGTACAGGCAGATGCTCGCCGGCACGGCGCGTCAGCTTCAGATTCAGGCGGAGTACGTCCAGAGACTGGCGGATAGCAGCGACCCGGCGGAGGCGTTCGCCGCCCAGAGCGAGCTGGCGCAGAAATCCGTCGCCTGCTTCATCGAGAACGGACAGCAAATCGCCGGCGCTGCGGGCAAGGGCGTTTCTGTCACCTCTTAGCTCCCCCTCGATATCCCTGGCGTCCGCCCGGCTTTCGTGTTCGCGGGCAGGCGCGATATCCGGCTTTCCGTCCTGGTCACGGAACGGGAAGTCGAGTTCAGCAGAAGCTGTTGGAACACAAATGATTCACAGGACCGGATTTCAAAGAGAGCCTCCCACCCATGACCTCGACCCGGAAACTTCTGATTTTCGCCGTCCTCGCCGTAATCGTGGCCGGCGCAGGGTATTGGGGGTGGCAGAAGTTTTTCAACAAAAGCCTGCCTGACGGCATCGCCAGCGGAAACGGTCGCATCGAGGCGACCGAGATCGATGTGTCCACCAAGATCCCGGGCCGCATCAGGGACATCCTGGTGGACGAAGGCGACTTCGTGGAGGCGGGCCAAGTGCTCGCGCGGATGGATACGGAACAGCTCGAAGCCCAGCGCCGTCAGGCGCAAGCCCAGCTCCAGCGGGCCCTGATCGGCATCGACACCGCCAGGAGCCTCGTGACCCAGCGCGAGGCCGAGCGCCGCGCCGCGATCGCCACCATCGCCCAGCGCAATGCCGAGCTCGACGCGGCGGACCGCAAGCTCGCGCGATCAAGCCAGCTCGTGAAGACCAATGCCGTGTCCCAGCAGGTGTTTGACGACGATCGGGCGAGCGCCGAGGGCGCCAAGGCCGCCGTGGCGGCAGCGGAAGCCCAGCTCGCCGCCAGCGAGGCCGGGATCAGCACCGCGAAAGCGCTCATTGTCGATGCGGAAGCGGCGGTGGACGCGGCGCGCGCGGCCATCGACAGCATCACCGCCGACATCAATGACGGCGTGCTGAAATCCCCCCGCGCCGGCCGCGTCCAGTATCGCGTCGCCCAGCCGGGCGAGGTCCTGTCCGCCGGCGGGCGGGTGCTCAACCTCGTGGATCTCGGCGATGTGCACATGACCTTCTTCCTGCCCACCGTCCAGGCCGGGCGGGTCGCGCTCGGCGCCGAGGTCCGGCTGGTGCTCGATGCGGCGCCGCAATACGTCATTCCGGCCAAGGCCACCTTCGTGGCGGACGTCGCCCAGTTCACGCCCAAGACGGTGGAGACGGAGGAGGAGCGCCTCAAGCTCATGTTCCGGATCAAGGCGCAGATCCCGCCGCAGTTGCTGAAGAAATACATTCAGCAGGTGAAAACCGGCCTGCCCGGCATGGCCTATGTGCGGCTCGATCCAAACGTGGAGTGGCCGGCCCGTCTCCAGCAGGGCCTCGTGCAATGAGCCCCTCGCAGGACCCCGGCCCGCCTCCGCCGCCCGCGCCCGTCCGGTCCGTGGTGTCGGTGCAGGCGGTCTCCCTCTCCTTTGGCAAGACCCGGGCGCTGGACGCGGTGAGCCTCCATATTCCCGCCGGCCGCATGGTCGGGCTTATCGGGCCGGACGGGGTCGGCAAGTCGAGCCTGCTGTCGCTGATTGCCGGAGCGCGGGTCATCCAGCACGGACAGGTGGAGGTGCTGGGCGGGGACATGGCCGACTCCCGCCACCGTCGCACCACCTGCCCGCAGATCGCCTATATGCCCCAGGGCCTGGGCAAGAACCTGTACCCCACTTTGTCGGTGTTCGAGAACGTGGACTTCTTCGGCCGCCTGTTCGGACAGGGCCGGGCCGAGCGGGAGCGCCGGATCGGCGAGTTGCTTGAGAGCACCGGCCTTGCCCCCTTCTCCGACCGCCCGGCGGGCAAGCTCTCCGGAGGCATGAAGCAGAAGCTCGGCCTATGCTGCGCGCTGATCCACGATCCCGACCTGCTCATCCTCGACGAGCCCACCACCGGCGTCGATCCCCTGTCGCGGCGCCAGTTCTGGGAGCTGATCGATTCCATCCGCGCCGGCCGGCCGGGCATGAGCGTGATCGTCGCCACCGCCTACATGGAGGAAGCCGCCCGCTTCGACTGGCTGGTGGCCATGGACGCCGGCAAGGTGCTCGCCACCGGCACGCCCGCGGATCTCCTGGCGAAGACCGGGGCCGCCAACCTCGACGCCGCCTTCATCGCCCTGTTGCCGGAAGAGGCGCGCGCGGGGCACCGGGAGGTGGTCATTCCGCCCCGCCCGGAGGGCGCGGACGGGGAGATCGCCATCGAGGCCGAGCATCTCACCATGCGCTTCGGCGACTTCACCGCGGTGGACGACGTGAGCTTTCGCATCGGCCGCGGCGAGATCTTCGGCTTCCTCGGCTCCAACGGCTGCGGCAAGACCACCACCATGAAGATGCTCACCGGCCTGCTCGCCGCCAGCGAGGGCACGGCCCGCCTGTTCGGGCAGGAGGTGGACCCGGACGATTTGGCGGTGCGCCGGCGGGTCGGCTACATGAGCCAGGCCTTCTCGCTCTACACGGAGCTGACGGTCGAGCAGAATCTCGACCTGCACGCCCGCCTGTTCGGCCTCGCCCCCGATGCCATTCCCGGTCGGATCGCCGAGATGGTGAAGCGGTTCGATCTCGCCGACGTCACCGACGCGCTGCCGGACGCCCTGCCGCTCGGCATCCGCCAGCGGCTGTCGCTGGCGGTGGCCATGATCCACGCGCCCGACATGCTGATCCTCGACGAGCCCACCTCGGGCGTCGACCCGGTCGCCCGCGACGGCTTCTGGCAGATCCTCTCGGATCTCTCCCGCAAGGACAACGTGACCATCTTCGTCTCTACCCACTTCATGAACGAGGCGGAGTTGTGCGACCGCATCTCGCTCATGCACGCGGGCAAGGTGCTGGTCAGCGACCGTCCGGCAGCGATCATCGAGACGCGCGGCGCCAAGGACCTGGAAGAAGCCTTCATCGCCTATCTGGAAGACGCCATCGGCACCAAGGCGGCTCCCGCCGCGCCGCCGCCGGAACATAAGCCCGTGTCGGCGACGAGCGATCGCGCGGAGGAATGGGCCGGCAGGATGGCCACCGGCGGGGGGGCCACGTTCAACCTGCGCCGCATGTACGCCTATACGAGGCGCGAGGCGCTGGAGCTGAGGCGGGACCCGATCCGCGCCGCCCTCGCCATACTGGGCAGCGTGCTTCTCATGTTCGTGGTGGGCTACGGCATCAACATGGATGTGGAGAACCTTTCCTTTGCGGTGCTGGACCGCGACGACACCCCGGTGAGCCGCGACTACGTGCTGCAGATCGCCGGCTCCCGCTATTTCACGCAGAAGGCGCCCATTACCGACTACGCCGACCTCGACCGGCGCATGCGCAGCGGCGAGCTCAGCCTCGCCATCGAGATCCCGCCCGGCTTTGCGCGGGACGCCGCCCACGGGCGCAAGGTGCAGGTCGCCGCCTGGATCGACGGCGCCATGCCCACCCGCGGGGAGACCGTGCAGGGCTACGTGCAGGGCATCCACGCGGCCTGGCTCACCCAGAAGGCGCGCGAGCTCTATGGCAAGGCCGCCACCGTCGGCGAGTTCCAGCTGCAGATCCGGTACCGATACAATCCGGGGGTCGAGAGCCTGGTCGCCATGGCGCCGGCGGTGATCCCGCTGCTCCTGATGATGATCCCGGCGATGCTGGCGGTGCTCAGCGTGGTGCGCGAGAAGGAATTGGGATCGATCATCAACTTCTACGTCACACCGGTGACCCGGGTGGAATTCCTCGTTGGCAAGCAGCTGCCTTACGTGGCCCTCGCCATGCTGAACTTCCTGATGCTGACGGCCGTCGCCGTCTTCATCTTCCGCGTGCCCTTTACCGGCAGCTTTCTCACTTTCACCTTCGGTGCGCTGCTCTACGTCATCATCGCCACCGGGATGGGGCTCGTCATCTCCACCTTCATGAGCAGCCAGATCGCCGCCATCTTCGGCACCGCGCTCATCACGCTCATACCCGCGGTGCAATATTCCGGGATGATCGATCCGGTCTCCTCGCTCGAGGGGGCGGGAGCGTTCATCGGGCGCATCTACCCCACCACCTATTTCGTCGTCATCTCCCGCGGCACCTTCTCGAAAGCCCTGGACTTCGCCGATCTGTGGAGCGCGTTCGTGCCGCTCCTGGTCACCGCGCCCGTGCTGCTGTGCCTCGGGGCCATCCTCCTCAAGAAGCAGGCGACGTGAGCATGCGTGGCGCCAACGTCCTCCAGCTCGGCATCAAGGAACTGCGTGGTCTCGCCCGGGACCCGATGCTCCTGTTCCTGATCGTCTATGCCTTCACGCTCTCGATCTATACGGCGTCCCGGGCGATGCCGGAGACGCTGAACCGGGCCGCCATCGGCATCGTGGACGAGGACCAGTCTCCGGTGTCGGTGCGCATTTCCACCGCGTTCTACCCGCCCTATTTCACCCCGCCGCAGCTCATCACGCCGCAGGAGATGGACACCCGCATGGATGCGGGCCTCGACACCTTCGCCCTCGACATCCCGCCCGACTTCCAGCGCGATCTCCTGGCCGGCCGCTCGCCCACCATCCAGCTCAACATCGACGCCACCCGCATGTCCCAGGCCTTCACCGGTGGCGGATACGTCCAATCCATCGTCACCAGCGAGGTGAGCGAATTCCTCACCCGCCATCGCGGCGCCGCCGCCGTGCCGGTCGACCTCGTTCTGCGCGCCCGCTTCAACGCCGAGCTGAACAAGAGCTGGTTCGGCGCCATCACCAACGTCATCTCCTCCATCACCATGCTGTCCATCATACTCACCGGCGCCGCCCTCATCCGCGAGCGCGAGCATGGCACCATCGAGCACCTCCTGGTGATGCCGGTGACGCCGACCGAAATCATGGTGAGCAAGATCTGGTCCATGGGGCTGGTGGTGCTGGTGGCGACCTCCTTTTCCTTGACGGTGGTGGTCCAGGGGCTTCTCTCCGTGCCCGTCCAGGGCTCCCTCGCCTTGTTCCTGGCGGGCACGGCGCTGCAGCTCTTCGCCACCACCTCGCTGGGCATCTTCCTGGCGACGGTCGCCGGCACCATGCCGCAGTTCGGCCTGCTGCTGATGATGGTGCTGCTGCCCCTGCAGGTGCTCTCCGGCGGCGTCACCCCACGCGAGAGCATGCCCGAGATCATCCAGGTCGTCATGGCGGCGGCGCCCAACACCCACTTCGTCATGCTGGCCCAGGCCATCCTGTTCCGTGGCGCCGGGCTCGACGTGGTCTGGCCCCAATTGCTGGCCCTCGCCGGCATCGGCACGGTCCTGTTCCTCTTCTCCCTCCAGCGCTTCCGGGCCTTCCTGCGGTGAGTGGCGGGGGCTTTCGCCCCTATCCTTGCGGGGAAGCCCGGCCGAGGGTCTTCCTCGCCACCGCATAGCCCTCGGCCTGGTTGGCCTTGATGGCCACGTCGGAAAAATCGTAATCGCGGGAGGAGTGTTCTCCCGCCGCGCCCGCGCGCACGAACCGCGTGATGGTGGTCGTCGCGCCGTCCCCCATGAGCTGGATGTAGGCGGGAATGCGCTTGATCCGCCCGCTCTCGTCGGGATCGAGCCGAGCGAGGATATGGTCGATGAGCCTGCGATAGGCTTCGACGGTTTCGCGATGGCGCAGGTCGCTGAGCACCCGCTCCGCATAGACGATCTCGTCGCGCCGCGCGAGCACCTCCAGCATGTTGGTCGGCAGCGCCCTCTCGCCCGAGAACAGATCGACGACGAACACCCTTTTCCCATCCGGGCCGCAGCGGTCGATGACGAGGTCCAGCGGCGAGTTGCTGATGATGCCGCCGTCCCAATAGGCCTTGCCGTCGACCATGGTCCAGGGAAAGCCCGGCGGCAGGCTGCCGCTTGCCAGCACATGGTCCGGGGTCAGGTCGTCCACGTAGCTGTCGAACACGTCGAGGGTCGCCGTCATGACGTTCACGGCGCTGACGAGAAGGCGCACGGGACTGTCCTTGAGCGCGGCGAAGTCGACATATTTGGCGAGCAGCGCCTTCATGGGCGTCGTGTCGTAGCAGCTGGTCCAGTTCGCCGCCCAGTCCGCCGGGCCGTAAGGCGGCAGGCCCCAGCGCGGCGTGAAGAAGTTGGGCACGCCCAGCGTCAGGATCCTCGCCGCCGCCGCCGCACGCCTGAGCTCGGTGAAGGGCACGTTGGGCGTCGTCACGGCAAGGTCCGCCCAGAACGCTTCGAGGGCTTGCGTAGGGTAGCGGGGATTGCCGGCGATGACGGCGCCGTTCAGGGCGCCGATGGAGACCCCCGCGACGATATCCGGGAAGATCCCCTCTTCCTCCAGGGCTTTCACGACGCCACATTCGAACGCTCCCAAGGCGCCGCCGCCCTGGAGGATCAACGCCGTCTGCGTCGGAATGTGGTCGAGGACGAACGCGCTCTCGCCCAGGCGATCCTTGACGTCGCCGAGACCGACCCGATGACGGATCAGGCCCTCGGCCACGCGAGTCTCGTCCGCCGGCCGCCCCACGGAGAACAAGGCGCGCGGCACGTCGCCCTTCAGGTAGAACAGCGCGAAGGATCCCTGATCCAGAGCCCCGCGCGCGACCCAGGCGTCCGCCTCTTCCGTTGCGCCGAGCACGTTGAACCCGATGTCACCCACCTCGCAGAAGAAATAGGAGACCTCGTCGTAACGCAGCCGGCGGCCCATCATGTTGCGCGCGGCGAGACGCCCCTGCTTCACGGCGTTGTCCCAATGCTCGATGTGCCGGCGGCGGGCGAACACGGGATCATAGAAAGTGGTGACGTCGCCAGCGGCGAACACGTTCGGAGCGCTTGTGCGCAGCAAGGCGTCCACCACCACGTAGCCGCCATCGAGGGCGATGGAGCTGCCGGCGAGAAAATCCGTTGCCGGAGCAACACCGATGCTGACCACCACGAGGTCGCACGGCACATGGCGGCCGGCCACCGTCTCCACCTCTTCAACCCGCTCGCGGCCGTTGAGCGCGGCGGCGGTGTCGTTGAGGATCACGGTGGCGCCGCGGCCTTCCGCATAGCGTTCGAAGTATCTGGAGAGATCGGGGGCTTCGAGATGCCGCAGAAGCACCGGCCCCTGCTCGATGATCGTCACCTTGAGGCCGGCGTCCACAAGCGACATGGCGATCTCCATGCCGAGGAAGCTGCCGCCGAGCACGACGGCGTGCTTTGCCTGCGGGATGGCCATGCGGATGGCATCCGCATCGGTCTTGCGGCGCAGGCTGAAGACGCCGGGGAGCGACGCGCCGGGCACCGTGAGCAGCTTGGGCGTGGCCCCGGTGGCGATGAGGAGCTGGCCGTAGCCGATCTCCTCGCCACCCGCCGTGGTGACGGTCTGCTGCGCTGTATCCACGCCAACCACCCGCGCGTCGAGGGCGAGTTCGATGTCGTGCTCACCATAAAAGCTTTCCGGGTGGACGAAGATCCGTGCCTCGCCTTCGGTCCCAGTCAAAAGGTGCTTGGAGAGCGGGGGATGGTGATAAGGCGGCACGTCCTCGGCGCACAGGATCAGGATCGATCCCGCCGCACCCTCGGCGCGCAAGGTCTGCGCCGCCACGGCGCTCGCCAACCCGCCGCCCACGAGCAGGAAGTCGACGTGCCGCGGCGCCGGACGATTGGACCCGGCACCCTCTGTCGCCTCTGTCATCGCGCGTGCTCCTTGATCGGACGCCTGCATGCCTCATTCATAGCGCCCGCGATCCCGCCAAACGACTCGGCATTCGCCTGCGCCCTCCCCCGCGACCAGCCGGTGGCCGGATTTCCGGGCCCCCCCAACGTATCGGGCCGATCGCCTCCCGGAAGGCATTTCATCACAAGTCCCGAACAACCGGATCACATGTCGAATCCCGCCGTCCCTCCATGTCTTTAAAATTTCATTCGATTGATCTATTTTTAAGGGATATAAACCGATCCATGGACAAAGCCAGCATAGGCGGGCCATCAAATGGCCATGAAATACGCAGCTCCAGGACGAGAGCTCAGCTGATCGCGGCGGCGATCGACGTCTTCGGCAGGATCGGCTTTGAGGCCACCAGCACTCGCCTGCTGGCGAAGGAAGGCAAGGCCAACCTTTCAGCAATTCCCTACCACTTCGGTGGAAAAAGGGAGCTCTATATGGCGGCCGCACAGGAGATCGCGGACTATGCCCAAGGGCGGATCGAGGAAATCAACCTAATTCTGGAGGATCGGGAAACGAAATCGCCCCGGGAGCGGCTTGAGAAAGCTCTCTCATGCTTTCTCCGCATCCTTTTAGACGATGCCGAGCCCCGCTCGTGGACGACCTTTTTTGCCCGCTGCGCCTATGAAAACGACGAAGCGTTCCTGCTGATCCACGACCGAGCCATCGCGCCGTTGCAGCACAGACTGATCGCGACCGTGAAGATGATCGCCTTGGGCACGCTTGACGAAGAGGCGATCCGGCTACGCGTGAGCGCGGTCATCACCGCGATCATCGGCTTTCGATTGCTGCGCGGCATCATCCTGCGGGGCATGGACTGGAAGCGGGCGCAATCGATGAACCTTCGACAGATCGAAGAGATGATTCGGGATCTGACACGCAGCAACTTCATGAGCGACGCGGAAGCAAAAGCGCAACCATCAAGGTCTACAACCGCCATTTTCTGAATGGGAACGTCTCCAAATCCCTGCGAAAAGGAATATTTCATGACGAATCAGTCATTCGCCCACGACGTCGTTGCTTGGGCCAAGCAGCGGCTCGACGAAATCGATGCCATGATCGCGCAGGCGGAAAAGTCTGCGGACGAACTCAAGGAGAGTGCCCGTACGGAAGCGGATCAGGCGCTCTCTCGCCTGCGCGTTTCACGCGCAAAGCTCGAAGGGCAATTGGAAGACCTGCGCACCCAGGCGGAAGCCGCGAAAAGCTCCGCGTCACAGGCGCAGCAGGCCCTGGAGGACGAATGGGTCGAAGCGGAATCCGCGTTCCAGGCCTTTCTCACGTCGACCGGCGAGCAAACCGAGATCGCCCGTAACGCCATCGCGGCGCGTGCCGAGGCCCAACGCAAATCTTGGGAGAGCGCGCTGAACGACCTGCATGCTCAGGTGACCACCGCCGTCGAGAAGGCCGGCGAAGAGTTCGATGCCGCTATTGGGCGCCTCTCCACAGAGGCGGAGAAGGCCAAAGCGAAAATCGGGCAGGCCTCCAGCGCAGGCGATGAAACCTGGCAGGCAATCAAGACCGGCCTCTCCGAGGCCAAGGCCGTCCACGAGAAGACCATCAAGAAGATCGCCGAAGCTCTGTCCAAGGCCTTTTGATCCATCAATCCCGAATCCGCCTCCCGGAGGTCTCCTCCGGGGGTTGCACCCATCTCGGCGACCCACGTCATCCACACAGTCAGGGAGAAACAAAATGCCTTTGCGCAACTGGAGGATGGGCGCCGCGCTGCTCGCCTCGCTCGCGGTCCTTCCCGCAACCTATGTCCACGCGGAAGACAAGGCTCCGGCCGGCGCGTCGTCCGCCGAAAAGCCTTCCGATACGTCGGTCAGCCGGCAGGCGATCGAATGGTCGCAGGAACGCCTCGCCGAACTCGACGCCACCATCGCGATCCTCGAAAAGAACGCGGCCGAGCTTCAGGGAAGGGCGCGCGCGAAAGCGGATGCGAGCCTGAAACAGCTTCGGGACACCCGCGACGCCTATCGCACCAAGCTGCAGGAAACACTGGACAACAGCCGGACCTGGACCGAGGCGCAAATGGCCGCCGGCCGCAAGGCCCTCGACGACGGCTGGACCACCTTCCGGAGCGAGACCGAAGCCTATCTCGCGGACGTTCAGGCCGACTTTGCAACCCGCAAGGCAGTGCTCACGGCCCAGATCGAGGTGCGTCAGAAGGCGCTCCAGGATTCCGTTGAAAGTCTCAAGGCGGATGCCGGCAAGCTCGCGAAAAGTCAGCGCGCCGCGATCGAGAGCCGGATCGCTGCCCTGGACACACAAGTCGAGGAGGCCAAGGCCCGGCTCACCCGCCTGAAGGAGGCAAGCAGCGACTCCTGGGAGAGCGCAAAGCAGAGCTATGCGGATGTTCAGAAGCGAATCTCCGAAACCTACCTGTCCATCCGCAAGTCCATCTCGGACGCGGTGAAATAACCGCCGGCACGACGTCGCACCGAGCGCGGCGGAGGGCGGGCAAGGTCTTGTGTTCCCGTCTTCCGCACGCGCCTCCCCAGGCTCCCTTCCGCCCCATCCCTTCCCACGGCTTCAGCACACAGGGGGCACGGATCAAAGCCGGGGAGCGCGCAGTACCTTCGTCAGGAGCTGGGATCGCCGGATCGGCATTCCCCCGGATGCCTTCGATTCATGACACGCCGGGCAGCGGCCATCCCTTACCCGGCGTGCGAGTGAACGATCATGGGCAAGGCATTGCCTGGAACAGTAAATAAATCCACGATCTTTCATCTCAAGAGCCAAGTGATCGTTCATCGAACTGCCGTCTGTATGCGGAAAGCGCGCTCACGACTCTTTCAGGCAAGGGCGAAGCGCAGGCCGAGGGTGCGGTGGCCGTGAGGTCGCGCACGAGAAGGTCGGACAGCGGCTTGCCCACATCCCCGGCGTCCTCGTCATCCGCGTCATCTTCGACGATCTCGCCATCCTCGGTGACCATGGCCCGGGACAGGAGCTCTACACCACCGACGTCAAGGCGCCGCCGGACGAGCTCGACGGCTTGCCGCCAGCCCTCAGCCCTGAGGAGCAGCGCCAGCAGCAGGAGAGCGAGGCCGCACGGACGGGACGTCTGCTCGCCGAGACGAATACGCGGCCTCTCGTGATTTGAAAAATTCTCATGAATAGTTCCGGCGTTTGTCATTTATTGCGAAACTGAGGAGCGCGCTTTTCAGCGAAGGCTGCCATTCCTTCCTTTTGATCAAGGGTTGCAAAAAGGGCTTGGAAGGTCCGGCGCTCGAACAGAAGCCCCTCCGAGAGAGATGTCTCAAAGGCCCGGTTGACGGCTTCCTTGATCGCCATCGTATTGATGCGGGATTTTGTCGAGATCGCTTCGGCGACGGCCTGCGCTTCGGCGAGCAGATCCGAAGCGGGTACAACCCTCGAAACCAGCCCGGACCGTTCCGCCTCCGATGCCTCCATCATCCTGCCTGTCAGGCAGAGATCCATCGCCTTTGCCTTGCCGACGGCACGAACGAGGCGCTGCGTCCCTCCTGCCCCCGGCATGACTCCGATCTTCACTTCCGGGAGGCCGAATCTCGCCGTATCCGCAGCAATCACGACATCGCACATCAGCACGACTTCGCAACCGCCACCCAGCGCATAGCCCGCGACCGCGGCAACGAGAGGTTTGCGCATGCGGGCGACCGCATCCCAGGAGGCGAGGAAATCCTCGATAAATGTCTCCGGATAGGTGCGCTCGCCCGCCTCCTTGATGTCCGCCCCTGCCGCGAAGGCGCGCTCGGATCCAGTGAGTACCACGCAACCGATATCCGGATCGGCTCCGAACGCGGCGAGGGCGCTCGCGATCTCCCCCACCATCGCGGCGTTGAGCGCGTTGAGTGCGTCCGGCCGATCTAGGGTGATCCATCCCACCCGGCCAATGACCTTCGTTCGGATGAGTTCGAATGGCATCGCCCTGCCCTCCTGTTTAGCTGCATTCACCGCGTACGTTCCAGAATGCTGAGGTCGTTCGCGACGGCCGCGCCGCCCATGTTGAAGATCCCGCCGAGCCCCGCATAACTGAGCTGGATGCCGGGCGCCTTTCCCGCGAGCTGCATTGCCGCCATCACATGCATCGACACCGGTGGCGCCGATGGGATGGCCCGTGGCCCTGAGACCGCCAGACAGGTTCACAGGCAGCCTGCCATCTGGTTCGCTCCAGCCTTCCGGAATCGCACGGCGCCCCTCTCCGGCGGGCGTGAGGCCCATCGCCTCGTATTCGATCAGCTCGGCGACCGTGAAGCAGTCACGCGCGTGGAGGGGCGGAAGCGAAGGGCTTGGTCCGTCTGCAGAGCAAGGGGCGCGGGGAAGCCCTGCGGGTCGAGACCCTGATTGAAATGGCCGACCACGATCTCGTCGACCTCTGCCGGTTCCACCCCGGCACGTGCCAAAGCCGAGGAAGTAACCCACCGATCAGACTCTCGAGCGTATCGCCATCCAGCTTTCCAAATCGAGTGTGCGACCAACAAATGATATGTCCAATCATTGTCGAGCGATTCCAGTTTCATCAATTCAACCGATGGGAGTGACTGCGCGAATTTTTGTTTCCATGTTTTACGAAACACGCCGGGCGACGGCCGCCCGGCGTGTTATTCGATCAGTTGCCACGCGGCCTTATCTGGACCTGGAACTCTCGCCAAATATCCGGAAAGCGCTCGGAGAACGTCGCGGCAACCGGAGAGACGGCTTCACGCCACGGCTTGAGATCCGTCACGGTGACAATGGCGGCCCCCTTCGCTGCCATGTCCTTCAGGATGGCCGCGTCATCCGCCTCCATGCGTTCCCAGCCTTCCGTGATGTCCGCGCGGGCAGCCGCGAGCAGCGCCTCGCGATCAGCCGCCGGAAGGCGTTCGACAGCATCCTTCCGGGCCACCAGCGCGTAGGTGATCATCATCAGGCCAGGCGCGTGGGTGGCCTTGGGCGCTGTCATCCCGAGCTGCGAGGTCCAGGCGCCAGGGGAGGTGAAGACCCCGTCGAGCGCGCCGCGCGCGAACGCCGGCTTCATCTCGGGAATGGGCAGCACGACCGGCTCCGCGGAGAGTCGGCGCATGATCTCCTCGTAGATGCCGGCGCCGGCCACCCGGATCTTCAAGCTCTTGAGGTCCGCGGACGTGGCGACGCGCTTGTCGCGGAAGACGAAGAGCTGGTCCGCCCCGCGCATCAGGCCGATGACCCGCAGCTCCTGCTTCTGCGCGAGATTGTCGAGCAATTCCACCACGCCACGCCGCGTGGCGGGCCGGGCCATGGCGGTGTCGTCGAGAGCGAAAGGCAGGTTGATGAAGCCGAAGCGGGGATCGAGCCGCTCGAGGTTCGCGGCATTGACGAAGGTGAGTTCGGCTTTCCCGTCCTTCAGCGCCTCGATGGAGGCAAAGCCGGGATAGATGGTGCCACCGGGGTTCGCGGTCAGCGTCAACCGGCCCGAGGTCGACTTCGCCACCGAATCGACCATCGCGGTGAAATAGGGTACGCGCGGATGGTTGAGCGGGATGTCGAAGACGAGCCGCAGCTCTTCTGCCGACGCGGGCGCCGGAGCGGCAACGATGGGGGCGAGTGTCATCACCGCCGCCACCGCGAGGCGGCCGAGGTCTCTGTTCATGGGCATTTCCTCCTGCTTTGCGCGCCTTGGTGCGCGTCGTTCGCCTAAACTGCCGGCCACCTCTGGCCACGTCTCAATAAGGCAGCGGCCAGCGCCGCAGACGCTCCTTCGCCTTCAACGCGAGGCGGGCGAGGCCGTTGGGCTCGATGATGAGGAAGGTGACGATGAGGCCGCCGAAGATCATCAGTTCGAGATTGGCCAGCACGTCGGGCTTCAGCGCCTCGCCGAACAGGGTGGCGGCGTTGGCGATGGCCACCGGCAGGAGCACGATGAAGGCCGCGCCCAGGAAGGAGCCGAGGATGGAGCCGAGGCCGCCGATGATGATCATGAACAGGATCTGGAAGGAGCGGTGGAGCGAGAAGGCCTCGATCTCCACATTGCCGAGATAGAGGAACGCCCACAGCGCGCCGGCCACCCCGCAGTAGAAGCCGGAGACCGCGAACGCGGTAAGCTTGGCCCGGGTGGTGTCGACCCCCGTCAGTTCCGCCGCCGTCTCGTGGTCGCGCACCGCCATCAGGGCGCGGCCGGCGGAGGAGCGGATGAGGTTCTTCGCCACGAAAGCGAGGGCGACAACCGTCGCGAATGCGACGAGGTACCGGGACGGCACGGACGAGAAGCCGAAGCCGAATAAAAAGAGCGTCGGAGTGGAGACGACGCCGGAGGGGGTGTTCAGCACGAGCCACGGGAGGTGGGTGCAGATCCATTCGATGAAGAATTGCGCGGCAAGGGTCGCCACCGCCACGTAGAAGCCGCGGATGCGCAAGGAGAGGAGGCCGAAAGCGAGCCCCACGGCCCCCGCCACCAGCCCGGCCAGCGCGAAGGAGACCGGAAAGGGCAATCCGGGCAGCCGGATGACGAGGTTCACCGCGGCGTAGGCGCCCACCGCCATGAAGGCGCCGGACCCGAGAGACAGCTGTCCCGCATAGCCGGTGAGGATGTTGAGGCCGATCGCTGCCAGCGACAGGATGAGGAAGGGCAGCAGGATGGAGCCGAGCCAGTAGGGGCCGGCCACCAGCGGCACCACCAGCGCCCCCGCCGCCACCAGGATCACCACCGCCCAGCGGTCGAGAGCGACGGGGAAGATGGCCTGCTCCTGCGCATAGGTCGTCTTCAGCGCGCCGGCGTCACGGTAGAACATGGGTCAGACCCTCGCGATGCGCGCGGCGCCGAACAGGCCGGCGGGGCGGATGAGGAGGACGGCGATGGCCAGCGCATAGGGAAACCAGTTCTCGATGCCGCCGCCGACGAATGGACCGAGATAGATCTCGGCGAGTTTCTCGCTGACGCCGATGACGAGGCCCGCGACGATGGCGCCGGCGATGGAGTTGAAGCCGCCGAGGATCATCACCGGCAGCGCCTTGAGCGCCACCAGGGTCAGCGCGAACTGCACCCCCAGCCGGGCGCCCCACACCAGGCCAGCGACCAGTGCGATGAAGCCCGCCGCGCCCCACACCACCGCCCAGATGAAGCCGAGCGGCACGCCCGCCACCTGCGCCGCCTGGGTGTCGTCGGCGACAGCGCGCAGCGCGCGCCCGACCTTGGTGTAGGAGAAGAAGGCCGAGAGCACCGCCACCAGCACCGCCGCCATGACCGCGGCGGAGAGATCGAACTGGGACACGAGGATGCCGCCGATCTCCACCGGTTCGTCGGAGATGCCGAGGTCCAGCCCGCGCACCCGCGTACCCCAGATGAGCTGGGCGAAGCCCTCCAGGAAGATGGACAGGCCGATGGTGGCCATGAACAGGATCATGTGATCCTGCCCGACGAGGGGGCGCAGCACCGTGCGCTCGATGGCCACCGCCAATGCCAGCATGGCGGCCAGCGCCAGGAGGAATGCGGCCCACATGGGCAGGCCGAATTCCAGGAAGCCCACGAAGGTCAGCGCCGCGAACAGCACCATGGCGCCCTGGGCGAAGTTGAACACGCCGGAGGCCTTGAAGATGAGCACGAAGCCCAAGGCCACCAGCGTGTACATGACGCCGGAGAGCAGGCCGCCCACCACCACTTCGAGGAAGAAGGAGAAATCGCTCATGTGCTGTTCCTTCAGGCGGCCTCGCCCACTGCGGCGGAGCCGAGATAGGCGGCGATGACCTCGCGGTCGGCGCGCACCTCGTCCGGCGTGCCGTCGGCGATCTTGCGGCCGTAGTTGAGGACCACGACGCGGTCGGACAGGCCCATCACCACGCCGATGTCGTGCTCGATGATGAGGATGGTGGTGCCGAAGCTCTCGTTGACCCGGCGGATGAAGCCGCACATGTCGCGCTTCTCCTCGTGGGTCATGCCGGCCATGGGCTCGTCCAGCAGCAGCAGGCGCGGCTCGGTAGCGAGCGCGCGGGCGAGCTCCACGCGCTTCTGGACACCGTAGGGCAGGCTTGCCACCGGGGCCTTGCGCAGGTGCTCCAGCTCCAGGAAGGCGAGGATGCGCTCCGCCGCCTCCCGCTCGCGCCGCTCCTCCGCGGCGGTGGAGGGCAGGCGCAGCAGCTTGCCGAGAAGCGTGCCCCTGAAGCGGGCGGCGCGACCCACCAGCACGTTGTCGATCACGTTCATGCCCTTGAACAGGGAGACGTGCTGGAAGGTGCGGCCGATGCCGGAGCGCGCGGCGAAGGCCGGGCGCATGCGGGCGCGCACCTTCCCGGCGAAGGTGATGGAGCCGGCGCGCGGATGGTAGACACCATTGATGACGTTGAGCAGCGAGGTCTTGCCCGCCCCGTTCGGCCCGATGATGGAGAGGATCTCACCCTCATGGATGGCCAGCGAAACGTCGGTGAGCGCCTTCACGCCGCCGAACGCCACCGCCACGTCACTCACCGCCATGAGCACCTTTCCCTGTGCGCGGGAGGCGCGCTGGGTCCGGGTGTCGTCGGCCGCGAGGACAATGGCGGTGGGCATGGCGTGCCGCACCTCGCCTTCCAGCGTCAGCTCCTGCGGGCCGAAACCGTCCGGCGCCAGCTCCAGCGCGACGATGGAGACAGGCTGCCGGTGGCTCTCCGCGACGAGGCGGGCATTCACCCGCTCCACCGCCGTAGCAGCACGGGCGCGGGCGGCGGCGCCATCCTCCGTGTCGCCGGCAATGGGGGCGAGCGCGATACGTGCGCGCAGACCCACCGGGTCGCGGGTGACGCGGGCGCGGTCGATGCCGGCCTCGCCACGGAGCAGGGCTTCCACGTGCCGCAGCAGGCTTGCCGCATCGGCCGGCGTGCCGGCGCGGGAAAGCGGGCTGCCGTCCTCGGCGAGGCCGAGGTCCATGTCCAGCGGCAGGCCGAAAGTCATGAGGCGGGTGGCGGCGGCCGACCCCAGTTCGCCGGAGGTGACAAAGGCGAGGCGGCAGGCGCTGATCCCGAGGGTGTTGCGCAGCGGCGCCGCGAAGACGAGGCCGGCGCCGGGAACGCCATTTTCCGCCGCACGAGCGAGCGCCCGCACCAGCGGCCCGCCGCCCGACAGGCGGCGTCCCGCATCGCGATCGATCAGCTCGAACACGCGAGCGGGCGCGGGCAGCACGGTGGGCGCCACCTCCCTGAGGTCGATGGGGAAGCTCGCCGGCCCTTCCACACAATGCACGCAGCAGCCGGACAGGAGCGGCTGCACCAGGCTGCCCGCCGCGTCCGCGATGCCGGAGGCGGGCAGGAAGGCCATGAGCCGGTCGGATGAAGCAAGCTCCAGCCGCGACACCGCCGCCTTGCCGGCGGCAAGCAGGCGCCGGTGGGAAAGCGCCACGGGGCGGGGCGCCCCGTCCGCGCCGTCCGTGTGCAGGACGAGCGCGGTCTGGTCACCGTCGACGGTGGCGGCGCGCCAGGCGAACCAGGCGATGCCATCCTCGCGGGCCTCTTCCGGTGATGGCCCCAGCTCGTCGAGGCGCAGCACGGAGGCGCGGTTGCGGCTCACGGCGCGCCACGCGCGGGCGGCCTCCTCATTCTCGCACAGGACCAGGGCGGGATCGGCCTCGGGCGCACCGTAGCGGCGCAGGAATTCCGGCCCGAGCGGCATCACGGCGGCGCCGAGGCCTTGCGCTCCGAGAGCAGCAGCATACAGCTCCGGCCGGTTCTCGCCCACGCTCACCAGCAGGCCCGCGCCGGTGAAGCCCGCGCCGTCGAGCAGGCGGGCCATGGCGGCGGTGCGGGCGAGATAGTCCGCGAACGTCCACGTGCGCCAGATGCCGCCCGTCTTGTGGCGCAAGGCCGGGCGCGCGGCATGGTGGCGGGCGGCCGCGACGAGAGCCCCGGGCAGCGTCTCGCCGGGGGGCGCGTCCGCCTGTCCGACCGCGAGCGTCGTATGGTCGAGGGCATGGTTCATGGGAGGAAAGGTCCCTTCGGCCATGGAGTTCAGGAGAGCCAGCGCGGGCGCCGACGGGCGGCGAGGGTCGCACTGCCGGCCTCGGCGGAGGCATCGAGCCCGAGATAGGAGGCGCGGATTTCCGGATCGGCAGCGAGCGCCGCGGCCGGCCCTTCGCGCACCACCCGACCACTCTCTACGAGATAGCCGTAGGTGGCGTAGCGCAGGGCAACGGCGGCGTTCTGCTCGGCGAGGAGGAAGGTCATGCCTTCGTCCACGTTGAGCTGGCGCATGATGGAGAAGATCTCCTCCACCAACAGCGGCGCGAGGCCCATGGAGGGCTCGTCGAGCAGGATCATGCGCGGACGGGCCATGAGGGCGCGGCCGATGACACACATTTGCTGCTCGCCGCCGGAGAGGAGGCCGGCGGCCTGGTGCCGACGGTCCTTCAGGCGCGGGAAGTAGCGGTAGACCATGTCGAGGCTGTCACCCACCCCACGGTCGCGGCGGGAGAAGGCGCCGACCTTCAGATTATCCTCCACCGACAGGGTGCCGAAGGCGTGCCGGCCCTCCATCACCAGGGAGAGGCCGCGCCGCGCGAGGTCGGAAGCGTCGAGCCCGTCGATGCGCGCGCCGTCGTAATGGATGGCGCCGCGCGTCACCTCGCCCCGCTCCGACCGCAGGAGGTTCGCCACCGCCTTCATGGTGGTGGTCTTGCCCGCCCCGTTGGCGCCGAGCAGCGCGACGATGCCGCCCCTCGGCACTCTGAGCGTGAGGCCGCGCAGGACAAGCGCCAGACGCGCATACATCACCTCGATGCCGGCGATGGACAGCAAGGGGCCTTGCTCGCTCATGGCGTGCCTCTCCCTGGGATGGTTCCGGCACCGGGGCGGGCGAAGCCCGCGCTCCGGCGCGCTGCGGTTCGTGTGGCGGTGTCGCGGATCGAGCGGGCGGGCTCAGTTGGTCTCACCGGCGCAGTCCCGCGCCGTGATGCCCTTTTCCTTGGCGAACTGGGCCGCCGACGCCTCGATCAGCGGGCGCACCATGGACTGGTCCGACTTGATCCAGTCGGAGATCATCGTCCATTTGGCGCCGTCCCACTGCTGGAAGCGGATGGCGCCGTCGCCCTCGTGGTCGGCGCAGGTGACCTTGATCTCCGGCATCAGACCTTCAAGGCCCAATTCCTTGATGCGCTCGCTGGTCATCACCAGATGCTCGAGGCCCCAGCGCACCTCGTCTCCGGTGAGCGGACGGTTGCCGAACTTCTTCATGGCGGTGCGCATGGCTTCCGTCACCGCTACGCCGTGGAGCACGCCGCGCACATAGTAGACCGAGCCGATGCGGTTCTCCTCCACATTGCCGGCGCCCTTGGCATAGACGTATTTCTTGATGTCCTCGAACACCGGATAGTTCGGCCCGGTGGCGTGGAACTGGGCGGTGATGAAGCCCTTGGCCGCATCGCCCGCAGGCGTCACGTCCTCCTCCGAGCCCGACCACCACCACCCGATGATGCGGTCGCGGGCGATGCCGGCGCGGGCGGCTTCCTTGATGCCGGTGGGGGTGGCGGCACCCCAGCCGCGGAACAGCACCCAGTCCGGACGATACTGGCGCACCTGCAGCCACACGGCGCGCTGGTCGAGGCCGGGCGGCGTGATGGGGAAGGTGGTCACCTCGAAGCCGTAGCGCTTGGCCTGGGCGTCGAGGATGGCCTGGGTCTCGCGACCGGCGGCAAAATCCATCACCACGTTGGCGATGCGCTTGCCCTTCAGCTTCTCAAGGCCGCTCTCGCGCTCGGCGATGTAGCGGATGGTGGCGGTGTTCTCGCTCCAGTAATTTGAGATCAGCGGGAAGAAATACGGGAACACCCGCCCGTCGGAGGAATCCGTGCGCCCGTAGCCGATGGTGACCGAGGGGATCTTGTCCGCCGTCATGCGGTCGATGAGGGCGTAGACGCCGCCCGTCCCGGAAGGCGTGAAAGCCGCGGCGCCGGTGGGACCCTTGGCCTTCTGCCGCTCGTAGCACTCGATCATGCGGTCGGGCTGATAGCCGGTCTCGCACTCCTCATAGACGAGCTTCACCCCGTTCACGCCGCCGTCGCGGGCGTTCACCAGCGCCAGATAGTCCGCATAGGCGCCATAGATGCCCGAGCCGCCCGGCGCGTAGGGGCCGGTGCGGTAGATGGCGATGGGCACGAACTGCTCCATCGCCTTGCCCGCGCCGGGGGCCGGCGACTGGGCCGCGGCGGGCAGAGATGCAGCGGCGGCAAAGGCCGCGACGCCGAGGGCACAGGCGAACGCAAGAGTCGGCACGCGACGCGTACCAGGGCTTCGAGACATTGGCGCTTCCTCCCGAGGCCGGTGTTTGGTCCGGCATTTTTGATATGATGATCGGACCATAAATCGAAGAGCGATTGATCGTCAATAGATTTGCGGCAGGCCACGAAATGCGGAAAAAAGCGTTATAATATCTATATTAAGATGCGATATAACGCTGTATTCGCTGCACTGCGGCGACGAATTTCCACTTGACCAAATAATTTCAGTCGGACAATTTTGGTCCGACAAAATGTCCCAACCCCGGTGCCTCATGGTCGAAGCCGAACCCACGCCCCCTGGTCTGCCGTCGCCGTCTCCAGACGGGGGCGCTGCGTCGGCCGTGGTCCTGGGGCGGCAGCCCTTGGCGCCGCCGCCGGGCGTTGCCCTGCGCAGCCGCGCGGAGGGCCGGGTGCTCGACTGGGACGCGGTGGCCATCCATCTTGCGGACCACGGCATCGCGCTGGATCGCGCCTTCGCGCCGCGCCAGTTCGCGGGCGGGCTCGCCAACCTCAACTTCCTGGCCCGAGTGGACGGCGGCTGGGCAGTGCTGCGCCGTCCTCCGGACGGTCCTCTGCCCCCCGGCGCTCACGACATGGCGCGCGAGCATCGCATCCTCTCGACCCTCTGGCGGGAACTGCCGCTGGCGCCCCGCAGCCTGCATCTGTGCGTCGATGCCGGGGTCGCCGGCGCGCCGTTCCAGCTCCTCGAATTCCGCAATGGCATCGCCCTGCGCGGCGACAGCCTCGCCCCCCTCCCCGCCACGGCGCAGACGGGCGCCGCCGTCTCGTGCCTGCTGGTGGAGACACTTGCGGCCATCCATGCGGTGGACCCCAAACGGGTGGGCCTCGACACCCTCGGCCGGCCCGCCGGCTTTTTCGCCCGCACCGCCGCGGGTTGGATCGGCCGGGCCGAACGGGTGGCGAAGGGGGCGCTCTCACCTGCCGCCAGCGCCGTAGCCGCATGGCTCGCCGCTGCCGAGGTGGCGGATGCAACGGCGCCGACATTGCTGCACAACGACTTCAAGCTCGACAACGTGCTGCTTGATCCAGCGACCCTCGCGCCCGTCGCCGTGGTGGACTGGGACATGGGCACCCGCGGCGACCCGCTGTTCGACCTCGCAACCCTGCTCAGCTACTGGACCGAGCCGGGTGATCCCGCCTGCATGCACCAGCTGGCGCAGATGCCCACGGCCCATCCCGGCTTCCTGACCCGCGTGGAGGCGGCGCAGGCCTACGCCCGCGCCACCGGGCGGGACCTCAGGCAGCTCAAGCCCTACCGGGTGCTCACCATGCTGAAGCTCGGCGTGGTGTTCCACCAGCTCCACGCCCGGCACCTCGCCGGCGAGACAGCGGACCCGCGCTATGCCGGCTTCGGCCAGCTCGCCGAAGCGCTGTTCGACTTCACCCTCGATATCGTCAACGACAAGACATTCTGAGGCGACGCCCCATGGACTTTGCGCTTCCCCAAGAGCTCGCTGCGCTGGAGGCCCGCACAGCGGCCTTCGTGCGGGAGGAGATCCTGCCCTTCGAGACCGACCCCCGCCGCACCACCCATGGCCCCACCGACGACCTGCGCCGCGAGCTGGTGGCCAAGGCGCGCGCCGCCGGCCTGCTGAGCCCCCATGTGGCGCGGGAATGGGGCGGGCTCGGCCTCTCCCACCTCGGCAAAGCGGTGGTGTTCGAGGCGGCGGGCTATTCCATGCTCGGCCCGGTGGCGCTCAACATCGCCGCGCCGGACGAGGGCAACATGCACCTCCTCGCCGAGGTGGCGAGCCCGGCGCAGAACGCGCGTTTCCTCGCGCCCATGGCGGTGGGCGAGACCCGCTCCTGCTTCCTGATGACCGAGCCCCATCCGGGCGCCGGCGCCGACCCCTCCCTCATGAAGACCACAGCTGTGAGGGAGGGCGACCACTTCGTCGTCAACGGCGTGAAATGGCTCATCACCGGCGCCGAGGGCGCTGCCTTCGCCATCGTCATGGCACGGACCGTCGTGGACGGGCGGGACGTGGGCGCCACCATGTTCCTCACCGATCTGCCGGCGGCAGGCTTCCGCATCGCCCGCGCGCTCGACACGCTGGACAGCTCCTTCACCGGCGGCCACGCGGAAGTGGCGCTGGAGAATTTGCGCGTTCCCGCGTCCGACGTGCTCGGCGCCGTGGGCGAGGGCTTCCGCTATGCCCAGGCGCGGCTGGTGCCGGCGCGGCTCACCCACTGCATGCGCTGGCTGGGCGCGGCGCGGCGTGCCCATGACATCGCCACCGACTATGCGTCGCGGCGCGAGGCGTTCGGCGGCACGCTGCTGTCCCACGAGGGCGTCGGCTTCATGCTGGCCGACAACGAGATCGACCTGCACACCACCCGCCTCGCCATCCGCCACGCCGCATGGCTGCTGGACCAGGGCCAGAAGGCGAACGTGGAAAGCTCCATGGTCAAGGTGTTCGCCTCCGAAGCCATCTTCCGCATCGTGGACCGCTCGCTCCAGGTGCTGGGCGGCCTCGGCATGACGCGCGATACGGAGGTGGAGCGCATCTTCCGCGACGTGCGCGGATTCCGCATCTACGACGGCCCGTCCGAGGTCCACCGCTGGAACATCGCCCGCCGGCTCGCCCGTGGCGCGGCCGTGAAGGCCATGCCGGAAGGGAGAGCCGCGTGATGGGCCTCGCCCTTCCCCTGCCCCTTCCCGCGTCCATGCCCGGTCTTGCCGGCAAGATCGTCATCGTCACCGGGGGCGGTCGGGGCCTCGGCCGCGCCGTAGCGGAGGGCTTTGCCGCCGCCGGCGCCCATGTGGTGCTCACCGGCCGCAGCGCCGGGACGCTGGCCGAGGCCGCCGCCGCGATCGCCACCCACGGCGGATCGGCGGAGGGCATCGCCGCCGACGTCTCCAGCGAGGCGGACGTGGAGGCGCTGGTCAAGGCCGTCACCGAGCGCCACGGCCGCATCGACGTGCTGGTCAACAATGCCGGCATCAACCCCTGGTACAAGACCGCCGAGGACACGAGCCTCGCCGAATGGCGCGCGGTGGTGGAGACCAACCTGACCGGCGTGTTCCTCGCCGCCCGCGCCGCCGGCCGGGTGATGCTGGCCCAGGGCGCGGGCGCCATCATCAACGTCAGCTCCGTCGGCGGACGGGTCGGGCTGGCGCGGACCACCGCCTATTGCGCGGCCAAGGGCGGCGTGGAGCTCCTGACCCGCCAGCTCGCGCTGGAATGGGCGAAGCGCGGCGTGCGCGTGAACGCCGTCGGCCCCGGCTACATCGAGACCGACCTCACCGAGGGCCTGCGGCACAATCCCAAGCTCAGCGAGCGGATCAACGGCCGCACCCCCATGGGGCGCATGGCCCGCCCGCAGGAGATCGTCGGCGCCTGCCTGTTCCTCGCCTCGCCCGCCGCCTCCTACATCACCGGCGCCTCGCTGGCGGTGGACGGCGGCTGGACCGCCGCCTGATCCCGAAAGACCACAAATGAACGCCCTCACGCCCACATCCACGCCGCGCACCACCCCCCTGGCCCTCGCCGGCCTCAAGGTGCTGGACCTCACCCGCCTGCTGCCCGGCGCCTTCTGCTCGCTGATGCTGGCCGACCTCGGCGCCGACGTGCTCAAGATCGAGCAGCCCGAGGGCGGCGACTACAACCGCACCTTCCCGCCGCTGAACCGGGCGGAATCGGGCTCCTTCCTGCTGCTCAACCGCAACAAGAAGAGCCTGACGCTGAACCTGAAATCGGAAGACGGCCGCGCCATCCTCTTGAAGCTGGTGAAGGATGCGGACGTGCTGCTGGAAGGCTTCCGTCCCGGCGTCATGGACCGCCTCGGCCTCGGCTATGACACGCTTGCCGAGATCAACCCGCGCCTCGTCTATTGCGCCATCTCCGGCTACGGGCAGGACGGGCCGAGCCGGCTCAAGCCCGGCCACGACCTCAACTATCTGGCCGAGGCGGGCGCCCTGCAATTGTTCGGCAAGGCGGGGGAAGGCCCCATCGTGCCGGGCCTGTCCATCGCCGACGTGGGCGGCGGCTCGCTGATGGCGTCCACAGGCATCCTCGCCGCGCTGCTGGCGCGGGCGACCACAGGGCGCGGCCAGTTCGTGGACGTCTCCATGCACGACGGCGCCATGTCGTGGCTGTCCCTGCACGGGGCCGACCACCTCTTCGCGGGGATCGAGCCGAAGGGCGGCGAACGTCCCTTCATCGGGCAGGCGCCCTGCTACAACGTCTATGCCTGCGCCGACGGGAAGTACGTCGCCCTCGGCCTCATCGAGGAGCACTTCTGGCATCGCTTCTGCGACGCCGTCGGCCTTCCCGAGCTGAAGGACGAGCAATGGCCGCGGGGCGATCGGGAGACGGCGCAGAAGGCGACTCTCGCCGAGCTTTTCGCCCGGAAGTCGCGTGATGAATGGGTGGCGCAGCTCGAAGCCGCCGACATCCCCTTCGGCCCGGTCTTCTCCATGGCGGAGGCGTTCGATGACCCCCATGCCCGCCACCGCCAGATGCTGCTGTCCATGGAACATCCGGTGGAGGGCACCATTCCCCAGCTCGGCTTCCCGGTGAAATATTCCGGCACGCCCTGCACCCTGCGCACGCCCCCCCCACTGCTCGGCGAGCACAATGGCGAGGTACTGGCAGGCATCGGCTATTCGGAAGACGAGATCACCGCGCTGAAGGCTGGCAAGGTGATCTAAGCAAGCGATCTGAAAGCAAGAGAGCGCAATGCTCCGGGAGGAAACCATGGCCCCCAACATGACCGATTATGCCGAGACGGTCCGCACCTTCCGCTGGAACGTGCCGGAGACGTTCAATTTCGGCGCCGACGTGGTGGATCATTTCGCCCGCACGGCGGACGCCCCGGCCCTCATCTGGGCCAATGCGGCGGGGGAGGAGCGGCGCTTTTCCTTCTCCGACATGTCCCGCCGCACCAATCGATTCGCCTCGGCGCTGGCGGCCCGCGGGGTCCGCAAAGGTGACCGGGTGCTGGTGATGCTGCCGCGCATTCCCGAATGGCAGGTGGCCATGGTGGGCTGCCTGAAGCTCGGAGCGGTCCCTATCCCCTCCATTGAGATGCTCACCGCCAAGGACATCGCCTATCGCGTGCGCCACGCGGGGGTGCGCGCTATCATCGCCCGTGCCGAGCATGCGGAGAAGTTCTCGGACGTGATGGGCGACGTGCCGGTGCGCCTTGCCCTTGGCGACGCGCCGGGCTTCGAGCCCCTGGCGGAGGCGCTGGCGGCGGGCGACGAGGCCTTCGCGCCGGTGGACGTGGCGACGGACGACCCAGCCGTCCTCTATTACACCTCCGGCTCCACCGGGCAGCCGAAGGGCGTGCTCCATGCCGCCAGAAGCCTCTATGCGTGGCGCGGCTCGGCCATCCATTGGCTGGACCTCAGGCAGGGCGACACCATCTGGTGCACCGCCGATACCGGCTGGAGCAAGGCCGGCACCTCCATCCTGTTCGGGCCGTGGAGCTGCGGCGCCGCGAGCTTCTTCTATGACGGGCCATTCGACCCGAAGCAGCGCCTGCGGCTGCTGGAAAAATATGGTGTGACCGTCTATTGCGCGCCGGGCACCGAGCTGTTCCGCGTGGTGGATGCCGGCGTTCACGAGCACGACCTCTCGCGCCTGCGCCACACCGTCTCCTCCGGCGAGACGCTCAACCCGGCAGTGGCGGCGCGCTGGCAGAAGGCCACCGGCATCCCCATCCTCGAAGCCTACGGCCAGACCGAGACGCTGATGACGCTGCTCAACTATCCCTGTGTGCCGACGCGGGAGGGCTCCATGGGCAAGCCGCTGCCGGGGCTCGACCTCGCCATCATCGACGACACGGGCCGCCGCCTGCCGCCAGGGACGGAGGGCGACATCGCCCTCCTCACCCCGAACCCGCAGATGATGCTCGGCTATCTGGACGAGCCCGAACGGACCGCCGCCGCGTATGTGGAGGGGCCGGAGGGGCGCTGGTTCGTCACCGGCGACCTCGGCATGGTGGATGCGGACGGCTATTTCTACCATCGCGGCCGCAATGACGATGTGATCAATTCCGCAGGCTACCGCATCGGCCCGTCCGAGGTGGAGAATGCGCTGCTCGACCATCCGGCGGTGCAGGAATGCGCGGCGGTCGCGGCCCCCCACGACGAGCGGGGCGAGATCGTGAAAGCCTTCGTGGTGCTGCGCGCCGGCTTCATCGGGGACGCCGCTTTGGTGGCCGCCTTGCAGGATCACGTGAAGCGTGTCACCGCTCCCTACAAATATCCCCGCGCCATAGAATTCCTCGGCGAGCTGCCGAAGACCATGACCGGGAAGGTGCAACGCAAGGTGCTGCGCGACCTGGAGAAGGCCCGCGCGGCCGAGAGGACGGTCCCAGATGTCGCTCGCGCTTGACCCGGTGCTGGTGGAGCCCGCCTTCCGCCTCGTGGCCCGCACCATCGAGGACAAGATCCTGTCGGGCGAGATCGCGCCGGGGGACCTGCTGCCCTCCGAGGCGGGGCTCGCGGAGAAGCTGGGCGTCAACCGCTCCACCATCCGCGAGGCGATCCGCGTGCTGGAGCAGAACGGCTTCGTGAAGCGTGAGGCGGGGCGCAAGAAGCTCTACGCCTCCATCCCCCATTCCGGCGACATCTCGAAGCGCCTCACCGCCGCCATGGTGCTGCACCAGGTGACGTTCGAGGAATTGTGGGAGGCCATGTATGCCCTTGAGCCGGCGGCGGCCGCCTCCGCCGCCCACCGCAGCGATGCGGAGGATGTCCAGGATCTGGAGCGGAACCTCGAAGCCACGCGCAAGGCGCTGAAAGATTCCACCAGCCTGACCGAGCTGGACATCGAGTTTCACGATCTCGTCGCCCGCGCCACCCGCAACCGCGCCATCCAGATGGCGCGCATGCCGATCTCCGAGCTGTTCTACCCGCCCTTCCTGAAGGTGATGTCCCGCCTCAATGCCGGCGAGCGCCTGCTGGTGGCCCACGAGGCCATCCACTCCGCCATCCGCGACCATGACGAGAAACGCGCGCGGGAGTGGATGGAGAAGCACATCCTCGATTTCAAGCGGGGCTACGAGCTCGCCAACCTCGACATGGCAACCCCCGTGGACATGCCCGAAAAATGAATGCCCCCCTTTCCCCGCCCGCCGCGGACCGCGCCGCGACCACCGCCGAGGAGGCCATCCGCTCCCGCCGCTCGGTGCGCGCCTTCCTGCCGACGCCGGTCGAGGACGCGACCATCGCGCGCATCCTGGAGCTGGCGGCCCGCGCCCCCTCCGGCACCAATATCCAGCCCTGGCGGGTGCAGGTGCTTCGGGGCGAGCCGCTCGCCGTCTTGACGCGGGAGCTCCACGCCCTGTCCCTCGCCGGTGATCCGGGAACGGAGGAGTTCGCCTATTATCCGCGCCGGTGGCGCGAGCCCTATCTATCCCGGCGCCGCAAGGTGGGCTGGGACCTCTACGGATCGCTCGGCATCGCCAAGGGCGACACCGAGCGCATGCGCCGCCAGCATGCCCGCAACTTCCTGTTCTTCGACGCGCCCGTGGGCCTGATCTTCACCATGGACCGGGACATGGAGCGCGGCTCCTGGCTCGACTATGGCATGTTCCTTCAGAACATCATGATCGCCGCCCGCGGCTTCGGCCTCGACACCTGCCCGCAGGCCGCCTTCAATGCCTATGGGGCGGTGATCGCCAAGCGTCTTGCCATTCCCGAGACACGGATGATCGTGTGCGGCATGGCGCTCGGATATGCGGACGCCGCCGCGCCGGAGAACCGCTTCGACACCGAGCGCGAGCCGCTGGAGGGCTTCGTGCGCTTCGTCGACGCGCTCGCCTGACCGACGGGCCCGCGGCCCGACCCTACCTCGCGCCTCCGTCGCGCGCGCAGCCCCGGCTGCGCGAAGGATGGCGCACGTCGCAACCCCAAACAGGACATGTCCCACATGGATCTCACCGGCACGCTCGCCATCGTCACCGGCGCCGCTTCCGGCCTCGGCAACGCCACCGCCCGCCTGCTGGCAGAAAGGGGCGCCCGGCTTGCCTTGATCGACCTTCGGGAAGAAGGCATGGCAAACCTCTCCCAGGAGAGCGGAGGGCTTTCCATTTCTTGCGATGTCGCCGACGCATCGGCTTCGGAAGCGGCATTCGCCCGCATCCTTGCGGTTTGCGGCGTTCCGCGGATGTTGGTCAATTGCGCTGGGATCGCGCCGGGCGCGCGCATCGTTGATCGCGGCGGGCCTGGCTCTCTCGTGGAATTTGAGCGCATCGTGCGCATCAACCTGATCGGCACCTACAACTGGCTGCGCCTCGCTGCGGCCGCCATGACAGGCAACGTGCCGGACGCCGAAGGCCAGCGTGGCGTCATCATCAACACAGCCTCCATCGCCGCCTATGAAGGGCAGATCGGTCAGGCGGCCTACGCCGCCTCGAAGGGCGGTGTCGCGTCGCTGACGCTTCCGGCGGCACGCGAACTGGCGCGCCACGGCATCCGCGTCGCAGCCATCGCTCCCGGCCTGTTCGGCACTCCCATGGTGGAGGCGATGACACAGGAGGTGCAGGATCGCGTCTTTGACGTCATTCCATTTCCGAAGCGCCCCGGCCGACCCGACGAGTTCGCCCGGATGGTCCTCAGCATCATCGCCAATCCCATGGCGAACGGCTCGGTATTCCGCCTCGATGCCGGATTGAGGATGCAAGCCCGGTGACATCTGCTCTTATGAAACAATATGCAGATTGAAGCCGGAGCCGATGTTCCGGACATAGCCCGATGTGACGGGCGGTGCGCGGAAGCAGGTTTACCGCGCATGGTCAGTTCGACCGGTGCGCGGAATCGCCGTCGACGGGCTGGTTGATGTCGAAATTGGCCAGCTCATAGCCGCGGCGGAAGTCCATGATGTGCTTTTCCATCCACACGGTGGCGTGCCGTGGATCGTGCCTGCGGATGCCCTCGAATATCTCAGTGTGGGCGGCGAGCATGCGATCCTTCGCATTGAGGCGGGACATCACGCGATAGAAGGCCGGATAGAAGAATTGCCCGATCGGCTCGCGCGCCAGCAAGAGCGCGCGGTTTCGTGATGCCTTGGCGATGATGTAGTGGAACTCGATATCCAGCGCCACGAGCTCGGCTTCATGTTCGAGGCAGCGGCTGGTCGCTGTGAGATTCGTCTCGAGCAGGGCTATTTCTTCAGCGCTGGCGCGCTCGGCGGCAAGTTCTGCGGCGCGGACCTCGAGCGGCAGCATGATTTCCCACAGTTCAAGGAAGGTGATCTCGTGCAGGATCATCGCACGGGTCATTTGGTGCGCCAGGTCCTTTTCCTGGGGGACGCTGATGACCAGGCGACGTGCGCTCTTGCGGAAGACGAGACCGCTCTGCTCGAGGACGCGGATCGCCTCGCGCACGGTCGAGCGGTTGACTCCGAGCTGCTTTGCCAGCTGCAACTCCGACGGCAGTTGCTGGCCTGTCTTGAAGACGCCGCCGAGGATGCGCTTCTCGATGGACGACGCGACGAGCTGATAGGTGGGCTGCGCCTCGACCCGCTCCAAGGCGAAAGCGTCGTTCCGGGCCTGCCCCATGATGCTCATGTCCACACTCAAATTGCCGACAGTCGGTCTATTTACACCACTCCGCACCATAGTGACGCTGCCCTCAGGCGCCAACCTAAATCGATCAAATCTACCGATACCAGAATTTTATCATTATTTTACAAAAACTTATGAGAATCATTCCGAATTTTTCCTGGCATATCGTCTCCTAAAGCGCCTTCTGGACAGCGGATTTGCGACCCGCTATAGACCGATAGTCCGACCATAAATAGATCGAGTCCTCCTGGCCGCATTGCCCGCTGAGATGACGCCAACGGTCAGCAGGCACATCGAGTGCTTCTACGATTATATATTTATCGTAGGTATTTAGATGAAACAGGCTGGGTGACCCGCGCTTCGGACAACCGGAGGAAACCCCATGCGCAAGACCTGTCGAGCCGCAAAGTTCGATGCCAAACCTCTCGATTCGGAGGAGCCTATTGCGGCAATATCGTCCATCCCTTCACGCCGAGCCCTTCTTGCCAATGCCGTCTGCGCGATCGGAAGCGTCGGTGTGATGGCGGCGGGGACTGCCCGTGCCGCCACCACGAATGAAACGGCGGACGCGCGCTATGAACGCGGGATGCAGATGCTCAAGCGCATCGGCGGCGAGGGCTACGACATTCCCGTCAAACGCCTCGCGGAGGTGGCCCCGGATCTCGCGCGCTTTACCGTCGAGTATCCTTACGGCGACGTCCTGTGCCGCCCCGGCCTCGACCTGACGAGCCGCCAGATCTGCACGGTTTCGGCCCTGATCGCCAATGGCAGCGCCCAGCCACAGCTCAAGTATCATATGAACGGCTTCCTGAACGTCGGGGGAAAGCCGCGGGAACTCGCCGAGCTGATGTTCGTGGCCATCGCCATCTGCGGCTATACTTCGGCGATAAACGGCGTCGGCCTGCTCCGCGAGATTTTCAAAGAACGCAACATCGCCTTCGAGGCGATCCCCCCCGTCGCCGACGACGGCACACGCCGGTACGAACGCGGCATGGCAACCCTCATGGCCTGGTCGCAGAAGGGGCCTGACGCGGTGACCGGACCGCTTCAGAAGGTGTCCCCGGAACTCGCCCAGTGGGTGGTGGAGGTCGCTTATGGCGACCTGTTGTCGAGAGAGGGCCTCAGCCACCAGACGCGAGACCTCGCGATTGTGTCGATGCTCACCTCCGCGGGAAACCGCGCCGATGCGCTCAGATTCCATATCGAAGCCGCACTGCGCCACGGCCTCACCAAGGAACAGTTGATCGAGGCCATCACCCAGCTGAGCATCTATGCGGGATTTCCCGCGGCGCTCAATGCCTTCGCGGTGGCCAACGCGACGTTCAAGGACTGGAACGGCGCAGTCGCTGCCGGGCCGGCGCCTGCCGCCGTGGCGCAATCGGAGAGCCGCGAGGCCCGCCGCAAGCGCGGATCGGAAGTGCTGTCCAGGACATCGGCCGCGGCGGGCGAGGCGGTGGTGCGCAGCTTTGCCGACATTGCTCCGGACATCGGCACGATGATCGTCGAGAATGCCTATGGCGACGTCTTCGCCCGCAACCAGATCTCCTCGAAGACGCGCGAGCTGACCGCCTGTGCCGCGCTGGCGGCCGTTGGCAGCAAGACAATGGAAACGCCGCTTCGCGTCCATGTGAACGCCGCGCTCACCGCCGGCGCGAGCCGCGAGGAGATCAACGAGGCGCTCCTCAACCTCGTGCCCTATTTCGGCTACCCGGTGGTGCAGCAGGCGATCCGCATCGCCGGCGAGGAGATCGCCAAGCGACCCACCTGAAAACAAGGTCGGCCAGCCCAACGCAGGGGCTGGCCGACCTGCTGCTCGCAGCCGCGATCCTTCAGGCACCGCAATGTTCCTGGTCACATCTTTTGTGGCTTCGGATGCCGTACGCCCGCACACCCCGGCCCCGGCACTACAGGCGCCGTGCGGCAGCCGAGACTTGAGAACACTTCTTCCGTGGAAGCGCGGGGCTTTGCAGGGGCCGGCACGGGCCGGCGACGCGGCGATCAGCCGTTTTCCGGCTTGTTACGCTTACTCAAAGAAAGTTACCCAATGGCACTTCCAACCAAACTCCTCATCAATGGACAACTTCTTGACGGCTGCGGGCTGCTGAGCGTCGTCGACCCCTCGACCGGCGAGCCGTTCGTCGAAGTCCCGCGCGCGTCGCAGGCACAGATGGAAGCGGCGATCGCTGCAGCGAAGGCCGCCCAGCCCGCCTGGGGTGCGACCCCCTTGTTCACGCGTCGTGAGCGTCTGGCACGCTTCGCCGACGCCGTGGCGCAGAATGCCGACGAACTCGCCCGCACCCTGGTGATGGAGCAGGGCAAGCCCCTGGACCAGGCCCACGCCGAGATCAGCTATGCGGAGTTCTTTCTCCGCCATTTCGCCACGGCGGACCTGCCTGCCGAAATCGTGCAGGACGACGAGGCACTTCGGGTCGAAGTTCATCATCGTCCGCTGGGCGTGGTTGCCGGGATCACGCCCTGGAACTTTCCCGTGCTCATCGCTGCCTACAAGCTCGGCCCCTCGTTGCTGCTCGGGAACAGCTTCATCCTCAAGCCGGCTCCGACCACACCTGTGACCTCGTTGATGCTCGGCGCGCTGGCGCGCGATATCTTCCCTCCGGGCGTAGTCAACATCGTCACGGATGCCAACGACCTCGGCGCATTGCTCACGACCCATCCGGACGTGGCGAAGATCTCCTTCACCGGCTCAACGCCCACCGGGCGCAAGGTGATGGCGAGCGCCGCGTCGACCTTGAAGCGGATCACGCTTGAGCTCGGCGGGAATGATGCCGCCATCGTCCTCGACGACGTGGACGTCGCTGCCGTGGCGCCGAAGATATTCGCCGGCGCCTTCCTCAATTCCGGGCAGGTCTGCATCGCCATCAAGCGGCTCTACGTCCACGATCGCGTCTATGACGCGCTCTGCGGCGCACTGGCGGCGCAGGCCGAAACCGCGGTCTTGGGGAACGGCCTCGACGCCGGCACCTCGATGGGACCGTTGCAGAACGCCGCGCAGTATGCCAAGGCGCAACATCTTCTCGACGTGGCGGCGAACGACGGAACGATCGTCGTAGGCGGCATTGAGGCACGCAACGGCGGCTACTTCGTTCGACCGACCATCGTGCGCGACATTGCCGATGGCAGCGAGTTGGTCGACGAAGAGCAGTTCGCGCCGATCCTTCCCATCGTGCGGTTCGATGACATCGACGACGTCGTGCGCCGGGCCAACGCCTCGCCCTATGGTCTGGGAGGGTCCGTCTGGTCCGGCGACGTCGATCGCGCCTATGAACTGGCGCAGCGGATCGAGAGCGGCACCGTGTGGATCAACCACCACCTCCATTTCGGGCCCCACATTCCCTTCGCCGGTGCCAAGCAATCGGGCTACGGCGTGGAGTTTTCCGAGGTCGGCCTCGCGGAATTCGGTCAGACGCACGTCATAAGCATCGCGAAATGAAGGCCTCCGGCGGGTGCGAGCATCCGCACGGCGGGGCCTCTAGCGAAGGTATGCCACGAACGCACGCCGCCGATCCACCGTTCGGCGCCCTGCCCCTGCCGGTCCATCCCGTTCAACCGCGCCAGCCGAAGGGCTGATCCATTTGCAGGACACGACAATGAGCTGCTGCACTGCGGGTTCGAAAACTCTTACCTTCGCATTGTTGGCTATGGGCATCGCCGCCGTCGTACATGCAGGCGGCACACCGGCCACCGCCGCGCCGGTTGCCGATGTGGATGGGCGGCGCATCATCGCCGCCGATTCCGAGCCCGGCAACTGGATGTCCCACGGGCGAACCTATTCGGAGCAGCGCTTCAGTCCGCTCAAGCGGATCACCGAGGCGAATGTCGCGAAACTGGGCCTCGCTTGGCATCACGACATCTACACCCGCACCGCCCGAGGGCTGGAGGCGACGCCTATCGTCGTGGACGGCGTGCTCTACACGTCGACCGCGTGGAATCATGTGCTGGCGCTCGATGCCCGCACCGGCGCAAAGCTGTGGGAGTTCGATCCAGAGGTCGACGGGACCTATGCGGCCCGGGCGTGCTGCGACGTGGTGAATCGGGGGGTAGCGGTCTGGAAGGGCAAGGTGTTCATTGGCGCAATCGACGGGCGCCTGATCGCCCTCGATGCGACAACCGGCAAGAAAGTCTGGGAGACGCTGACCGTAGATCGCAGCAAGGACTACACCATCACCGGCGCCCCGCGAGTGGTGAAGGGAAAGGTGATCATTGGCAATGGCGGCGCAGAATTCGGGGTGCGCGGATATGTTTCCGCCTACGACGCCGAGACCGGCGCGATGGCGTGGCGCTTCTACACCGTTCCCGGCAATCCTGCGGACGGCTTCGAAAGTCCCATTCTCGAAATAGCCGCGAAAACTTGGGCCGGGGAATGGTGGAAATACGGAGGCGGCGGCACGGTATGGGATTCCATGGCCTACGACCCCGATCTCGACCTGCTCTATATCGGCGTCGGCAACGGTTCGACCTGGAACCGGAAGATTCGCAGCCAAGGAACCGGTGACAACCTGTTCCTGTCTTCGATCGTGGCATTGCGGCCGGACACAGGCGAATACGTTTGGCACTTTCAGACCACGCCGGGAGAGTCCTGGGACTATACCGCCACCCAGCACATGATACTTGCGGATTTGGTGATTGAGGGGCGTCCTCGAAAGGTTCTGATGCAGGCGCCGAAGAACGGCTTCTTCTACGTGCTTGACCGCGAGACCGGAGCGTTCATTTCCGGAAAGCCCTACATCGCACTGACGTGGGCGAAAGGGCTGGACCCGGCGGGCCGCCCGATCGTCGACCCGCAACAGCGCTATGAGGATACCGGCAAGCCGACGCTCGTCGTTCCCGGACCGCTCGGAGGCCACAATTGGCATCCCATGAGCTTCAATCCCCAGACCGGCCTCGTTTATATCCCCACACGAGACGCCGGTGCCGTCTATGCTCCCGCGGCACCTGACAACTACAGTCTTCGCCCTGGTGCTTGGCGCTTCGGTCTGGACATGACGGCGCTCACCTTGCCCGAGGACGCCAAGGAACGCATCCAGGCCGCCAAGGGTGTCAAGGGACGGCTCATCGCATGGGACCCCGTCCGGCAGGTGGAAAGGTGGGCCGTCGAGATGCCCATGATCTGGAATGGCGGTGTGGTATCCACTGCCGGCAACCTTGTGTTTGCGGGCAACGCGCAGGGCCTCTTCGTCGCCTACAGGGCCGACACCGGCGAAAAATTGTGGGAGTTTGCGGCTGGAACCGGCATCGTCGCGGCCCCTGTCACCTACGAGGTGGACGGTGAGCAGTATGTCACGGTCCTCGCCGGATGGGGCGGGGCGGTGCCGATTGTCTTTCCGGGCATTGTCGCCGATGCACCCTCCAACGGCACCAATCGCGTCCTGACGTTCAAGCTGGGGGGCTCGGCGCACTTGCCGGTCGCCGAAAAAGCCTCTTCCCCACTGGCTCCACCTCCGGCAATAGCCAATTCATCCGCTGTCGAAACGGGAAGGATTCTCTTTCAGGAGAATTGCTTCCGCTGTCATGGTGAGAGTGCGGTGGGCGGCCCGGTGCTGCCGGATCTCCGGCGCAGCGCCGCCATAGGCGACCCCGCCCTTTGGGGGCAGATTGTCCTTGGCGGAGCTCTTGCCTTCAACGGCATGGCGCCATTCGCAACTCAATTAAGCCAAGACGAAGTGGAGAAAATTCGATCCTACGTGATCAAGAGGGCTGAAGACGAGGTCAAAAACCCATCAAACAGCAATTGAATGGAACGTGGCCCGCTGATCGGCAGGGTCGACCGCACGCACCGGTACATATGCGCGTGGGGTCGGCAGCGCGAACCGCCTTTGGATTGATCAGACCCATTGGCCGACTCCACTGAGCACCCGTCGTAGCCATTAATACCCTGGATCTGCATCGTGTCGCGCATGCCAAGTCTGCACCACTCGGAATGAAGGAATATCGTGGCGGCGGGAAGTTGCCGGTGATGAGAGAGACCGATCACGAATTGCCGCGTGCTCTCGCCGGGATCGAACGCGCACCCGCCGAGCAGGACGCCCTCAACCTGATCGAGGATCGACCGCACGCTCGGCGCGATGTCGGCCCCGGCGTCGCCCCGGAGGGCGTGCCTTGAGAATTTCCGCCTCGCCACCATCCCCTCGCCAAGGCGGCTGCGCCTCCATGCGGCATGAACCGATTGCGCTCCCCTCGAGCTGGCGGACAGCAATCTGACCGATTGCGACCGGATTCCCGGAAGCCTGCGCCGGTTCGGAATTCGAAGGCCGCCGGCTGCCGACAAAGGCTTCCGCTCTGCAGCCGAGCCGGGGCCGCCTCGCGGGCAGCGGGATGGACTGCACCGGCATCAGATGGTCGCCTAGAGCGTGCCGCTTCCGTTGGCACATTGCGGTGAGATGCTCACCAATCCACCTGTGACGCCAGCGCGCCATCGCCTAATATATTGATATTCAATGTATTTATATTCATCGCCATGCCACTTCTTTCGCCTTGAGTGGCCTACAATGGATCACTAGGCTTCTCACAGTCGACGTGAGGAGAGGTCAGGTGACCGAAGAACGTGCACCCGCCCAGGCCTCCAGCACCTCTTCGGTGCTGGAAGTTCCCAGTTCCACGCTGAAGGGGAACCAAGCCTACGAGAGTCTTCGCCGGGAGATCGTCTCCTGCCGCATTCTGCCCGGCACGCGCTTCACCGAGGCCGAGCTGATGGAGCGCCTCGAAATCGGCAAGGCGAGCTGCCGCATCGCCCTCCAGCGCCTCATCCAGGACGGCGTCGTCGCCTCCATGCCGCGCCACGGCTACCGGGTCACGCCCATCACCGTGAAGGACGTGGAGGAGGTGTTCGCGCTTCGCCTCGTGCTGGAGCCGGTGGCGGCGCGCGGCGCGGCGGGCCGGGTCAACCGCGCCCATCTGGAGCGGCTGGAGCAGGCCTGCCGGGTGAAGCTGACCACCGATGTGGGAAACCAGATCGACTTCTTCCTGGAAGCCAACCGCTCCTTCCACATGGCCATCGCCGAGGCGGCGGGCAACCAGCGCCTGTGCCGCACGCTCTCCGGCCTCCTGGACGAGATGACCCGCCTTGTGGCGCTCGGCTTCGGGGTGCAGGGCATCCGGCCCAACATCGACAGCGACCACAACCTTCTGATCGAGCATCTGGTTGCCGGCCATGCCGACGCGGCGGCGGAAGTGGCTCGGCGCCATGTGGAAACCTTCCGCGACATGACCATGGAGAAGGTGGTGGCGAGCCTGCGGGATTCCGCGGCGCTGCTGCCCGTGGGGCAGGCAACGGGCCTGCTCGTGCCGGCCGCAGGGGGGGAGCGGTGAGCGTCGTCAGGCTCGAAAGCATCGGCAAGAGCTTCATGCGGCGCGATGGGGAGCAGCTTGAAGTGCTGCGCAACATCGACCTGGAAGTCCCCGAGCGCTCCATCGTCGCCCTCGTGGGCGCCTCCGGCTGCGGCAAGAGCACCCTGCTCAACATCATTGCCGGCCTGGTCCAGCCGGACCAGGGCAAGGTGCTGCTCAACGACGTGCCCTCGCGGGACTTCCGCGACTGGCGGACCATGGCCTACATGTTCCAGGAAGACCGCCTCTTCCCCTGGCGCACCACCGCGCAGAATGTTGGGCTCGGCCTTGAAGCTTTCGGCGTGCCCCGTGCGGAGCGGCGCGAGCGGGTGCGCAAGGTGCTGGAACTGGTGGGGCTGGAAAAGTTCGCGGATGCCTTTCCCCACGAACTGTCCGGCGGCATGCGCTCGCGCGCCGCGCTGGGCCGCAGCCTTGTCACCGCGCCGGCCATCCTGCTCATGGACGAGCCCTTCTCCAAGCTCGACCCCTCCATCCGCTCCCAGATGCACGACGAAGTCCTGCGGATCGCCGCCCTCAAGGGCATGACCGTGATCTTCGTCACCCATGATGTGGAGGAAGCGGTGGTGCTCGCCGACAAGATCGTGGTCCTGCACCCCCGCCCCGGCCGCGTCCGGGAGACCCGCACCGTCGCCTTGCCCTATCCGCGCAATCCGCTGTCTCCGGAAGTGGCGGAAGACGTGCGGCTCCTGCGGCTCAGCCTTTGAACGGAGCGCGCCTCATGACCCTTGCCCTCTCCGCCGCCCGGCGCACCGCCCAGCAGGCCCGTCAGGAGCGCCGGCTGCGGCTGATCCTCCTGCGGTTCATCCTCGTCGCAGCGTTCTTGCTGCTGTGGCAGCTGGCCTCCCTTGGCACGCCCGCCTTCATCCTGCCGAGTCCGGCACGGGTGTGGCACGCCTGGACCACACTGGTGGAAACGCCGAGCTTTTGGAACGATTTCGGCATCACCTTCTGGCGCATCACCGTCGGCTTCTCCATCGCAGCCGTGGTGGGGGCGGTGCTCGGCATCGTGCTTGGCGCGAGCCGGCTGCTCGGGGAGTTGTTCGAGCCCGTTCTGGTCATCATCAACACGGTCTCGTCCTCCATCTGGGCCATCTTCGCCCTGATCTGGTTCGGCCTGTCCAACTGGACCACCATCTTCGTGGTGTTCATGACCGCCATGCCCCTGATCCTGACCAATGTCTGGCAGGGTACGCGCACGGTGAACCGCGAATACGTGGAACTGGCCCAGACCTTTCGCATGTCGAAGGCGAAGGTGCTGACCAAGATTTACCTGCCCACCATCCTGCCCCTGTTCTTCGCCGGTGCGCGGCTCGCCTTCGGCTTCGGAGCCCGCGTGTCGATCGTGGCGGAGACCCTGGGAGCGTCCAGCGGCATCGGGTACCGGCTGCGGCAGGCGGCGGATCTGGTCCAGACCGATCAGGTCTTTGCCTGGACCTTGACCCTCGTAACTCTGATGATCGCGCTTGAATCCATCGTGTTAAAGCCCATCGAAAGGCACCTGTTCTCCTGGAGGGAGCGCCAATCCGCCTGAGTTCTACATTCTTCAAGCAACGCTGGCGTTACAACTGGAGCCTGATCTATGAAGAAATTTAATATCCTCGCAACCGCGCTCGCTTTTACGTTGTCCATCGGGTCGGCGGAAGCCGCGAAGGTGCGCATCGGCTACTGGAGCTCCGGCGTGAGCCTCGGTTTCGGCTCCTTCCTGGAGGCCGGAAAGTTCATGGAAAAGCAGGGACTTGAGGTCGAATACGTCAAGTTCCCGGACGTGAACGCCCCCACCAAGGCCATGGCTGCCGGGGCCATCGACTTTGCCATCGGCGCCAGCGCCGGCAGCGCGCTTTCCGTCGCCTCCGACGGCCTGCCCATGAGCATCGTGCTCGCGACCCAGGTGGCGGATCTGGACTTCGTGGTGCTGGCGGAGTCGCCGGTGACGAAGATGGAGGACCTGAAGGGCAAGAAGATCGGCATGTCGCCTGCCGGCAGCGCCACGGCGGCGATCACCTCCGCGATCCTCATCAAGAATTACGGCATGGCCGCCTCCGACTTCCAGGCGGTGCCGGGCAACGATTCCCGCCTCGCCCAGTTCCTCGCCCAGAAGGAGATCGATGCAGCGGCGCTGCGCACCGTCACCATCGCGCTCCTGCCCGAACTGAAGATGAGGAAGATCGGCACGTTCCGCGAGGAGTGGAAGAAGATCACCGGCAAGGATGCCCCGCCGGTGCTCGGGGTTGGCCTCATGCGCGATGCCTGGATGAAGGACAATCCCGGCGCCCCGGCCAAGGTGATCGCCGGCATGCGCAGCGCCTTCGAGGCGGGCAAGGCCGACAAGGACGGGGTGGCCAAGGCCCTCATGGCGGCCGGCAACATCCCGGAGGCCGACGCCAAGGCTTATGCGGCGCTGTGGGACGGCATCTACACCGTTTCCATGGAGCCCGCCGACATCGCCTCCCTCAAGGCCGAGTTCGAGGTGTTCAAGAGCGTGGGCGCCGTGAAGGGGACCCTGCCCGACTCCGCCCTGAACGCTGCTCCCTACGAGGCCTCCAAGGCCATCAAGTGACCGCTCGCGACGGTCACCAAACCCTCGGGCCACCCCAGGCGGCCCGCACAACCCAGCAAGAGAGATCTGGAATGCCCAAGACCATGAAAGCCCTGCTGCTGCGGCAGCACGGCGATGTGAGTGATCTCGAGGTGGTGAACGATTATCCCGTTCCCGCCCCCAAGCCCGGAGAAGTGCTGATCCGCGTCGGTGCCTCCTCGTTCAACTATCACGACGTATTCACCGTGAAGGGCATGCCCGGCATCAAGGTGCCGCTGCCCGTCATCATCGGCCTCGACATGGCCGGCGAGATCGTCGAACTGGGCGAGGGCGTCGCCGGCTGGAGCGTCGGCGACCGGGTTCTCGTGAACCCGCTCAATCCCGCCAAGGGGCTGATGGGCGAGATGCTCGACGGCGGCATGGCGGAATATTGCGCGGTCTCCGCCGGCCAGCTCATCAAGATGCCCGGCGACGTGAGCTTCGTGGATGCGGCGGCGCTCCCGGTGGCGTACGGCACGGCGCACCGCATGCTGGTGACCCACAAGACGGTGAAGCCTGGCGACACGGTGCTCATCCTCGGCGCCTCGGGCGGTGTCGGCACGGGCTGCGTGATGCTTGCCAAGGAAATGGGCTGCGAAGTGATCGCGTGCGCCGGCTCCGAAGACAAGATGGCGCGCCTGAAGGAACTGGGCGCCGATCACGTGGTGAACTACCGCACCACGGATTTCTCCAAATGGGCCGTCGAGAAGTACGGCAAGCCCCAGCGCCGCACCCATGAGGGTGGTGTGGACGTGGTCATCAACTTCACCGGCGGCGACACCTGGGCGCCCTCGCTCAAGTGCGTCAAGCGCGGCGGCTCCATCCTCGTGTGCGGCGCGACCGCCGGCCACGATCCCAAGGAAGATCTCCGCTACATCTGGAGCTTCGAGCTGAAGGTCATCGGCTCCAACAGCTTCTACCACGAAAACCTGTCCGCCCTCATGGACATGATCCAGGAGGGACGCCTCAAGCCCGTGGTGGACAAGGTGCTGCCGCTGGAAGAGGCCGCCGAAGGCCTGCGCATGATCCGTGACCGCGAGGTCATGGGCAAGATCGTCGTCACCCCCTGAGAGGCCGCCATGTCTGAAGTTCCCATGACCAAGGAACAGGTGGAAGCTCTGCTCCTGAAGGGCCCGTTCCACCAATGGCTCGGCCTCTGCGTTGAGGAGGTGGGCGAAGGCACCATCCGCATCCGCGCCAAATGGCGGCCGGAATGGGTGGTGAACGCGGAGCGCGGCTATGCCCATGGCGGCATCCTCGCGACTCTCGTGGACCTCACCGCCGACTGGGCCCTCGTGTCGAAGACCGGGCGGGGCGTCCCCACCGTGGACCTGCGGGTGGACTATCACCGCGCCGCCATGCAGCACGACCTCATCTGCGTGGGCAAGGTCATCAAGTTCGGTGGCCAGCTCTGCGTCTCCGAAGCCCAGGTGCAGGACGAGGAAGGCCGGCTGCTCGCCAGTGGGCGCGGGGTCTACATGATCCCACCCAAGGCCTGAGGGGAAAATCCGTGGCCGAACTTGACCATGTGGTGATCAACACCCTCACGGAGATGGACGCGGCCGCGGACCTCTTCGCGGCGCTGGGCTTCCTGCTCACGCCGCGAGGCCACCATTCGCTCGGCTCCATCAACCATCTGATGATGACCGAAGGCGCCTATCTGGAACTGGTGGGCGTGCCCGAAACTGGGCTCCAGCGGCAGGAAGTTCTGGACAGCCCGACCGGCCTCAACGGCCTCGTGCTGAAGACCGGGGACGCGGACGCAACCGCCGCAGCCCTCGCCACGGCAGGCTTCGCGCCGCAGGGGCCGGTGGCCTTCTCCCGCCCCGTCGCCCTCGACGGGCGACAGGAGGAAGCACGCTTCCGCACCGTGCGGCTTCCCCCTGGCACCTTCCCCGGCGGGCGGGTCTATTTCTGCCAGCACCTGACACCGGACCTGGTGTGGCGGCCGGAATGGCTGCTCCATCCCAATGGCTTCTGCGGCATCGATCTGTTCCGGATCGAGAGCCCGGAGCCCGAGGCGCAGGCCGCGCTGTTCGCCCGCGCCTTCGGCGCGCCCGCGGAGCGCAACGGTGCGGACTGGCGGGTACCGCTCACCGCGGCGGAGATCCACGTTGCGCCGGGGTCTGCGGCGCGCTTCGCCACGGCGCGGCTCCTGTTCTCGGACCTCGACGAGATTGCGCGGCGCGCCGGCGCTCACGCCGAAGCCACCTGGGACCAGCAGGGTCCTGCGGAGGGGCGCCTCTCCATCCCCCGCCTGAATGTCAACTTGATCTGTCGGAGCAGACGATGAGCATTCCCCGCAATCTCGGCGATTTCGTCAGCCGGACAGGGGCGGCCGAGCGCCCCCTCATCATCGGCCTCGAATTCGACGGTTCCGCCCGCGTGATGAGCCGTGGCGCGTTCGACGCCTTGGCTGACGCCTTCGCGCGCGGCCTGCTGAAGCGCGGCATCCGGCGCGGCGAACGCATCGCCATCCTCGCCGCCAACCGGCCGGAGTATGTGGCCGTGTTCATGGGCGCCATGCGCGCGGGCATCGTGCCCGTACCGGTCAATTTCAAGTTCCCCGCCACCACCATCGCGCAGGTGATCGAGGATTGCGGCGCGCGGCTCGTGCTGCATGACGCGGAGCGCCTCGCGGCCCTGGCCGGCCGGGCGCCGGGCGTGGCTCGGGTTTCGTTCGACGGCGAGGGCGAGGCAAGCCTGGCTGCCTGGCTCGATCCCGGCCCGTTCGTGCCGCGGACGCCGGAGCCAGGAGAGACCGCCCTCAGCCTCTACACGTCCGGCTCCACGGGGCGGCCGAAAGGCGTGCTCCTCTCCCATGACTCGCACCTCTGGGTGGCGAAGACCCGCATGGAGGAGACCGACCTCTCCGGCGAGCGCGTTCTCATCGCCGCGCCGCTCTACCACATGAATGCGCTGGCCCTCGCCATCCTCGTCTGTGCCAGCGGGGCGACGGCGGTCATGCTGCCGCAGTTCAGGGCAGTGCCTTATATCGAGGCCATCAGCACCCATGGCTGCACCTTCCTGACCGCCGTTCCGCCAATGATCGCCATGATGCTGCGGGAGAAGGAGACACTGGCGCGGGCCGACTTGTCCGGGGTGCGCATGGTGCGCATGGGCTCGGCGCCGGTGAACGAGTCCCTCGCCGGGCAGATCCGCACGCTGCTGCCCAACGCGCGCATCATCAACGCCTACGGCACCACGGAGGGCGGCCCCATCGTGTTCGGCGGCCATCCCGATGGGCGCCCGGCCCCCATGGGCTCGGTCGGCTATCCGCACCCGCAGGTGGCGGTGCGGCTGGTGCACGGCGAGACGCCGGACACCGGCGTGCTGGAAATGAAGAGCCCCGCCATCATGCTCGGCTATCACAACCGGCCCGACGTAAGCTCCCCCATCACCCCCGACGGCTATTACAGCACCGGCGACGTTTTCCGACGGGACGCGGACGGCTTCCATTTCTTCGTCGGCCGCGCCGACGACATGTTCGTGAGCGGCGGCGAGAACATCTTCCCCGGCGAGGTGGAGACGGTGCTGGAGAGCCATCCGGATGTGCTTCAGGCCTGCGTGGTGCCGGTGGCGGACGAGATCAAGGGACAGAAGCCGGTGGCCTTCGTGGTGCGCCGGCCGGGAGCAAGCCTCGATGAGGCGGCGCTCAAGAGCTATGTGCTGGCCAACGCCCCGGCCTACCAGCATCCGCGCCGGGTGTGGTTCCTGGACCAGATGCTGCTGGCCTCCACCAACAAGATCGATCGCGCCGCCCTGCGCCAGCGTGCAGAGGCCGAATTCAAGCCGGTGACCGCATCATGAACGCCCTGCCGACCATGGAGGCCCGCCCGAAGGCCATTGAGGACCGCGCCTGGGTGGATGAGGCGGTGCGGCGCATAGAGGCGGATATCAACCGCTCGGCCGACACCCATCTCATCCGCCTGCCCCTGCCGGGCGCCCCCGGCATCACGCTTTATCTGAAGGATGAATCGAGCCATCCCACGGGCAGCTTGAAGCACCGTCTGGCCCGCTCGCTCTTCCTCTATGCGCTGTGCAACGGATGGATCGGTCCGAGCACCACCATCATCGAGTCATCCTCGGGCTCCACGGCCATCTCGGAAGCCTATTTCGCGCGCCTGCTGGGCCTTCGTTTCATTGCCGTGATGCCCCGCAGCACGTCGCCCGAAAAGGTGGCCGCCATCGCCTTCGAGGGCGGCGAGCCCCATCTCATCGATGGCTGGGACACGTCCGGCGAGGCGCGCCGGCTCGCCGCCACGCTGGGCGGTCATTACATGGACCAGTTCACCTTCGCCGAGCGGGCAACCGACTGGCGCGGCAACAACAACATCGCAGAATCCATCTTCGACCAGATGGCGCGCGAGCCCCATCCGGTGCCGCGCTGGATCGTCTGCGGCGCCGGAACCGGCGGCACGGCGGCGACCCTCGGCCGGTTCGTGCGCTACCGCAAGTTTGCCACCCGCATCTGCCTCGCGGACCCCGTGGCGTCGGTGTTCCACCGCCATCACGCCGACCGCTCGGTGCGGCAGGTGGCGGCCTGCACGAGCGTGATCGAGGGCATCGGCCGCACGCAGGTGGAACCGTCCTTCATCCCCGACCTGGTGGACCGGACGGTGGTGGTGCCCGACGCCGCCAGCATCGCCGCCGCGCGCAAGGTGAGCGCCCTCATCGGACGGTCCTGCGGCGGGTCCACCGGCACAAACATCATCGCCTGCCTCGCCCTCATCGGCGAGATGACGGCGCGCGGGCAGGATGGCTCCATCGTCACGCTGCTCTGCGATTCCGGAGAACGCTACCGCTCCACGCTCTATGACGACGCGTGGCTCGCCACGCAGGGCTTCGACCTTTCTCAACACAGTGCGCGGCTCGACGCGGTCTTTGGATCGCGCCCATGAGCCGCCGGATCGGTGCACAGATCATGCCGTCCGCCTTCGACTGGGACATCGGCTATCCCTCCCGCCGCCTGCCGGTGTTCGGCAACAATGTGGTGTCGACCTCCCATCCCCTTGCGGCGCAGGCAGGCCTGAAGATGCTCTGGAAGGGCGGCAATGCGGTGGATGCCGCCGTCGCCGCCGCCGCTGCCATGACCATTGTGGAGCCCTGCTCCAACGGCCTCGGATCGGACGCCTTCTGCATCCTGTGGGACGGCGGGCAACTGCATGGCCTCAATGCCTCCGGCTGTGCCCCGCGGGCCTGGACGGCCGATTATTTCCGCGCGAAGTACGGCGCCGATGCCCGCACGCCCCCCATGCGCGGCTGGGACAGCGTGACCATTCCCGGCGCGGTGGCGAGCTGGGTGGCGCTCTCGGAGCGGTTCGGCCGCCTGCCGTTCGCCGACCTGCTGGAACCCGCCATCGAAGTGGCGGAGCGCGGCTATCTCGTCTCCACCAACGTGCAGCACAAATGGACCGCCGCTGCGAACCTGCCCCAGCTCGCGCGTCAGCCGGGCTTTGCCGAGACGTTCCTGCCAAAGGGGCGCGCGCCCCATGTGGGCGAGCATTTCCGCCTCGCAGCCGCCGCGCGCGCCTTGCGTCTTATCGCGGAGACCAAGGGCCGCGCCTTCTACGAGGGCGAGATCGCGCAGGCGCTGGACGCGCACGCCCGCGCCCATGGCGGCGCGCTGACGGTTGCGGACCTCGCCGGCTACAGTGCGCAATGGGTCGAGCCGGTGGCGAAGGACTATCGCGGCTCCACCGTCCACGAGATCCCGCCCAACGGGCAGGGCATCGCCGCGCTCATCGCGCTGGGCATACTCTCGCACTTCGACCTTGCCGGCCTCGGCGCCGACAGCGTCGCGGCGCAGCACCTCCAGATCGAGGCCATGAAACTCGCCTTCGCCGACGTGTATCGCTATGTGGCGGACCCTGCGGCCATGGAGCTTTCGCCCGCCGACATGCTGGACGATGGCTATCTTGCCACCCGTGCCAGACTAATCGACCCCGCCCGCGCCACCCCCTTCGCGCCCGGAAATCCGGTGAAGGGCGGCACCATCTACCTCACGGCCGCGGACGCCTCGGGCATGATGGTGAGCTTCATCCAGAGCAATTACATGGGCTTCGGCTCCGGCGTGGTGCTGCCGGATTATGGCATCTCCCTGCAGAACCGGGGCTTCGGCTTCAGCCTCGACGCGCAAGCGCCCAATGGCGTGGCGCCCGGCAAGCGGCCATTCCACACCATCATTCCCGGCTTCCTCACCCGCGACGGTGCGCCCGTCATGAGCTTTGGCGTGATGGGCGGCAACATGCAGCCGCAGGGGCATGTGCAGACCCTCGTGCGCATGCTGGACTTCGGCCAGAATCCGCAGGCCGCATGCGATGCCCCGCGCTGGCGCTTCGAGCAGGGCCTGACCATCAATGTGGAGGCTGGCGCCGACCCGTCCCTCGTCGATGGCCTGTCCGCCCTCGGGCACGACGTGGCGCCGCTGACCGACAGCTACATGGACTTCGGCGCCGGCCAGTTCATCTGGCGCATGGGCGATCCGTCGCTGGAAGGCTACGCCGCCGCGAGCGACCCGCGCCGCGACGGTCAGGCCGTGGTGGGCTGACGCAGCCAGGAGCGCATCCATTTCGCCAGAATGGGGGGCCGGACTCCCGCCCTGGGAATCCGGGCAGACCATGTGTTGTGAAAGGGTTGGGGTTGCGGCGGGCGGAGGCATCCAACACCCGTTCGGTCCGCCCCCGTGACTACGAGCAGGTTGAAACGAATACTCAGGGGACGAAGACCCTCCGGCGGCGGCGGTTCCTGCCGCGCATGGTCCTCCATGATCGCGAAGGCCATCAGCTGGTCGAGGGTTGCCCTGCCGGATCGGGACATCCGCTGTGCTCACAGGCTGTGAGCGACCTGGCGGCAACGGAGATCCTCAACCTAAAAAATTTATCTATCTTGAAAAAATCAATTTTATGCCCTACTGGAGCAATCGTGAGGCATGCCCCGCGGCGCACGCCGCGCGCGCGGCCGAGCGATTACCCGGATCAATATGGGCAGGGAGAGACGCATGAAACTGGCAACGTTCACCACCGGCCAGACGGCGGAAATCGGCCTCGTAAGAGGCGACAGGCTCCTCTCGCTCACCCGCGCGGCGCCGCAGCTGGCGCCGGACATGATGGCGCTGATCGCCGGCTGGGATGCCCTCGAGGCAGAGGTGCGGCGGCTCGATGCTGCCGGCGAGACCCACCTCGACCTGTCCGAAGCGCGCCTCCTCGCGCCCGTGCCGCACCCGCGCAAGATCCTGGCCATCGGCCTCAACTATGCCGACCACGTCGCCGAGAGTGGACTGCCGACGCCGGAGCACCAGCTCTGGTTCGCCAAGCTGCCCAACACCGTGAACGGTCCCTATGACGACGTGCAGATTCCCCTTGCTTCCGACAAGGTGGACTATGAGGTGGAGCTGGTCGCGGTGATCGGCCGGCCGGGTCGCCATATTGCCGCCGCGGCGGCGCCGCAGCACGTGTTCGGCTATTGCGTGGGCAACGACGTTTCCGTGCGCGACTGGCAGATCCAGACGCCCCAGTGGGTGCTGGGCAAGTCGTTCGACGGCCATGGCCCCATCGGCCCCTGGATCACCACGGCCGACGAGATCGGCGATCCTCATCGCCTCGACATCCGCTGCCTCGTGAACGGTGAGCTGCGGCAGGACTCCAACACCCGGCACCTGGTGTTCGATGTGTGGCAGCAGATCGCGCATTTGAGCGAGGCCATGACCCTGGAGCCCGGCGACCTGCTCTTTACCGGTACGCCAGGCGGCGTGGGCTGGGCCATGCAGCCGCAGCAGGTGCTCAAGAGCGGCGATCGAGTGCGGTGCGAGATCGCCGAGCTGGGTGCCATCGAATGCCGCATGGTGCCGGAGGCCGCCCCGGCGGCGCGGCGTGCGTCCAACGCCGCCTGAGGCACCCCGCCTTCGTTTCCGTCGTTCGCCGACGCGCCGTCGGTCGGGGCGGCGCATCCGCCGCCACGCGGGTCAAGATAAAACAGATACCAAGGAGGAAAGCATGCCACTCGTCATGAAGCTCGGATATCTCGAGATCGGCGTCAAAGCGGTCCCGGAGAGCCTCGGTTACTACAACGGCGTCATGGGTGCCGAGCTGACCGAGACCTCGTCGGACGGTACCGCCCACCTCAGCGTCGGCAACGATCACCATTGCCTGGTGATCAAGCCGTCGCAGCAGCCCGGGCTCGGTGCGGTCGGCCTTCAGCTGCGCCCGCCGGTCACCCTCGATGAGGTCGCCAAACGCCTCTCCGACATGGGGATTGCGGTGGACACCCGCAGCGACAGCCGGCCGGGCATGCCCGGCCTTCTCGCCGCCACTTTCCCCGGCGCGCCGGTCTTCGAGCTCTACGAGCACATGGCGGAAGTGGGTCCGCGCACCGACAATGTGGGCTTCTCCCCGAGCCGGCTCGGCCACGTGGCCCTTCTGTCCACGGAGGCCAAGCGCCTGGTGCAGTTCCTCCACGAGGGGCTCAGCTGCTGGACGACCGACTGGTTCGACGACCGCGCCACCTTCCTTACCTGCAATCGCGACCACCACGTGTTCAACGTGCTCGACGCGCCGTTCAACGGGCTGCATCACGTGGCCTTCCAACTGGTGGACGCACGCCACCATTTCGATGCCGCCGACCGCTTGACCATGGAGAAGATTCCGCTGCTGTGGGGCCCGTCGCGCCATACCGCGGGACACAACATCGCCTCTTACCATCGCGCGCCGGAAGGCTCCCTCATCGAGCTCTATTCGGACATGGACGTCTATGTTCCCGAGCTCGGCATTTTCGAACCCCGCGCCTTCCACGAGGATCAGCCTCAGAAGCCGAAGGTCTGGTCCCTGTCCAATCTCTCGGCCTGGCACACGGAGTTCGCCTTCGATCTGGCGCGTGGCTAGAGCAAACGCCGATCAGATTGATCCGACCGGATCAGATCGCGCTCTCAGCATCGCATGTTCGTCCTTTGATGGTCCGCAGCGGGCGCCCCGGTGGCGCCCGTTTTCGTTGGCGGTCCGCAACTCCGTCCGGGCCGCTCGCCGGCGATACCGAGGCGCCATAGAAAAGGGCCCCGCATTGCTGGCGGAGCCCTCTCGGCACGGTGGATCGCCGAAGCTCGGGGTCAGTGCGGGGGCATGCCGGCGTGGCTCATGTCATGAAGCGGCCCGGTGCCGATCATCGCCGGGGTGTCGAGGCGCGCGCGCCAGCCGTCAAGAAGCGGGTTCAGGGCCGAGAGTGTCGCCGCCCCACCATAGGCATAATAGTCCGGCCGCATGAGCACCGCCACGCAGCCCAGCTCGTCGAAATAGCGGCCATAGACCCCTTCCACATCCCGGAGGTCGGAATCCGCTCCGAAATGGGCGATGACGCCGCCCCTGGCTGCGAGGGCCGCGCGGTTTTCCGCCGAGAGCTGGACCAGCACGCCGGCGTCCTTCGCCAGCAGGACGAAGCCCGAGCCCACCACATCGTCGAACAAACCGCTGCGGCCGCCCAACTTCACCACCCCCTGGGGGACCAGCAGGCCGGCACCCGGGGCCTCCGCATCCCAGACGCCAAGGCCCAGCTGGGGTTTGGGCGGCGGCGGCGCGCGGTATTCGGGATCGGCGCATCCAGCCGTCATCTCCCGGTCGCGCGCTTGCGCCTCCATGGGGTCGGAGATGCAGATGACCTTGCCGAGTTGGACGGAGAAACGGATCAATTCCTGAACGTGGCCGCCACGTTCGGGCCCGTAGCTCTCCAGAAGCCCTTCGCCGCCTGCGCCGCGCAGGATGAGGTCGAGCCGCCAGGCCAGCCCCAGCGCATCGCGCATGCCGCTGCACATGCCCTGGCCGGCGAACGGCGGCATCAGATGGGCGGCGTCTCCGGCGAGCATCACGTTGCCGGCGTTCCAGGACCTGGCCCACTGGCCACGGAACGTATAGACTGCGTGGCGCTCCAGCACCGCGTTCTCCGGGGTGATGTCCCAGGGCGCGAGGAGCCGCCAGGCGACCTCGGCGCGATTCATCTCCCGCGGCTCCTCACCGGGCAGCAGCATGAATTCCCAGCGCCGACGGCCCGGTCCGCCTGGGACCACGGTGGTGGGCCGGCGCGGATCGCACAATTGCCAGCATTCCGGCTCCCACAGCCGCTGCGTCTGGGGAAGCGCATCCACCACCAGCCAGTTGAAGGCGAAGCCGAGGTCCTCCATCTCGATGCCCAGCCAGCGGCGCACGAACGAATTGGCGCCGTCCGCCCCGACGAGGTAGCGCGCCCGCACGCGGCTGCGCGCACCGCTGGCCACCCATTGCCCGTCGCGCACGACGCCCTGCTCCAGGTCGACCAGCACGCCTTCCCCGTCCTGCGACAGGCCGGTGGCCGACCAGCCCTGCCTCACGACCACAGAGGGCTGGGCCTTCACATGGCGGTCCAGCACCTGCTCGAGCTCCGGCTGGGCGAAGAAGTTGGCGGCAGGCCAACCGCTCAGGCCATGGCCGCTCCAGTCGAATTTCAACAGCAACTGGTGGTCGGCGTTCCGCCATTCATAGTCGTTGGGACGGTGGATGATGCGGTTGACGTCGGCCATCACGCCGACGCCTTGGAGGATACGGCCGACCTCGTCGTCGAAATGCACGGCGCGTGGCAGAGGGTAGAGATTGGGCCAGCGGTCGCACACCAACACCCGATGCCCCTGGCGCGCCAGCAACAGCGCCAGGAGTTGCCCTGTCGGCCCGTACCCGACGATGGCGACATCCGCCGTTTCCAATTCCGTCATGTTCGTTTCCTCTCCTGTTCCTTGATGGGTGTGGCGTTCACCATGTGGCGCGCAGGCGCCCCGTCAGTCGCCTTCCAGCCGCACGAGCTGCTTGCCGAGGTTCCGGCTGGTCAGCAGCCGCAGGAAAGCATCCGGCATGCTTGCGATGCCTTCGGCGATATCGAATTTGGAGTGGATGCGGCCGGCCTCGTACCAGCGTCGCAGCCGCGCCCGACCGGCTTCGTGCCGGGCGGCGTAATCGGAGAACAGGAAGCCGCACACGGTGGCGCGCGCCACCAGGATCTGCCGCAGGAAGCGTGGCCCCGTGTCCGGCGCGCCGAAGGTATCGGCGAGGCTGGCGGTCCCGACCACCACCACCCGCGCATCGAGCGCCAGATTCTGCATGGCGGCGTCGTGGATGGGACCGGCGGTGTTGTCGAGGAAGAGGTCCACGCCCTGCGGGCAGGCCTCGGCCACGGCGGCGGGCAGATCGGCGGCGGCGCGATAGTCGATCACCGCATCATAGCCCGCCTCCCGGCACCACGCGGCCTTCTCGGCGGAACTCGTCACCGCCACGGCGCGGCATCCGGCGAGCTTCGCCAGTTGCCCGGCGATCTGCCCCACCGATCCGGCGGCGGCGGAGATGAGCACGGTGTCGCCGGCCTTCATCGCGCCGGCGTCGAACAGGGCGAAATAGGCGGTGAGACCATTAAGGCCGAACAGATCGAGCCAGTAGGGCAGCGGCGCCAGCGCCGGATCGATCCGACGGACGTCGCCCGGCGAGAGCACGGCATATTCCTGCCAGCCGAAGGCGAAGTCCGCCACCACCAGGTCGCCGGCGGCAAAGCCCGGCGATCGCGACTCCAGCACCCGGCCGACGGCCCCGCCCACCATCACCTCGCCGAGGCCGACGCCGGCCGCATAGTTGGGTTGCGGTGAAATGCGCCCGCGCATGTAGGGCGCGACATCGAGGTAGAGGGCTTTGACCAGCAGATGCCCGGGCGCCACCTCCGGCGCCTCGGTCTCCACCAGTTCCCAGTTCGAGGCTTCGGGACGGCCGCTGGGAAACGATATGAGCCGCCACTGCCGGTTTTTCACCATCTGCACCTCCCAGATCTCCCGAGCCGATGGGGCGACATCGATGGCGCATGGATGGGGCCGGCGATGGCGCAGGTAATGATGACCTTGTTCACGATTTCTCCTGTGCAACTCGCTCTTGCTTGCGACGACCGTCGCCGCGGCATGCCCGGCGGGCTAAGGAACCTTCACGGGCAGCATGAATTGGAGCCAGAAGCGGTCACCTTCGGGCCGGTTTCCGGTGCCGAACTCATGCTGCCATTTGAGGCCGATGGCGCCGCTGGGACCGCCGTAGGAAATCTGCGGGCCCACCGCGAAGCCTTGCTGGCGGAAGCCGTCGAGATAGACGACCCCGTCCAGCTGATCGTCGCTGAACTGCTTGATGATATAGCCGCCCAGCCCGATGGCGAGCCCCGGGATCTTGTCGAAGGCATGCCAGTTGGCGCCCCAATCGAGAAAGAACAGGGAGCCCGAGCTGTAGCCGGTGTCTTGGTTCTTACTGTGGAACTCGACACCGATGGCGCCCGAAATGTCGAGGGTCGGCATCGGCAGCCAAGTGAAGGTCGTGTGGGGATTGAAGGTGTAGAAATTGTTCGAGGTGGGTCCCCCGGTGGGTACAAAAACATCAAACGCGGCGTAGCCGAAGAAGGTTCGATCGGCGTTCGACCAGCCGATATCGACAGGTTGCAGGGTGATGTCGCCGAATCCGAAGTTGCCCTGGGAACCGAACACCGTGCCCACATCCGCATTCATCACCGGCACGACGATGCCCGACGCCAGCCGGAACGGCCCGAGGTCCACATCCCACGTGTGGAACAGGCGCCCGGCATTGACGGCCACATTGGCGCTGAAGCCGGGAACCGAGCTGGTCCCCTGGCTGTTGGTGAAGGCGTCGGCGGTGTAATAGACGGCGTAATTCTGGTACCAGGTCTCGCCCGGTCCCGGCATGGCGCCCGCCATGATGGTATTGACCCCGATGGGATAGGCGATGGCCCCGTTCTCTGTGGCGTGCGACGGCGCGGCTGCGACCAGTGCGGCAACGGTGGCGCAGGCGCCAAGAAGCCTCCTCGACATGGATGGCGATCTCCCTGAAATTTGTTGTTTTGATTGGATTCTGAGGAGCAGTCAGGCGGCCGGTTTCGGCATGCCCTCCGGCGCCCCGCGGGTGACGAGCCGCGGCGCCGTTTCTTTCAGGGCGAGGCACACCAGGAAGCCGGCAAACACCGCTCCGGCCGCCAGATAGAGAATGGACGCGATGCCGAAGTGGTGCGCGACCGTGCCGGCGATGATGGGCGCGATGCCGCCGCCGAAGATCTCGCCGGTGCCGACCACGATGCCCGATGCGGTCGTCATCAGGGTCGCTGGCACCGCCTCCACGCTCAATGGCCCCACGGTGAGGCAGATGAGCGCGAAGTTGAAAAAGCTGGTGCCGAACAGTGCGAAGAAGAGCCAGCCCGGCTCGGAGCCGGCATTCATCAGCAGCACCAGGAAAGCGAGGGTTCCGAGGGCGGAGGCGATCATGATCGGCTTGCGGCCGAGACGATCGGACAGCCACGGCATGAGGATGGTGCCGAGCGCGGCGCCGAAGCCGATGCCCGATACCACGAACCCCATGGACGGGACGTCGAGCCCGATGTGGTCGGTGAGGTAACTGGGCATCAGGGCGCTGGTGACAATGAGGCAGGTGAGCCAGCACGGCATGGCCAGCATGTTCAGCGGCACGTTGCGATACTTGAACACATCGCTCCAGCGGTGGGCGGAGGCATCGTGGGTGGCGGTGTGGATGGCGGCGACCTTCGGCGGCACATCGCGCAGCACCCGGTAGGCAATGAACGCCACCAGGAAGCCGGGTGCGGCGACGAGCAGGAAGATCCAGCGCCAGTCGACGATCTGCAGCAGCTGGGTGACGAGAACGGGCGTCAGGCCGAGGCCCAGCAGCGGCAAGGTGGCCTGCTGGATGCCGAGATTGAGCCCATGGCGCGTCGGATGGGATGCTTCCAGGGTGGCGGTGATGCTGGCCGGAGTGAAGGCCCCCTCCGAGAAGCCCATGAGCGCCCGGAACACGATGAGCCCGCCAACCCCGCTCGCAAGGCCACTGGCGCCGGCCAGCGCCGAAAACACGATGAGCGAGCCGATGATGACCTTCCGGCGGCCGATGCGATCGGCGAGGTTGCCCATGAACAGCGCGGCGATGCCCCAGGCGATGGCGAGGCTTCCGGCGATATGACCAAGATCCTGATAGTTGAGATTGAGATCTTTCATTATGGCCGGAAACATCGGCATGATCATGAAACGGTCGATGCCGACGATTCCAAAGCCCATGGAAAGCAGGGCGACCGCCTTCCACTCATAGCCCTGGCCTGGCTGCACTTTGGCCATGGTCTTCCTCCCCGTATTTGTGTCTTTTTATGCCGCCCGATGAAGCGGTGAGCGCCGACGCCGATGGCGTTGCGCCCAACGTCCCACCCGCCCCGACCATCCGCTTCGCCATGGCGGCGGATTGATATTGATGACAAAAATAAATGAGTCAATGAAAAATCAATTTTATAACCTTGCCGCGTCGACGCGGGCGGAAGCGGGCGCGGGCCGCCTGCACGCCGTCCAAGAGGCTGTCGCGGCCCACCAAACAATCGCCGGCCCACAAACATATTATTGATTTATTTTAATAAAATTGATTATGATGCGCACCGTGCGAGTGGTGAAGGGGAAGATGATGACGCAACCGGCGCAGCAGGGCTCAACCAGCCTTGCCGAAGAGGTCTATGCGACGATGCGTGCGGACATCCTGTCCTGCCGGCTATCGCCCGGCATGAAGCTGAAGATCTCCGAATTTGCCGAGCATTTCTCCACCGGCCTTGCGGCCGTGCGCGAGGCGCTGTCGCGCCTGAGCGCCGAAGGGCTTGTCACGTCCGAGCCGCAGAAGGGGTTCCGGGTGGCGCCCGTGTCGGCGGACGATCTTATCGACCTCACCAAGGCGCGGCTGCATGTGGAAGAGGAATGCGTGCGCCGCTCCGTCACCCTTGGCTCGCTGCAATGGGAAGGCGAGCTCGCGGCCGCCTTCCACCAGCTCGATCGCACCCCCCTGCTGGCCCCTGATGGGCAGCGGGTCAGCGATGAGTGGGAACGGCTCCACCAAGAATTCCATGAGGCGGTGGCATCGGCTTGCGATTCCCAATGGCTCCTGCGCATCAGAAGGCAGCTGTCGGAGCATGCGGAGCGCTATCGCCGGCTTTCCGGCCCGATCGACCGCTTCACCCGCAATGTCGCCATGGAGCACCGCGCCCTGTTCGAAGCCGCCATGGCCCGCGACCCCAACACCGCCGCCAAACTGATCGTCGCCCATCTCCGTGAAACGACACGCATTCTGCTCGAGGCCGCGAGCGGCAACGCCGAGGGCGCGAGCGCGCCGAAGGTGGCGCGCCGCCCCACCCGCAAGGCGCCGCCATCCGAAGGCCGCCGCAGCCGGATGGCTGCTGCCCGGGAACAGTGAGATACGCAAGGTGTCCGTCGCGGGATCTCGATGCTGCGTCGCCAGTCGTCACCAGAATCGCAACTGTATTGGGAGACTTCTATCGCCCACTTCAGGTCGCAAAGCTCCACCGACACCAGAAGATCTACTCCTCGCTATCGACCCGATTCTGAATGAGGCTCGACCGCATGCAGCTTCCAGCCGGGTGATCTGCCGGCTGACGGCCGGGGTGTGACATGGAGAAGATCTGCCCCGAACCGATCCCTCCCGTACGACAGCCAGGAGATGGCGAAGACCGCGTTGATCGAGGGACTCGATCAGGGCCGGGCCAATCGGCTCCGGCACCTGCCTTCTCCAATCGCATTCGCAGAGTGGTTTCGCCTGACGCCGCCAGCTAGCCGCTCGCAGGCCGCGCAAAACGGCGGGCGCCTGCGGAGAGCCCGACACGGCCAGATCGCTCACCCAGGTCCCACCACAAGCCTGCGAAGCCCCGAACACCCTGCCGAGCAACTTCGATCAGCAGGTGCTCGTCGGGACCGTGCTGTTTGCAGCCGTTGTGGCCATGCGGGATCCAAACTAAGGGAACCGACAGGACGTCCTGGAAGACATCCCCCGGCATGCCGCCGGACACCTGCGGAATGACTTGGCTCGGAATGCCCAACGATTCGGTGAAGCTGCGCGCTACGAACTCAACCCACTCGTTCGGAAGTGGCGTGGCGCTCGCGGGCATCCCGATCCGACCATTCTCAATGCGCACGTCTTGGAAGCCGGCAGCGTCGAGATGCCGGCGTAGCGCAGGAACGATGATCTCAGGGTCGGTGCCGGGAACGTAACGGATCTGGCAATGAGCAATGGCATCGGGTGCCACCGCGTTCATGGGCTGCTCGGGTTTTCCCGATAACATCGACAGGACGATGAAGCTGTTCCAGGCGTACAATTTCTCCGCCGGCGACAGAGCGGGCTCGCCCCAGTCCGGTTCTATCCTGGCCGCGTCCGTTCCGGGGTCGAGCGGGCAGCCCTCCAGCATGGAGCGAATACGATCCGGCAAGGGCGCCCCGCCTTCGGGCAGCCAGTCGCGCACCAGGATGCGTCCATTTCGATCGCAAATCGCTGCCAGCGCGTGTGACAGCACGATAGCCGGGTCGTCCGTGAGGCCGCCCCAATGGCCGGAGTGCACGCCACCCTTGCGTGGCGCGACGATCAGGTCGAAATGATAGTTGCCGCGCGAGCCCGCGGCGATCGTGGGCATTCCCGGGGAACCGCGTGGCCCATCGCTGGCGATGAATACATCGGCCGCAAGCCGCTGGGCATTGACCTGAACGAACTCTCGCAGGCCAATGGAGCCGCGCTCTTCTGCCATCTCCAGCACCAGCTTCACGTTGAAGCCCAAACGTCCGTCTCGGGCCTGAAGCACGGCCTCCAGAGCGAAGAGGTTGATGACATGCTGGCCCTTGTTGTCAGCCGTTCCACGACCGTACCAGCGGTCGTGACGCCTCTGGAGCGCCCACGGGACCAGCCCCTGGCTCCACTCCCCGTCCATGCCGAGCACCGCGTCGCCATGGCCGTAGCTGATGACCGTCGGCAGTTCCGGGCTCTCGATCCGCTCCGACAGAAGGATTGGGCCGCCGCCCCGCGCATTGGGGTGAACTTCGGAGCGGAATCCCATCCCGGACAGCCAGGGGATGATGCCGCCGATGAGGTAGCGTTCGAGCTCCGGCTCGAGGGCCGGGTCTTGGGAACAACTTCGAATCGCCACGAGCAGTGCAAGCCGGTCTTCGAAGCGGCCTGAGGCGAAGGAGGCGTCCGCCGGGGCGATGGCGTCACTGCGGGTCATGTCGCTTTCCTGAATGCGGTCATCTCTTGGGAGAGGAAGCCCACCAACCGGTCGACCGACGTCGGCAGCCTTCGTTGAGCGCGAACGATCAGATGTGCACTGGCCTGAACGAGGAGGCTATCGGTCAGGGGTACGCACTTCACCTCGCCTCGCTCCAGCTCCGTCACGACGGAGAACTTGGGCAGGAAGGTCACGCCGAGACCGGATGTCACGAAACGGCGCAGGACTTCAATCGAGCTCGCTTCAAGAAGCGGAATCAGAGCGACGCCGCTATCCGCCGCCACCCGCCCAACCAATTGCCGAACACCGTGTCCCTTTGCCAGCAGGCCGAAGCTTCGGGCACACGATTGCGATGGCGGTCTGGTTCTGAAGGCGACCAGACCCCGTATGGTACGGCAGCTTTCAATTGCATATCGACGCGGCGAGACGCGCAATCCGTCGATAGCTGCATTCATAGCTCAGCTGCACGCAGCGGTAAGAGTTTTCCCTGCCGATTGACAAAAATGGGCGATCATCGTCCCGTCACCGTAGTCATCGCTTATACAATGCACTCGTGGTGTGTCCCAGCATGGCGCATAGGTATTTAATCCAGAATTTTGATGGTCTGCAGAATTTAATGGTGCGCAGGAATGGAAAGATGCACGACGGGCTAGGTTCTGCACGGGTGGCCGCGCTCACGGAAGCCAGGGTTTCGACGGACAGCTCGAACACGCCGGCTTGATGCCGCCGCCAAGATCTTTCCCAGGCGCATGTGGGGCGAGTTCATCGAGAGCGCCCACGATATTCCCGAGACCCATGCCTTTTCAGTGGAGCTGCGACTGCGCCGCGCTGATGGAGTGGAGGAGGTCCACGCCCTCGCGTTCGAGGAGCATGACCATGCCCATATGAATCTGGGCGACGAGGACGACGCCCACGCGCGCGCCCACGCTGCCGATATCGGCGATCGCTTTGCCGGCCGCCCGGTGACGACCTGGCAGATCATCGTCTTCGGATTGACGGGCGGCCTGATCCCCTGCCCGGCGGCGATCACCGTGCTGCTGATCTGCATGCAGCTGAAGGCCTTCAGCCTCGGCTTCGTCCTGGTCCTGTGCTTCAGCATCGGCCTTGCGCTCACGCTGGTGTCGGCCGGCGTGCTCGCCCGGCGCGCGCCCCTATGCCTCCGCCGTCCTGATCCTGATGGTCGGCCTTTATACCGGCTGGCTCGGCTGGCATGGCCTCGGGTCGGCGCACGCCCCATCGGCGGGCAACGCCGCGCGGGCTCAGATCCACACGTCATGAGACGCACGGCTGCCCGCCGATGCCGCCCACCGTGTCGGTGAGCGCCGTGGCCGGCAGGTTGATCACGCGCTCCCGGCTGCCTCGGATCCCATGGAAACAGTGATTTCCGGCCGAGATCATCAGGCCGACGAGGGATGGCCAGAACTCCGGAACCGAGTGCCTGCCGAGTGCCAGCCCGGTGCATGGTCACGGCGCGATGCGCGGCGGCTGGCCCTCCTCCCGATCGCGCACGATCCGATCCCACAGGTTTTCCGCGGCGATGGAGAGCGCGCGGTCGCGCCGACGGATCATGAACAGCGGGCGCACCGCGCCGCGGTTCGAGAGCGGCACCGCAACCAGATCCTCGCGCAGGCACAGGGGCAGGGCCGATTCCGGTACCAGGCTGATGCCGAAGCCCGCCGCCACCAGCCCCGCCACCGTGCCGAACTGCGCCACCTCGAAGCCGCTGTCGCGCACCTGCGCGTCGATGAGGAGAGGCTTCAGGTGCTGCCAGACGCTGCCGGTGCGCACCGTGTGGATCATGTCCCGGCCCTTAAGGTCCCTGAGGCTCACCTTGGCGCGCTTCGCCAGCGGGTCGCCGGCGCGGCACAGCACGAGGAAATGCTCATGGAACAGGAGGTGGGACGCGAACTCCAGGTCGTTGCCCTGCTGGGCATTGAGGCCGAAATCCACCTGTCCCTGCAGCACCAGGTCGAGGCAGCGATCGGCCACCACATCGTGCAGGCTGAGCGCGATGGCGGGATGCTCGCGCCGGAACACGGCCAGCAGTGCGGGCAGCCACGCGGAGGCCATGGACGGCGGCGCCGCGATGGCAACGCGTCCGGCCCTGAGGCTCGCCCGCCGCTTCAGCTCATCCACCGCCGTCTGCATCTCGCCGGCGATGCGCCGGGCGCCGGCGGCGAACACTTCGCCCTCCGCGGTCAGGGTCACGGTGCGGGTGTCGCGATCGAACAGGCGCACGCCCACCACCTGCTCCAGCCTGGCGATGGCCTGGCTGAACGCGGAGGGCGACATGTGGCAGCGCTCCGCCGCCACCGAGAAGCGCCGCGCCTCCTCCAGCGCCAGGAACGCGTCAATCAACCGGCCGGACAGGTTCATGAAGCAAAGCCGCATAATTGTTTAGATAATTCCATTTAACTTGTGGCGCGCGCCGCGGCAATCTCCGCCGCGGAGGACATTTGCGCATGGAGACATTGGCCATCGGCTGCGGCGCGGGCTTTTCGGGCGACCGCGTGGATGCGGCGGCGCCGGTGGTGCGCACCCTCATCGCGCGCGGCGGTCCGGCCGCGCTCATTTTCGAGACCCTCGCCGAGCGCACCCTCGCGGCGGCACAGCTCGCCCGGCGCGCGAACCCGGACAAGGGCTACGAGCCGCTGCTGGAGATGACCCTGCGCCCGGTGCTCGCGGACTGCCTCGCGCACGGCATCACCATCGTCGGCAATTTCGGCGCGGCCAATCCCGGGGGCGCCGCCCGCGCCGTCGCGGAGCTGGCGCAGGAACTCGGCCTCGGGCGCCCGCGCATCGCGGTGCTGGGAGGCGACGACCTGTCCGAGGGCGAGGGCCGCGCCCGCGTCGCCGCGAGCCTCGGCAACGCCTTCGACGCCGACCGCTTCGTCTGCGCCAACGCCTATCAGGGCGCATTCGAGATCGCCGACGCTATCCGCGCCGGGGCCCAGGTGGTGGTCACCGGCCGCGTCGCCGATCCCTCCCTCACCCTCGGCCCGGCCATCGCCCACTATGGGTGGGGCCGCACGGACTGGGACCAGCTCGCCGGGGCGACCATGGCGGGCCACCTGCTGGAATGCGGGGCGCAGGTGTCCGGCGGCTATTTCGCCGATCCCGGCCGCAAGGAAGTGCCGGGCCTGGAAGACGTGGGCTTCCCCATCGCCGAGATCGCGCCGGACGGCAGCACCGTCATCACCAAGGCGGACGGTACCGGCGGCCTCGTCAGCGCCATGACGGTGAAGGAGCAACTGCTCTATGAGCTGCACGACCCGGCCGCCTACATCACCCCCGACGTGGTGGCCGACATCACCGCGGCGGACGTGGAGGAGCTGCGGCCTGGGGCGGTGCGCCTGTCGGGCGTGCGCGGCCACCCCCGCACGCCGACCCTGAAGGCCAATGCTTTCTTCGACGGCGGCTGGTTCGGCGACGCCGAGATCTCCTATGCTGGCCCCAACGCCGAGGCCCGCGCCCGCCTCGCCATGGAGGTGATGCGCCGGCGCCTCGGCGACGTGCTGACCCTGCGCTTCGACCTGATCGGCGTCCTCAGCGTGCTCGGCGACGATGCCGGCGCCATGCTGGCCGCGGTGCCCCCCGGCGGAGCCACGGACGTGCGGCTGCGGGTGGCGGCGCGCACCGACGACGAGGCGCTCATCGATCGCCTGCATCGCGAGGTCACCGCCCTGTGGACCGGCGGGCCGGCGGGCGGGGGTGGGGTACGCACCGCCAAGCGACGGCGGCTCACCATGCGCTCGTGCCTCGTGCCACGGGAGGCGCTGCCCGCCTCCTTCACCTTCGCCGCCTGATCCGGAGAGGCCCATGGACCGGCGCACGCTCTACGACATCGCCCACGCCCGCACCGGCGACAAGGGCAACCATTCCAACATCAGCCTCATCGCCTACCGGCGCGAGGACTGGGACCTGCTGGTAGCGCAGGCGAGCGAGGCGCGCGTCGCCGCCCATTTCGCCTACCGCCGGCCGAGCAGCGTCACCCGCTACCTGCTGCCCCGCCTCGCCGCCATGAACTTCGTGCTGGAGGACGTGCTGGATGGCGGGGTGAACGATTCCCTCGACCTCGACATGCACGGCAAGGCCCTGTCCTTCCACCTGCTCACCCTGCCCATCGCGTAACGCCGCCCAAAGTCAAAAAACAACCGGAGGAAATGCCATGAAGGCCCTGAGACTGCTGAAGGGGCTCGCCGTCTGCGCGGCCCTCGCCTGCGCCGCGTCGGCGGCCCTCGCCGAGACCTGGCCGACGCGAACGGTGCGGTTCGTGGTGCCGTTCCCGGCCGGCACCGCCACCGACCTTGCCGCCCGCACCGTGGGGCAGGAGCTGCAGGTGAAGCTCGGCCACCCGTTCGTGATCGACAACCGGCCCGGTGCCGGCGGCTCCATCGCGGTGATGGAGGTGGTGCGTGCCGCGCCCGACGGCTACACGCTGCTGTTCTCCTCGAACTCGGCCATCTCTTCCAACGTCGCTTTGTTCAAGAGCCTGCCCTACGACCCGAACCGGGATTTCACCCCCATCGCCGGGGTGGGCTTGAACGCGCTGGTGCTGATGGTGAAGGGGGACTTCCCGACCAAGGACCTCGCCGGCTTCATCGCTTATGCCAAGGCCCATCCCGGCAAGCTGACGGCCGGCTACGGCTCCTCCAGCTCGCAGGTCTCCATCTCCATGCTGGCGCGCATGGCCGGCCTCGACGTGGTCAGCGTGCCCTACAAGGGCATCACCCAGGCGGTGAACGACCTTCTGGGCGGGTCCATCGACTTCACCTTCGTCGACATCGGCAATGCCATAGCCCAGGCCAAGCGCGGCGCGCTCCGCGGGCTCGCGGTGACGTCGCTGGCGCCGAACGCGCTGGAGCCGAGCTGGCCGCCCGTCGCCACCACCCTGCCGGGCTACGACATCACCGCCTGGTTCGCCGTGGTCGGCCCCGCCGGCGTGCCGGCGGACGTGGTGAACAAGATCCACGCCGACATCACCCGGGTGCTCGCAGCCCCTGAAATGACGGAGAAGTTCGGCGCCATCGGCCTCGTGCCGCAGGCCATGGGGCCGGTGCAGCTCAAGGCCTTCATCGCCGACGAGATCGGCAAGTGGCAGCGCCTCGTCAAGGAAGCCGATATCGAGCCCCAGTGAGGGGCGTCCAGCGGAAAGAGAAAACCATGGGCAAGGTGATGCTGGTGACCGGCGCCAGCCGGGGCATCGGGGCGCAGATCGCGCGGCTTGCCGCGCGGCAGGGCTGGAGCGTCGGGGTGAACTACCACCGCAGCGCCGACGCCGCGCAGGCGCTGGTGCGCGAGATCGCCGCCGCCGGTGGGCAGGCGGTGGCGCTCGGCGCGGACGTGAGCCGGCCGGAGGAGGTTGAGCGCATGTTCGGCGCGCTCGACCAGGCGTTCGGGCGGGTCGGCGCCCTCATCAACAACGCCGGCGTGCTGGCGAGCTTCCGCCTTGCCGACGCGGCGCCGGGGCAGCTGGAAGAGGTGTTCAGGGCCAACGTCTTCAGCGCCTATTATTGCGCGCGGGAAGCGATCCGGCGCATGTCCACCCGGCACGGCGGGCCGGGGGGCGCCATCCTCAACATGTCGTCCGTGGCATCGCGGCTGGGCGGGCTCGGCGGCGGCACCGCCTATGCCGGCTCGAAGGGCGCGATCGATTCCTTAACGCTGGCGCTGGCCAAGGAGGTGGGCGGCGAAGGCATCCGCGTGAACGCGCTGCGGCCGGGCCTGATCGAGACAGAGATCCATTCCGTGCATGGCGGCCTCGACCAGATGCGCGCGCTGGCGCGGCAGTCCGTGCCCCTCGGACGGTCGGGCACGGCGCAGGAGGTGGCAGAGGTCGCCCTGTGGGCCGTGTCGGAGGGCGCCTCCTATGTCCACGGCACCTGCATCGACGTCGCCGGCGGACGATGAGAGCGGCGGCCTGCCACATGCGCCGCGCTCACTGTTCAACCTCAATTGCAAGGGCGTCGATCCCGCCACGGTGACCACCCCGCTGTCGTGCCGCTGATGATTGACATCTCGGCCGTCGAGAGCCGGCGCCGCGCAATGAGCGTTGCGACCGGTTGCAACGGCCTCCGGACCGAAGCATCCCCCGAGCCGCGGCTCTTCGGGGGTGCGCGGCGCTACCGGTCATCATCATCGCCTGCAATTTCGGCCGCAGGCTGAAGACCCTCGAGGGTCCGCGCGTCGCCGCCGTTTGGCCTTGGACGCGGGTATTGGTCCAGGGCCCGCCCCCCGTGAGTTGAATTCGCTGCGGTGGAGCCTTATGCGTGGACGTCATGGACACCCGAGCCGACGCCGAAAAACCCTTGAATTCGCTGCCCTGCCACCGGCCGACGTCCGCCAAGGCGGCGCCGTTCCTGCCGATGAGCCGCGCCGAGATGACGGCGCTCGGTTGGGACGCCTGCGACATCGTGCTGGTGACGGGCGACGCCTATGTGGATCATCCGAGCTTCGGCATGGCCATCATCGGCCGGCTGCTCGAAGCCCAGGGCTTCCGGGTCGGCATCATCGCGCAGCCCGACTGGCAGTCGGCGGAGCCGTTCAAGGCGCTGGGCAAGCCGAAACTGTTCTTCGGCGTCACCGGCGGCAACATGGACTCGATGGTCAACCGCTACACGGCGGACCGCCGGCTGCGCCACGACGACGCCTACACCCCCGGCGGGGAAGGCGGCCGGCGGCCGGACCGCTCAACCATCGTCTACACGCAACGCTGCCGCGAGGCGTTCAAGGACGTGCCGATCGTGCTCGGCGGCATCGAGGCGTCGCTGCGCCGCATCGCGCATTTCGACTACTGGTCGGACAAGGTGCGCCGCTCGATCCTGGCGGACGCCAAGGCGGATCTGCTGGTCTACGGCAACGCCGAGCGCGCCATCGTCGAGGTGGCGAACCGCCTTGCCGCCGGTGAGCCGCCGCGCGATCTTGATTCCATCCGCGGCGTCGCGCTGTTCCGCCGTGTGCCTGAGCACTATGCGGAACTCCACGCCGACGATCTCGATTCCGCCGACGAGGGGGCCGCCCGCCGGCCCGGCGACGTGGTGATCCGCCTTCCGGCCTACGAGCAGGTGGAGCAGGACAAGGAAGCCTATGCCCGCGCCTCGCGCGTGCTGCACCGGGAGAGCAATCCCGGCAATGCGCGCCCGCTGGTCCAGCGCCACGGCGACCGCGATCTGTGGCTCAATCCGCCGCCCATCCCGCTGACCTCCGCCGAGATGGACGCGGTCTACGATCTGCCCTATGCCCGCGCGCCGCATCCGTCCTACGGCGATGCCAAGATCCCGGCCTGGGACATGATCAAGTTCTCGGTGACCATCATGCGCGGCTGCTTCGGCGGCTGCACGTTCTGCTCCATCACCGAGCACGAGGGTCGCATCATCCAGAACCGCTCTGAGGGCTCGATCCTGCGCGAGATCGAGCAGATCCGGGACCGGACGCCCGGCTTCACGGGGGTGATCTCGGACATCGGCGGACCGACCGCCAACATGTACCGGATGGCCTGCAAGGATCCCAAGATCGAGGCGGCGTGCCGGCTGCCCTCCTGCGTCTTCCCCGACATCTGCCCGAACCTCAACACCTCGCACGACGATCTGATCCGGCTCTATCGCAAGGTGCGCGAGGTGGAGGGCGTCAAGAGGGTGATGGTCGCGTCCGGCGTGCGCTATGACCTCGCGGTGAAGAGCCCCGAATACATCAAGGAGCTGGTGACCCATCACGTCGGCGGCTATCTGAAGATCGCGCCCGAACACACCGAGCGCGGCCCGCTCGACAAGATGATGAAGCCGGGGATCGGCACCTACGATCGCTTCAAGGAGATGTTCGACGCCGCGGTGAAGCAGGCCGGCAAGAAATATTACCTCATCCCGTATTTCATCGCGGCGCATCCGGGCACGACCGACGAGGACATGATGAACCTCGCGCTCTGGCTCAAGAAGAACCGCTACCGCGCCGATCAGGTGCAGACGTTCCTGCCGTCGCCGATGGCCACGGCCACGGCCATGTACCACACCGGCGTCAATCCGCTGCGTGCCGTGCGGCACGGGGCGAGCGACAAGGTGGTGACGGTCACCGGGCTGCGGCAGCGCCGGCTGCACAAGGCGTTCCTGCGCTACCATGATCCCGACAACTGGCCGCTGCTGCGCGAGGCGCTGAAGCAGATGGGTCGCGCCGACCTGATCGGCCCGCGCCCCGACCAGCTCGTGCCGGCGCACCAGCCGCCCGGCACAGGCAAGGCCGCCGGCACGCGACGACCCGTGCGCGGCTCCAGTGGGACGCAGCGCTTCACCACCAAGGGCGTCCCCCTGCAAAGGAAGTGAACGGTCGGCGCCGGCAGGCGGCGTGCCCCGCCCTGCCCCGCACCAACACTTACTCGGCGGATGGCGTGGCCTCGCGCTGCATGACAGCGGCGAAAAATCCATCGGTGTCGTGGCGCGCGGGCGTCAGCGACAGGTAGTCCGGATGGGCCGAAAAGGTCAGCTGCGGCGCAGCCTCGCGCAGCGGCACGACCTGAAAGGCGGGATGCGCCGCGAGGAAGGCGGCCGCCTGCTCCTCGTTTTCCTCGGGCAGCATGGAGCATGTGGCGTAGACGAGCCGTCCGCCGGGCTTCACGAGCCGCGCCGCGCTCGCAAGAATACGGGCCTGCAGCGGCAGGAGATGATCAAGCCCGGCGCCCGGCGGGCGCCAGCGCGCATCCGGATTGCGCCGCCACGTTCCGGTGCCGCTGCAGGGTGCATCGACCAGCACGCGATCGAAACTGCCCTTGTGACGTTTCACCCAGCGATCCGTTTCGCCGGCCAGGGGCCTGGTCTCGATATTGTGGAGGCCCGCACGCCGGAAACGCTCGGCGGCCCGCTTCAGGCGGCCCTCCAGGACGTCGCAGGCCATGACGTGGCCCTTGTTGGCCATCTGCGCGGCAATGGCCAGCGTCTTGCCGCCCGCTCCGGCGCAGAAATCGACCACGCGTTCGCCCGGCCGCGCGTCCACCAGCATGGCGACAAGCTGCGAGCCCTCGTCCTGAATCTCGACCTCGCCGCTTTTCAGCATGGGCAGGCTGGCCAAGGAGGGACGCTCCTTCACCCGAATGCCGTAAGGCGCCATGGGCGCCGCCTCGGCCGGAAGGCCGAGATCGCGCAGCCCGCGCAGCATGACCTCGCGCGTGGACTTGAGCGGATTGACACGCAGATCGAGCGGGGCCGCGGTCAGAAGCGCAGCCATCTCGCGCCCGAACGCGTCATGGAAACGGCGCCGCAATGGCTCGACCGCCCAGGATGGACATTCAAAGCGCACCTCGTCGGGCATGGCTGGATGGTCCATGGGGCAGCCCTGCAATTTGACCAGCAGCGCACGCTCATGATCCCTCAACACCGCAGGCGCGAATTTTCCACCGTTGAACAGGCCATGGACCTGATCCGGCGTCTTGCCCCCATCGAGCGCGAGCCATGCCAGGAGCCGGTTGCGCGGCACGTCGGGCCGGCCGTGCTTCGCCAACCACCAGCCCAGCCGGGCGTGATGTCGCAGCAGCGCATAGAGCAAATTGGAGATTTGGCCCCGATCCTTGTCGCCGATATGGCGGCGGGACCGAAACCACGCCGAGACGACTGCATCGGCGGGACGTGCGACACGATCGACGTCATGCATCAGATCGAGAGTGGCTTGCAGACGGGCGGCGGGGGTCACTTCGAGACGATCAGGCTGGAAAAAGCGCGGCACCATAGACGACGGCGCCGCCGCTGACTATTGATTCGCACGTCCCTCCGGGCTGATCCCGTTTGGACGCCGCCGCGTGAGAATTTCCCCGCGCCGCGATCAGGCGCAACCGCATCGCCGAGAGCCGTTCTGGAACGGGGAGAGGCATTGCGTGCGGGGTTTCGAGGGGATTCAAGCTGCGGATGTGGACGCAGGAGCAGCCCGGCCGCGGCGCTGACGCCGTTCTAGCCCTGGAAGCCACCGGCCTTGAGGTAATCGTCTTCCTCCGGAGTTGTGAAGCGACCGAGCATCAGATTGCGGTGCGGGAAGCGGCCGAAGCGGCGGATGATGTCGCGATGGCCTTCGGCGTGGGACAGCCACGGCTGGCCCAGCCGCGCGTTCAGCGCCACGGAGAAATCCTGGTCGGCCAGATGCTCCGAATGGGCAAAGGGCAAGCAGAAGAACAGACGCAGATCGGCCTCGACGTGCGGCATATGTCCGGCTTCTTCTGCCTGCCGCGCGTAGTGCCGGGCGAGCGGATCGGTCGCATACATGTGGCCCGTGCCGCGGAAAGCGTTGCGGGGGAATTGATCGGCCAGGATCAGGAGCGCGAGCGCGCCGTCCGGCGTTGCCATCCAGTCGTCATGCCGACGTGCGGCGACCTCCATGTGAAGATCGATAAATCGGTCGCGAAAGGCAACGTCGAAGCGCGCGTCCTTGACGAACCATTTTGCCGACGCGCCGCGCCAGAAGGCGACAACATCCCCCGACCGGCTGCCCGCCGGTTTGACGCGCGCGGGCTGCGAAAGGATGCAGGCCCGTTGCCGGTTCATGCCGTCGGCTTCTCAGTGCGCCGTCGGCCGGACGGCCGAGAGCCGCCGCTTGCGCAGCATCCGGCCCTCCCAGAAGCCGACGGCGAGCATGATGAGCGTCGTCAGCCAGCCCATGGCGAGCAGGTCGACGGCGGATGCGACAGGGATCAGGAGCAGCAGCGCCGCCACGCCCGCCATATGGGATGCCGGCAGCACGCCGTAGACGGCCTTCTTGTAGACGGCGCTTCCGAGCAGATAGATCGCCGGCCCGATCGACAGGACTAGGGCATAAGGCGTCTTCAGCGGATCATGCGGATGCGCCAGCACCAGATCGTTGCCGACGGCCGTGGCGATGATCCCAGCGACCAGAATGGCGTGGATGTAGTGGAAATACGCCCCCATCCGGCCGGGATCGTCGGAATGGGTAATGGCGTCGGTGGCATCCTTGCTCGATGTGCCGAAATAGAGCCACCACATGGCGAGCGTGCCCAGGAACGTCGCGAGCAGCGCCGAGAGGATCGGAACATCCCAGCTCCCCGCCCGCGCCATGGTGGCGCCGGTCGCCAGCAGGGTCTCGCCAAGGGCGACGATCACGAAGAGCTGGCAGCGTTCGGCCAGATGCCCGCCCTCGATCGTCCAGTCGCTGGTTTTCGAGCGGCCGAGCCCCGGCAGGGGAAAGCCAAACATCGGCGAGACATATTCGCAAGCGATCGCGACCGCCCACAGGGCCATGCGGACTTCATGCTCGACGAAGGCCCCAGCGATCCAGAAAGCGGCGGCGATGGAAACCCAGCCGAGCATGCGCCGGTAGTTGGCAGCAAGCGGATGATCCGAACCCAGCTCCCAGACAATGTAGGCGGTGCGCCCCACCTGGATCGCGGCATAGGCGAGGGCGAAAACCAGCCCGCGCTCACCGAAGGCGCCGGGGATCGCCGAGGCCATGACGAGGCCCGCCAGCATTATGGCGAAGATCATGCCGCGGATGCGCGGCGTCTCGGGATCGAACCAGTTGGTGACCCAGCAGGTATATTGCCAGCCGAGCCAAACCGCGAACCAGAGGATCAGCGTCTCGATGACGCCCGTCAGATTGAGGTTGGTCAGCAGTTCATGGCTGAGCTGCGTCACCGCGAAGACATAGACGAGGTCGAAGAACAGCTCCTCGAAGGTGACGCGTGCATGATGTCCGTCGCGGCGACGAAGCAGCGGGTGATGGCCTGAGATCGTGTCGGCCGCGGAGCTGTCGGTCATGGGCGTTCCAGCGTGTCAGGAGCGGGCGAATTGCCAGATGGCGATGGCCGCGACCGCAGCCGGCACGGCGAAGACCACCAGCAGGATGGGCAGTTCTTGCGCCACGGTGTAGCCGGCCCTGTTGACGCCGACCCAGAGGTTGGCGACCGACACGATGAGCCAGACAGGGATGAAGACCTTGGCGGCCGTGGCGAGAGCCGGCGTCGTGCCGCCCCAGAGCTGGCCGAACAGCACGAAGACGCAGAGCAGGACGATGCCCCCCGCGATGACCATCAGCATGTGCATGACGCCCTCTTATGAAAACACGCTCAGGTTCTTGGCGATGTCCTTGCCGGCATAGGGCGGGAAAACATCGAGCTCGAGATCGGGATTGCCGATCAGCATGGCCTTGGTGTTGCTGAGCGCGTCGAATCCAGCCTTGCCGTAATATTTGCCCATGCCGCTGTTGCCGACGCCGCCGAAAGGCAGGCTGTCGATCCAGCAGTGCAGGTTGGTCTGGTTGATACAGCCGCCGCCAAAGGAGAGCGATCCCAGCACGAAGTCGATCATCGCCGAATCCTTGCTGAAGATGTAGGCGGCGAGCGGCTTCGGCTTGCGCTTGATGACGGTCACCATCTCCTTGAGGTCGCCATACGGCATGACCGGCAGCACCGGGCCGAACACCTCCTGCTGCAGCGCCGGATCGTCCCAGGTCGAGGGATAGAGCAGCGTCGGCTCGATGTAACGTGCCTTGACGTCATAGCGCCCGCCATGGACGACTTTTTCCGGCAGGATATAGGAGGCGACCCGCTCGGCGTCGTGCTCGCTGATCATCCGCGCAAAGTCCGGGCTCTGGCTCGGGTCCTCGCCATACATCTTGACGAGCGATGCCTTGAGCTTCGCGATGAAGCCATCCGCGACACTTTCATGGACGTAGACATAGCCCGGCGCGATGCACCATTGGCCCGAGATGGCATTATGGCCCCAAGCGATGCGGTCGGCGGCGATGTCGAGGTTGGCGGTCGCATCGACAATGGTCGGGTTCTGCCCGCCGAGTTCAAGGATGACGGGCGTCAAATTCTCGGCCGCGGCGCGCATCACCACCTTGCCGACGGCCGACGAGCCGGTGAAGAAGATGAAGTCGAAGGGCAATGCCAGGAGCTCGCCGATCTCCTCGCGCCCGCCGGTGACGACGGCAACGTTCTCCGGCGCGAAATATTGCGGGATCAACGTGGCAAACAGCGCTGCCGTTGCGGGCGTCGTGTTGGCGGGCTTGAGGATCACCGGGTTGCCGGCGGCCAGCGCCGCGATGGCAGGGTCGAGCAGCAGCAGGATCGGCGCGTTGAACGGGCCGATCACCAGCGTCACGCCATAGGGCTCCTTGTAGATAACGCCCCTATTGCCGGTTTCCTCCAACCCCCTGGGGAGGTCGACGGGCTGCGGCGCCATCAGCGCCTTCAGGTTCTCGCGATAATATTTGATCACGCCGGTTGGCACGGTGATCTCGAAGAGCTGCTCGAAGGGCGGCTTCCCGAAGTCCCGGCAGAGTGCGGCGCAGAACGCATCCTTGTTGTCGGCGAGCATCCGCTCCATGCGGTCGAGCTGGTCGATCCGCCAGTCATGGCTTTTGGTCGCGTCGCTCAGGAAATGCTCCCGCTGCACGTCGAACAGAGCCTGGAATCGGTTGGTCATGACGAAACTCCCGGAGCGGCGACGCGACGTTGGCTCCATCGAAACAACGTCTGAAAAACAGAAGCGGCCGGGGCCCGGCCCCGGCCGCGTCCCGGGTTACTTCGTCGTGTAGCCGCCGTTGACGAGAATGGTCTGGCCGGTCATCCACCAGCCCTCCGAGACGAGGAAGCGGATGAAGGGGACGATGTCCTCGATGTCGGTCAGGCCGGTCTTGGAGAAGTTCGACAGCGCCGCCGCGGTCTTGTGATAGGCGACTGCATCGGCGCCCTCGGCGGGGTAGAAAAAGGGGGTATCCATCGGGCCGGGGCCGATCGCCGTCACCGAGATGCCGCGCGCGCCGAACTCCTTCGACGCCGCGCGGGTGAAATGTTCGACCGGGGCCTTGGTGCCGGCATAGGCAGCGTAGAAGGGCGTGAACGCGCCAAGCAGCGACGTCACGACGCTGCAGATCTTGCCCTTGTCGTTGAGGTGCTTTCCGGATTCCTTGATGAAGAAGAAAGCACTCTTCGAGTTCACCGCCGTCATCTCGTCATATTCAGCTTCCGAGATCTCGACCATCGGCTTCTTCAGCACTTTGCCGACCGTGTTGATGGCGATATCGATGCCACCCAACGCCGCCTTGGCGTCAGTGAACAGTTTTTCGGTCGCTCCGGCTGTGGTGAGGTCGGCCTGGAAGGCGAAGGCGTCCGCCCCCGCCGCCTTGATCGCCGCCACGGTCTCGTCGGCGGCCGGCTTTGTGACGCCGGTGTTGTAGTGGACGGCAATCGCCTTCGCGCCCTGCGCGGCGAGATCGCGCGCGATCAGCCCGCCGAGGTTCTTCGCGCCGCCGGCGATGAGAACGGTTTTTCCCCTGATGCTGTGATCGGTCATCGGCGTTGGCCTCCTTGCCCGGCGGCCACCCACGGGACCGCTTCATGCGGCACACCATATCGTCTATAGATTTCTCATAAATCCGCTCATTTTGACATCACCTGTCAGAAATGACGGACAATCAACCGAGCTGGCGCCCGTGGACCGTATCGACCTTTTCCGCACCTTCACCCGCGTTGTCGAATGCGCGAGCTTTACCCGCGCCGCCGACACCCTCGGGCTGCCGCGTTCGTCCGTATCGGCCGCTGTGATCGATCTCGAAGCACGGGTCGGAGCCCGCCTGCTTCACCGCACCACCCGGAAGGTCTCCCCGACCCAGGACGGCGCCGCCTTCTATGAGCGCTGCTTGCGCCTGATCGCCGATGTGGAGGAGACCGAGGGGTTGTTCCGGCAGACGTCGGTCGGACCGAGCGGTAGCCTGCGCATCGACGTGCCGGGCCGGATCGGGAGACTGATCATCGCGCCGGCGCTGCCGGAATTCCTCGCCCGCCATCCCCAACTCGACATCGAGCTGCGTGTCACCGATCGGGCGGTGAACCTCGTGGAGGAGAGCGTCGATTGCGTGCTGCGGGTCGGACCGCTGAGCGATTCAGGTCTCATCGCCCGCAAGATCGGCGACCTCCCGCTGATCAATGTCGCCAGCCCCGGCTATCTCGCCCGACATGGCACACCGGGCACGCCGGGCGATCTCGGTGGGCATCTGGCCGTCAATTATGCCTCGCCTTCCAAGGGTCGCGTCGAGGATTGGGAATGGGTGGAGGACAGCGAGGTCCGGATACTGCCGATGCGCGCCCGCGTTACCGTCAACAGCGCCGAAGCTTATATCGCCTGTTGTCTTGCCGATCTCGGCCTCATCCAGATCCCAGCTTATGACGTCAAACGCCACCTCGCCGCAGGCGAACTCGTCGAGGTCATGCCCGGGCACCGGGCTGCGGCCATGCCGATGACGCTGCTCTATCCGCACCGTCAGCATCTGTCTCGCAGGCTTCAGGCCTTTGCCGATTGGCTGGAGCAGCTCCTGAAACGGGAAATTCTCTAGGAAAGCGGCAGGCCGAACGGCCAACTTGCTGCGGAGGAGGTTCTCGGCCATCAACCCGGGCTATGGCGCTCCCCTCTCCGTTGCCGGGAGGTGTCCGTGCTGACGCCATTGCCGCGGCTCATCGGCCTGCTGGTGGCGCTGCCCGTGGTGGGGCACGGCACCTGGCCTCCCGTGGCGTCGCCTTCCCGCATCCCACCGCCGAGATCGGCACCGACGGGATCAGCCCGCCGGCACCTCGCGCAGATAGGCCAGCAGCATCTCGCTGGCATGCCGCCGCCGGTCCGCGCGCCAGCGGGCGCTGGTCAGGGTCGCGCTGAACAGGTGCGAGAGGGTCGGGGCATTGGAGATGTGGAAATAGCTCAGCGCCACCATGGTCACATAGAGCTGGAGCGGGTCGACACCGGTGCGGAATACCCCTTCCGCTTCCCCGCGTGCCAGCACGTCGTGGATGGCGTCCATCAGCGGGGAGGAAATGGCGGAGACGCGGGGCGATGTCTTCAGGTACCGACCGCCCAGCAAATTCTCGCTGGCCAGCAGGCGGATGAACAGCGGATTCGCCGCGAAATGGGCATAGGTGAAGTCGAACAGCTTCATCATGGCCGGCACGGGGGCGAGGTCGCGCAGGTTGAGCCGCCGCTCCTGGACACGTATGTCCTCGAACACCGTTTCGAGAACCTTCAGGTAGAGCGCCTTCTTGCCTCCGAAATAATGATAGAGCATGCGCATGTTGGCATCGGCCCGGCGGGCGATGGCATCGATGCGCGCGCCGTTGTAGCCGTGCTCGGCAAATTCCTCGATGGCGGCGTGAAGAATGCGCTCCTGGGTGGCGGCGGCATCGCGCGGACGGCGGCGGCTGGCCGGCTCCAGGCCCGCTTCCTCCGCCAGGGCAGGGACCGCGTCCGGCGGCGGCCGCCGGGCTGCATCGTGCGTCGTCGCCGGTGCAGCCGCGGACTTGGGCTTCTTGCGGAGGGAGGCAGGCGTCACCGATTGTCCTTTCCGCGCGCCTTTCGCGCGCTGTTGTTCTGCTCGCATGGAATTCCCCTCGGTCCGGCCATGTCTTGCGTCAGTCATTCGGGTGCGATCGGCGGCCTCGGTGCCTGCCTCTGGACCCGATGCTCCGCGCGCTCCCCACCGGACTTTGCTTTCCCATACACGATCCTGCCATTCAGTGCTGCAGCCTTGAAGATGTCCATAAACGCCGTCGGCGGCGCGGACCGGCGCCCCTCTCCCGGCAGCGGCCCCGCGCGCCTCGCCAGATCATCCGGCACCTCGCCGGCACTCGGGCCGAAATGCCCCCAGGGGGTGCCTCGGACACGGCGCTTTCCCATCTCGATTTGCCAAATCCACGCGCCCCTGATGAAACCGCCTTGACGGCCCCATAAGTAAGCATGTTATGCGTAATAAACGGAGAGATCCTTGGCTGTCCAGGCCCATCCGTTCGGGCGGCGGCCCGACCGGCCGGAGGCGCGCAAGGCAATCCGGACGAGGAGAAGGTGATGTTGAGGTCTGGGGTCGAACAGCTGGAGTCCATCCGGGATGGGCGCAGAGTACTGATCGGGTCGGAACGAGTCGGGGATGTCACCCGCCATCCCGCGTTTATCGGTGCGTGCGAGACGGTGGCCGGGCTCTATGACCTGAAAAAGGATCCTGTCCATGCGGCGTTCGCTGTCAGCACGGATGAGGACGCAGATCCCTATTCCTCCTATTTCCTCAAGCCGAGGACGCAAGACGACTTGAGGAAGCGGGCCGCGACCCATCGGCTGATCGCCGGGAAGACCTTTGGCATGTGGGGGCGGTCCATGGACCATGTCGCCTCCTTCCTGACAGGAATGGTGATGCGGCCCGGGCTCTTCGAGGTCGGTGACAACGACTTCGGCGCCAACATCCAGGCCTTCTACGACAAGGCCCGGAAGGAAGATGCCTATGTCAGCTACGCCATCAACCCGCCGCAGGGCACGCGCAACCCCGCCGGCTTCGACGGCACAGGGTTCGACAATCCGAGCCTGCGGGTGGTCGCCGAGACGGATGACGGCATCGTCCTGTCGGGGCTCAAGATGCTGGCCACCGCGGGCGTATTCTCGAACTATCTCTTCATCGGCAACATCACGCCGCTCGCGCCCGGGCAAACGGCGGAGGCGGTGACCTGCGTGGTGCCCCTGGCCGCAGAAGGGGTCAGCCTGTGGATGCGCAAGCCCTATGACGGAGGCCCGTCCGATCCCGCGCGCGCCCCGCTGAGCGCGCGCTATGACGAAACCGACGCCATGGTCCTGTGCAAGGACGTCAAGGTGCCGTGGGAGAACGTGTTCACCTACAGGGAGCCGGCCCAGACGCGGCGCATCTTCTTCGAGACGCCGGCGCATTCGCTGGGAAATCATCAGTCGAACATCCGGTTCCACGAAAAGCTGAAGATGATTGCCGGCCTCGCGCACAAGGTGGTCGCCTGCACGGAGGCGGGGCAGATCCCGGCAGTGAAGGAAGCGCTTGGGCGGCTCGCGTCGCTGGAGGCCCTGCTGGGTGGGGTCATCGAAGGCCAGATCGCCGCGCCGGAGGCCTGGGGCGAGGGCTACGTGGGGGTTAACCGGCGCATGGTCTATGCGGCCCTCAACTGGTGCACGGAGAACCATTCCCAGATCATCGACACGCTGCGGGAGCTGTGCGGCGGCGGCATGTTCCAGATGCCGGCGAACCTCTCCGTGCTCGATGATCCAGAGCTTGCCGCCGATTTCCGCACCTACTTCCGCACCGCGCATGTGGATGCGGAGGCCCGGGCGCAGCTCTTCAGGCTGGCCTGGGATGTGATCGGGACGGAATTCGCAGGCCGCCACCAGTCCTACGAGAAATTCTATTCGGGCGGGCCCTTCGCGGTGCGTGCCTACAACTACACGATCGCCGACTGGGACGGCTATGACACGATCGTGGACGACCTCCTCATGTCATCCGATTGCGGGAACTGAACATGGCCGAAGCCGACAGCGATATCGTTCTCTATGATGCGGTCGGGGTGCCGAGCCCTCGCCGCGTGAAGATGTGCATGGCCGAGAAGCGCCTCGCTTTCACCAGCCGCTTCCTGAACATCGGCATGATGGACCAGAAGCGGCAGGAATATCTGGACATCAACCCCACGGGAATGGTGCCGACGCTCGTCCACAAGGGGCAGATCGTCTATGATTCCAATGTCATCAACGAGTATCTGAACGACTGCTTCCCGGAACCGCCCCTGGTGCCGGAGAACCCGCTCGACCGTGCCCGGATGCGCATGTGGTTTGCGTTCGAGGCCGATTTTGCCCGGCCTTTCCGGGATGCCTCCTACGAGACCATGGGCAAGGCGCGGGTCAAGAATGCGGGCCTCGACAAGGCGCAGCTCATGGAGATCATCACCTCCAAAACAAGCAATCCCTTCTATTCCAGCCTCGTGCTCTCCCTGCTGGAGACGCCCACGAACGAAGCGGTGATCGCGGAAAAGCTCCTGCTCATCTTCGAGAAGATGGCAGGGCTCGAGCGTGCGCTTTCCGACGGGCGGACCTGGTTGTGCGGCGCCGATTTCACGCTCGCCGACATCGCGCTGGCCCCCCGGCTCGACCAGTTCCCCGTGATCGGCGTGGACGACTTCGCGGTGCGCTATCCGGCCGCCGGCGCGTGGCTGGAGCGGGTCAAGGCCCGGCCGAGCTGGCAGCTTTCCCTCACCGTCCCGCCACCGGGCGAGACGCAGCTGCGCGTGGATTTCAGCGCCGCATAGCATCCGTTCCGCGCGGTTCGCGAGGGGCACCCTTCGGGGCCTTTCGCGTGCGCGGCATCCAACTTGCACCAGCGGGGTCATTCCGCCCCGTCGGATGTTCGGCCGCCGTGCGGCGGGCACCCAGCGAAACCACTTGAGGATGCGGCCATGACAGACCGGCTCGGCTATCGCCTGAAGATCGGCATCATCATTCCTTCAACCAATACGACGGTGCAGCCGGAGACCGACGCCATGCGTCCGGCCGGCGTCACCAACCATATCGGGCGCATTCATATTCCTGATCTTCCGCTGACCAACGACACCGAGTTCGAGGCCATGGTGGAGGCCATCGGGCCGGACCTGTTCGGCGCCGTGGACCGGGTGATGACCTGCAAGCCAGACCATCTGGTGATGGCCATGTCCATTCCCACCTTCTGGGGCGGCAAGGCCGGCGGGGACGAGCTGTTGGCCCGGCTGGAGGCCCGCGCGGGCGTGCCGGTGAGCATGGGGTCGGCCGCCTGCGTCGAGGCGCTGCGACGGTTTGCGCATGTCAGGCGCATCGGCATTCTCACCCCGTATCAGCCGGTGGGCGATGCCCATGTGGCCCGCTATTTCGCCGACCACGGCTATGAGGTGAGCAAGGTGGTGAGCCTGATGCGGCCCAGCGAGGTGCAGATCGCCCACGCCACGGAAACCGATATCCGCGAGGGGCTGAAAACCCTTGCCGCCTCGGGCGTCGACGCCATCGTGCAGGCGGGCACGGACCTTGCCGTGACCGACATCGCGGACGAGGCGGAGCGCTGGCTGGGCCTCCCGGTGATCGCGATCAATGCCGCCACCTATTGGCGCGCGCTCCGTCATGCCGGCATTGCGGATCAGATCCCAGGCCGGGGCGTGCTGCTGGCCAGCCACTGACCCCGCCGGGGGCGGCTGCCGGAAGGTCGCTTTGCCTAGTGGGTGTCCGGAACGGGCGGGTCGGCGCATTCTGATCGTGCAATACGGTTTTTAAATACCATTAGACCGCGACGGAAAAACGCCGGCCAGATCCGCGGGTACATCGCAAAAATCAACAAAATCGAGCTATTGATGATCATGTTGAGGCTTCGGATGCCGCCCATTTCCTGGGCATCAAGTAAGCATGTTCTGCGTACAAATGCGCAAAAGTGGGCCACGCAAGCGGGCGTGTGGCGGCGCGTGGAAGGCGGACGATGAGCGGCATTGTCGCCGGGCGCCTTGCCACCCTCGGGCTTTCCTTGCCGCCCGTTCCGCCGCCGCGCGGGGCGTTCAAGCCCTATTCGCGCATGGGCAATGTCATCTATCTCGCCGGCCAGATCTGCGAGTGGAACGGCGAGGTACGCCTCGCCGGCCCCATCGGCGCCCTGCATGATCTGGCGGCCGGCCAGAAGGCCGCGCAATTGTGCGCGCTCAACCTGTTGGCCTCGCTCTCGCTGGCCCTCGATGGCGATCTCGATCGGGTGGTGGCCTGCCATCGGCTCGGCGGCTTCGTCTTCGCCACGCCCGGCTATCCCGATGTGCCGAAAGTGGTGAATGGGGCCTCCGACCTCATGTTCGCCCTGTTCGGCGAGGCCGGCCGCCATGCCCGCACGGCGGTGGGCGTCGCCACACTGCCGGCCGGCGCCAGCGTTGAGGTGGATGGCATCTTCGAGGTGTCCTGACCCCGCCCGCTCCCGCCCTGCCCGCGCCGGATTTCTGGCACGATTCTGGCTTGAGCAGCGCGACCGCAAGTAAGTGTCTTCTGCATAAAACCCGAACGAGGACTTCCAGACCGATGCCGCAAGACAGCTTCACTCCCTCCCGCCGCAGCCTCCTCAAGGCGGGCGGGGCGCTCGCCCTCTGCGCCACCGCCGGCCTGCGCCTCCCCACGCCGGCGATCGCGCAGACCCGCGCGATCAAGCTGACGCTGCCCTGGCTCGCGAACGGCTCCACGCTGTTCACCTACGTCGCCAAGAACCAGGGCTTCTTCAAAAAGCGCGGGCTGGAGGTCACCATCTCCCGTGGCTTCGGCTCGGTGGCGGCGGCGCAGACGGTGGGTGCGGGCGAGTTCGATTTCGGCTTCGTGTTCGCCGGCGGCATTATCCTGGGCGCCGCACGCGGCCTGCCGCTGGTGGCCATGGGCACGCTCGGCTACGACGCCACGATGGGCATCCTGGTGCGCGCCGACAGCCCCATCAAGACGGCCAAGGATCTCGAGGGCAAGAAGATCGGCATCGTGCCCACCTCCGCCGAGGCGCCCTACTGGCCGGCATTCGCCCGCAAGGCGGGCATCGACACCTCGGGCATCTCCATGGTGCAGATGGACAATCGGGTGCTGGAGCAGAGCCTGATCAACAATCAGGTGGATGCCATCACCGCCATCGGCACCTCCTCCGTGCCGGTAATGATGGCGCTGAAGCAGCCCTCCCGCTTCATGCTGTGGAGCAAGGCCGGCGTCTCCCTCTATGCCGGCCAGGTGGTGACCCGGGCCGAGACGCTGGCCAAGGACAAGGCCCTGTGCCAGGCGGTGACCGACGCGCTGGTGGAAGGTCTCGTGTTCGCCCTGAAGGACCCGGAGGCCGGCGTCGATATCTTCCTGAAGGAAGTGCCGGAAGTGGGCGTGACCAAGGGCGGCAAGGAAAACGCCACCATCTCCCAGGGCCTGATGCACTACACCGTGCTCTCCCCCGAGGCCGAGCAGCGTGCCATCGGCTTTACCGACATGACCAAGGTCGCAGGCATGGTGGACCTGGTCATGGAGTATGGCGCGCCCAAGGATGCCAAGCGGCCCGATCCGGCGACACTCTTCACCAATGACTTCGTCGGCGACGTGGGCAAGCTCACGCCCGACCAGTGGGCAAAGGTGAAGGCGAACGTGGCCGAATACGCGGCGATCCTGGGATGAGCACGACTCTGGCTACGGCGTCGGCTTCCTCCCCGGCGGAGCCGTTCAACGCCATCACGGCGCGCGCCGTGCGCAAGGTCTACGCCACCCCCTCCGGCGCCGTCGAGGCGGTGGCGGAGGCGAGCTTTTCGATCGCGCGCGGCGATTTCGTCTCCATCCTCGGCCCGTCGGGCTGCGGCAAGAGCACCCTCATGCTCATGGTGGCGGGCCTGGAGCCCGCCACTTCCGGCGCAATCACCCTGGACGGCCTGCCCGTGAACGGCCCGCGGACCTCGGCCGGCATGATGTTCCAGGACCCGACGCTGCTGCCCTGGCGCTCGGTGCTGGAGAATGTGCTGTTCCCGGTCTCCATGTGCCGGCCGGTGATGCCGGACGACCGGGCGCGGGCGGAACAATTGCTGCGCATGGTGGATCTGTGGCACTTCCGCGAGAAGCGCCCGCGCGAACTGTCCGGCGGCATGCGCCAGAGGGTGGCGCTCGCCCGCGCGCTCATCAACGATCCGCGCATCCTGTTGATGGACGAGCCCTTCTCCGCGCTCGACGCCATCACCCGCGACGAGATGGGCCTGGCGCTGGCGCGCATCTGGGACACCACACGCAAGACCGCCATCTTCATCACCCATTCCATCCGCGAGGCCATCTTCCTCTCGGACCGGATCCTGGTGATGGGGCGCCGGCCCTCCACCATCGTGGAGGACATCCGGGTGCCCTTCGCGCGGCCGCGCGCCCCGGAGATCGAGGCCGATCCCGCCTTCAACGAGCTCTATCTCCACCTGAAAGCCTCCATCCACCGCGCGCCGCCGCTCCAGTAGCGGCGCAAGGTAACGAGGGCTCCGTCCATGATTTCTCCTTCGATCATCTTTGCGACCCTGGCTCCTTCCCGATGACGGCGACCCATCTCATGCCCGATCTCACCACCCCGTCGAGCCCCGCCGCCCCGCCGCCGCCCGGCCTGGCGGCGCGCGGCTTGGCGGGTGCGCGCGCCCGCATCCGCCCGTTCGCGCTGCCCATTCTCACCGCCGCACTGATCATTGCCGCCTGGGAAGTTGTGGTGCGGGTGCGCCACATTCCCGAGGTGCTGCTGCCGGCTCCCTCGGCGGTCGCTGCGCGGTTGTGGGAGACGCTGCCCTTTCTACTGCAGCAGGCGGTGCCCACGACGCTGGAAACCGTGGCGGGGTTCGCCATCTCCACCGTGCTCGGCATTTCGCTGGCCGTGCTGGTGACCGCCTCGCGCTTCGCCCGCGAGGCGCTTTATCCGAACATCGTGTTCTTCCAACTCATCCCAAAGATCGCGCTGGCGCCGCTCTTCATCGTGTGGCTTGGCATCGGCTCGCCTTCGCGGGTTACCTTTTCGGTGTTCATCTCCTTCTTCCCCGTGGTGGTGGCGACGCTGACCGGCCTGACCTCGGTGGATCGGGACCTGCTGCGGCTGTGCCGGGCGGTGGGCGCACGGGGGTGGAAGGTCTATACCCAGGTGCGCTTTCCGGCGGCGGTGCCGCACATTTTCTCCGGGCTGAAGATCGCCATTACCTTCGCCATGATCGGGGTGATCGTGGGCGAGTTCATCACCGCCCAGGCGGGGCTCGGCTACATGATCCTATTCGCCGCCTCGCAGGCGGAAATGGCACTCATCTTCGCCTCCATCGTCCTTCTCTGCGTCATCGGCCTCGCCCTCTATGCCCTAGTGGTGGTGGCGGAGGCGTTCGCGCTCAAACGCTACGGAGCCTAAGCATGTCCACCGCCCCCGTTTCACAGGCCTATGCCTCCGGCGCCCTCGCCGTCCCCACCGCGCCCGGCGCCAACATCGTCATCGCCGCACGGCCCGAGCCCGTGGCGCTCTCCATCGCCACCACCGCTCTGGTGGTGGTGGACATGCAGAACGCCTATCTCTCCAAGGGCGGCTATCTGGACCGGGTGGGGTTCGATGTCTCCACCAGCCCGCCGGTGATCGCGGCGGCGGCACGGGTGCTGAAGGCGGCGCGCGATGCGGGCCTGTTCGTCGCCCATCTGCAGAACGGCTTCTCGGCGGACCAGGCCGAGGCCGGCGGGCCGACTTCGCCGGTCTGGTACAAGTCGAATGCGCTCAAATACATGCGCGCGAACCCGGAGCAGCGCGGCACGCTGATCACCCATGGCACATGGGACCACGCCATTGTCGACGAACTGACCCCGCTGCCCGGGGAAGCCGTTGTGCCGAAGGCGCGCTACAGCGGGTTCGCCGGCACCAATCTGGAGCAGTTGCTGCGGGCGCGCGGCATCACCACCCTGCTGCTGGTGGGGGTGAACAGCAATGTGTGCGTGGAATCCACCTTGCGCGACGCCTACCATCGCGAGTTCTTCGCCGTGATGGTACCGGAAGCAACGCTTCAGGCCGGGCCGCGGGCCATCCATGACGGCAGCGTGTTCAACGTGGAAAGTTTCCTCGGCTGGACCGCGACGGTGGATGCGGTGGCCGCCGCCCTCGATGCCAGTTGAAAACTGAAATCCGGCGTCCCGTCAGGCATGCCGTTCATGAGGTTCTCGAACGCCCCGTCTCGATCGTGCCGGTGGAACCCTCGCCTCTTATGACGTGGCCGGCTCCGGCCCGTCGCTGATGCTGGTGACCGGCCTCGGCGGCGCGCGCCACCAGCATGCGACGAGGGCTGCGAGGCACAGGGAAGCCAGATCGTTCGGGGCCAGCTGTCGTATCGGGATGCGATGCGTCGGAAGCCCTCGAGCGGCAGAACGTACGCTCGATGGCGTTGCGCCGAAGGTTCCAGCCAGCGCGGAATTCGCCCCCGCCGCTTCCCGCCGGGCCGCTGCGCATCAGCTGTCCGCGTCGTCGTCGCCGGAATCGGGAAGGGTGGCTGCCAGCCGTTCCGCCGCTTCCAGCAGGTTGGGCACCAGGGCTTTAGCTTTCTCCAGCGAGAACCGCGGCAGGGGGCCGTGGCAGGCCACCGCCGCCACCACCGTGCCGCGCCGGTCCTTCACCGGGACGGCGATGGCGACCAGCCCTTCCAGGAACTCCTGATCATCCGTGCTGTAGCCACTCCTCGCGATGCGCTCCAGCTCCGCGTCCAGTTCCTGCACGGTGGTGATGGTGTTCGGCGTCTGGGCCTTCAGGTGCAGCGTTTCCAGGATGCGCCGGCGCTGGACGGGGCGCATGGCGGAGAGGAACAGCTTGCCGGAGGCCGTGCAATGCATGGGTACGCGCGAACCCACCTCCAGATGCATGCGCAGGGGCCAGGCGGCCTCCACGCGATCGAGATAGATCGCCTCGCTGCCCACGCGGGTGACGAAATTGCAGGTCTCGCCCGCCACTTCCACGAGCGCCTCCAGGATGCCGCGCCGCTCGGTGCTCACCGAATTGCGCAGCATGTCGAAGCCCATGCGCAGGAAGCGCGGCCCCACGGCGAAGCGCCGCCCGTCCGGCTCGCGCAGGAGATAAGATTCGGCCTCCAGCTTCTGGCACAAACGGTGGACCGTGGGCTTGGGCAAAGACAGGCGCACACAGAGTTCCGGCACGCCCAGGGGCGTCTCGGACCTGGCGATCTCGCCCAGGAGATCGAGCGCCCGGAGCATGGCGGAGGCGTTGTCACGCTCCTCCGGTTTCTCCGGCTTTTCCGCCTGCTGCTTCGCCCTGGCCATCTGAATCGCCACGCCCTTCCGCCGCAGCACCCTTAGCGGCTGGCGACGGTGTGTCAAACGGAACGCAGGTGCACACGAAACCCTTCGCGCCGCACAACATAAATCTCATTAAATGAGACGTTTTAGTTCAAAAAATGGATTGACTCATCTCATCCCTTCGTCGCATCGTCAGGTCCGCAGAGAGGAAACTGCCATGCAAGGCGAGGAAAACTTCGACTTCGTCGTCATCGGCGCCGGGTCGTCGGGGTGTGTTCTGGCCAATCGCCTGAGCGAAGACGGTAAAAGCCGCGTTGCTCTCGTCGAGGCTGGTCCAAAGGACACTAATCCCTGGATTCACGTACCCATCGGCTACGGGAAGACCATGTGGAACGACCGGCTCAACTGGCGTTTCCACACAGAACCTGAGCCCACCATGGGCGACCGGCGCATCTACTGGCCACGCGGCCGCGTGCTGGGGGGCTGCTCCTCCATCAACGGCCTCATCGTCATCCGCGGCCAGCAGGAGGATTACGACGGCTGGGCGGCGCGCGGCGCCACCGGCTGGGGATTTGCCGACGTGCTGCCCTATTTCCGCAAGCTGGAGGACAATCCCAGCTTCGCCGGCGATCCGCTGCACGGCACCGACGGGCCGGTGACGGTCAGTTCCATTCCGCGCAAGCACGAGCTCATTGAGGTCATCAAGGAAACCGGCCGAACCCTCGGCGTGCCGGAGACGGCGGACTTCAACGGCGCCCGGCAGGAGGGCGTGGGCTATTACCAGCTCACCACCCGCAAGGGCTTCCGCATGAGCGCGGCCAAGGCCTACCTCGCCCCCGCCAAGGGGCGCCCGAACCTCACCATCCTCACCGACACCCAGGCCCGCCGCGTGCTGTTCGCGAACGGCCGCGCCGTCGGCGTGGAGGTGAGCGCCGGGGGCCACGTCAAGGTCATCAAGGCGCGCCGAGGGGTGATCCTGTCCGCCGGCGCGGTGCAGTCGCCCCACCTGCTCATGCTCTCGGGCATCGGGCCGGCGGCGCACCTCAAGGCCAACGGCATCGGCGTCCATGTGGACAGCCCCGGCGTGGGCGGCAATCTGCAGGACCATCTGCAGCTGCGCCTGCTCTACCGCTGCACCAAGCCCATCACCACCAACGATGCGCTGAACTCCGTGTTCGGCCGCCTCAAGATGGGCCTCGAATACCTGCTGTTCCGCGGCGGGCCGCTGGCCATCGGCATCAACCAGGGCGGGCTGTTCACGCGGGTGCTGCCGGAATCGAAGACACCGGACATCCAGTTCCACATCGGCACGCTCTCCGCCGACATGGCCGGCGGCAAGGTGCATGACTATTCCGGCTTCACCCTCTCGGTCTGCCAGCTCCGGCCCGAAAGCACGGGATGGGTGCGGCTCGGCTCCGGCGAGCCGCTCGAAGCGCCAAAGATCACCGCCAATTATCTCGCCACCGAGACCGACCGGCGCTGCGCGCTCGGCGCCATGAAGTTCGCCCGCAAGCTCGCCGCCACCGATCCGCTGAAGAGCTATGTGGCGGAGGAGAAGCTGCCCGGCCCGGGCGTCACTGACGATGAGGGCCTCCTCGCCTTCGCCCGTGAATATGGGGCGACCATCTTCCACCCCGCCGGCACTTGCCGGATCGGCCCCGACGACGACCGCGATGCGGTGGTGGACCCGCGCCTACGGGTCCGTGGCGTCGATGGCCTGTGGGTGGTGGATTGCTCCGTGATGCCGACCCTCGTGTCCGGCAACACCAATATTCCCGCGATCATGATCGGAGAAAAAGCCGCCGACATGATCCGCGAGGACGCACTGAACAACAGGAATGGGCGAGACAACGCCCCAAATCAAATCAATGACGGGAGGACACAACAATGGCTGGGCAAGCGGGAGCTTCAAGTCGCGAGCTGAGGCGCGTGGTCGGCGCCAGCGTCATCGGCGCGACCATCGAATGGTATGACTTCTTCCTGTACGGCATCGTCGCCGGCATCGTCTTCAACAAGCTTTACTTCCCGGCCGACGATCCGGTCGTCTCCATCCTGCTCGCCTACACCACCTTCGCGGTGGGCTTCGTGGCGCGGCCGGTGGGCGGGCTCATCTTCGGCCATTTCGGCGACAAGCTGGGTCGCAAGAGCATGCTCATCATCACGCTGATGATCATGGGCGTGGCGACGGTGGCCATCGGCCTCCTGCCCACCTATGCGCAGATCGGCATCGCCGCGCCCATCCTGCTGCTGATCCTGCGCATCGCCCAGGGCATCGGCATCGGCGGCGAATGGGGCGGCGCGGTGTTGATGGCGTATGAATACGCGCCGGAGGACAAGCGCGGCTTCTTCGCCTCCATCCCGCAGATCGGCCTCGCGCTCGGCCTGTGCCTCGCCTCGGGCGTCACCGCCATCGTCTCCATGCTGCCGGACGAGCAGTTCATGGCCTGGGGCTGGCGCGTGGGCTTCATCGGCTCCATCGTGCTCATCATCGTGGGCATGTACATCCGGCTGAAGGTTCACGAGACGCCGGAGTTCGAGCAAGTGAAGGCCGCCAACAAGGCGGCGGCCATCCCCTTCGTCACCATGCTGCGGGAGTATCCGCGCAACGTGCTCCTGGGCATGGGCGTGCGCTACATCGACGGCGTGTTCTTCAACGTGTTCGCGGTGTTCTCCATCGTCTATCTGTCGAACTACGTGAAGGTGCCCCGCACGACGGCCCTGTGGCTGGTGACGCTCGCCGCCTTTGTGATGGTGTTCACCATCCCCATGTTCGGCAAGCTGTCCGACAAGTGGGGCCGCCCGCGGACCTATGCGATCGGCTCCGCGCTGCTGGCGCTGGTGGCGTTCCCGGCCTTCTGGCTGTTCTCCACCGGCTCCCTGCCGCTGATCGCGCTCGGCATCGTCGTGCCGTTCGGGGTGCTCTACGCCATGTGCTACGGGCCGGAGGCGGCCCTGTTCTCGGACCTGTTCGACGCCCGGGTGCGCTACACCGGCATCTCGTTCGTCTACCAGTTCTCGGGAATCTTCGCGAGCGGCATCACCCCGATCATCGCCACCTATCTGCTCGCCCGCGGCGACGGACAGCCATGGCAGGTGTGCGCCTACGTGGTGTTCGCGGCGCTGGTGTCCATGCTCTCCGCGCTGGCGATCAAGGTGCCGGCCCCCGGCACCCAGTTATCGAACGCCCGGCGCTCCGCCGCCGAAGCGGCGCGGCAGCCTGCGCGCTGACCTGTCCCCGACCCGGAGGCGGCGCGCGGCCGCCGCCTCCCTCTCTCCCAGGTTCCAAGAGGATTTTTCCGTCATGAAGATGACCACCGAAGAGGCGTTCATCAAAGTTTTGCAGGCGCACGGGATCAACGAGGCCTTCGGCATCATCGGCTCGGCCATGATGCCCGTTTCCGACCTCTTCCCCAAGGCCGGCATCCGCTTCTGGGATTGCGCCCACGAGACCAATGCGGGCCTGATCTGCGACGGCTACACCCGCGCCACCGGCCGCATGGCCATGGCCATCGCCCAGAACGGGCCAGGCGTCACCGGCTTCGTCACCGCCATGAAGACCGCCTACTGGAACCACACCCCCATGCTGCTGGTGACGCCCCAGGCGGCCAACAAGACCATCGGACAGGGCGGTTTCCAGGAAGTCTCGCAGATGGCCATGTTCCAGGACATGGTCTGCTACCAGGAGGAGGTGCGCGACCCCTCCCGCGTGGCCGAGGTGCTCAACCGCGTCATCGAGAAGGCCTGGCGCGCCTGCGCCCCGGCGCAGATCAACGTGCCCCGCGATTTCTGGACCCAGGTGGTCGACATCGAGCTGCCGCAGATCGTGCGCCTCGAGCGGCCCGCCGGCGGCCGCAACGCCATCGCCGAGGCGGCGCAGATCCTCTCCGAGGCGAAGTTCCCCGTGGTGCTGAACGGCGCGGGCGTGGTCATCGGCAACGCCATCGGCGAGGCCATGGCGCTGGCCGAGCGGCTCGACGCGCCCGTGTGCGCCGGCTACCAGCACAATGACGCCGCCCCCGGCAGCCATCCGCTCGCCGTCGGCCCGCTGGGCTACAACGGCTCCAAGGCCGCCATGGAGCTGATCTCCCAGGCGGACGTGGTGCTGGCGCTGGGCACCCGCCTCAACCCCTTCTCCACCCTGCCCGGCTACGGCATCGACTACTGGCCGCGGCAGGCGAAGATCATCCAGGTGGACATCAACCCGGACCGCATCGGCCTGACCAAGAAGATCTCGGTGGGCATCTGCGGCGATGCCAAGGAGGTGGCCGGCCGGCTGCTTGACCAGCTCGCGCCCGGGGCCGGCGATGCCGGACGGGCGGAGCGCCGCACGCTGATCCACCAGACCCGCTCGCGCTGGCTTCAGCAGCTCGCCTCCATGGACCATGAGGACGACGATCCCGGCACCCGCTGGAACGAGGAGGCCCGCGCCCGCGACAAGGGCCGCATGTCGCCCCGGCAGGCGTGGCGGGCCATCCAGTCGGCGTTGCCGAAGGATGTCATCATGTCCACGGACATCGGCAACAACTGCGCCATCGGCAATGCCTATCCGAGCTTCGAGGTGGGGCGCAAATATCTCGCCCCCGGCATGTTCGGCCCCTGCGGCTATGCCTTCCCGGCCATCATCGGCGCCAAGATCGGCCGCCCCGACGTGCCGGTCTTCGGATTTGCCGGCGACGGCGCCTTCGGCATCTCCATCAACGAGATGACCTCCATCGGCCGCGAGGAATGGCCGCCGGTGACCATGGTGGTGTTCCGCAATTTCCAGTGGGGCGCCGAGAAGCGCAACACGACGCTCTGGTACGACAACAATTTCGTCGGCACCGAGCTCGACCCCAAGCTCTCCTACGCCAAGATCGCCGAGGGCTGCGGCTTCAAGGGCGTGCGCGTGGACACGCCGGAGAGCCTCAAGGAGGCCATCCACACCGCGGCCGAGGAGCAGAAGCAGGGCATCACCACCTTCATCGAGGTGGTGCTGAACCAGGAGCTCGGAGAGCCCTTCCGCCGGGACGCCATGAAGAAGCCCGTGCAAGTGGCCGGCATCGCGCGCTCCGATATGCGTGAGCAGATCGCGCGCTGATTTCGATCCGGGCGGGGCGCTCCTCCGCGCTCCGCCCGGCCGTTCCTGCCCCATTCCCGAGATGCAGGCCATGCTCGCCCTCGACCGGATCATCGACGCCGCGCGTGCCACCCCCCGCAGCATCGTCCTGCCCGAGGGCGCCGACCCGCGCATCGCCGCAGGCGCCCGCCGCGCCGTGCGCGAAGGCATCGCCCATCCCATCCTCCTCGGCTCCCCCGGGGAGGTGCTGGCGGCCCTCGATGGTGATGCGCGGGGCATTGCCATCGAGGATCCCGCGACCTCGCCGCGTGTCCAGGCCTATGCGGAAGAGCTGCACCTGCTGCGCCACGCCAAGGGCATGGACCTCGCCGCCGCCTACCGGCGCATCCGCGAGCCGCTCGCCTTCGCTGCCATGATGGTGCGGCAGGGGGATGCCGACGGCACCATCGGGGGCGCCGTCGCAACGACGGCCGAAACCGTGCGCGCGGCCCTCCAGATCATCGGCCTCGCACCGGGGGCGAAGATCGTCTCCAGCTTCTTCCTCATGATCCTGTGCGAGGATTACCATGTGCAGAAGGGGGCCTATGTGTTCTCCGACTGCGGCCTGGTGATTGATCCGGACGCTGCCGAGCTCGCCGACATCGCCCGTGCGGCGGCGCATTCCTACACCGCCATGACCGGGCTGATGCCGAAGGTGGCGATGCTATCGTTCTCGACCAACGGCAGCGCCCGGCACCAGCGGGTGGACAAGGTGGTGGAGGCGGTGAGGCGGGTGCGGCAGGCGGAGCCGGATCTGGTGATCGAGGGAGAATTGCAGTTCGACGCCGCCTTCGTCGCGGCGGTGGGCGCTGCCAAGACTGCGCCCGGATCCATGATCCGGGGCGATGCCAACGTCTTCGTCTTCCCCAACCTGGATGCCGCCAACATCGGCTACAAGATCGCCCAGCGGATCGGCGGGGCGAAGGCCATCGGCCCCGTGCTGCAGGGCCTCGCCAAGCCCGCCAACGATCTGTCGCGCGGCTGTTCGCAGGACGACGTCTTCCACATGATCGCGCTCACCTGCGCCCAAGCTGCCCGGACGATCGCTGAACCCACGCCTGGAAAGGACAACAGCGTCTGGCAGAACTCACGATCGGCCCGCAGCCTCGGCGAGCCGCGCGCAGGCTAAGGAGAAAGGGTCAATTGCCCAGCTGGAGCATCGGAGCGGAAGCCGCATAGGCCTCCCGCCAATGGGCGAGTGTCGTCGAGGCGACGGACAAGGAAAGCGGTTGCGCGCCTACGTGAGACGCCATAGCCGCGAACAGCGCCGCCACGAGCACAAGCGGCAGAAGAACCTTTTGCAGTTCGTCGTCGGTATTCATCTCAGGTCACGAGCGTGGTTTCAAACTCCTAATATATCCCCTGCGCCATTTTCCGCCAAATGCGGCGCAACATCGCGCACGACTGCGGTGCGCAATGACGGACGACGGCTTTATCGAGCCCTTCAACAGCAAGAACCGGGCAGAAGGCCAGAACACGCATTGGTTTATGAGCTGAACAGCGCGATTGGCAACAAGCCGCCGATCGCGCTCACGAATGGCTCTCAGACACCCCCGCCGGCATGAGCTTTAACCCCGGAATTTTCCAGCTCCGGATAGAGCCGCGAATTGCCAGCGATGAAATTCGCGTTGCCGCGAGATGGCCTCAACCGCTCGCCTGCGACAATGATCACGACGAGAGCCATCAACCCCACGCCCCATGCAAAACACGTTAAGGGGGTATGGCTTCCTTGGCGGACACATCCTCAGCGTCGCAGGGAGGTCGCCTGATCGTGGCGAGCAAGAGGTGCCTTGTCACGGGTGCCTCTACAACAGATCCTCAATGCGGATCGGCAAGTCGCGCAGCCGCTTGCCGGTGGCGTGATGGATGGCGTTGGCGATTGCTGGCGCCACCCCGACCATCGACACCTCGCCGAGCCCCTTCACTCCTGCGCTGTTGAAGCAGGTGTCGGGCACGTCGATGAAGGCGACGTCGATGGCGCCGATATCGGCGTTCACCGGCAGGGCGTATTCGGCGAGGTCGGCATTGAGGAAGCCACCATAGCGCGGATCGACCTCGCTGGCCTCGCGCAGCGCTGCGCCGATGCCCCACACCACGCCGCCGCGCACCTGGCTGGCGGCGGTGCGCGGGGAAATCACCCGGCCACAATCGGCGACGCTGACCACGCGCGGGACCCGTATCCGCCGCGTCGTCGCCTCGACCCGCACCTCGACGAAATGCGCGATGTAGCTGTAGGTGACGAAATCCGGGTAGACCGGGCCGGCCATGGAGGGCAGGCCGGCCTTGAGCCGGTCATAAATGGCGTCCGGCTGGCCGGGGGCCTTGCCCGCGACCTCCACCGTCAGTTCCGGCAGCCCGGCCTCTCGCAGGATCCGCGCCGGCTCGCGGTTCGACCCGCCGCCGGAGGACAGCGCCACCAACTGCGCCAGCAGCGCTTCCGCCGCCGCCTCGACCACAGGAATGGCAGTGGCGGTACCCCAGGAGCCAGCAGTAAGGTGCTGCGGCGCCGCGCGGGTGTCGCCGATGACCGCCACGATGTTCTCCGGCGCGACGGCGAGCTTGCGGGCAAGCGCCGCGGCGAGCGCGGTGCGCACGCCCTGGCCCATCTCGTGTACGCCGACGGCGATGGTGACGCGGCCGTCGGCGGCGAGCGTCAGCCTGGCTACCGCCGGCGCCCTAAGCCCGGCATAGGTTCCGATGGCGACGCCCCAGCCGATAAGGCCGCCGTCCTCCGCCCGCATCGATTGCGGCGCCATCGAGCGGCGTCCCCAGCCGAACATCTGCGCCCCGCGCTCCAGGCAGCGCCCGACATGGCGCGAGGACAGCGGGCGGCCGGTGACGGCGTCGACCGTGGTGTCGTTGGCAAGCCGCAGGGCCACGGGATCCATGTCCAGCTTATAGGCGAGCTCGTCGACACAGGATTCGAAGGCGAAGCAGGCGATGTGCTCGAAGGGGGCGCGCATGTAGCCAGGGGTCTGCGCGTCAGTGCGCACCAACTCGTCCTTGCCGCGGAAGTCGGCGATGCCGTAGAGGCGCGACGAGGTGGTGGCGTATTCCCCAGGGAACAGGTCGTGCCGCGAGGTCTGCGCCTGTGCCTCGTGGATCGCCGCCAGCATGCGCCCCGAGCGGTCGGCACCGAGCCGGACATGATGGCGATTGGCCGGCCGGAAGCTGGCGAGATGGTAGAGCTGGGCGCGCGGCACCACGATCTTCACCGGGCAGCCGAGCCGGCGCGCTGCCTCGGCGGCGAGCACGGTGTGGCCCTGCATCGAGTTCTTTTGCCCGAAGCCGCCGCCGACGAATGGGGAGATTACGTCGATCCGTCCGGCGTCGAGGCCGAGCGCGCTCGCGAGTCCGTGGCGTACTGCCTCGGCGTTCTGGGTGCCTTCATGGACGACGAGGCGCCCGTCCCGCCATTCGGCGACGCAGGCGATCAGCTCGATCGGGTTCTGGTGCTGCGGCGCGCTGGCGAAATGCGCGTCGATCTGCACCGGCGCCCGCGCATAGGCGGCGTCGGCGTCACCCGCCGCTATGGGCGGGATGAAATGCGCGATCGGGGTTTGCGCCTGATCGATCACCTCGATGCCGGGCGCATCGAGCTCCACCGCAAAGGGGACGGTATCGTAGGTGGCGCGGACGAGCGTGGCGGCATGGGTGGCGGCCTCCGGGCTGTCCGCCACGACGAGGGCGATCGGTTCGCCGCGATAGGCGATCTCCGGCGAGAGCAGCGGCTGGTGGCTCTGGAAGCCATAGCCGCCGCCCATGATGAAGCCGGCGGACCTGATCGCGCCGAGGCTGGCGTGGGTCAGCACTAGGCGCACTCCCTCGGCCTCCTCGGCGGCGGCGGTGTCAAGCGAGGTCAGCCGTCCCTTGCCGATGGTGGCGATGGCGAAGACGCCATAGGCGAGGTCCGGCCGGGCGTCGTCGGCGGCGAAGGCGATGGCGCCGCGCACCTTGTCATGGGCGTCGACGCGGGCGAGGTCGGCGAAGGGCAAGCTCATGGGATCAGTTCCTCTCCCGGGCGATGGACAGGGCGTCGGCGACGGCCCGGATGCCGAGCTCGACCTTGAAGCCGTTCATCCGGCCGGGCCGGGCGCCGGCGAATGCCGCCTCGCCGGCTTCGCGGGCGGTGTCCGGCGTGAACGGGCGACCGACGAGCGTCGCCTCGGCCTCGCGCGCCCGCCAGGGCCGAGTGGCGACGCCGCCGAGGGCAAGGCGCGCCTCGGCCACCGTGTCACCCTCCATCCGCAGCGCTGCAGCCACCGAGACCAGCGCGAAGGCATAGGATTCGCGGTCGCGGATCTTGTGATAGGTCGAGGCGCGCCCAAGCGCGGTCTTCGGCACGCGGATGCGCACGATGATCTCGCCGGGGGCGAGCGTGGTCTCGACATCCGGCGTGGCGCCGGGCGGGATATGCAGCGTCTCGACAGGGAGGCTGCGCGGGCCGCGGGGGCCCTCGACGTCCAGCTGCGCGTCGAAGGCGACGAGCGCGACCGCCCAGTCGCCGGGATAGACGGCGATGCAGGCTTCACTGCCGCCGAACAGCGCGTGGCCGCGGTCAATGCCCTCCTTCGCCGCGCAGCCGCTGCCGGATGCGCGCTTGTTACAGGCAAAGGGCGGACCGTTTCGGAAGTAGGCACAGCGGGTGCGTTGGAGCAGGTTGCCGCCGACGCTCGCCATGTTGCGCAATTGCTGTGAGGCAGCGCGCCACAGCGATTCCGACAGGGCGGGATAATCGCGCATGATCACCGGATCGGCGGCAACGTCGCTCATGCGGGCGAGGGCGCCAAACGCCAGCTCGCCCGGCTGCGACGTGTCGATGGTCTCCAACACGCGCAGGCCGTTCATGTCGACGACATGGTCGGGGGTCTCGACGCCGAGCTTCATCAGGTCATAGAGCGTGGTGCCACCGGCGAGCAGGCGGGTGCCGGGCCCGGCCGCCTCGACCGCCCGCATCGCGTCAGCGACGCTGGTCGCCCGCACATAGTCAAAGGGTTGCATCGCCGACCTCCTGCGACTCGGCGGCCATGCGGGCGGCGGCGTCCTCGATGGCGGCGACAATGCCGACATAGGCGCCGCAGCGGCACAGATTGCCGCTCATATATTCGCGGATCTGCTCGGGTGAGGAGGCATGGCCCTCGGCGACGCAGGCCACCGCCGCCATGATCTGGCCTGGCGTGCAATAGCCGCATTGCAGCGCGTCGTGGTCGATGAAGGCCTGCTGCATCGGATGCAGGGGCGTGCCGGCCGGCGACAGCCCCTCGATGGTGAGCACCTGCCGCCCATGCACTTGGACGGCCGGGGTCAGGCAGGATGCCACGCGTCGACCGTCCACATGCACCGTGCAGGCGCCGCACTGGCCGTGGTCGCAACCCTTCTTGGCGCCGGTAAACCCGAGACGCTCGCGCAGAAGGTCGAGCAGCGACGTCCGCGGGTCGACGGCCAGATCATGCAGCTGGCCGTTTATGGCTGTGCGGACGATACATTGACGAGATTTTATGTTTGCCGCTTCGGCGTTTTCGTTCCCACGGACCATCTTCTGCTCCGTTCCGTTGAAGGTGTCCCGCACAGGGCGCCGTACGGAGACGTAACGTCGCGGTCAGATTTGCCGTTTCGAGGCTAGACGTATTCCAGATTCAGATGCGCCTTTCGGGTTCCGCACGGATGGCGCGGGGCCAGCGCGGGCCTGGCCATGGGCCCATCATCCACGTAGGGAGCGGCGATACTCTCCGGGCGACAGCCCGACTCTCCGTCGGAAGGCCCGCGTGAAGGCGCTTTGTGACGAGAACCCCGACCGCAGTGCGATCTCCGCCAGCGGCACTTTTCCGGCGACAATCTCGCTCTTGGCGCGCTCCAGGCGCAGTTGGCTCACATATCGGTGTGGGGGCACGCCAATCGCCGCCGCGAAGGAGCGGCTGAAATGGAATGCGCTCATGCAGGCGACTCTGGCCAGCGACGCCAGCGATATGTCGTCGTCCAGATGATGCTCGATATGGGCAACGACACGTGAGAGTCTTGACGGATCGAGAGGTCTTCTTTGGTCGCGCGCGATGGAGGCTGGGGTGAACTCGGCGTAGTTTTGCAGGAGATGGGCCGACAGCATCGTAACGGCCGCATCCGCCAGCAGGCGTCCGGCAGAAGTCTCACGCTCCATTTCGGCAAGAACGGTACGGCCGAAATAGTCGATCATCGTGTCGCGGGGCGTGGCGGCGCTGCGCAGCACCGGCTTGCGGCAGGCAACCGCTTCGTCGGAGGCGACCGCGTCGAGGCTGGATTGCGGAATGTAGATGTGGCCGGCCATGAGCGGCGAGCGCGTGGTGCGAATTTCGTCGGCACGCACCTCGGCGGGGCAGACCCAGGCCGTGCCGGTGTGAGTTGGGACCGGGTGTTCGCGACTTCCGAACTTGCAGGTGGCGCGCCCGTCGCGAACCCCTTCCAATAGGAAGACGATCTCAATCTGCTCGCCATTGTAGCCCGGCCCCTCGGTGCCGGCGTGCGCGCGCAATTCCGCACTCGCCTCCGACCAGCCACGCCCCTCGGACGATCTAATCAACCGCGACGTCGGATATTTTGCCTGTCCGTGTGAGTACATCCCTGCGACACTCAGCTGAATCAGCGAGCATCTTACTCCTGTGCCGAGCGGCGTGGGAGTCATGGCCTTAGGTGCGGAGCTCACGTCACCGGGCGAATGCGAAAAGGCCGTCGCCCAGAGCGGCTGCGGAGAACTTATTCTGCCTCGACATTGCTTGGGCGGGAAGCATTCCGCCACCGATGTGTTCTGCTCGTCCCGGAGGCCCACATCAAGGCTGCGACGAGCCAGAAGGTAACGAACAAGCCGGCGATGCCAAAGCCTACGGCGTTCATGTCGAGCGCCTCAACGACGTCCCAGGCACCGCCATGCAGCGCGAACCGCTCGCCGACAAGGCCGGCAATCTCGACGGAGCCGATGAGCAGGGCAACAATGACCGACAGACCGGTAATGACGAGATTGTAGTGCAGGCGACGTAGCGGATGCGCTGACGCCCAGCCATAGGCTGCAGTCATGAACACACCCTGCGCGGTGTCGAACAGCGACATACCGGCAGCAAACAGGATCGGCAGGCACAGGATTGCGTACCAGGGCAAGCCGCCGGCGGCCCCGGAGGTCGCCAGCACCAGCAGGGCAACCTCCGTCGCGGTGTCGAATCCGAGGCCGAAGAGTAGACCGACGGCATACATATGCCGGGGACGGTGCACCACGCCGGCGACACGGCCGATCAGCCGGGAAAAAAGGCCACGGCGGGTGAGCCGGCGCTCAATCTCCGCCTCGTCCGGTGCGCCGCTGCTCAGGCCCTGTCCGGCGCGCCACAGCTCGACCAATACAACAAGGTTAAGTATGGCAATGGCATAGAGGAAGCCACCGGACACCAGCGTGCCGATGAGGCTGGTCACGCGGTGCAACGTCGAGCCGTCATCGAGGACCGGTGCGGCAAGTGCCCTGACGCCGAAGGCGAGCAGCAAAGTCAGCAGGAGAACCACGGTAGAATGGCCGCTGGCGAACCAGAAGCCGACCGTCTCTGGCTGCCGCCCCTCCTGCAGCAGCTTGCGCGTGGTGTTGTCGATAGCGGCGATGTGGTCGGCGTCGAAGGCGTGACGAACGCCAAGCAGATAGGCTGTCAGACCGAGCCCGACACTGAATGCGAGTCCGCCCGGACCTGAAGTCGCTGTGTGGATGGGAGTGGTGCCGATGATGGCAAATAGCAGCCCCCAGCCAGCGACGTGCAGCAGAACGATGGTGGCCACCGCGCCGATCGGCGCGGTGGCTCTAGTGGTTGGGAGGCGATACATGCGCGGCCTCAGCATCTTCATCGTGGGGGGCCTCAGGCCACAGGCGGCATGTAGGGGAAACGGTCAATCGGTTTCGGCGAGACCGATTCACGGCCGATGCCGAGTGCGATCGGCGTGTTTGCCGCCAGGCTGAACATGACGTCCGGCGCGTTATCGATCAGCGAACGACCGTTCCAGCCATCGAAGCCGAAGGTCGCTGGGGTGCCAACCACATAGGGCAGGACGTTGGGGAAGAAGCGATGGGCGAGTGCCACGCCATAGCCCACAGGATCCACCGAGGTGCCGTAGGCGGCGACGACACCGGCAACAGCCTTGGCAACCCGAGCACCATGGGCGGCAAAATCCTCGGTGGGGACGCCAGCGTTCAGCCGGTTGCCGAGATCCTCGTCATATTGGGTGAACAGGGGATGGATCATCGGCAGGCCGACGCGATTGACCGCGTGCCAGCCACCGGCATCGGTGGCGAGGCTGGCGACCGCCCAGACGCCGATCCGGCTTCCGGGTGCGGCAGCGAACTCGGCGTCCGGCACCTCCAATACGATGGAGTAGACCGTGTGGCCGGCGAACAGGTTCCGAGCTTTTCTGGGATTCCAACCCATCAGGTTCACGGTCATACCGTCTTGGAAGGCATGGCCGACGGCGTGCAGCACGTCGGGCTCGATCCAGAATGGATCGCCCGCCTTTCCGGCCCACAAGCGTAGGCCGTCGGGGCCGGGGACGGTCTTTCCCGTGCGGCCCTGCGCGATCACTTCGCCATCAGCCCGGGGATCGCTCGCCTCGGCGGCCGCAAGCCGGCGGAGTACGCAGCTCTGCCCGCCGGTTGCGTCGCGCGCGCCGAACGCGAGACGGAAAGTCAAGTCCTCGACGGCATCGCCGTTGAGATCGACCTTGAACTCGTACCGGCCCTCGGGGTGATAGCCCGGCTCGGGGATGGACCCGAAGATGGAATGGCAGACATTAATGGCGAGGACGGTGCCGGTCTCGCCACGGAAGACATACAGGTCGGTGATGTCGAGGCGGATGTCCTGGCGGGCGAGGGGTGAATCGAGATGATGGGACATGGGGAGGCTCGCTAAAGGAGTAGGTGGCGCAGGCGCGCCGCCTACTTGAGATCGATGCCGGAGTATTGCGCCGTGCCGTCCGTCCCTATTCCACGATGGTTATCGGGCTTGCTGGACCGCATCGGGACTTGTCAGCGCGGAGGACGAGCCGGCGCAAGATCGGTCAAGAACGCGGCAAGCCGGGAAAAGACCGCGGGGCTGCCGGCATGGCTTGATCGGCGCATGAAGCACGTTGAAGGCTCACTGGCGACTGCCACAGCACCGCCCGTCGCAATCGACATCATCGATCGCCCTTCCCGTTCTCCGCTGGTATTGCAAGAGCACCGCTGGCGTCGGCGACCGACCCATCCCGATGGCACCACGTCCGCCCGCGACATCACGCTGTCGCGCTGGGTGGGGAAAGCGCCGCTGGAAGTTGCTGCCGGGGAGGTCGAAGCCTGTCACGTCGTCTCGATAGCGTTGCGGTCGACAGCAGCGACGTTCCATTGGGGCCTACGCCGTGTGGTCGATGGCCTGCTCCCGGCCTCCACCCTGCTTGTGACGGGGCCGCGCGAGCATGGATGCCGAGCTTCCTACCGCGAAGCATCCGATGTTTTCCGGGTGTATCTGCCGCCGGCATTGATTAGCGAATGTTGGGACAGCCTGTTCCCGAGACATAGGGAGGACGATGCGCCGCTTTGCACGGCGTCCATCATCAATGACGTCTCATTGTTACGCTTGATGCTTTCGTTGGTGGATATCGACAGGCGGGACGACCAGCTGGCTCCCGTCATCGCCGAAAGCGTCGGCATCGCCCTGGTGACGCGATTGGTCTCGCTCTGCGGCACGCTCGGCGGACCGGAGGCCCCTCGCAGGGCGCTCGCCGCCTGGCGGCTGGAGCGGGTAAAGGACTATATCGAGGCGCATCTCGACCGGGTTCTGACGCTCGACGAGATGGCCCGCGCCGCCGAGCTCAGCCGCATCCGCTTCGGCGCCCAGTTTCGCGAGGCCACGGGGGTGACGCCCTACGCTTATGTGCTGCACAGGCGGATCGCCTATGCGCAGACGATGCTTCGCGACAGCGACCGATCCCTGGCGGAAATCGCCCTGCTCGCCGGTTTCAGCAGCCAGGCGCATTTCACCACGCTGTTTGGGCGGCTCATCGGCTTGTCTCCCGGAAGATGGCGCCGCCAATCGAGGGAATGACGTGCCCAGCCGCCGGAAGCAGCGGTCTCGAAGGCGGTCTCGGCGAGAACGGTCACGCCGCCCATCGGGTGATGCGCGGGATGGGTGAACGCGGCGACATTGTCCGCACCATGCAGAAGCCACACCTACCGGCGCGGCGCTCGCTCAGGAGAGAGCGAAGCCTTTCCAAGCTGCCGCCGATGGCGAAAGCGTCGCGGGCACCCTCACCGGGACAGTGCAGCTATCGAGCGGCCAGTTCGCCGTCGTCGAAAAGTCCCGCGAGTTCACGCTCGTCCCGTGGCGGCCGGTTATTAATCGTCAGCTTGGACGTAAGGTCAGCGGCGTTGGCAGACTGGATCGGTTTCTTGGCAGTCAGGGCGGCAGAGTGGGCTCGGATTGCAATGGAGGTAACGGCCGGCATCATAACATTGGGTTTGACGACCGGGCTTCATTGATAAGCCAGTTCGCGAACACCTGTATTGGAGCGTCACTCAATCGGATCGGCTCCGGCAGGACGAGGCAGAAGGTCTTGGAGATCGACTCACCGTCAGGCCAAGGCGCGGCCAAGCGACCTTCTGCCAACTCGGTTTCGATATACAGGCGCGGCACCAACGCAACGCCGAGGCCAGCCAACGCGGCTTCGATCTGCATGGCATGGAGATCGTAACGGGCACCAACCGCAGGATTGGTCAGCATGATCCCGGTTTCCTGCGCATAGTGTTGCCAGGCGTCCGGGTTCTGACGTCGATGAAGGAGCGGCAGTACATCCAAGGATACCGTTCCTTCACCTTTACCGAGAAGCGCCGGATGGCAAACCGGGACCAGCGTCTCGTGCAACAGCCGGTGCGTTCTCATTCCCGTCCATGCGGGATGCTCGAAATGGATCGCAGCATCGAAACCGCTTCCGGCAAGCACAAACGGCTCCATCCGCTCAGTAAGATGCACGATGATGTTCGGGTGTTTCTCCCGGAACCGTGCCAGGCGAGGAATGAGCCAGCGCACCGCGAAGGTCGGGATCGTGGCGACGTCGATACTTGCGCCATCGCTGGGTTGCCCCATCAGATATTGGCTGTCGCGCTCCAGCCGGTCCAGGGACTCGCGAACCTGAACGGCATAACGCTCTCCATTCGGCAAAAGCCGAACACGATTGCCGACCCGCTCGAACAGCGTAACGCCAAGGAAGGCTTCCAGCCGGCCGATCTGGCGGCTGATCGCCCCTTCGGTCAGGGCCAGTTCGTCGGCAGCGCGAGCAAAGCTTCCATGACGCGCCGACGCTTCGAACGCCATGAGTGCGGAATTGCTGGGAATTTTGCGGCGCATGACGGCTCCTGACAGGATGGGTCGGCATTCGATCCGCCGTCACCTTGATATTTGGTCACTGAAGCATGATCCGCTGTCATTATATAGGCGATAACTGGAGGCCTATCATGATAAAATATCAACGATAGACAAGGCCGCAAGCCCCCGCTTGCGGTCGAAGGTGATGCGATGATCTATACGGTGGAATGCAGCTTTGCCGATCCGGGCAGCGAAGCGGAATGGAACGACTTTTACAGCCTGGACAAGCTGCCAGCGCTCATTTCGGTGAGCGGCTTCCACACTTCGCAGCGTTTCAAGGCGCTGAGCGGTGGCTGCCCGGTCTATCTCGCCCTTCATTCGATAGGCGGCCTCGACATCCTGACGGGCGAGGAATACCGCCATAAGGGCGGCGGCAATTTCGCACGCTGGCAGCAGCACATCACCGACTGGCACCGGAACCTCTATGACGGTGTCGACCGAGCGCCGGCCATTGGTGAGGGCGAATATCTGGTGTTGAGTGCGGAAGGCCCCGAGCCACTGATCCGGTTGGGCCTCACCCCATATGCGCTGCACGCGGTCGCAATGGAGAAATTTCCGGAATATCGCTGGATCGCCACGGTAGAGCGCAGCAAGACGCCTGACATCGAGCATCTACCGGAAGGTGTCCATGTCTATGCACCGATGACGGCGCAATTGACGAGTGACGGTGACGCTGCTGCTGGGAAGGCACGGTAGATCCCGATGCCGAATGTCACGATCTTCATTCCCGCAGACAGGATGCCGCCGGATGAAGCCCTCGCAGACCTCACGGAGCAATGCACCGAACTCTGTACGGGCATTCTTCGAGCCGCATTGGAGAATGTGCATATCGTCTATGTTGCTGTCCGGCACGGCCGGGGGCACCCGGCCTTCGCGGAAATTCAATATCGCCTTGAACCATTTCGGACGCCGCCGGTCATGGAGCGGTTTATGGAAGGGCTGGACGACACCATAAAGAGCAATATCGGCCTCACCGCGCGCATCCGCTGCTTTGGCCATGCAGCGTCGAGCATTCACGCACGAAATTAAGCTGATGCCTGGAGAAAACGATGTCTAATCTTGAATTTCCCAACCAACAGGTCGGTGACTTAACAATCACCGCCGTCAGCGATGGCTATCTCCATGCCAGTTTCGATTTCCTCGCGAATATCGACGCGGCCGATGCCTCCCGCATGCAGGAAAATGCGGGGATAAAGGATCACACCTCAATTCATATCAACTGCTACCTTGTGCGCGGAGGCGGTCGCAGGGTCCTGATCGACACAGGAGCAGGTGGTTTCAAGCAGTGGGGCGGTCGATTGAAAACCAATCTGCTGCTTGCTGGCATCCAGCCTTTCGAGATCGACGCGATCCTGTTGACGCATGCCCATCCAGATCATGTCGGGGGGCTGATGGACGCTTCAGGAGCGGCCGTCTTCCCGAACGCCGAGCTTGTCGCTCACCATCGGGAAGTCGCGTTCTGGCAGGATGACGGCAATCTGAGCCGCGCGCCCGAGCGCGCCCGTGGCAACTTCCTTGTGGCGCGGCAGGCGTTCGACGGCTATCGCGACAGGCTGCGCACTTTTGAGGGCGGCAAGGTGCTGCCCGGCATCACAGCGATGCCGCTGCCGGGACATACCGCCGGACACACCGGCTACCGGCTCGAATCCGGCGGCCAGAATCTGCTGGTCTGGGGCGACATCGTTCATTTCCCCCAGATTCAGGTTCCACGCCCGGAGGTGTCGATCGCGTTCGATCAGGATGCATATCTCGCCGCCGAGACACGAAAAAGGCTCCTGGATCTTGCCAGTTCGGAACGACTGCTGATCGCAGGGATGCATCTTGGTGAACTCGGTTTCGCTCAAGTCGAACGAAGAGGAGCAAGCTACCGCGTTGCTTACGAAATGGCCGCGCCGGATTGACGTTGCCTATTCCCTGCTCGACAAGGTCGCCTTTCTCGTCGATCGCGACTGAGCCTTGGGCAAGGTGCCGGACAGGATTAGCGCCAAAAACGTGTGGATGGTCGAAAACAAGGCGCGCCTGCTGCCACTGCGCGGTGTGTTTTGGTTATCGAAGCAACTATTTGACGACCAACTTAAGCAGGTTACGGCGGCTGATGCTCGTGAACTGCACGTGTTCCGCAATGCACTTGGGCACACCTATCTGCGTGCGAGCGAAGGCTGGGCCAAGCCATTTATGCTCAATGGAAAGAATAACAATGGGTTCGGCATCGCGATCGATAGCGATGAACTCGAAGCCAAGGCGATCCACGTCATGCACTATGCTACGCGATAATTTGACGACGGATCATATCTGATAGAGCTTATCATTATGTTTTCGCTGTAGTAATATTAAATGGATGAGCCGAGCGGTCTCCTAGAGTGCGAGGAACTATAATGGCTAGCGCTGTCGTCGTTCGGGCGCTGATGATTTGCTGCAGCACGTCGGCACGAGCGTGAACCGATCGGCCAGCGGCGTGGCGCCAGCCGAGTCTGGCGCGCGTCAAAAGATCGGCGACCTCTTTCGCGGCGGTCACTGCACATGCCGGCGCCTGCCTTTAGAAGAGGCTAGCGCATCTCACTTGCCAGTGCCGCCTTTCGGCGGGCAGTATGGCGAACCACCATTGTAGGTGACGCCTCTCGTTCACCCCTTCCAAGGATCGATTCCATTTGCGTTGGAGTGGATCAAATGCATATGAAGATTCATGATTAATATCAGAAGTATAGAAATTTTCTACTGGGCGGCGAAGCTTAGTAGCTTTTCGCGTGCAGCGGATAAGCTGAACACCACGCAACCGACCGTGTCGCAGCGTATTTCTGCGCTTGAGGCGCAGTACGGACGGCAATTCATCAATCGCGCCACCAAGCCGATCTCGCTGACCCTCGACGGTCAGGCGCTTCTCCAGCACGCGGAACTGATCCTCCGCCAGGTCGCCAACCTCGACCGGGATTTCGATGCTTCCCATCGAACCCGGCAGACGATCCGACTTGGGGTATCGGAAACCATTGTCCAGACGTGGCTCTCGCGCTTTCTGGAGGCCTCCCATCAGCGCTATCCCAATATTGACTTCGAGATTTCGGTGGACATCACCTCGTCCATGATGGCGGCGCTGCAGGATGGCGAGCTGGACATGGCCTTCATGCTGGGCCCGGCCACGATCGACGGAATGGCCTGCCATCACCTGATCAACTATCCGCTCCGTTTCTACGCGGCGCCCGGCCTTATACCGAACAATACGCTGACGGTCGATCAGCTACGCCGCTTCCCGGTCCTCACCTACCCCCGCAATGCCTATCCCTACACACATCTGCGGGATCTGTTATTCAAGATCACGGAACAGCGCCCCCGTATCTTCACCAATGCCTCGCTCTCGACCATTGAGCGCATGGCCATCGACCGCATCGGAATCGCCCTTGTGGCTCAAGGGGCTTTCTCGCCATCGCTGGAGCGCAAGGCGCTGGTAGCGCAGGACAGCGACATCGAGCTGCCTCCGCTGCGCTTCTTCGCCTTTTACCTGCTGGGGGTTGGCGCAGAGGTGCTGGAGGATCTCTCTGCCATCGCCGTAAAGGTTGCCGGAAACGCGGCAGTATCCATTTTTTGAATGCGCAAGCATACATTTATATAATTTTACTCGAACTTCACACCGTCGTCACATGTCCGCATCCCGCGATGTGGAGATGACGATGAGTGCCTATTTCGAGCCAGATGCGAGCCTGATGGCTGCGGCGCGCGAGCGGATTGCCCCTTACGCGGTGCACACGCCTCTGGTGGAGTCGCCCGCCCTGAACCGTCTTCTCGGAGCGAGGATCCTCATTAAGCCGGAAACGCTGCAGAGAGCCGGCTCCTTCAAGTTTCGCGGCGCCCTCAACCGTGTGCTCCAGCTCAGCAAAGAGCAGCGCGCGGGCGGCGTAGTGGCGTGGTCGTCGGGTAACCACGGCTTGGCCCTGTCCTACGTGGCCAAGGAATTGGGCATCAAGGCGACCATCCTGATGCCGCAGGAAGCGCCCAAGGCTAAGATCGAGGGCGTGCGCGCCAATGGCGCCACGGTTCGTCTCTACGACAAGACAAAGGAGATCCGCGAAGAGATCGGCGCCAGGATCGCTGCCGAGACCGGAGCGGTGATCGTTCCTCCCTATGACGACCCCTATGTTATGACCGGGCAGGCGACGCTGGGCGCCGAATTCGCCGAACAGGCCGCACGCGCGGACATGCCTCTCGACGTGGCCCTGTTCGCCTGCTCGGGTGGGGGGCTCGTCTCAGGCGCCGCCTGCGGTGTTCACAGCGTCTCGCCGGACACGCGGATCTTCAGCGTCGAACCCGAGGGTTTCGACGGTATGGCCCGCTCCCTCGCGGCGGCTGAGCGGGTCCGTGCACCCGCTGACGGAGCCTCCATTTGCGATGCTCTTCTGGTTCCCGTGCCGGGCGAACTGACTTTCCCCGTGTGCCAGCGCCATCTGGCCGGCGGTCTGTCTGTTTCCGATAAGGAGGTGAAAGCAGCACTGCGCTTCGCTTTCACCGACCTGAAGCTGGTGGTGGAGCCTGGCGGCGCCGCTCCTCTGGCAGCGCTACTCGCAGGCAAGCTCGATATGAAGGGCAAGACGGTCGGCATTGTCCTGAGCGGCGCCAACACGGACCCCGACAAGTTCGCCACGTACATCACCGACGTGGCTTGAGGCATATGGCAATGCTTGATTACGAAAGTGGCAAAGGCCGACTGGTTGCTCAGGTCATCGAGGATTTCATGACCGTGGACCTCACCGGCGTCGGGCTGATAGCCGGACTGTACCAGGCCCTTCAGGAGCGTCAGCCAGGGCCGGCCTGCATGCGGGCGGCGGAGCTGATCTGCGCGCGGGTGCGCGCCCAGGGCGGACCCGTCGTCATCGCCACCGGATTTCCCGAAGGAGCCGGCGTGCCCGAAACCGATGGGCCGGTCGGCGCCGCCCTTCTGGCACGCGCTCTGTTCCTGGGTCTCGGCATCGAGACTGTCATTCTGACCGATGAGAATTGGGTCGGCATGATGGAGGGAACCTGCCGCGGTGCCGGCCTCGCCCCACTGCCCTTTCCTGACGATGGGGTCATCCATCCGCTGGCCTTCATCCGTCCCGTCTACATCCGCGGCACGCCCAAGGACGAGGCCGGCTGCAAGGCCGTCACGGACGCCCTGCTCGACGTGACAAAGCCCTCTCTGGTCATCGCGATCGAGCGGCCGGGCGCCAATGACAACGGGCTGTATCACGGGCTCGGCGGGCGCCCCCTCGATGGCATGGTGGCGGATTACGACCAGTTCTTCCGGCGTGCCAAGGCCGAGGGCGTGCCCTTCGTTGCCATTGGCGACGGCGGCAACGAACTGGGCATGGGCGTGGTCGCCGAGAAGCTCAAGACTTTCTCCCCCAAGGCGAAGGATTGTGGCACGCCCGGCCGGGGTGGCGTCGCCGCGGCGACGGCGGCCGATCTCCTCATCGTCTCCAACGTCTCCAATTGGGGCGCCACCGGCCTGATCGCGGCCCTCTCGGCCTATCTCGGCAAACCCTCCGTGTTTCATGACGGTGCCCTGGAACGGCGCTGCATCGAGCAGTGCGTGTCCTTCGGCGGCGTGGACGGCATGTTCATGGGACCGGAGCCTGCGGTAGACGGCATCTCCGCCGCCGAATGGGAAGGACTCGTCACCACCCTGCGCAACACGCTGGAACGCCTCGCCGGCCGGGTCGTCGGCTGGAAGGGCGACGGCGGGGACTGGAGGCAACTGAAATGACGGAGACGCTCGTGGGAAACGTGGACCGAAGGATGGCGGAACTCGGCTACACATTGCCCCCCGTGAATCCACCCCAGGGCAACTATCTGCCCTATCAACGCAGCGGCAATCTGGTCTTCGTGGCGGGACAAGGTCCACGCCTCATGGGGCAGTTGGTCTATCAGGGGGTCCTCGGCGGAGATCTCGGGCTCGATGAAGGACGCAAGGCAGCACAGCTTTGTGCTCTCAACATTCTCGCACAGCTTCGGCATGCCTGCGGCGGAGACCTTGATCGTGTCGTCCGCATGATCCGGGTCGCGGGACTGGTCCGCTGCGTGGCGGATTTTGGCGATCAGGCCAAGGTGCTGAACGCGGCATCGGACCTCCTTTGCGAGGTGCTGGGGGCCGCTGGCCCCCATGCGCGGATCGCCTCCGGCACCCACTCCCTGCCCTCGGGGATGGCGGTGGAGATCGAGGCAATCGCTGAGATCGCGTGACTGGCCCGGCTCTCGCCAGCGCCCAGCCCGGGGCGGCTCTGACCCGACCCGGGCCTAAAAAAGAAACTGAAACCTGACAGAGGAGTCCTTTGATGAAACGTTTGCTTTCCGGCGTGCTCGCACACTCGGTTCTGCTCGCCTCGCTGCTTTCTACGCCCGTCGTGGCGCAGGAGTTGAAACCCGATCACTTCAAAGTTGTCGGCATAGCCTCGACCATTCCGGTGGCGATCTATGATGAAAAGCCCTTCTGGACCACGACGCTGCCTGCGGACTCCAAAGGCAAGCTGACCGCAGACCTCACGCCCATCGAGCAGATGGGGCTCGACGACCAGTCTTTGTTGCGACTGATGAAACTGGGCGTGATGGATTTCGCCGGCATGGACATCACCAAGATGGCCGGCGACGATCCGCGTTTCGAGGCGTGTGACCTGGCCGGCGCACTCCCCGATATGAAGAAGGCACGTGCGGCCTGCTCCGCCTATCGCGACGTGCTCGACCGCCGGATGGAGGCCAGCTGGAACACCAAACTCCTGGCCATCGGCGCCAGCACGCCCCAGGTCCTCTGGTGCCGCGACGAGGTTAAGTCGATCGAAGACCTGAAGGGCAAGAAGATCCGCGTTTTCAACAATACGCTGCGCGATTTCGTGACCGGCCTTGGCGCGACGTCGGTATCCATTGCCTTCTCGGAAGTGGTGCCCGCGCTGAGCAATGGCGTGGTCGATTGCGCGGTAACGGGCTCGCTGTCCGGCAACACCGCCGGCTGGCCGGAAGTGACCAAGTCCGTCTTCATGCTGCCGTTGGGCTGGAGCTTCAACGTGGTGACGGTCAACAAGAAGCGCTGGGACGCGCTGCCGCCCGAGACCAAGGCGTTCCTGACCAAGGAATTCGCGGCATACGAAGACAAGATGTGGGAGACGCTCGCCCAGAGCATTGATCAGGCCGCCATCTGCAGCACCGGAAAGCCGGGATGCAAGCTCGGCAAGCCGACCAAGGTCACGCTGGTTGAACCCTCCGAGGCGGACATGAAGCGGGCCAGCGAGATCGTGGCGAAGACCGTGCTGCCCGGTTGGGCCAAGCGGTGCGGCGCGGCCTGTGTCGCGGAATGGAACGACCGGATCGGGACTATAGCCGGCGTGAAGATGTCCGCGAACTAACCTTCTGCCCCATGCTCGGCTTCGGCGGGCATGGGGCAGATCGTATGCGGTTCTTATGTTTCCTTCTGCGGAATTCCTGCCGTCTTGCACGGCGAAGGAGGGCTTGCAATGTTGCGCCTGCTTGACTTAACCCGCGCCGTCGCAAGGAGCGGCCTGTGGCTCGGCGGCTGTGTCATCGCCGCGACCGCGCTGCTTGTTTCCTGCGATATCCTGCTGCGTGCGCTCTTCAACCATGCCATCGACGGGACGGACGAGCTGGCCCGCTTCGCCCTCGCGGTCTCTACGACATGGGCGCTGGCCGGCGCGCTGCTCGATCGGGCCCATATCAGGGTCGACACCGCCTATGGCTATTTTCCGGGCGCCGTGCGCCTTCTGCTCGATCTGACGGCGCTATCGGCCTTCTTCCTCGTCTTCGCCCTGATCTTCTATTACGGCCTCGAAATGGTTGCGCAGTCGTGGTTCAGCGAGGCGCGTTCGACATCCGCTCTTCAGGTTCCCATGGTCATTCCCCAGACCATCTGGCTGGTGGGCCTCGCCATGTTCCTCGCCACGGACATCGTGCTGATGATTGCGGCCCTCAGCCTAATCGCCAGCGGCCGAAGCGCCGAGGCGGCCCCCCTCATCAGCATGAAGAGCGCGGACGAGGAAGTCCATGAGGAACTGGAGGGCGCAACGCCCCAGCTGAGGACCGGCGCATGATCTTCGCTTCTCTCTTGAGCCTTCTCAGCCTGCTCTTCATGGGCATCCCCGTCGCGGCGACCCTGGCGATCACGGGACTGATCCTGTCCGGTCTTTATTCGCCGCTTCCGCTGCATTTTGCTATCGCCGAAATCTCCTGGACCGTCACCAATAACTTCCTGCTTATCGCCATCCCTTTGTTCGTGATGCTGGGAGAACTGCTGCTGCGCTCGGGCCTCGCCTCGCGCATGTATTCAGCGCTGGTCTTGTGGATGCCCTGGCTGCCAGGCGGCCTGATGCACTCGAATATCGCAGCCTGCGCCATGTTCGCGGCCACCTCGGGCTCCAGCGTTGCCACCGCCGCGACCATCGGGACCGTGGCGCTCCAGGAAGTGAAGAGGAATTCCTATAACGAGCGTCTCTTCCTCGGAACCATTGCCGCAGGCGGCACGCTTGGCATCCTCATCCCGCCTTCGGTCAACCTGATCCTCTTCGGTGTGCTGACGGAGACATCGATCCCTCGGCTTTACCTTGCCGGAATCCTGCCTGGTTTCCTGCTGGCGGGCTTCTTCTCCCTCCTGGTCGTCGTTCTCTGCCTGTGGCGTCCCGAATGGGGCGGAACGCAGACCCGCGCCAGTTGGAGCGATCGCCTGCACGCGCTGCCCGACCTTCTCCCGCCCTTGGTTATCTTTCTGGCGGTCATCGGCTCGATCTATATGGGTTGGGCAACCGCGACCGAAGCAGCGGCCCTCGGCGTAGTCACCACGGCCTTAATCGCCGCCCTTTACGGTTGCCTCTCCCTCCGCGTCATCCTGTCGGCGTTCGAGGGCACCATGCGCACGTCCGCCATGATCATGGCGGTGATGATCGGAGCCTATTTCCTGAACCTCGTGTTCGGCGCCACTGGCCTGCCGGCGGCGGTCAGCACCTGGATCACGGGAATGGCGCTCACGCCGTTCGAGTTGTTCTGCCTCGTGGTCGCCTTCTATTTCGTGCTCGGCATGTTCATGGAGACGCTGTCCATGATGGTCGCGACGGTTCCCATCGTGGCGCCGATCCTCGCCGCTGCCGGGTTCGATCCGGTCTGGACAGGTATCATCATCGTGCTGTTGATGGAGATCGCCCTCATCACGCCCCCCGTCGGGCTCAATCTCTTTGTGGTTCAGAGCTTGCGGAAACGCGGGCCTATGGCCGACGTGATCTTGGGCACGGCGCCGTTCGTTCTGGTGATGATCGGCTTCGTCTTCCTGCTCTACGCATGGCCTGATCTGGCCTTGTGGCTGCCTCGGAGCATGCGTTAGCCGGCCTGTGCGTTTCCGCCCGCGCCAATGGGGCGGGCGGCGGCCCAGGCCGGGCGTATTGCGCAAGACCTTCGAACTCGCGGATGGTTTTATCCGTTTGGAGAAGGCGGCGAACGATGCGAGGCGCGCTTCGCGACTGAGAATGGCGCGCATCACAAAGGGGGCGGCCCGTCGTCACAAGCGCAGCGAACACGTCGCCACGCCGGTAAGCGCGCTGGATCGCATCATTTCGCTTCAGCTCACCTTGCTGACAGCCGGGATGACCCACGAGCCGTCGAGGATCGACGGGTTGTTCTCGTCCGGCCAATACAGGCGCATCATCAGGTTGAAGCGGTCCTTCGGCGCGGGAAGCCAATTGGCTTCCTTCCCCGCGCCGGGGCTCTCGTTCTGTATGTAGATGATCAGCGAGCCATCCGGCTCGTACACCGGATTGGTGCGCACGCTCATCGAGTAACGGTTGATGGGGTTGGCGACGAAGAACATGTTCGCGTCATACATGGTCAGCGACCAGAAGCCCTTCACCGGCGGCAGCTGGCCGGCCGCAAAGCGCAGCTGGTACTTGTTCGCGCCGCTATATTCGTCGCCGGCCTTGTTCTTGAGCGAGGTCGGGTAGACCGCGTCCTGCGGGCGATTGGCGCCGAGGCCGATGGCGGTGATGAGCGCGCGCTGGAGATAATCGGTGCCGTAGAGGCCGGTCTTGATGGTGTAGCCCCAGCCATTCACGTCCTTCACGTCGCCGTCGCTGAACTTGAAGTGCAGCATAATGCGATCGAAGGAGAGCTGCGGCAGGCGCTTCTCCCAGCGGGCGTTGATCGCCTTGGCATTAAATCTCTGACCCGGCACGAGGCCGATGTCCTTGAAGCGCTCCAGCGCCGGCTCATCCTTGGCCGCCGCCGGATTGGTCTTCATCAGCTCGGCGAGCAGCGTGAAATACTCGGTCGCGGTAAGCGCATTCACCTGATCACGCACCGAGGTCTTCATGTCGATGGCGGGATCGACCTTGCCGGCCGGCGGGGTGTAGTCTTTGCCGAGCGCGCTCAGCGGGAACAGCTTGAACTGGTCCTGCAGCGCATGGACGGCAGCATAATCCTCCGGCGTGCCGGAGCAATATATGCGCCCGAGCATCCACACCATGCTGGTCGGCGACTTCAGCCGCACCATGCCGTCCGGCACCTTGCCGGACCAGCCGGGGCCGGTGACGAGGAAGGTCTGCGCACCGGTGCCGGTGGTGCGGGAGCCGGGCACCTGGAACACATTGGTCCAGCCGTCGAGGAACGGCAGCAGGAAATAGCGGCCCTTCATGTCCGGGATGCTGATCACCCAGGGCTCGGCCCCGACATCGAAGAAAGCGGTGGTGTAGAGCGTGTCGGCATTCGGCGCCGTCACATCGCGGAACGCCGCGTCGGGATAGGAACGCGCCTTGATGATGGTACCCATCGGGGCGCGCATGCCCTCCGGCGCTGCGACATTGGTCATGACGCGGCGGGTATATTCCATCGTCACCAGCGGATAACCGTAGACATAGGCGTCCGAGGCGGCCTTGAAATCCTCGGTGCCCTCGACGAGGTCGAACAGCGGTCCGTCCCAGGCCAGAGCGCCCTGATGGGTGGCGGCGAGCGCGAAGGCGGTTCCGCCCAGCAGCAGGGTGCGGCGCGAGAGTATCATCACATGCTTCCTCAATGTCATGGCGGGAACGTCGCGAGGCTCATTCAGCGACAGAGACGGTCATCATTATCCACCGGGCATTCGGTCACGTGAATCGGGAGCCGCACGACGGTAGGGCGGGCGTAAGGAAACGTCTACTCCTCGTGGCGCCGCCAGGCCGCGCGCGGAGGCCATCAAGAGCTTGTGTCAAGATCAGCTGCATATTTCCGTTTGATGACATGCAGTCGTGAAGCAATGTTTCCCTTTATTCAGGGGATTCGGGTCGCGACCGCCTTGTCGAGGGGGTAAGCCATAGCTTAGGTAAATTGCTGCCGCTTGCTTTAAGAGGACAGGGGCGACCGAATTTGAACAATGTTCCGTCCCAGCGCGTCGGGCCGCTCGCGGCCTTGCCGGACCTGCTCAACGAACAGGGTGTCAGCCTTGATGAGGCCTTTGCGGGCTCGGGCATCGAACCCTCGCAGCTCGTGCCGGATCCGAGATTTCCCTATCCCGCCCTCTCCGCCCTCGTCGAGCGGTCGGCCATCTGGCGCGCTGCCCGCATCTCGGGCTCCTCGTCGGCGCGCGCAACGATCACCGCGCTCTCGGCCCGATCGGCGAGATGATGGCCAGTGCGCCGACGCTTGGCGACGCGTTTCGCGACTATGTCGGTCTTCAGATCAGCTATTCGCGCGGTGCAATGGTCTATCTGCAGAATATCGGCGACGACACTCTTCTCGGCTACGGGCTGTACGCCTTCCCCGGAGCTGGCCGCCAGATCAATGATCTGGTCTTGGCCATCGGATGCAACATGGTCCGCTCGCTCACCGGCGGCCGCGCGGACCCGCTACCCACGCCGGCGAGCGTGGGCCAGCCTATCAATATTGCGCCCTATCGCAGCGCCCTGAAGACCACCACCCTGTTTGATCAGGAGCATACCGCCGTGGAGGTCTCGGCGCGCGACATGGCGCTGCCGCTCCCCGGCCCGATCCGGCGAGACGGCTGCAACTTCGCACCGGCATCCAGAAGACGCTGTGGGGCGACCTCGAGGACAACCGGTATCGTTGGCGCTTTCCAATTCAGTATGATGCCGCCTGCCAGTTTGTTCACCGCACGCCGCAAGTGACCCGTCAGCAACGCTCGACAATGACGGCAATGCCTTGCCCCCCACCGATGCACAAGGTGACGAGCCCATAACGCCCGGCCGTGCGATGCAGCTCGTAGATGGCCTTGATGGCGAGAACCGCGCCGGTCGCGCCCACCGGATGGCCGAGCGCGATCGCCCCGCCATTGGGGTTCACCTTGGCCGGGTCGAGGCCAAGCGCCTTGGACACCGCGCAGGCCTGCGCCGCAAAGGCCTCGTTGGACTCGACCACGTCCAGCTCCTCGACCTTCAGCCCCGCTTTCTCCAGCGCGATCCGGACCGCAGGCACCGGGCCCATCCCCATCTCCGACGGGTCGACGCCCGAGAAGCCATAGGAGACGAGACGCGCCAGCGGCTCAAGACCCCGCGCGCGGGCCACATCCGCATCCGCCAGCACCACGGCGGCTGCTCCGTCATTGATGCCGGAGGCGTTGCCCGCGGTGACGGTCCCGCCCTTCCTGAACGCTGGCCTCAGCTTCGCCATGTCGTCGAGGCTTGCGTCGGCCCGGAAGTGCTCGTCGGTGTCGAACAAGACCGTTCCCTTGCGGGTTACGACCCCGAACGGCGCGATCTGCTTAGCGAAGTGGCCGGCCGCCACCGCCGCCGCGGCCCGCCGGTGGCTCTCGACCGCGGCTTCGTCCTGCTGGGCGCGGCTGATGCCGTAACGCTCCGAGACGTTCTCGGCGGTCACCCCCATGTGGCCGTGGCCGAATGGATCGTTGAGCACGCCGAGCATCATGTCCACCGCCTCGGCGCCACCCATCCGCTGCCCCCAGCGCGCCGCCGGCAGGAGATAGCCGCCGCGGCTCATGCTCTCGGCGCCGCCTGCAAGGGCGATTGAGGCATCCCCGAGGCGGATGATCTGGGCCGCGCTGACGATGGCCTGCAGGCCGGAGCCGCACAGGCGATTGACCGTCAGGGCCGGCGCGTCCTTCGGCACGCCAGCTTCCATGGCGATCACGCGGGACAGATACATGTCCCGCGGCTCGGTATGAATGACGTTGCCGAACACCGCATGGCCCACCTCCTCGGGAGCGATGCCGGCGCGGGAAATGGCCGCCTTGGCGGCATGGGCGCCGAGCGTCGTGGGCGGAACGTCCTTCAGCGTTCCCCCGAAGCTTCCGATGGGTGTGCGGGCCCCGGAGAGAAACACGATCTGGCTCATGGGATATCTCGGCTGAGGAGAGGGGACGGTCTTAAGTGTCAGGAGGATGCCGCTGCGCTGGCCGAACCGCTCCGCCCGCCCTTTGTTGCAAAGAACGCGGCAATGGCGGCGTGTACCGGAGGCTGGCGACCGAGCTCGCCCTGGAGATCCCGCTCGAGATCGAGCTGGGCGGAAAGAACGCTGTCGGAGGCATGGCGAATGAGGCGCTTGGTGGCGGCGACCGCGCCCGGATCGAGGGTGGCGAGGCGGGTGGCGATCATCTCCGCTTCCTGGGCCAGCGCTGCGTCGTCATGCACCTGCCACACGAGCCCAAAGCTCAACGCCTCCTCCGCTGATATCTTCTCGCCGAGCAGCATCATGCCTGCGGCGCGAACCCGCCCGGACAGGTGGGTCAGGAAGGCCGAGTTGCCCGCGTCCGGCACCAGCGCAAGGCCGGCGAAAGGCTGGTAAAAATAGGCCGACCGCCCGGCAACCACGATGTCGGTGGCCAATGCGATGCCGACGGCCGCTCCCGCGCACGGGCCGTTCACCATCGCCACGATGGGCAGGCGTGAATCGCGCATCTGGCGGACGAGCGGGTTGAAGTGATCCTCGAGCACGGCGTCGAGCGCAGGGAGGGTGTCAGGCGCGATGGAGGAGAGGTCGTAGCCGGCGCCGAAGGCGCGGCCTTCGCCCGTCAGCACCGCGCAGCGCACGTCCGGATCCGCTTCGGCGCGGGCGAACGCCGCTTTCAGCTCGTCCGCCGTCTGGTCGCGATAGGCGTTGAGGCGCCCTGGCCGGGCGACCGTCAGGCGCGCCACCGCGCCGGTCTTCTCGTAGGTCACGTCCTCGTAGTCGCTCATGCGGGCTCCCTCCGATTGCCTCCCGCGAGCCGCCATGCGATCTGCGGCAGACGGTCCGCGCCGAAAAATCCCTCGCCGTCCACCACGAAATAGGGCGATCCGCACACGCCGGCGGCCACGGCTTCATCCACTGCGGCCGCGAGGCGCCGCTTGGTCTCTGGATCGGCCAATGTCGCGCGCGCGGATGCCTCGGTCATCCCAAAGGCCGCGGCGGTTTCGAGCACCACCGCCGCCTCCGCCAGCGACCGGCCTTCGACGAGATGCGCATGCAGGAGCGCGTGCGCGATGTGCGGCGCGATTTCCGGGCGTGTCTCCGTCAGGGCATAGAACAGACGTCCTGCAAGATGAGTCGAAACGCCCAATCGTTCCGGCAAGGCGAAGGGGACCCCGTGGAATGCGGCCGATCGCACCATGTCGGCGACCAGATAGTCGCGCCGGGCCGGTGCATCC